>Ga0307319_10000251_pt1 | contig 16767 bp, 15 predicted proteins | sample ER_DNA_368_FD_194491 | JGI IMG/M metagenome (GOLD analysis project Ga0307319, IMG submission 194491) | Bulk soil microbial communities from the East River watershed near Crested Butte, Colorado, United States - ER_DNA_368 | ecosystem: Environmental > Terrestrial > Soil > Floodplain | place...
CGAACCCCGGCACCTGGTCGATGCGCGAGAGCCCGCCCGCGAAGGCCGTGAAGAAGAAGAGCGGGAAGACCAGGGACGGGATCAGGAGCGACGGGTTCGTGAACACGTTGTGGAGCACGCGCCAGGCCACCCCTTCGGCGACGGACAAGGTTCTCATGAGCGTGTGAGCCTCGTCCGCAGCGACACGGAGGCGAGCGTGACCGCGGTCACGGCGATGAGGATGGCGGTCCCGAAGCCGAGCGCGAGCGCCTCTGCGTCCCACCCGATGACGATCAGGCTGCGGATGCCCTCGATGAGGTACGAGACCGGGTTCAGCGTCGCGGCGGTCTGGAACCACTTGATCTCGATCAGGTTCCGCGGCATCGCCATCGACGAGATGAAAAGGAAGACGAAGAAGACGGGGAACATGCCCTGCACCGCCTCGCCCGAGCCGGTGCGCAGCGCAAGGAAGGCGCCGAGCGCGCCGAAGCCGAGCCCGATCAGAAGCGAGAATATGAACAGCACGGCGATCCCCCCGACGCCCGCCGCGAAGTGGACGCCGAGGATGAGGCCGGCGGCGATCCACACCGCGGCCTGGACCGCGGTCATCGCCATCACCCCGCCCAGCTGGCCTCCCAGGAGGGCGATGCCGCGCATCGGCGTCAGCGCCAGCCGGTTGAGGAAACCCGTCTGAATGTCGCGGGCGAGATCCGTGCCGGCGTTCATGGTCGCGAAGAGCGCACCCTGCATGAACGGTACGGCGAGCGCAAAGGCGAGATACGAGTCGGTGGGGAACCCGGGCAGCTTCGTCGCAGACTGGAGGCCGGTCGAGTTCACCGCGAGGAGGAGGAGCGGGAAGACGAGCGGGAAGACGACGTTCGCCGGCTGGCGCGCGGTGCGCACGACCGACCGCCGCGCGAGCTGGCCGACCTGCTCGACGAACCTCTCGCTCACGCCGGCTCGAGCGCGAGCTCGGGTTCCTCTTCCTCCTCGCCGGCGCCTTCGAGCGAGCGGCCGGTCTTGGCGAGGAAGACGTCGTCGAGGGACGGCTGGTGGAGCTGAAGGTTCTCGACCTTGAGGCCCTCGGCGTCGAGGGCGCGCACGATCTCCGCCAGGTCGGCTTCGCCCGTCTGTAAGCGGACGGCAACGCCCTGGATGGCAGCGCAAGGCTCGCCGAAGCGCGCGAGGATCGCGGCGGCACGCTCCCTATCCTCGGAGTCGGCCGTGACGACCTCCACAGTGGGCCTCCCGACGTCCGCCTTCAGCTGCGCGGGGGTTCCCTCGGCGACGATCCGCCCGTGGTCGATGATCCCGACGCGGTTGGCGAGGACGTCCGCCTCCTCGAGGTACTGGGTGGTCAGGAAGACGGTGACGCCGTCGTCGGTGGCGAGACGACGGACCTCCTCCCAGAGCGCGCTGCGGCTCTGAACGTCGAGCCCGGTCGTCGGCTCGTCGAGGAAGAGGATGCGCGGCGAGTGGACCAGGGCAAGCGCGAGGTCGAGCCGGCGCTTCATTCCGCCCGAGTAGCCACGGACCTTGCGGTCGGCCGCCTGGGAGAGCCCGACGCGCTCGAGCAGGAGCTCGCCTCGCCGCGCGCGCTCGGAGCGCGGGATTCCCTGCAGCGTGGTCTGGAGGCGCAGGTGCTCGCGGCCCGTGAGCAAGGGATCGAGCGCCGCCTCCTGGAGCGCGGCGCCAATCGCGGTCCGGACCTGCGGGCCCTCCCGGACGATGTCGTAACCGGCCACGGTCGCCGTCCCGGCGGTCGGCGGCAGCAGGGTCGTGAGCATGTGCACCGTTGTTGACTTGCCGGCGCCGTTCGGGCCGAGGAACCCGAAGATCTCGCCGGGGTGCACGACGAGGTCGATCCCGTCCACGGCGCGCGGGCCCTTCTTGAATTCGCGCACCAGTCCACTCGCGACGATCCCATGCTCGTCCGCCATGGTTATAGGCTAGTCGTGTGAGCACTCTGACGGTCTCACGCGGCGCGAAGCTCGACACCTGGGTCCGGTTCCTACGGACGCACTCCGCGATCGTCGGGAAGCTGAACGCCGAGCTCGTGGCCGACCATGGGCTCACGATCAACGACTTCGAGGTCCTGCTCCACCTCTCGTGGGCACCCGAGCAGGCCATGCGGCGGGTCGACCTCGCCGCGAGCGTCCTCCTCACTCCCTCGGGGATCACACGGCTTCTCGACGGGCTCGAGCGCTCGGGCTTCGTCGCGCGCGAAGCCTGCGCGACCGACCGGCGCGTCGTCTACGCGAAGCTCACCCCCGCCGGGAACGAGAAGCTCCAGGAGGCGCGCACGACGCACCTCGCGGGCGTGCATCGGCTCTTCGTGGAGCGCTTCAGTGCCGACGAGCTTGCGAGCCTCTCCGGCCTCCTCGAGCGCCTGCCCGGCGCGAACGGCGACAGTCCGGACTGCTAGAGCGCGAGCACGTCGTCTGCCTCCGCGACGACAAGTTGATCATGCGTCGCGCAGACGACCGCGGCACCGTGCTCACGGGCGTAGCGCCCGAAGAGGGCACCGACCGCGAGAGCGTTCGCCTCGTCGAGCCGCGCGGTGGGCTCGTCCGCGAGTAGGAGCTTCGCCTCGGTGGCGAGCGCGCGGGCGATCGCCACGCGCTGGCGCTCTCCGGCCGAGAGCCGCGCGACCCGCTGCTCCGCCCGCTCGGCGAGCCCAACCTCCGAGAGGGCATCGAGCGCGCGCTGGTGCGCCTCGTCGGGGCTCAGGTCGCGTAGCGCGAGCGCGACCTCCACGTTCTCGCGCGCGCTGAGAAACGGGGTCAGTGCCGGATCCTGCGGGATGAACGCGATCGGGTCGCGCCGGAGCGCGGCGCGCTCCTCGCGCCCTAGCTCGGCCAGGTCGCTGCCGAGAACGCTGGCGCTCCCGGCGATCGGGTCGAGCAGCCCGGCGAGGATGTGGAGGAGCGTCGTCTTCCCCGAGCCAGAGGGACCGGTCAGCGCGGTCAGCCGGCCGCCGCGGAAGTCGGCGTCGAGCCCGTCGAGGACGACGGTCTCGCGCGCGCCCGCCCCGTAGCGCTTGCCCACTCCGCGCGCCTGCGCGACCACGGTGCCCTTTTCCTCCACGGCCGGAGCCGGCGTCTGTCCATCCCGAGATCCGGGCTGCGTCCGCTCGCCGGCTGCTGAGACGACGATTCCCTCGTCACCGAGCTCCGCGCGCGCCCGCGAGCCGATCCGGGCGCGGACGAGGAGCTCTTCCGGCAGCCGCACCCAGCCGCCGCGCGCGACGACGAGCGTCTCGCCGTCGCCCCGCTCCGTCTCCTCGCTCACACGGCCGTCGCGGACGCGGACGGTTCGGTCGGCAATGGCGGTCGACTCGACGTCGTGGCTGACGAGCACCGTGGTGCACCCGTGCTCGCGGGCGAGCTCCCCGATGAGCTCGTAGACGAACCCGGCGCTCGCGGCGTCGAGCTCTCCCGTCGGCTCGTCGGCGAGGAGCAGCTTCGGGCCGTGTGCGAGCGCGGCGCACACGGCGATGCGCTGTTGCTCGCCGCCCGAGAGCTCTGCGGGACGCGCGGCGCCCTTTTCCGCAAGTCCAACGCGCTCGAGGAGCTCGTCGGCTCGCCTCTCCCTTTCGGCGCCCGGCGCGCCGGCGAGGCCGAGCTGCACGCCGACGAGCTCGCGGGCGGTCAGGTCGGGGTCGAGCGACAGGGAGTAGTGCTGCTCAACGTAGCCGGTCGTCCGCGAGCGGTACTCGGCCAAGCGGCTCGACGAGAGGCGCCCGAGGTCGGCGTCGAAGACATGCGCCGTCCCGGCGGAGGGTTGCTCGAGCCCGGCGAGAACCCGGAGCAGCGTCGACTTCCCGGACCCGCTGGGACCGAGAACGACCAGCACCTCCTTCTCCTGCACGGAGAGAGTGAGGCCCTGAAGGGCGGCGGCGTGGCCCTCCGGCGTCGAGTACACCCGGAAGAGATCGCGGACTTCGACGGCGCTCACACCGCCCTCCTCGTCGAGAGCGCGACCAGCCCTGCCGTGAGCGCGCCGTATACCGCGCAGGCCAGCGCGACGAGGCGCCAGTCCACCGCGATCGCGAGCGGCGGCTCGGGCAGGGACGCTCCCGCGGTCAGCGTGACGAGGTCGACCGCGAGGACCGCGAGAACCGCGGCCGCAGCCAGCCCGCCGAGCAGCCCGAGTGTGGAGACGAGGACCGCGCGTAGGCGGAGGTGCCGCCTGAGCATGCCCGGCCCTGCACCCTGCGTCTCCAGATCGAAGAGCTCGCGGCGCTCGTCGCGAGCGTCTCCGGCGAGAAGAACGGCGAGACCGACGAGCGCGAGCAGGAAAGCGACGACCGCGGCCCCAGTCAGCGCGGCCAGCGAGCCGCGGGCGAGCGGGTCGGCGCGGAGGCGATCCTCGATCTCGGCGCGGGAGGAAACCGACAGCGGCGCGAACGGCGGGCGCTCCAGCTCGGCGCCGAGGTCCTCGGGCCCGGCGAGCCACAGCTCGTTCGGCACCGCCGTTCCGGGATTCGCCGCGTTCATGGCGACATAGAGCGAGCGCTCGTCTCCGAGCACGAAGTCACCGTAAGCCGAGGGGAAGCGGCGGATCGTCCCCACCACTCGAACCGGCAAGGAGCCGCCCGGGAGCCGAAGCGGCAGGATGCCGCCCGAGCCCGCCGCCGCAGCGAGGCCGGGGGTCGCGACCACCGCGGGCGGCGCCGCGTCGGTTGCCTGGCTCGGCTGAAAGCGCGGGTTCGCTGCCTCGTTGGAGAGCAGGAAGCGGAGCCTCGACCCGGTTGCGTCGACGTTGTCGAGCCCGATCCAGCCGGAGTAGTCCGTGATCGCGGTTCCGCCGGCGATCGGCGGGGCCAGCGTGAGCACCCCGTCCACGCGCGCGAAGTCGCCGTGGCCCTCGACCGAGAGCGCTCGCGAGAGCTCGAGCGAGACGATCCGCCCGCGGTGGGCGTCGGCCGGGATCGGGGCCCTCAGCGTCCCGCGACCGGGCCCCGCGGTCCCGAGCTCGATGCGCGCAAACAGATCGTCCGGCTGAAGCACGACCGCCGTGAGCGTGACCGCGCCACCGCGCAGGGTGTAGGGAATGGCAAGCTCCGAGGCGTCGCCGGGAAGCGGAGCGCCCCGCAGAACCGGGGGCGGACTGGGCTCGATGCGCTCGATCAGCTCGCTGCGGGAGAGCGAAGAGAAGCGGTCCTGCCAGCCGTCGAGGTCCACGATCGCGCCCGCGGGCACGCCGAGCAGGGTCAGCTGGTCGGGTCCTCCCGCGCTCGCCGTCCGGCGAAGAACGGGCGTCACCTCCGCGCCCAGCGCCTCGTAGCTCGAAAGCGGAGCCGCCTCGAGCGGCGCGACGAGCCCCGTCGGAGACAGATCCTCGCGCAGGGTGAAGTCCTGAGGCACGGCGTAGGCGGCCTGCTCGGAAAGGCCGTCGTCCAGCGTCGAGCGGTAGACGACCGCGAAGAGTCCGAGGCCGAGGCTGGCCACGAGGAAGGCGACCGCTACGGCCGCCCGGCCCGGGCTCCGCGCGAGGGAGAGCGCCGCCAGCCGCACGTGGATCCGCCCGCCGCGGGCAGCGCGCTCGAGCAGGCGAAGGCCGGGCACGAGGAGGCGCGCGGCCGCGACTGCGACGACGAAGGTCACGAGGCCCGGGAGAAGCAGAAGGAGCGTGCCCGTGCTACCGCCCTGGCCCAGGGCGCGGGCGTCCGCATCTCCCCGCGTGAAGGCAAGGACCACAGCCAGCAGCGCTCCGAGCGCCGCCGCGTCGAGCGGAGTGAACGTGCGCCCCCCGAGCGAGACACCGGGAACGCCGAGGACGACGATGAGGACGAGTGCCCCCGCGAGCGCGAGCCCGACGGCAGCGGCGAGCCCGGAGCCCGCGAGCGCCGAATGGCCGAGCACGGCGCCAGGCGGGGAGCCCGCCTCGTCCGCGAGAAGCGCAGTGGCCGCGCTCCCGAGGGCCCAACCCACGACCGCGCCGAAGAACGCCACCGCGCTCGTCTCGGCAACGGTCACGAGGTGCACCTGCCAGCGTCGGCCTCCGAACCAGGTCAGCCGCTGAGCGGCCGCCTCGACGTCGCGCCGCATGCCGACGGCCGCGAGCACGGCAAACGCAAGCAGGAGCGCCGCGACCTGGCCACCGACGAGCAGAAGCCTGCGCCCGGCGACCCGCCCGGTCTCGCGCGCCGCCGCGAGCTCGGCGACCGGTGCGGAGAGGTCGAGGAAGAGCGAACGGGCGCGCAGCGTCGACTCGGTCCGGGTCGCGCGCGCCTCGAAGCTGTCGATCTCCCAGGGATGGATGCTGCGCGGCGCGAGCGGCACCGACCAGGCGTACGTCCTGTAGATGGAGTCGAGCTCGGGGAGCCCGGAGAGCTCTTCGAACCCCTCGGCGAGCAGGAAGGGCGGTTCCGTGACGCCGAACGACTCACCGACTCGGGTCGCCTTTGCGCCCGGCAGGAGGCCGAACGGAAGCGGCGAGGTGAGCTCGCCCTCGCCCACCTTCACGAATCGGAGGCCCGGCGCGCTCGCGATCTGGCCTTCGCCCCCGAGCTGGAGGACCTCGCAGCGTCCGGGCGTGCACTGGCGCGGGTAACGGCCCGAGGTCAGACGCACCCAGCGCGAGACGTCGTCGACGGCGGCGAGGTTCGCGAGCACGCCGCCGATCCGAAGGAGCTTGTACTGCACCGCGCGCACGGGCTCACCGGGCGCGAGGCCGGCGAGGCTGTGGACGACGAGCGGCTCGAGCTCCTCGCGCGTGACCCCGTTTCGCGGCAGCCCGAGATCGGCGTACGTGACAGCAACCGCGCGCTTGGACTCGGGCAGCGCGCCGAGCGCCCGTCCCGCGGAGACGTCCTGCGCGACCAGGCTTCCTCCGAGCACGACCGCAAGCGCGCCGGCGGCCGCCGCGACCCCGAGCGCGAGCAGCAAGGCACGGCCGGGCCGGTGCCGCAGACGCGACCACGCGAGCCCGAGCGGATACCCCACCGAGCGGATCGTCTTCTTCACCTCCCGAAACGCTGCCAGAGAGCAAGCATCACAACCACTGAATCTTCTTGTGGTTGACTAAGATTCGCTTATGCTCGACGTTCGACGGATGCGGGTGCTGAGCGCGGTTGCCGAACACGGGTCGATCGCTGCCGCCGCACACGCGCTCGCTTTCACACCGTCGGCAGTCTCGCAGCAGATCGCGACCCTCGAGCGGGAGGCGGGCTTGGCTCTGGTCGAGCGCGGCCCGCGGTCCGTCCGCCTGACCGAGGCCGGGCGTGCCCTCGTCGCCCACACCGACGGAATCGTCGCCAGCCTCGCCGCCGCAGAGGCCGAGATTCAGGCGATCGCGGGCCTGCGCGGCGGGATGCTCCGCCTCGCCTCCTTCCCTACCGCCTACGCGACGATCATGCCGCAGGCGATCGCGGAGTTTCGCCGGCGTCACCCGGCGGTCGAGCTCTCGCTCACCGAGGCGGACCCGCTCGCGAGCCTGGCCCGCATCAAGTCGGGCGAGCTCGATCTCGGGCTCATGTACGAGTACGACTTCGTCCCGTTCCCCGAGGACGACTCGGTCGAGCAGACGCACCTCCTCGACGACCCGATTCGCGTTGTGCTCCCCCAAGGCCACCGGGCGGCGCGCCGGCGCGCGGTGAAACTCGACGACCTCGCAGAGGAGTCGTGGATCACCTCGACTGCCAACTCCTCCTGCCACGAGTTCGTCTCCCGCGCGTGCCGCGCCGCGGGGTTCGAGCCCATGATCGGCTTCGAGAGCGACGACCACGGCGTCTGGCAGGGGCTCGTCGCCGCGGGAGTCGGCGTCGCGCTCGCCCCCGATCTCGCCCTCGAGACGCTCTACCCGGGCGTCGAGGCGCGGCCGGTGGCCCTGAGCCCGCTGAAGCGGCGGATCTTCGCGGTCAACCGCACCGGCGGACGCTCGCCGGCGATCGAGGCCATGCTCGAGGTGATCGCCGAGACGATCGCCGCGCGCGAGGAGCGGCCCGCAGTCGAGCCGCCCCTCGCATCGCTTCGGTAGAGCTAGAGGATTCCCCGGTTCTCGAATGCGCCGCGGACGGCGTTGGCCGCGGAGTTTCCGTAGAGGCTCCGCGCAGTGGCCACGGTCGTCCTGGCTGCGGCCGGCATGGACGTGTCGGGCGCGAACGAGAACTGCGCCTCGAGGATGACCGTGTCCGCCTTGACGTGGCCGAGGGCGCCGCGGATGTCCCAGAGCGCACGCGACCAGATCTGGCCGTCGTGGTGGACCTCGCCGCTCAGATCGGCCGGGTAGTGCAGGTCCTCGTCAACGCGCCTCAGGCAGTGAGGCTCGTCGGACGTGTAGGAGACCGAGTCCCAATCGGCGACGCAGGCGGGATCGGGCGTCGGCGCGATCACGTTCGACACCGTCGCCGCCCAGTAGTCGCCGAAGCCCTCCCCGATCGAACCGGCTTCGGCTGAGGTGCCGAAGGTGCCGTCGGGCTGCTGCGAGTCCTGAATGGCGTGGCCGTACTCGTGCAGGATCACCTCGGCGTCCTCAGCGTCGTCGACGCCTCCTTTGCCGAAGCGGAGGACGTCGTGCTTGTCCCAGGAGTACGAGTTGTCGATCCCGAGCTGGTTGATGCGGGTGTCCTGCGACTCCTTGTTCACAGGCCGGCGCGTGACGCCGAAGCCGAGGCTCTGGATGTAGCGCTGGGCCTCGGTCACCCAGTAGTAGGCCATCACCTGCTCGAAGCGGTCGTCGTCCCGCTTGTAGAGGAACGTGTTCGTCGGCGAGTAGGCGAGCTTGCCGGTGTTGCTGTGAACGTTGGCCCAGTCGCCGCGAAGGTAACCGCTCCCGTCCAGGTTCCGGAGCGTCACCGTCCGGTACGCAGGCTGCAGTGCCGCGTAGTCAGCATCCTTCTGGTCGGTGAGCGACTCATCCTGGAGGGTCGCAACCGGATTCGGTGAGAAGACGCGACCCGACCCGATGGACGCGCTCGGCCCTGCGCCGGCCGGCTGGAGGACGACGACGGCAGCCGTCGCCGCGATGAGCAAAGCTGAAAAGCGCCGCAAGAGAACCTCCCTGTGGTCCCGAAAACGGACCGCAGCGTAGCGCGGCAGCGCCGAAAGACCTAGCTGGCTGCTCGGGCTTCGACGCCGAGGAGTGTGCGGGCGCCGCCGGCGGCCTTCGCGCGATACGCCGCGATGTCGGCCGAGCGATAGAGGTCGTACGAAGAGCCGAGGTTGATCGCGGCCCGAGCGACGCCGCCAGAGAAGCTGTATGGGCCGCGGCGGTTGAGCGCTTCCTGCGCCCGCTCCGCGACCTTGATCGCATCGTCCGGATTGGAACCCGGAAGGATCACTGCGAACTCGTCTCCACCGAGTCGGCAGGCGACGTCTCCGGCGCGCGACGACTCGACCAACGACTCCGCGAGCGCGCGCAGCGCCTCGTCCCCAGACGGATGACCGCCGAGGTCGTTGATGCGCTTGAGGCCGTCGAGGTCGACAACGAGAAGGCTCAGCTGCTCGCCGTTTCGCTGACTGCGGGCGACGGCCGCGTCGAACTGTTCTTCGAAGAGGCGACGGTTGTAGAGCCCGGTGAGCTTGTCGCGCGCGGCGAGCTCCTTCATCTCCTGGTAGAGCATCGCGTTCTGAACGGCGGGCGCGACGACGTTGCAGAGCGCCTGGCAGAAGTCGACGTCGGCCGCGTCGAACACGCGGTCGGTCGAGTCGACGATCTCCATCATCCCGATCGTCTCGCCGCCGCAGATGAGCGGGAGCATGAGCAGCGCCTTGTGATCGCGGGCCGCGAGCAGAGCGCGCTCGGCCTGGTCATCGTTCTCGTTCGAGACACGGATCTGGATGGGTTCCTGCGTCTCGAGGACTTGCCTCGTCGCCGGAAACTCGGAGATGCGGTACGTCTGCCCGCCTTCCTCGGTGATCTCGGCGCTTCCTTCGAGGTGCTCGACGAGCATGACCAGCTCGTCGCGGTCGTGATCCCAGAAGGAGATCTCTGCCGCAGTGGCGCCGGTGAGCTCGGTCGCCTGGTCCGTGAAGGCACGCAAAACCTCGCTCAATTCAAGGGTCGAAGAGAGCTTGTGGGAGACGTCGAGCAGCGCCTGAAGCCGGTTTGCCGGAGCCATAGGGGACTTATCGGGATCCAGGGCGAAACGCTTGAGAGTGGCTACGATCGAGGGAATCTCGAGCAAGGAGGGCCATGCAAGCGATCGTAATCCACGAAGGCGGCGGGCCTGAAGTCCTGAAGTACGAGGAGATCCCGGACCCCACCGCAGCCGACGGGAAGGTGCTCGTCCGGCTCGAGGCTGCGGGGATCAACCACTTCGACCTCAACCAGCGCCAGGCGCCCGAAGCGACCGGAGCGACGCCTCCCTTCACTCCCGGGCTGGACGGCGCCGGCACGCGGGAGGACACCGGCGAGCGCGTGCTCGTCAGCGGCTCGCTCGGCACGTACGCGGAGCTCGTCGCGGCGGCGGGCGAGAACGTCCGTCCCATCCCGGACTCGCTCGACGCAGCGCGCGCGGCCGGCCTCGGCGTCGCCTACAAGACCGCCTGGGCAAGCCTCGCCGACGCAGGCCTGCAGAAAGGTGAGCGCCTGCTCGTCCAGGCGGGCTCGAGCGGAACGGGCCAGGCGGCGATCGACATCGGCCGCTACCTCGGCGCGGAGATCTACGCGACCGCGAGCCGAGCGAAGCACGACCACCTTCGCGAGCTCGGCGCCGAGCCGCTCGCCTACGACGACGAGAAGATCGCGGACCTCGGGGCGGCGGTCGTCTTCGACCCCGTCCTCGGCGACCGCTTCGAGCTGAGCCTCTCGGCGCTGGGCCCGGCGGGCCGGCTCGTCACGTGCGGCGCGCTCGACTCGCCGATGGTCTCCGTGAACATGTGGACGATCGTCGGCAAGCGCCTGCGGATCATCGGAAGCGGAGGCGGCGCCGTGACCCCGGACGAGCTCGACCGGATCATCGGCCTCGTCGCCGACGGGAGCCTCCAGGGTCCCGTCGTGGACCGCGAGCTACCCCTCGATCAGGCGGCCGAGGCGCACCGCCTGATCGAGGAGCGTCAGACCTTCGGGAAGGTCGTCCTCAGGCTCTGAGTCGTTCGCCTACGGGCCGTTCGCCCGGCAGCTCTGGATCAGTTTGCGCGGATTGCCGGCCGCAGCCTTCGCGTACGTCTCCTGTTTGAACTCGTAGCCACCGTCGTCGGCAAGCGCGACGACCGGGAAGGCATGGTCAGTGGGGAACCAGTTTTCGGACGCCCCCGCCGGCGCGATGACGACATGGTTGGCGAAGAGAGCGTTCAGCTCGGCATGCGCCTGCTGCTGGGCCTGCTCGTCGCCGCTCTTGATGGCGTCCACCCAGTAACACTCCCAGGAGCCCATCGCGATCATGACGGCGGACGAGCCTCCGCCTCCCCTCGAGGTGACCGAGTTCGGGTCGACATTGAGCTCCGGCCACGTCACTCCAGGCGGGAGGGTGAGCTCGCTCTGAGCCGTCTTGTACTCCTGCTTCGTCACGGCCGGCTTGACGACGTCCCCGAACCAGTTCGCAACCGCGAACGCCGTGGTGGCGAGAAGCGCCATGACGGCGAGCCCGACCGCGACCAGCGCGACCCGGCGACGCGTGGCGGAGCGCCTCGGCGCCGGCCGCTCGTCTCGCGGGAGCGAGGTGATGCGCTCGAAGAGCTCGGCACCGTCGACGGAAGCGGCCTCCGAGACCGGATTCAGCCGGCGCAGATAGGCGAGTGTGGAATCGTTCTTCATGTTCCCTCCACGTCGGGGTGGTTCAGGTGGGGCGACGGAGACGCTGTCCGCGCCTCCTCGAGGCTCGCCTGGAGCCGACGCCTCGCGCGCAGAAGCCGGACGCGGAAGGCGACCGGGCTGACCCCGAGCGCCTTCGCTGCGTGGCTCGGTGTCAGGTCCTCCCAGGCGACGAGGAGAAGCGCCTCGCGGTCGAGTTGCGAGAGCCCGCGAAGAGCGCGCTCCAGGGTTGGATCGAGCTCGACGGGCGGCTGGTCGACGTGCTTCCCGTCGGCCGACGCTGCGGGTGCGGACGGCGACGAGCGCCGTGCCTCCGCGAAGACGAGGTTGCGCGCCGTTCCGTAGAGCCAAGGCAGAGGGTCGTCCTGAGGGACGTCGTCGAGCCGCCGCCAGGCGATGGTCATCGCCTCGGCCGCGATCCCGTCGGGATCCCTGCTCCCTCGCCTCCGCGCGTAGGCCGTGACGGCCCCGAGATGGAAGAACACCTCTCGGAAGCGCGCCTCGGCGGACTGGCGATCGAAGTGGATGCTCATGCTGAGTACTGTCGAAACGCGCCGCGCGCGTTACAGGCGCAAGGTGAGAGCCTAGGCGCTTCTGCGCATCGCGAGTTCTCAGTCCCAAGGAGTAGGCGGCAGCAGGGAGAACAGTCTCGCCATGACCTTGCTCTGGTTCTTCGTCTGGCTCATCGCGAACCTGATCGGTGACGAGGAAGGGTTGACTTTCGATCCCGTGAACTTCTGGGCGGGCTGGCTATTGCTCGCCCTCGCGCTCGACCTCGCAGGCGCGCACGCCAAGCGGGTCTCGAGGGCCGGACGCTAGACCGCATCCGGGATGCGCTTTGCACCGAGGGAGGTCCGAATGGGCCGGGCAGGGATCGAACCTGCGACCTTGGGATTAAAAGTCCCCTGCTCTACCAACTGAGCTACCGGCCCGCCTGACGAAGAGTATCGGGGCGCCGCCGCTATTCTTGGCTAGCCGGGCCCCCATCGACTAGCGGCCCAGGTCACAGCCCTTTCAAGGCTGTAGCGCGGGTTCGAATCCCGCTGGGGGCACCTGGGCGGTTAGCTCAGCTGGGAGAGCGCCTGCCTTACAAGCAGGAGGTCACTGGTTCGAACCCAGTACCGCCCATCTCAACCCTGTGAGGCGCCGATACAATGCCTCGCGCGCGGGGGCGTAGTTCAGCTGGTTAGAACGCCGGCCTGTCACGCCGGAGGTCGCGGGTTCGAGTCCCGTCGCTCCCGCCTCGTTCACTCAATGCCGATGAGGATGTTGCAGCGATCTGCATGCTCCCACGCAGCGCGCTCGATCTCTTCTGTGTCGAGTCTCCTGGTGTGAACCGTGTTCGCGCCTCGGTAGGTGATCCATATTTTGCCGCTGTGCAGGAAGACGATGCGCTTCACCTCGCACGAGCGGATCGCCTGAACCACGAGATCGGAGCGCGATGGGCGCGGCTGCGCCAGAGTCGGCGCAGGCGCGGCGGTCGCCTCTCCGCTCGGCGTCGCGACGTGCCGCTCGGGCGGCCCGTCGCCGAGATCGCAACCCGCCAGGGCGAGAACCGCGAGCAACGCGGTGAACCGGCCGGCCATGTCTCGTCAGACAGAGATCCGCGGAGGATTGTTCCCGATCGCGCACAATCTGCGGACCGAAGATGACCGCCGACGGCACAGAGCAAGCGCAGACGACCGCCAAGCGCAGGAGGTTCACGTGGCGACACGGGCTCGGCGTGGGAGTGGCGATTGCAGTCGTCGTCGCGACCTTTGTGTTCATCCTCCCGAAGATCGCCGACTACCGCGACGTCTGGGGAGTCGTCAAGGGGCTGTCGTGGAAGGACGTCGGGCTCCTCGCCGGAGCGACGATCCTCAACCTGGTGACGTTCGCGCCGCCCTGGATGGCGGCGCTGCCGGGACTCCGGTTCCGCCAGGCGTTCGTCGTCACCCAGGCCTCGACCGCCTCGACGTACGTCGCTCCCGGCGGCGTCGCGGTCGGGATGGCGCTCTCGTTCGCGATGCTGCGCGCCTGGGGGTTCGTCAGCGCAGCCGTCGGGCTCGCGGTCGCGCTGACGGGCGTGTGGAACCAGCTCTCCATGCTGGCCTTCCCGACCTTCGCGCTCGTTTTGCTCACCTTCACCGGGGACGCCCACACGGCTCTCGACACGGTCGCCTTCCTCGGTCTGGCGATCTTCCTCGTCGTGGTGGCGGCGTTCGCCGCCGCGCTCAGCACACCGAGGCTCGCCAAACGCATCGGCGACCTCGCGGCGCGGATCGTGTCGTGGGCCAAGGGTCTGATCCGCAGAAAGCCCGTCGGGTGGGACGGGGAATCGTTCGTCCACTTCCGGGACCGGACGAACGCGCTCCTCAAGCGGCGGTGGCACGTGCTCACGCTCGCCACGCTCGCGGGCCACTTCACGGTCTTCCTCGTGCTGCTCACCTCGCTTCGCGTGCTCGACGTCTCCGGAAGCGAGGTGAGCGCGGTGGAGGCTTTCGCGGCCTGGTCGCTGGTCCGCCTGCTCGGCTCGATCCCGATCACGCCGGGCGGGCTCGGCGTCGTGGAGCTCGGCCTCACGACCGCCCTCGTGGGCTTCGGCGGCGACCAGGTGGAGATCGTCGCCGCCGTTCTCGTCTACCGCTTCTTGACGATCGTGCCCACGCTCGTGATCGGGCTTCTCGCCGGCGTGACGTGGAAGCGCTACCGGCCGGACGACCTGCCTGCCGAGGTCGCCCCCGAGAGTCCAGCCTCGCCCCCAGGCACCTCGATGTAATCGGGTCACTGCGGCGATCGTCAGCGGGTGCTGACGTAGATGTCCCCGATGCCCTCCGGGCCGGGTGTGCGCCCGAAGAGAAGCTGGCGTGCATTCTTGGACAGGGAGGGCCGCGTCTCTGCGGCGGCGGTGTTGACCGCACCTCCCAGGTTGACCGGTGCCGACCATGGCGAGTCGAAGTCGTCGCGCGTGGAGGCCCAGATGTCCTGGGCGCCCAGCGTACCCCCTCGATTCGAGGAGAAGACGACTTCGAGCCCGTCCTTGCGGACGTTCGGCTGGATGTCGTTCGCCGCTGCGTCGTTCAGCCCGGCCACCGGCGACGAGCCACCGAAGTTCCAGCCGCCGAGCTTTCTGCTCATGTAGATGTCGCCCGGAACCACCGCCGAGCCCGATGAGAAGAACAGGTAAGCGTCGTCGTCGTTCTCGACGTACGACGGGCCCTGCTCGTCGAGCGCGGTGTTCGGCCCGCCCGGGGCGCAGCCCAGGTTGCGTGGCTCCGACCACCCGTGAGCCGGGTTGTAGCGCGTGAAGTAGATGTCTCCCAGCCCGCAGCTTCCCGGCAGCGCCTCCCTGCTCACGAAGAAGAGGCCGCCTCCCTGAACCGGGGTCGGGCAGAATTCGTCCGCGGCCGAGTTGATCGGCTCACCGAGATTTTCGGGCGCTCCCCACGGATCGCCCTTGCTGTCACGGCGAGCGACCCAGATGTCCAGCAGGCCGACGCCGCCCGGGCGGGTCGAGGCGATGTACAGGCTGAGCCCGTCCGGAGACTGAATCGGACAGCCGTCCTGGAACGGCGTGTTCAGCTCAGAGTTGTTGCCCGCGATCTCGTCGATCTTCTGGGCCCCTCCCCAAGCCGCGAAGTTCGTCGCCTGCGCCGCGGCCGCAAGCGCAAGAGCGCTCACGAGTGCGGCGAGCAGCGCGAACTTGGTTCTCAGGCGCATGTTCACTCCCTTCCGTCGCTTGTGTTGAACTCCACGGGAGTGAGCGTCACAGTGAGGCGTGTGACCACGCGTGTGACGAGAAAAAGCGGCCGATGAGCCTGAGCATTCACCTTCTGGGCTCGCCCAGAATCGAACGGGATGGCACTCCCGTAGAGCCCCCACGGGGCCACAAATCGTGGGGCCTGCTCGCCTACCTCCTGCGCTCGCGGCTCCCTCCGTCGCGCGAGCGCCTCGCAAGCCTCCTCTTCCCCGAGGCGGACGACCCGCTCGGAACGCTCCGGTGGACGCTTTCCGCTCTCCGCAGCCGGCTGGGCGACGACGCGGAGCTCCGCGGTGACCCGCTCCAACTGAGACTCCAACCCGGGACGTTCGTCGACCTCGACGTGCTCGAGCGCGGCTCCTGGATGGAGGCCGTCGCGCTCCCCGGTCTCGGCCACGAGCTTCTGGACGGCCTCGCCTTCCGTTCGAGCCCCGGCTTCGAGCTCTGGCTCGAAAACGAGCGTCGGCACATCGCCGGAATGACGAGCGCGGTCCTCCATCAGGCTGCGCTTGCGCATCTAGGGCGGGGCGAGAAGGACTCCGCAGCCCGGCGTGCGTCCGAGCTCGTGCGGCTGAACCCCTACGACGAGAACGCCCACGTCCTGCTCGTGCGCTGCCTGCGCGCAAGCGGCGACCACGAGGCCGCGGCCCGCCACGTCGCCTCGTGCACTGAGCTCTTTCGCCGAGAGCTGGGCCTCGACCCCACACCCGCGCTGAGCGCCGCCGTCGCCGAGTACACGTCCCCGGCGGGCATGCGGGTCTCGGGGAGAGCCGCCGTCCTTGCCATCCTCGAGGCAGGCGAGGCGGCCCTCGGGGCGGGGGCGGTCGAAACCGGCGTCCAGCGCATGCGCGAGGCCGTCGCAGCCGCTCGCGATGTCGGCGATCGCGAGCTCCTCGCCGAGGCACTCGTGTCTCTCGGGGGCGCGCTCGTGCACTCGGCGCGCGGAACGGATGAGGAAGGCGCGGCGGCCCTCCACGAAGGCACGACGCTCGCCGAGGCGGCCGGCCGGGACGACATCGCGGCAACGGGGTGGCGCGAGATCAGCTGGGTCCAGTTCCTGCGCGCGCAGTACGAGCGCGCGGAAGACTCGCTGCAGCGCACGACCGACCTGGCGGCGGGCCGGGAGGAGGAGCTGGCGTGGGTCGACGTGATCCGCGGAGCCTCGCGCCACGACCTCGGCGACCATGCGGCTGCCGGTGAGTCGCTCCGGTCGGGGGTCGAGCGCGCGCAGCAGCTCGGAACCGGCCAGCCTCTCGGACAGGCGCTCACGCTGCTCGGCCGCTACCACCTCCTGCGCGGGGAGATCGAGGACGCGCTTCACCTCCTCGACCGGGCCCTCGCCGAGGCCG
>Ga0307319_10000256_pt1 | contig 16706 bp, 18 predicted proteins | sample ER_DNA_368_FD_194491 | JGI IMG/M metagenome (GOLD analysis project Ga0307319, IMG submission 194491) | Bulk soil microbial communities from the East River watershed near Crested Butte, Colorado, United States - ER_DNA_368 | ecosystem: Environmental > Terrestrial > Soil > Floodplain | place...
CGCCTCGGCGAACGACGGGTGGCGAAGGACACCGGCGCCGAGCGCAGCGGCGAAGTTCGAGATCGGGCCCGGCGCCCGCCGGTTCGTCAGCTCGCTTGCGGTCGACCGCGACGAAATTGCGTAGCCCACGCGAAGGCCGGCTAGACCGAAAGCCTTCGAGAGCGTGCGCACGCAGACGAGGTTGGGCCGCTCGCGGGCGTGGGACGCCGTCGTCTCGCCGGCGTACTCGAAGTAGGCCTCGTCCACACACACGACCGTTTGCGGTAGAGCGTCGGCGACCTTCGCCACGTCCGCCGCTCCGAAGAGCTCGCCGTTCGGATTCCCCGGGTTGCAAATCCAGAGGACGTGCGCGTCGCGCGCCGCTTCGGCAAGTGCCCCGAGGTCGCGAGGCGCGACGAGAACTTCAGCTCCCTCGATCCGGCTCGCGATCGCGTACACGGGATAGGTGGGCTCTTCCACCACCGCGTGGCGTCCGGCGGAGAGGAACGTGCGCGCGACGAGGCCGATCAGGCCGTCTGCGCCGGCATCGATGGCGATCTCGTCCGAATCGCAACCCGCATAGGCGGCTGCCGCCTCGCGCAGCTCTCGGTACGTGCCCTCTGGATAATCGGCGCGCTCCGAGAGCGCGGCTCGTGCACCTGGGGGCAGCGGGGCCGGGAACGCGGGGAGGTTCGAGTCGAAACGAAGGACGTGTGACGGCGAGAGGCCATGGCGCCTCGCCACCTCCTCGAGCGGAGTTGCCCAGATGTACGGCGCAAAATCCGATCCTGTGCGACGCGGTGCCGGCACGGGCACAGCCTAGAGCGACGGATACTGTCCGGCGTGGAGCCTCTTAACGTCGAGGACTACGAAGCCCTCGCGGAGGACGTCCTCGACCCTGGGCTGTTCGCCTACTACGCCGGCGGTGCGGAGGACGAACACACGATGCGGGAGAACGTCCGCGCCTGGCTACGTTGGCAGCTTCGCCCGCGTGTCCTCGTCGACGTCAGCGAAGTTCGCACGGACACGAGCATCCTGGGGACCCCTGTGGCCCTGCCCGTCCTGCTCGCACCATTGGCCCTGGAGGGGCTCGCCCACCCAGGAGGCGAGCGGGCGGCCGCGCGTGCGGCGGCCCGCTCCGGAACCGTGACCTGCCTCTCGACGCTTGCCAATGTCTCACCCGGCGACCTGGCCGCGGACGTCCCGGACGTGTCGCGGTGGTTCCAGCTCTACTGTTACCGCGACGAGGGCGTCACACGCTCGCTCGTCGAGGAAGCGGCCGCGAGCGGCTTCTCGGCAATCGTGCTCACCGTTGATGCACCCGTCGTCGCCAAACGCGAGCGCGATCTGCGGAGCGGCTTCACGATCACGCCTGACATCCCTGTTCCGAGCCTCACGGCGGCTCTCGGCGGCCAGGTCGGCGGCAGGACGGAAGATCTCTTCGCCGCCGTCAGCCCGGGCGTGACCTGGACCGACCTCGAGCATCTCTGTGCGACTGCCGGGCTCCCCGTGGTGGTCAAAGGGCTCCTCACGACGGAAGACGCGCTTCTCGCCTGCGATCACGGCGCCGCCGCCGTTGTTGTTTCGAACCACGGCGGTCGTCAACTCGACGGGGTCGCCCCAACCGCTGACGTTCTCGAAGAAGTGGCCGATGCGGTTGCGGGCCGGATCGAAGTCCTGGTGGATGGGGGAATTCGACGGGGGACGGACATCGTGCGTGCGCTCGCGCTCGGTGCCCGGGCCGTGCTCGTGGGTCGTCCGGCTCTCTGGGGGCTGGCGGTGGATGGGGAGGCCGGGATCGTCCACGTTCTCGAACTGCTCCGGGCCGAGCTAGAGGTGGCCCTTGCTCTCTGTGGATGCCAATCCCCTGCCGGGGTTACCCGCGCCCACGTCACACGGACGCGGGGCTTCTAACCTGAAATGGCGACCCGTCCCTCGCGCCGTATGAGGGCAACGAGCGAAAGCATCTCGAAGAGCGTGTTCGCCGCGAAGAGACCAGTGACCTGCCCTGGGCCGTCGTACTGCGGGGCCACTTCCACGACGTCAAAGCCCACGAACGGGATGCCGACGAGCGCGCGCAGGAACTCGAGCGCCTGGAAGCTGGTGGGTCCGCCGACTTCGGGCGTCCCGGTTCCGGGGCAAAACGCGGCGTCCACGAAGTCGACGTCAAACGTCAGAAACGTGGCGCCCTTCCCGATGCGTTGCCCCGCCTGTTCGGCGAAGCGCTGAGGCCCGAGCTCGACGAGATCGGTCCATGGGATCGTCATGACCCCCAGCTCTGCCGGAATCTGCTCATCGGCTTCGCCGTAGAGGTGCCCCCGCATGCCAGCCTGGATCGTCCGAGCCGGATCGACGATTCCTTCTTCAATCGCCCGTCTGAACATCGTTCCATGGCTGTACGGGCGCCCGTTGTAGAGATCCCAGAGGTCCGTATGCGAGTCGAGGTGAACGAGCCCCAGCGGGCCATGCACGGCGGCGACGGCTCGTAGCTCGGCAAGCGTGACCGAATGGTCGCCACCGATCCCGAGGGGGACAACACCGGCTTCGACGACTGGCGCGACAAACGTCTGGATCGAGGCGAGCGTGTCCTCGATGTAGCCCGGGACTGTGGGAGCGTCTCCGTAGTCGATCGTCGAGAGGGCTCCGAAGACCTGCACCTTCTGGACAGCGTTGTACGTTCTGAGCATCGCGGACGCCGAACGGACCGCCTCGGGACCGAAGCGCGCCCCGGACCGAAACGAGGTGCCCCCATCCCACGGCATCCCGAAGACGGCGGCTTCGACATCCCCGAGCGTCTTGACGTAAGGCAGGCGAGCATAGGTGCGCGGGCCTGTGAACCGTGGAGCCTCGAGAGCGTCCCAGGGCTCGTACATGAATCCTCCCGGGTTGCATTTGGCAGGTTTCGCGCGCAGGCTATCCCCTGCCGGGCATCAGAGTCGGCGCTTCTCGCCTGGTCAACACGAGGGCATACGCGCTCGGCAGAATGAGAGTGTGGACAGGTGGGAGCGAAAGCGGGTCCTGGGTCAATGGGGCGTGCGCGATGAGGACGGGCGTGAGCGTGCCGAGCGGGAGCTCTTGGAGCGGGAGCTCGAGGGCGAGCCGTTTCGGAACTTGCGCATCCGGCCCCGGCCGAACCACTTCCGCGCGTCTGCGGAGGGCTACGCCCTCTCAAGGGGTGGGCCGCTGCCCTACATGGTTCGCCTCCGCGAGATCGAGGCCGAGACCCGTACGCAGGAGGAGGCGCTGAAGCTAGCTTGGGGGGAACTGGCCGAGGCGTGCGCGGGCGATGCTGGGGCATTCGAGCGTCGCTGGCGCCGTCGAGCAACGCGCTGGGACTTCGGCGCCGTCAACGACCTGATCGAGCGCCACAACCGGTTCTATCCGATCGAGTCGCGCCTGCCGATGGACGTCCGCCGGCGTGACTACGCGCTCGTGAACGGCCGGCCGTACCGGCGCGACCGGCTCGGTCCCAGCTGGATCCTCGAGCGTTTCCCCGCGGAGCTTGTGTCCGCTGCGCGCTCTCGCTCGGCCGCCTGATCGCCCGTCAGTAGATCGCCTGCCCGGTGTCCAGGTCGAAGAACTGAAGCCGCTCCGGCTTCACCGTCATCTCGACCTCCTGTCCGCCGCGGGCCGTGGATGCGGCATCGAAGCGCGCGACGAACGAGGCGCGCTCGACCCGTGAGCCCGACTGAAGGTCCGCGGCGACGGCCGCGTCGGCGTCCGCAGCGATCTCGAGCACTTCCTCCGTGACGACGGGCCGCGCGTCCAGCTCCAGATGTGCGAGTCGCTCGGAGCCAAGCGCCTCCATGACGAGCACTTTGGCGCGGAGCCGTGGTGCGCGATCCGGGCCGATGCTCGCGTCCTCGACGTGCTCCGGCCGGATCCCGATGCCTACGGTCTTCCCCTCGTACGCCCCCAGGCCGGGTCGGGCAGCCGCGACTTCGGCCGGCACGGCCAGCTCCTGTGGGCCGATCCGGGCGGCCAGGGAGCCGTTCCGCGCCTCGAGCGACGCCTGTAGCAGGTTCATGGACGGACTGCCGATGAAGCTCGCGACGAAGAGATTCACCGGCCGGTCGTAGAGGACCTGCGGGTCATCCGTCTGCTGGAGCACGCCCTTTCGGAGGACGGCCACACGGTCGCCCATCGTCATCGCCTCGACCTGGTCGTGCGTGACGTAGATGGTCGTCGCGTTCAGCTCGCGCTGGATCCGCGCGATCTCGGCCCGCATCTGGACCCGCAGCCGCGCGTCGAGGTTCGAGAGGGGCTCATCCATTAGGAAGACGCTCGGGTCGCGCACGATCGCGCGCCCCATTGCCACGCGCTGTCGCTGGCCGCCCGAGAGCTGGCGTGGCTTGCGCTGGAGGAGCTCGTCGAGCCCGAGCACGCGGCTGATCTCCGTGACGCGCTCGTGGATCTTGCCCTTCTTGACCTTCTGCATCCGCAGGCCGAACGAGATGTTGTCGTAGACCGACATATGCGGATAGAGCGCGTAGTTCTGGAAGACCATCGCGACGTCCCGTTCGCGGGGCTCGAGGTCGTTCACCACCCGGTCGCCGATCCGGATCTCTCCTTCCGAGATCTCCTCGAGCCCTGCGACCATCCGGAGGGCCGTGGTCTTACCGCAGCCCGACGGGCCCACGAAGACGACGAACTCGCCGTCGGCCACCTCGAGGTCGAAGTTGTCGACCGCTCGCGTACCGTCGCCGTAGACCTTGCCTACCGAGCTGAACGTGACCGTTGCCATCTACCTCGTACTCTCCTGGATCTCCGCGCGGAGCGTTGTCGCGAACTCGGCGCCCGGTTCGAGCTCAATCGCCTCGCCTGCCTCGACCGCCTGCTCGAGGTTCAGCCTGGTCACCCACGGCTCGACGCCGAGGGCGTAGGAGCCGGCGAGCGGCATCGCACGGGCACCGCCATAGGCCTGCCAGGAGATCACCCAGCGGAAGACGGCGGGATCCCACTCGAGCCGGAAGGCAAGGCCGAGTCTCGGATTCTCGACCGCAGCCCAGCCGCCAACGAGGTCGGTCAGGTAGACGTCGTCGTGGCTTTCTTCTTCCGGGCCCGGAACGACCGTGAGATCGGCCGTCCCACCTCGCCTCAGGCGGGCCTCCGGCCACGGCTCGCGCTGGCCCGGCTCGAGCCGCGCGGTGTCCTCCCACATCTCCGGAATCGTCTCGATCGTCCGGGCCGGTACGTGGAGCCGGCAGCCCGCCTCCAGAAACGGAGGGCCGACTACGCAGTGGTGGCCCCAGACCAAATGCGCCGGCTCATCACCCTCGTTTTGGACTCGTTCCTCGAGGCTGAGCGAGGCGGCCTCGAGCCGCATCACGCGCTCCAGCAGGAAGGGTGTCTCGCGGCAATGCACGGTGCATCGCAGCGAGTCGCCGTCGCGCTCGCAGTCCCAGGGCAGCGTTGCGACCTCCCCGTGGAAGGGAATCGGATGGCCTCGATACGTGCACGGATCGTTGACGCTCGGGAAGAGCTCTTGCCAGCCGCCCGCGTAAACCTCCAGGAACGCATGCCCGTCGCTTCCGTCACGCGCGGGCGAGTCGGGCGGACCGAGCCCCCAGGGCGCGTGGAAGAGCGGATCGACTCCGGAGGGCCGGTGGAGAAGCTCGACGATCTCCGCGCCCCGGTCGGGGAGGACGACCACTCGAAGCTCCTCGTTCTCGAGCGGCAGCTCCCGCCAGCCGCTCCTCACTCGGTGGGCAGTGTCTCGAGGATGTACCAGTTGGCGGTCAGGCCGCAGTCCACCGTCAGGTTGATGCCCGTGATTCCCGAGGCATCGTCGGAGGCGAGGAACACGAACGCGGCGGCGATCTCTTCGGGCTTGACGAGGCGGCGCATTGGAACCCGGTCGAAGTCGTGCAGGAGGTACTCCATCAGCTTGGGACCCACCGCCCGCTCGGTCATGTCCGTGTGGGTGAAGCCGGGGCTGACCGCGTTGACGCGAATGCCATGTGGAGCCAGCTCCACGGCCATGGTCCGGTTGAGCCCGAGGATGCCCGCCTTCGAGGCGTTGTAGCTCGCGAACGGCCCGTCCCCGCCCGAGGCGTCGATCGAGGCGTTGTGGAGAATGACGCCACCGCCCTGCTCGGCCATGACGCGGCCGACGCGCTGGGACACGACGAATGGTCCCTTCAGGTTCGTCGCGATCACCGCATCCCAGTTCTCCTCGTCCATGTCGAGGAACGGCGTCTCGTCGTCGATGCCCGCGTTGTTGACGAGCACGTCGATCCGGTCCCAGCGGTCGAGCGCAGCATCGACCACCCCGCCCGCGTCGGCGCTCACGGACACGTCCGCCGAGTGCGCAAACCCGCTTCCGCAGAGCGCGACGGTCTCTTCCAGCGGCTCGAGCGTGCGCCCGACGCACATGACGTCGGCGCCCTCCGAGGCGAAGCGCTGCGTGATCGCACGTCCGATCCCACGGCCGGCGCCGGTGACGATGACGTTTTTTCCGTCGAAGCGCCGGGCCACCGGCTATCCCTTCACCGCTCCGGCTGTCAGGCCCCGGATGAAGAAGCGCTGGCCGAAGACGTAGAGGAGGATCATCGGGATCGACGCCAGGAGCATCCCGGCCATCGTGATTGGCACGTCGAGGTTGTACCGCGAGCGAAAAACCGTGATCCCGACCATGAGCGTCTTGAGCTCGTCCTCCGGAAGAAACACGAGCGCGATCAGGAGCTCGTTCCAAACCCAGAGCGCGTTCACGACGACGAGCGTCACCAGAGCAGGCGCGGAGAGAGGGAGGATGATCTGGACGAGCACGCGGAGGTTCGTGGCGCCGTCGGTGAGCGCGGACTCGATCAGCTCGCGCGGGATCGCGCGGAAGAAGTTGGCGAGCAGATAGATCGAGAACGGGATCGTCAAACCTGCATAGATCAGGATCGTGCCCTGGTAGGTGCTCACGAGGCCGAGGTCGACGAAGAGGACGAAGAGCGGGATCAGCATCACCACCGGAGGGACGACCATGAGCGCCACGTTCAGGGAGAAGAACACGTCACGGCCGCGGAATCTCATGCGGGCCACGGCAAACGCGGCGAGCGCGGCACAGAGGGTGCAGAGGACGACGGAGCCGGTGGTCAGGATGACGCTGTTCTTGAACCAGAGGAAGAACGTCCCCCCGCGCAGGGCTGCGGAGAAGTTTCCGAAGTACAGAGGCCAAGGCAGGTCGTACTGGTTCTCGAGGTACTGGGCGCGGTCCTTGAAGGCCGTCGACGCCATGAATACGATCGGGTAGAGGGCGGTGAGCCCGGCAGCCGCAAGCACGATCTGGCGCAGGATCTTGCCCGGGCGCAACCGCAGCCTCCTGGGCCGTTGCCGGGCCGGCAGCGCGGGGGCCTCGACGCGGCTCATGCGACCTCCTCCTCGCGGGCGCGGGCCCGAAGCCAGAAGAGGATCGTGATGAGGACAGTGGTGAAGGCGAGGAGGATGACGGCGGCCGCCGATGCCATTCCCGGCAGGGAGTTACGAAGCCCCTGGTTGTAGATGTAGAGCTCGATCACGGTCGTCGCGGTGCCGGGCCCGCCCTTCGTCAGGGTGAACACGTAGGCGAAAACCCAGGCGAGCATCGTGATGCCGGCGACGACGGCGTAGAACTCCATCGTGCCCCGGAGCTCGGGGACGATGATGTAGCGAAGGCGCGCCCACCAGCCGGCTCCGTCGATTCGCGCAGCTTCGATCGCCTCCTCGTTCATGGTCAGCAGGCGAGCCAAGAAGACGATGATCCCGAAGCCGACCTCGCGCCAGACGATCACGATCATCAGTGTCAGGAGGGCATAGCGCGAGCTCCCGATCCAGTCGACCGCGAGCCGCTCGAGGCCGACCTGGTGAAGGATGTCGTTGAGCGCGCCGTTCCGCGTGAAGATGTAGCTGGCGACGATGCCGACGACCGGAACCGCGAGGATGTACGGCAGGAAGAAGACGCTCCTGTACACGCGCCAGCCGCGAACGCGGTCGTAGAGGAGCACGGAGACGAGGAGCGCGATCGCGACAAGCACGGGCACAGTCAAAAGCAGGATCGCGCTGTGCTTCAGGGCCGCGTGGAAGGTCGGGTCCTCGAGCACCAGTTCGTAGTTGAGCCTCCCCACGAAGGGGCCGCTGTCGCCTCTGATCAGGCGCGTCGAGAAGTCGATCACCCGCGCCACCGGGTAGGCGAAGACGAGCCCGATGAGCGCCACCGCCGGTGCGAGATAGGCGTATGGCACCCATGGGCGCGTCCTCAGCATGCGAGCTCGTGCGAGACCGGCCTACGCCTCGGCCAGATCCGTACCCCACGTTTTGTAGTTTTCGAGCAGGTCAGGATTCTGCTTCTTCCACTTGGCAGTCACTTCCGCGGCCACGTCGCCCGCCTTCTCCCCGGTCGACTCACCGTTCAGGATCTTCTGCGAGTTGACGAACATGGCGTCGGTCCAGAAGAGGGTCGGCATCAGGTCGGCGATGTAGACGTTCGTGTCTCCGGCAACCCACTTCTCGTCGATCGTCTTGAGCAGCGGGTCCTCGATCGCACTCGCGTCGAACGTCTTGTTGGCCGGAATCTGCGTCGAGAGCTCCCACATGGCGTTCACGCGCTCGTCCGAGTGCATGAACTCGAGGAACGCTGCGGCGTTGGCCTTGTCCGCCGCCTTCGACGGGATTCCGAAGCCCTGTGTGTCGGTGATCGGGATCCCTGCCATCCCGCCGGTGCCGAACGTCGGCATGACCATGTAGCCGACCTTCTCGGCGCCGAGCTGCTTCTGGGAGTTCGGGATCGCCGGAGTCGTGTTGAAGCACATTGCGGCCTTGCCGGTGTCGTAGAGCTGAATACCCTGGTAAAGCTCCACCGAGCCGATGTCGTCGTTGAAGTAGCCGGCCTTCTTCAGCTCTTCGAGCTTGACCCAGTGCTCGTGGTACTTCGGGTCACGCCAGTCGAGGTCCCCGATGAAGAGGCTGAGCGCGTCCTGGGCGGAGTCGAGGTTCTGCGTCAGCGTGTTCACCAGGTACCACTCGCCCAGATACCCGTCCTTGACGCCACCGCCGATCGGGATGACGCCCTTGGCCTTCAGCTTGTCGCAGGCGTCTACGAAGCTGTCCCAGTCCTCCGGCGGCGAGTCGGGGTCGAGACCGGCCTGCTCGAAGAGGTCCTTGTTGTACGAGAGCCCGAATCCGACCGGATAGAAGCCGACCCGGTACTGCTTGCCCTCGAAGACAGAGAGCTGCGTTGCGTTCGAGTTCTCGAGCACCTTGGCGTCGACGAGATCGTTCAACGGGTCGAGATAGCCGAGCCACACGTTCTCCATGTGGTAGATCCCGTTGAAGAGGAACTGGATGTCCGGAACATTGCCGGCGGCTGCCGCCTCCGTGAACTGGGGGATGACCGCGTCCGTGTCGAGGAGGGTCGCCTTGACGGTCGAGCCCTGCTGCTCCTTGAACTTGACGACGGTGTCGTCGACCCACTTCTTGATGCCGACGGCTTCCTGCTCACCCCACCACCACATCTTCAGGTTGCCGGGCTTCGTCGCGCCCGTGTCCCCGGTCCCCGCACTCTCCTCGTCGCCCCCACAGGCGGCAACGAGAGGGGCGAAGCCTGCTGCGGCGAGGCCTCCCGCCGTGTAGCGCAGAAGCTGACGTCGTGAGAGTGGCCGCTCGAACTGATTCACGTTCGGACCTCCAGATAGCAACGGGATCGACTGGTCAAACCAATACGGCCGACCCTAAGCCCCTCGGCGGAAGGCTGTCAAACCGCGCTCGTAAGCTGCACTTGACGACCGCACGAGCGGCCGTTTAGCGTCGCAGGGGCAGGTGGTCGGGCCTTTCGCCGATGCGGATCCTCATCTCTGATCAGAATTTCGGCGACGGTGCCCGTGTGGAGCGGGAGCTGGCCGAGCAGGCCGGCTGGGAGCTCGTCGTGGCCGACTGCCGCACCGAGGAGGACGTCGCCGAGGCGCTCGGGCGCCACCGGCCCGACGCCCTGCTGGTGCAGTTCGCGCCGGTCGGTGCCCGCGCCCTCTCCGAGGCAAACGGACTCGCCGCAATAGTCCGCTACGGAGTCGGAGTCGACAACATCGCGGTGGACGTCGCCCAAGCTCGCGGGATTGCGGTCGGCCGCGTGCCGGACTACTGCATCGAGGAGGTGGCCGAGCACACGATCGCACTGCTCCTCGCCGTCGAGCGGCGGCTCGTTGAGCTGGCGGTCCAGACACGGGCGGGAGGTTGGGATTGGCGCGCCGCAAAGCCCACGCGGCGGGTGAGCGACCTCCGGCTTGGCCTCGTCGGATTCGGCCAAATCGCGAGGGCGGTAGCCGTGCGCGCGAGTGCCTTCGGCATGCGCCCCGCCGCGCACGACCCTGCGGTCGAGCCGCACGAGATGCGGGAGCAGGGTGTCGAGCCCCTGGCTTTCGAGGACCTCCTCGGACGGTCGGACGTTCTCTCACTCCATGTGCCCCTGACCGAGGAAACGCGTGGTCTCATCGGGCGAGCGCAGCTCGAGCTGCTTCCCGAGGGCGCGATCCTCCTGAACGCAGCCCGCGGCGGGCTCGTGGACGAAGTCGCACTGGCGGAGGTCCTTGCGTCCGGGCGACTCCGTGGTGCCGGCATCGACGTGCTCGAGGTGGAGCCTCCGTCCGCGACGCATCCCCTCCGCACCGCGCCCGGCGCGGTCCTGACCCCGCACGCCGCCTGGTACTCGGAGACGGCCGTGGCAGAACTTCGCCGCAAGGCGGTCGAGACGGCGATCGCGCTGGCGGGCCGGTGAGCACGCAGGCGATCAAGCGAAGCGCCGCTGCCGAGCAGGCAGTCCGTCGCATCCAGAACCTCGTCCAGGGCGGGGAGCTCGCTCCGGGCGAGCGCCTTCCCGCTGAGCGTGAGCTCGCCCGCCAGCTCGGCGTGTCGCGCTCGACGCTCCGCGAGGCGATCCGGGCTCTCGTCGTCATGAACATCCTCGTGTCGCGGCACGGGGATGGCACGTACGTCTCCTCCCTCGAGCCCGAGCTTCTCGCCGAGCCATTCCAGTTCATCATCCCGATCTCGGACGAAGCGCTCCTGCACCTCTTCGAGGTCAGGATGGTGCTCGAGACGGAGTGCGCACGGCTCGCCGCCTCGCGCATCGACATCGGCGAGATCGACGAGCTCGACCGCATCCTCCAGGACAGCGAGGCGGCGCGAGACGATCCCGAGGAGCTGCTCGACCGCGACGTCGAGCTCCATGCAGCGATCGTGCGAGCGACCCGGAACCCCCTTCTGATCAGGATCATGAGTGGTGTCGGAGCTCTCGCTCTTGCCGGCCGGGCGAAGACCGTTGGTCTCCCCGGAGTCGCGGCCACCAGCCTCGCCGACCACGCGAGGATCGTGGCGGCGCTCCGGAGCGGATCGGCCGAGGCCGCCGGGGCCGCCATGGCCGCCCACCTCGAGCACGTCGAGGCAGCCTTCGCGAGCCGGGCGGACGAGGACGCCGCGTGAGTGGCCGGCTAGAGGGCAAGCGTTGCCTCGTCACGGGTGGCGGCAGCGGGATCGGCCGCGCTGTAGCCCGGCGCTTCGCCGAGGAGGGCGCGCTCGTGGTCGTCTCCGGTCGTCGTGTCGACGCTCTCGAGGAGACCTCGGCGGGTGTGGCGCCGATCAGAATCTTCGCGGGCGATGCCTCCCAGGCCGAAGACGCGCGCGGGATGGTCGAGGCGGTCGTCGATCGCCATGGCGGGCTCGACGTGCTCTTCCACGCGGCGGGCATTCTCCGGCGGAACGAGCGGTTCGACGAGACGACGGAGGACGAGTGGCGCCACGACGTGGACGTGAACCTGACCGGCACGTTCCAGGTCTGCCGGTTTGCGATCCCGCATCTCAGAGACTCGCGGGGCACAATCGTGCTCGTCGCGAGCCAGCTTGCTCACATCTCGGCACCGGGCTACGCGACCTACACCGCGACGAAGCATGCCGCGCTCGGCCTCGTCCGGTCGCTGGCGCTCGATCTGGGGCCTGAGGGCGTGCGGGTGAACGCGCTTTCGCCGGGGGTCGTCGAGACGGACATGGCCTACATCGGACGCGACTTCGCGGCCATGCGCGAGAAGGTCGCCCAGACGATTCCGCTACGGAGGGTCGGCGAACCGGGAGACATGACCGGCCCCGCCGTTTTTCTGGCAAGCGAGGACTCCGCCTGGATGACCGGCCAGTCGCTCGTCGTCGACGGAGGGTTCACCGCCCAATGACCTTCGACCCGCGGTCCATCTCCGAGACCCCGTGGGGAGCCCCGCTCGTGCCGCGGCTCCCTCTCCGGATGCGGAACACCGAGATCCTGACCGTCGTCTATCGCACCAAGGCCGCCGCGGCCGACCGGATGGTTCCCGCCCCGCTCGAGCGGCTCGGGGATCTCGTGCTCGTGCATCTCTACCGCATGCACGACGCCGACTGGTTCGGACGCTACGGCGAGTCGGCGATCCAGATCCCGGTGCGGCACCCCGGCAGCGGCACGGAGGGGGCCTACTCGCCCCTTCTCTTCGTGGAGTCGGACGCTGCCGTGGCGGCCGGGCGCGAGATCTACGGTCAGCCGAAAAAGAGCGGCACGATCGAGATCGTCCCCGACGGAGACCTGCTCGTAGGGTGCCTCCGGCGAAATGGGATCGACGTCCTCACCGCGACCACGCCCTACAAACAGACGCCGGGAAGTGCAGACGATCTCGAGCGGCATGCGGCCTTTCGAACCAACGTGAACCTGAAGGTCATCCCGGCGACCGACGGCTCCGGGGCGGCCATCCGGGAGCTGACCGCGCGAACGCTCGCCGATGTCGTCGTTCACGAGGTGTGGCGGGGCCCGGGCACGCTCGAGCTGCGGCCGAACGCGCAGGCTCCCGTGCACCTCCTTCCGGTGCTCGAGGTGGTCGAGGCCTTTCACTGGGTCGCGGACTTCACGCTCGTCTACGGCGAGGTCTTGGAGGATTTGCGTTGAGCCTCCTCAGCGGCCGCCACGCCCTCGTCACCGGGGCCGCCAACGGGATCGGGCGGGCCGTTGCGGAACGGTTTCGTGCCGAGGGCGCGGTCGTCTCCGGCGTCGATCGCGAGCAGGGCGCGGAGTTCCAGTTCGACCTGGCGGACACCGAGGGCCTCCCGGCGCTCGTCGACGGAGTCGAGGCGGAGAACGGCCCGGTCGAGGTGCTCGTCTCGGTCGCGGGCGTCTACGAGCCGGCCCGCGCCGTCGAGATGACGCTCGACTCCTACCGTCGCGTCCTCGCAGTCAACCTCGACGCGCCGATCGTGCTCGCGCAGCGCTGCGGGCGGGGGATGGCAGAGCGGGGCTACGGCCGGATCCTCTCGGTCACCTCCATCCACGGTGAGTTCGGGGAGGAGCTCTCGCTCTCGTACGACGCCTCGAAAGCGGGACTGAACGGCGCGACGCGGACGCTTGCGATCGAGCTCGGCCCTCAAGGAGTCCTCGTGAACGCGCTTGCCCCCGGCTTCGTGCGCACGCGGATGTCGGTGGTCGAAGGGCAGGACGAGCTCGAGTCAGACTGGTTCAAGACGGTGTACCTCGAGAACAGGAAGCTCCCCCTACGACGGGCCGCCGAGCCGCCCGAGATCGCGGCGCACGCCGCCTGGCTCTGCTCCGAGGAGAACACCTACCTCACCGGGCAGATCGTGAGGGTGGACGGCGGCGTCACGGTCACGTTCTGATGCCGTCGCTCCTCCACACCGGGCTCACGGTTCGTGACCTCGACCGGTCACTCGGTTTCTATCGCGACCTGCTCGGCATGGAGGTGGTGCTGGAGCAGGAGAAGGAGGGCGGTTACCTCGCGCAGATCGTGGGTTATGACGACGCACATGTCCGCATGGCCCATCTCGCCTTTCCCGGCGACCCGGCGCGCCTCGAGCTCTTCCAGTACCTCCGGCCCGAGCCCCGGGGAGAGCCGGGTGAGCCGCGGGACGTCGGGATCACGCACGTCTGTCTGCTCGTACCGGATGTCGACGCGCTGGGCGCCCGGTTGCGGGAGGCCGGAACCGAGTTCTACTCGGAGCCCGTGCTGGTGGACACAGGCGCTAATGCAGGCGGGATCGGCGTCTACCTGCGCGATCCCGACGGCATCACGCTCGAGCTCTTCCAGCGACCCGCAGAGCCGGCATGAAGCTCGGCGGCAAGGTGTGCGTCGTCACGGGCGCCGCGCAGGGCATCGGCCGTGCGATCGTCGATGAGTTCGTCCGGGAGGGAGCGCGGCCCGCAATTCTCGAGCTGAACCTCGAGGCTGCGGAGGCGTACGCCGAAGAGCTCCGTGGTGCAGGCGCCGACGCCCGCGCCTACCCCTGCGACGTTTCGGAGAAGGCGTCGGTCGAGGAAGCTGCGCGCAGGGTCGCCGGCGACCTCGGCCCTTGCGACGTGCTCGTGAACAACGCTGGTATCGCTCTCATGGGCCCGTCGCTTGACTTCCCCGAGGACCAGTGGCGTCGCTCGCTCGACGTTATGACGACCGGCGTCTTCTTCTGCTGCCAGGCCTTCGGCGCGCAGATGGTCGAGTCGGGCGGCGGCTCGATCGTGAACATCGCCTCCATGAACGCCGCGGTCGCGTTCCCGATGCGGCTCGCCTACAACGCGGCCAAAGCTGCCGTCGTCCAGATGACCGAGGTGCTCGCAATCGAGTGGGCAGAGCACGGAATTCGCGTCAACACGATCGGGCCGGGAGTGACACGGACGGCGCTCGTCGACAAGGCGATCAAGGACGGCTTCGTCGACGAGCGCGCCTACGTGGAGCGGACGCCCATGAAGAGGCTCGGCAAGCCCGAGGAGATCGCCAAGGCCGCCCTCTTTCTGGCGTCCGAGGAGGACTCGAGCTTCGTCACCGGCCACTTCCTGGTCGTCGACGGCGGCTGGACCGCGTTCGGCTACGTGACCTAGCCGCTCACAGACTCAGGTCGTGCCTGGAGAGGATCTCCGGCTCGCCATCCGTGACAAGGAGGACCTGCTCGACGCGGACTCCCCACCGATCGCCGTAGGAGCCCGGCTCGAGCGCCACGACCATGCCCTCCTCGAGCACGCGGGCGGTGTCAGGGATCACCCGGGGCTCCTCGTGGAACGACGTACCGATGCCGTGGCCCGTGTGGTGCGGGTACGTACCGCCGCCTTCCGCGATGACCCCTCGCGCGGCTGCATCGACATCGGCGGCGCGGGTGCCGGGCCGGCACATCGCCACGGCCCGCTCGAGCGCGGCCCGAGCCACATCGTGGGCGCGCCGCATCTCCGGAAGCGCCTCGCCCACCGACAATGTCGCGCACGAGTCGGACCAGTAGGCGTCGAGGCGCGGCACCAGGTCGACGAGGACGAGATCACCGTCGTGCAATACGCGGTCGCTCGGAGGTCCACCCACCTCCGCAGTCCGCTCGCCCGAGACCAGGTCGGCGAGGAGCGGCACCCGGCCTCCCGCGGCGCGTTCCATTGCCGCGCGGGCCTCCGACCACACGTCGAGCTCCGTGCGCCCTCCGGCGGCCGCTTCGCGGGCTGCCTTCTGGCCGGCATCGGCGATGCTCGTCGACGCGCGGATCGCCGCGACTTCGTCGGCGTCCTTGACCGCCCTGGCGGCCCGCAGTTCGCTGCTCACATCCACGATCTCGACGCCGTCGCCGAGGAGCGCGGCCACAAGCGCACCAGGCAAGGACGCTACGTCTGCCGCGACTTCCCGGGCACATGTGAGAGCCTCACGGGCCAGCAGCGTCGCCAGCGCGGATCGATCCACGTCTTCGACCGCGAACCCGGGAAATGTGCGCGTTTCGATTCCCTCGCCCACGCCGCCGGCCTCGTCCTCGCTCACGAACGCGAGCAGGGAGCCGTCCGGGTCGAGTAGTACGAGGGGTGCCACCGTGAAAGGACTCGGGCCGTACTCGATGTCCGTGGCGAGCCCGGTCAGCCACGTCACCGTTGTGAGATCGCCGCTGACAAGCGGCCTGCCGCCTGCTAGCTCCCGGGCTCGCTCGCGCCTCGTCAACGGGTGCGCTTCTGCTCCCTGTACTCGCCCGCTTCCTTGACGAGCGCGTCGAACAGGGCGAAATCCTCGCCGGCCTCCGGATGCCACAGGACTCCGAGCGCGAATCGCCGCGACGGGTCTTCGAGCCCTTCGATCGTCCCGTCTTCGGCCCAAGCCGTCTCGCGAAGACCCTCTCCAAGCTTCCCGAAGCCCTGGTGGTGGTGCGACTTGACCGGCGCGCGGTCGCCCAGGAGCTCGCCGAGACGGCTCTTCGGCTCGACGTCGACGTCGTGGTCGGAAAAGACGCCGGGCGTGTGCTTGTGCTTCTCGTCCCCGACGACGTCGGGGAGATGCTGGACGAGGTCGCCTCCGCGCGCGACATTCAAGATCTGTGAGCCGCGGCAGACCGCGAGCACCGGCATGTCGCGCGCGAGCGCCGCAGTGAGGAGTGCCAGCTCGGCGCGGTCGCGGCCCGGCGCGACCCCATTCGTCTCGTCGTGCGCCTCGTGCCCGTAGAGCTCGGGATCGAGATCGGAGCCGCCCGAGAAGAGCAGCCCGTCGAGCGCGTCCAGCGTCTCCTCGAGACCGTCGTCCTCGGGAGGGATCAGGAGGGGCCGCCCGCCCGCGGCCTGGACCGCCTGCACGTACGCGGCCGGCACGAGGGCCGAGTCCAGCTCCCAGTGGCCGAACCGAGCCGGGGTCAGATAGGTCGTGATCCCGATCAGCGGCCTCATCCGCGCTCGTAGAGTCGTTCGCGCTCGTAGTTCGTCACGACCTGGTCGAAGAGCTGCTGTTCCGTGCGTGCGTAGGTCAGGT
>Ga0307319_10000257_pt1 | contig 16643 bp, 19 predicted proteins | sample ER_DNA_368_FD_194491 | JGI IMG/M metagenome (GOLD analysis project Ga0307319, IMG submission 194491) | Bulk soil microbial communities from the East River watershed near Crested Butte, Colorado, United States - ER_DNA_368 | ecosystem: Environmental > Terrestrial > Soil > Floodplain | place...
TGAGCCCGCCCCGTGCTTTACCGGGATGACGACCTCCTGGCCCGGTTCGCAGCGGGCAGTAAACGGCGTGTCGGCCCGCTCGACCACCAGCCGCACGTCCCGGCAGACGAACTGCAGTGAGGTGTTCGGCCGCAGAGCCCCCGGGAGAAGCCCGGCCTCGCAGAGGATCTGGAAGCCGTTGCAGATGCCCAGCACGAGGCCCCCGTCCTCCGCGTACGCGGCAACGGCCTGCATCGCGGGGGAGAAGCGGGCGATCGCGCCGCAGCGAAGGTAGTCGCCGTAGGAGAAGCCCCCCGGGAGGACGACCGCGTCGAGCCGAGGCAGCTCTTCCTCGCCGTGCCAGACCATGACCGGCTCCGCTCCGAGTGCCCCGAGCGCCCACGCTGCATCCCGATCGTCCTGCGACCCGGGGAAGACGAGCACGCCGATCCGGGGCTGCGTCTCCTTCACTCGCCCTCCGAGAGCTCGATCTCGTAGCTCTCGATCAGCGGATTCGCCAGGAGCTGCTCGCACATGCGCTCGATCTCGGCCCGCGCGGCCGGCGCATTCTCTGCCGCGACCTCGAGGTCGATGACCTTGCCGACTCGCGCCTCCGAGACCGTGAAGCCGAGCTGATGGAGCGAGCTCTGCACCGCCTCGCCTTGCGGATCGAGGATCCCTGCCTTCGGCCGGACGAGGACGACTGCCCTCATCGCAGGACGACCTCGGGGTCGGCGAGGTAGTCGTCGAAGCGGATCCCCGTCAGCAGCTCGAATGCCTCGACATAACGGGCGCGCGTGCCGGCGACGACGCCATCTGGGAGCTCCGGGCCCGGATCCGTCTTGTCCCAGCCGAGGGTTTCGCAGTAGTCGCGCACGAACTGCTTGTCGAACGACGGCTGCGCGCGGCCGGCCTCGTACTCGTCGGCAGGCCAGAACCTCGACGAGTCGGGAGTGAGCGCCTCGTCGCCGAGGACGAGCGCCCCGTCGCTGTCGTATCCGAGCTCGAACTTCGTGTCCGCGATGATCACGCCTCGCTCCGCTGCATGCTCGGACGCGAAGCGGTAGAGCTCGATGGCGATCCGCTCGACCTCGGCGAGAGCGTCCGGCCCGACCAGCTCGCCAGCCTGGCCGCGGTCGATGTTCTCGTCGTGGCCGGTCTGCGCCTTCGTGGCGGGCGTGAAGATCGGCTCCGGCAAGCGCGCCGACTCCTGTAACCCCGGAGGAAGCTCGTGGCCCGACGTGCGGCCCGTCGACAGGTAGTCCTTCCAACCCGACCCGGTCAGATAGCCGCGCACGACGCATTCGATCGGGAGCATCCGGAGGCGCCGAACCTCGGTCGAGCGGCCGTCCGGGCGAAGCGCGAGCAGGTGGTTCGGGACGATCTCCCGGGTGCGCGCGAACCAGAAGCCGGCCAGGCCGGTCAGCACCCGACCCTTGTCGGGAATCCCGGTCGGCAGAACGACGTCGAACGTCGAGATCCGATCGCTGGCGACGAGCAGAAGGCGCTCCTCGTTGAGCTCGTAGATCTCGCGCACCTTGCCGGACGCGACGTGGAGCGCGGCCTCAGGCATGAACGGCTTCCTCCTTTCGGGTGGTGAGCACCGAGAGGCGCTCGAAGATGGCGTCGACGTGCTTGAGCACGTCGCCGAGGTCGAAGGTTGACGGATCGAGGTGCGGAGCGATGTCCGGATCGGCCTCGACGAGCTCGCGGAAGTCGAGCCCCTCCTCCCAGGCCCGCATGGCGTGCCGCTGAACCAGCCGGTACGCCTCGTCGCGAGCGAGGCCGTCCGCCACGAGCGCGGACAGCACGCGCTGGCTGAAGACGAGGCCGTGCGACGACTCGAGGTTCGTCCGCATCCGCTCCGTGTCGACCACGAGCCCATCGACGAGCCAGGTGAAGCGGTCGATCATGTAGTCGAGCGCCAGAAAGGCGTCCGGGATGACGACGCGCTCGGCGCTCGAGTGCGAGATGTCGCGCTCGTGCCAGAGGGGAACGTTCTCGAGGCCGACCGTGGCCGCGGCGCGCACGACGCGCGCGAGCCCGCAGATCCGTTCTGCCACGACCGGGTTCCGCTTGTGCGGCATGGCTGACGAGCCCTTCTGGCCCTTGCCGAAGGGCTCTTGAACCTCGCCGACCTCGGTGCGGGCGAGGTGTCGGATCTCCGTGGCGAAGCGCTCGAGGGAAGACGCGCAGAGCGCGAGCGCCGAGAGGAGCTCCGCGTGACGGTCACGCGGGACGACCTGCGTTGCGGCCTGTTCGGGCATGAGGCCCAGCTGCGCGCAGGCGATCCGCTCCATCTCCGGGTCACCGCCGGCGTAGACCCCGACTGCGCCGGAAAGCTTCCCGATGACGATTCCCGCCAGCGCCCGCTCGACCCGGTCGGCTGCGCGCTCGAGCTCGAATGCCCAGCCGGCAAGCTTTGCGCCGAACGTGATGGGCTCGGCATGCACGCCGTGCGTGCGCCCGACCATGACCGTGTCTCGATGCTCCTCCGCCCGGCGTACGACAGTGCCGAACGCCTGCTCGAGACTGCCGAGGATCAGCAGGCAGGCCTCGCGCGTTTGAAGGGCGAGCGCCGTGTCGAGGACGTCCGAGGACGTGAGCCCGTAGTGGAGCCAGCGCCCCTCCTCGCCGAGGCCCGAGGCGACCGCGTCGACGAACGCGGCGACATCGTGGTGTGTCACCTCTTCGATCTCGGCCACGCGCTCGGGCGAGGGCGGGACGGCTTGCGCCCGCACGGCGTCGGCTACCTCGCGAGGCACAACTCCGATCTCGGCCCAGGCGTCCAGCGCGGCCAGCTCGACGTCGAGCCACCGTGCGAGCCGGTTCTCGTCCGACCAGATCCTCTTCATGGGCGGGCGGGAATAGCGGTCGATCACGTCTCGATTCTAGAAGGCCGGGAGGCGTGCCTCGCCGAAACCTTCCGGCACGAGCTTGCGTATGTTGGTTGCGAGATGAATCGGCGGGCCATTCTGCTCATCGAGGACGAGCAGTCCATCTCCGACCCTCTTTCCGCGGCCTTGCGGCAGGAGGGATTCGATGTGCTCGTCGCCGACACCGCAGCAGCGGGGCTCGAGAGCTTCAGGTCTCGCCCTCCCGATCTTGTCCTCCTGGACGTGATGCTGCCTGACGGGGACGGCAAGGACGTCCTCCGCGAGATACGCGGCAGTACCCGGGTCCCGGTGATCATGCTCACGGCGCGGGGCGAGGAGATGGACCGGGTCCTAGGGCTCGAGCTGGGCGCGGACGACTACGTGACGAAGCCCTTCAGCGCGGCAGAGCTCATTGCTCGCCTCCGGGCAGTCCTGCGGCGAAGCGGGCCTGTGACGGAACCGGCAGGCTCGACGCTCGTAGTCGGCGACGTCGTCATGAACCTGGAGACGCATCGCGTGACGAAAGGCGGTGAGCACGTCGACCTGACCGTCAAGGAGTACGAGCTCCTACGCGTCCTCCTCGAGCACGCGGGCAAGGTCGTCCGGCGCAACGTTCTCGTGGAGGAGGTCTGGGATCCGAACTGGTTCGGCTCCACGAAGACGGTCGACGTCCACATGAGCGCGCTGCGAAAGAAGCTCGGCGACGATCCAGGCTCGCCGACGTACGTCCATACGGTTCGGGGCGTCGGGTTTCGATTCGCGTCGCCTGCCGAGCTCGCAGAGTGAGCTTTCGCGCGCGCCTCGTCCTCGCGGCCGCGTATCTCGTGACGGCGGTCGTCCTGGCTCTGGAGATCCCGCTCGCGTTGAACATCAAGCGCCGGGCGGAAGCCGACTTCCGCGCGTCGGTGTTCGGCCAAGCGGCCCTCCTCTCGGCCCGCATCGCCGACGGAGTCGCCAGCGCGAGTACCCGACCGGCGGCTCCTGTTCCTTCCCGGCTCGCCGCCGTCGTCGGTCAAAGCGGCGAGCCCGGCCAGCGAGTCGTCGTGACGGACGACCGCGGGCGAGTGCTGGCGGACAGCGCTGGTGTAGCGACCACCCGTGAGCCCTACGCGACGGCACAACGGCCCGAGTTCTCCGTCGCGCTGTTCGAAGGCCGGGTGGACTACCGGCGGCGGTTCAGCGACACGCTTGGATCGGAGCTCCTCCTCGTGACGGTCCCCGTCGTCGACCGCGACCGCGTCGTCGGCACGGTGCGGGTGTCCGCGTCCAGGGAATCGGTAGAGGACAGCGTGCAGCGAAGCTGGATTCGCCTGGCGCTCATCGGACTCGCCGTCATCGCCGCCGCTCTCGTTCTCGCCTGGGTGCTCGCCGGCACGCTTGCACGGCCGCTGGCGCGCCTGCGGGAGACGGCCGGCCGGCTCGGGAGCGGAGACCTCGACGCCCGCGCGTCCACCGAGGGCCCGAAGGAGCTCTTCGCGGTCGCGACGTCGTTCAACCGCATGGCCGACGCGCTTAGCAGCAACCTCCGGGCGCAGCGCGACTTCGTGGCGAACGCCTCTCATCAGCTGCGCACTCCGCTCACGGGGCTCAAGCTCCGGCTGGAGGCCATTCGCGCCGAAGGCGGCGCTGCCGCAGAGAATGCTGCGAAGGCGGAGGCCGAGCTCGACCGCCTCGAAGCGCTCGTCGGCGACCTGCTCGAACTGGCACGCGCCTCGACCCAGTCGGCGACGGGAACCTCCGTTGATCTCGCCGACGTTGCATCGTCCGCCGTCGAGCGCTGGTCGGCGCCCGCCGCGGACGCGGGGCAAACGATCAGCATCGGCGCCACCGCATCGGCCCGTATCTACGCCGATCCCGGTGATCTCGCCCACGTCGTCGACAACCTGATCGAAAACGCGCTCAAGTACTCGCCGCCCGGCACCCGGGTCACAGTCGAAGCTGACGGCTCCGACGGCCGAGCCACGCTCGTCGTCGCCGACGACGGCCCCGGGATCCCGGCCGAGGAGCGCACCCGCGTTTTCGAGCGCTTCTACCGCGGGTCGAACGGCCGCCGGAGCGGGCCCGGGACCGGGCTCGGGCTCGCGATCGTGGCGGAGCTCGCGGAGCGCTGGGGCGGCGAGGTGAGGCTGCTCGAAGGCCCGGGAACCCGGGTCGTCGTCACGTTCGCGCGCTCGCCTGCCGAACGCTGACCATGTCTTTGCCGTTTCTGAAGAAGCGCGTTGCTACCGTCGAACCATGCGGTCCATGAGGACAGTCGTGCTCGCGCTCGTCGGCCTGGCGCTGCCGGTCGGCCTGGCGCTCGCCGTGTACCTGTCCTCGGCGGGCACGATCGCGGCGGCGCCGGCTTCTCTGCCGCCTTCCGCGGTGACGATCGCGCAGCCGAGCGCGGCGGCGAAGGCGACCGCCGCGAAGAAGCAGTCGAAGAAGTCACAGTCGAAGACGAGTCAGTCGGCCGGGACGACGAGCAGCGGAACCACGACTGTTGGCGACCACGGTGGGTCGAGCTCCACAGACGACCACGGCGGCAACTCGGGTCCGGGTGGCGGCGACGACTCGTCCGGCTCGGGCTCGGGGAACTCCGGCTCGGGCTCTTCCGGCTCCGGCGACGACGACTGAACCAACTCTTTACCGAGTCCGGCCGAACCTTCACCAAGCCTGGGGTCGCCCTTTGACCGCCTCCTCCTAGGGTCGACTCAGTAAGCAACTCGCCAAGGAGGAAGCAGTGTTCCCGTTCAACAAGATCATCGTGGTGGCCCTCACGCTGCTCGCCCTCGGAGCGGGCGCGGCCTTCGCCGCCTCCCGCGGGGGCGGCTCGGACGATCCGACCGGCGGCACGACTTCGACGCCTGCGACGACGTCCACCGTCGACGTGAAGGGCCCCTGCGACGAGGCCGAGCACGCCAACGATCCCCGCTGTACCGGCGCGCAGGTTCCCGAGGACAACGACGACGACGCTGACGACGACGGCCCCAACCACGACGCCAACGACGACAACGGTCAGGCCGACGATGACGGGCCGAACCACGACGCGAACGACGACAACGGGCGGGCGGAGGACCGCGACGACAACTCCGGTCCCGGCAACGCCCAGGATGACGACGCCGACGAGGACAATTCCGGTCCCGGCTCGGGTGACGATGGCGGCAACTCCGGCCACGGCGGTGGCGGAGACGACGACTAGTCCCCTCTCTCCTCCCAGGAGCGGTCGAGGCCGATCGGGCCTCGACTCGTTTAAGCGCCTGTAGCCGGTGGCGGGGGGCCGGGGTAGCCGCCCCCCTGCGCGAGGATCTTCGCTGCGAGGATCGCCGCGTTGCGCGCGCCGTTGAGCGAGACGCAGGCGACCGGGACGCCGGGGGGCATCTGCACGATCGCGAGGATCGCGTCCAGGCCGCCGGCGGCGCTCTTGGACGAGGTCAGCGGGACGCCGATCACAGGCAGCTCCGTGTACGCGGCCACCGCGCCGGGCAGCGCCGCCGACATGCCGGCGCCGGCGATGATCACGCGCACGCCCCGGAGCGCCGCCGTCGATGCGTACTCGGCGACGCCGCGGGGATCTCGGTGCGCGGAGAGCACCCGCAGCTCGTTCGAGATCCCGCGCTCGTTCAGCTCCTCGGCGGCCGGCTCGATGTGCTCCCGGTCCGACTCGGAGCCGATGAGGATCCCGACCAGCGGCCCCGCGTCCTCGAACTCCTCGAGCACGGGGAACGGCACCTCCTCGAGGTGAGGATCAACCTGCGACACGAACCGCCCTCGAGGCGATGTCTCGACGGTACTGCGCGCCCGGGAAGTCGATGAGCTCGACGGCGGCGTACGCGCGCTCGCGCGCCTCCGACACCGAGTCACCGGTTCCCGTCACGTTCAGCACCCGTCCGCCGGCGCTCAAGACGCGACCGTCTCGGCTCGCCGTTCCCGCGTGGAAGACGAGCGCGCCTGTCTCTTCTGCCTCGTCGAGACCCTGCAGCTCGATCCCGGTCTCCGGCGCCTCCGGATACCCCCTGGCGGCGAGCACGACGCTGACGGCCGCCTCCGGCCCGACCGAGAGATCGAGCCCGCCCAGCGCGCCCTCGGCGGCGCCCGCGATGGCTCCGAGGAAGTCGCCTTCGAGACGGGGGAGGATGGCCTGCGTCTCGGGGTCGCCGAAGCGGCAGTTGAACTCGAGCACCCGGGGGCCGTCGTCGGTGAGCATGAGGCCGGCGTAGAGCAGCCCCACGAAGGGGCTCCCGCGCTCGGCCAGCTCGGCGAGCACCGGCCGATGGACGAGGTTGACGAGCTCCTCGATCTCGTCCGGACGGAGGAACGGTGGCGGCGAGTAGCTCCCCATCCCGCCGGTGTTCGGACCTTCGTCGCCGTCGCGAAGACGCTTGAAGTCCTGCGCGGGCGCCAGCGGCCGTGCCTCGACGCCGTCGGTGAGCGCGAAGAGCGACACCTCCTCGCCCTCGAGGAGCTCCTCGACGACGACGGCGTCACCGAGGGCGCGGGCCTGGGTCAGCGCCAGGTCGGCTTCCTCCTGCGTTCGGCAGACGAAGACGCCTTTCCCGCCCGCGAGACCGTCTGCCTTCACAACGCAGGGTGCATGTGCCTCGGCGAGCTCGGCGGTCGGCACTCCCGCCGAGGTCATGACCTCCTTGGCGAACGACTTGGAGCCCTCGATCCGAGCGGCCGCGGCGCTCGGCCCGAAGACCGTGACTCCGGCGCGCCGGAGCTGGTCCGCGACGCCCGCCACGAGCGGTGCCTCCGGTCCGATGACCACGAGGTCTATCTCCCGCTCGCGGCAGAGGCCGAGGAGGCCCTCGACGTCGTCGACGCGGAGCGGATGGCAGCGCGCGAGCCTGGCGATGCCGGGGTTTCCGGGCGCAGCGTGCAGCTCCTCGAGCGCCTCGCTCTGCGCGATCTTCCAGGCGAGCGCGTGCTCGCGGCCACCCGACCCCACGACCAGGACTCTCACCCCGACGAGTCTAAGCCCGGTGCCGGGTGGTTTGAGAAAATGGCGAAAAGCGGTATGGAAGCCTCGCATGTCTGAACCTGGCCTGGACAGGGAGTACTGGGAGACCGAGTGGGAGCAGCTCCAGGAGGACCTCGAGACCTCCCCGAGCGAGACTCTCTTCGAATTGGACGACCTCGTCGCGCGCATGCTCGTCGAGACGGGCTATCCGGTGGACACGCCGGACGCGGTGGACGACGAGGGCATCGATCCCGAGGTCCTGACGACCTTCCACGCGTCCCGGGCGATCACCCAGGCCGTCGACCGCGGTGGCGACGTCGATCCGGGCGACGTCGCGCAGGCGGTCAACGACTATCGCGAGATCTACGAGCACCTGATCTCCCGCGAAGTCGACCTCAGCTAACTAGCAACAGCAAAGCGCGAGCGCATTAGGATTGGCCCCCCACCAGAGGAGGAGGCTTCCTTGGCGACAAGCACTGCGACGACCGACCTCGACGCGTTCGTCGAGGCGGACGGGCGAGACGAGGCGGTTGCGCGCGTTCGCGAGCAGATCGACGGCGAAGGCGTCAGCTATGTCTACTACCAGTTCCCCTCGGTCACCGGCCGCATCATGGGCAAGGGCGTGCCGGCGGCTCACTGGGAGACGATCGCCCGCAAGGGCTTCCAGCTCGTCTACGGCGCGACGGCCAATCTCTTCACCGACCGCCATGGGAACTACATCGGCTACGGCCCCGAGGCCGCCGAGCTCGTCGGCATCCCAGACCCGGACACGTTCAAGGTGCTCCCGTGGACGGCCGGCGACGGCAAGAAGCTCGCCCGGGTCTGGTGCCTGTGCTTCCGCAACCGCGAGGAACGGGAGGATCCGGGTGCGTTCCTCACGTCCGATTGCCGCGGCAACCTGATCCGCCAGCAGCAGGACTTCGAGAAGGCGACCGGCCTGCATCTTCGCGCCGGCACCGAGCCGGAGATGATGTGGCTGAAGCTGAACGACGACGGCACGCCGTCCGTCGAGGGCGTGACGAAGCCCTACTGCTACCACATCGACCAGTTCTCCGAGCTGCAGCCGATCATCAACCAGGTCGTCGACTACGGGCAGAAGCTGGGACTCGACATGATCCAGGGCGACCACGAGGACGCACCCGGCCAGATCGAGCTGAACTTCGGCTTCGACCGGGCCGAGCGGGCGGCCGACAACCTTTCGACGTTCCGCCAGATCTGCAAGCAGGTGGGACGCGAGCTGGGCGCCTTCCCCTGTTTCATGCCGAAGCCGTTCATGGGCGTCTCCGCCAACGGCTGCCACCACAACATCTCTATCTGGCGCGAGGACGAGAACGTCTTCATGCCCGAGACGGACGACGCGCAGAAGCCAGGGCAGCACGGCCTCTGGGCGATCGGCGGGATCATGGCGCACCAGCCGGCTCTGACCGCCCTCACCTGCCCGACGGTCAACTCGTACCGCCGCCTGTGGGACACGGGCTTCTGGGCGCCGGTCTTCGCCGATTGGGGCTATCAGAACCGCACGACCGCGCTTCGCGTCTCCGCGCCCGGCCGCTTCGAGTACCGGACGGTCGACTCGGCGGTGAACCCGTACCTCTCGCTGTCCGGGCTGCTCGCCGCCATGCGCGACGGTATCGAGCGCAAGCTGGATCCGGGCGAGCCGGAGGAGCGGAACATCTACGAGGCGATGGAGGCCGGCAAGGAGGTCAAGCGCCTGCCGATGACCTTCGGAGCAGCGCTCGACGCCCTCGAAGAGGACGACGTGATCAGAGATGCTCTGCCCGGTGACATGTACCGTGTCTTCATGCACTACAAGCGGGACGAATGGGAGCGTCACTGCGCTCATGTGAGCGACTGGGACGTGACGGAATACCTGGACGTCCTTCCTTAGCGTCGGCGTAGGAGCGGGCCATGTGCGGGATCGCGGGCATCATCTACCGGGACGGCGCCCACGACATCGGGCGCGACATGACGCTGATGCTCCAGTCCATGAAGCATCGTGGGCCGGATTCGACGGGCTATGCCCTTTACGGCCAGCCGCAGGACGGGCTCGTCGTGATGCGCTACACGCTCGCGGACGCGAACACGCCCCGTGACTTCGAGTTCGACGACCGCCTCGCCCGGCACCAGCAGCAGGTGGTGGCGCGGCTCAAGGCGGCCGGAGCGGAGATCAAGGACATCGAGCCGGAGACCGAGTACGCGTACCGAATCTCGCTCGGCTACGACGGCGACCTCAAGGACCTCACCGACCGCATCGAGGACATCTCCGACGCGGAGGTGCTCTCGATCGGGCGCTCGCTCGAGATCGTCAAGGACCTCGGCGACGCCGAGACGGTCTGCAAGCAGTACGACCTCGACGACTTCGGCGGCACGCACGCCATCGGGCACGTCCGCATGGCGACCGAGTCCGACGTCGACATCTCGGGCGCGCACCCGTACTGGGCGTATCCGTTCAGGGACGTCGCGGTCGTCCACAACGGCCAGCTGACGAACTACTTCCAGTGGAAGCGCCGGCTCGAGCGCTCGGGCCACCGCTTCCAGTCGGAGTGCGACTCGGAGATCATCGCCGTCTACCTCGCCGAGAAGATGGCCGAGGGCGCCGACCTCGAGTCGGCCATGCGCGACTCGCTCGAGGAGCTCGACGGCGTCTTCACCTACATCGCGGTGACCGACGACGCACTCGGTGTCGCGAAGGACGAGATGGCCGCCAAGCCGCTCGTCCTCTACGAGTCGGACGACGTCGTCGCGCTCGCGTCCGAGGAAATCGCGATCCGCGCCGTGCTCGACCGCGAAATCGACACTTACGACCCCTACGAAGGAATGGTGATGGCGTGGCAGCGGTAGCCAAATCGGCCGAAATCCTCGGCTGCGCCGCGATTTCGGCCGACGAAAACCGGGGGTTCGAGTGGCAGCTGTAGGTGAACGGAGGATTACGTATGACGCGCGCGGGCTCGCGGAGCCGCACGCCGACGCGCCGAGGACGGCGACGATCGAGGACGGCAAGGCGACCTTCGACGCGCACGACCTGACCACGCGCCAGATCAACCTCGAGCTGCGCCGCCTCCTCTACGAAGAGGGCGTCAACGACGTCACAGTCCTCAACCCCGGCGCGAAGCACTCGCTCGGGGTCGGGATCCTGACCCGCTGCAAGATCACCTTCGACGGCTCGCTCGGCTATTTCGGCTGCGGGCTGATCGACGGCCCCGAGATCAAGATCACCGGCCGGGTGGGCTGGTCGGCCTGCGAGAACATGATGTCCGGCGTCGTCGTCATCGAGCACAACGCCGGCTCGCTGACCGGCGCGGCCATCCGCGGCGGCGACCTGGTCGTCAAGGGCCAGGTGGGAGCCCGGACCGGGATCGACCAGAAGGGCGGCTCGATCATCGTCCTCGGCGATGCCGGCTCGATGACCGGGTTCATGATGCAGCGCGGCCGCCAGGTGCTCTGCGGCAACGTCGGACCTGGCCTCGGCGACTCCATGTACGACGGGACGATCTACGTCGCCGGCAAGGTCAAGTCGCTCGGCATCGACTGCGTCCCGGGTGAGTGGGACGAGTCCGACACCGAGTTCATCGAGCGCAAGTTCAGGATCTACGGGCTCGGCGACCCGCCCGAGTTCCAGAAGTTCGTCTGCGGCAAGGTGCTCTACAACTACGACAACCTCGAGCCGGCCGAAAGGAAGCTCGTCTTATGAGACCGTCCCAAAATGAAGACCTGAGCCGCCGGAGCGCGCTGAACGGCGCGATGCGGCGTCCTCGGTCGAACGGGTATCTGATTCGATACCCACGCTCCCTGCGTCCTTGCCTCGCCCCGCCCAGCTCACTCCGGCAACGAGGCCTCATCCTGGGACGATCTCAATGACGACCAGCGATCGTTACGACCCCGTAGGCGGAAACGTTGGCAAGGGCCAGCCCGACCGGCGCACGGTTCTCGGGCGCAGCCCGATCTTCACGCCCGAGGTCATCAACGACATCCACATGAAGGCCGAGCTTGGCCGCTACCGCATGCGTGGCTTCTCGGCGTTCAAGCGCATGCCGCACTGGGACGACCTGCTCTTCCTGCCTGGGACGCTCACTCGCTTCGTCATCGAGGGCTACCGCGAGAAGTGCGAGACGAAGACGGTGCTCGGCGCGCGCTTCGCGAAGAACCCGATCGAGCTCGACATCCCGGTCTACATCACTGGGATGAGCTTCGGGGCGCTCTCGCTGGAGGCCAAGATGGCGCTCGCCAAAGGCGCGTCCATGGCGGGCACGGCGACCTGCTCGGGCGAGGGCGGGATGATCCCGCCGGAGCGCGACCTCTCGACCAAGTGGTACTACCAGTGCATCCAGAGCAGGTACGGGTTCAACCCGCACCACCTGATGCTCGCGGACGCCTGTGAGTTCTTCATCGGCCAGGGCTGCAAGGTCGGCCTCGGTGGCCACCTGATGGGCCAGAAGGTCACCGAACAGGTGGCCGAGATGCGCTCGCTGCCGCCGGGAATCGACCAGCGCTCGCCGGCGCGGCATCCGGACTGGCTCGGCCCCGACGATCTCTCGCTGAAGGTGCAGGAGATCCGCGAGGCGACCGACTACCGCATCCCGATCCAGCTCAAGCTCGGCGCCGCGCGCGTCTACGACGACGTGCGCATGGCGGCCAAGTGCGGGCCGGACATCATCTACCTCGACGGCGCCGAGGGCGGCACCGGCGCGGGGCCTCACCTCGCGACCGAGGAGACCGGCATCCCGCTCATGTCGGCGATTCCCGAGGCCCGCCGGGCGCTGGAGGATGTCGGCCTGGCCGACGAGATCGACCTCGTCGTCGCCGGCGGGATCCGGAACGGCGGCGACGTCGCCAAGGCGCTCGCGCTCGGGGCCAAGGCGGTCGCGCTCGGGCACTCGGCGCTGATCGCGCTGAACTGCAACAAGGAGATCCCCGGCGTGACCGACTACGAAGGGACGATCGGCGTCCCGGCCGGCGAGTGCTACCACTGCCACACGGGCCGCTGCCCCGTCGGGATCACGACGCAGGATCCCGAGCTCCGCAAGCGCCTGATCGTCGACGAGGCCGCCGAGCGGGTCTACAACTTCCTCCATACGCTGACGCTCGAGGTGCAGATGCTCGCGCGGGCGTGCGGGAAGACGAACGTCCACTCGCTCGAGCCGGAGGATCTCTGCGCCGTCTCCGTCGAGGCGGCCGCCATGGCGAAGGTTCCGCTTGCCGGGACGGACTGGGTGCCCGGCGTCACCGAGGAGCGCGCGCTCGACGAGATCAAGCGCCTACTCGAGAAGCACCTCGAGTACCCCGTCGACTACCTGCCCGAGCAGCCGACCGAGTTCGCGGGCGCGGGCGAGGACTAGAACGTGGCCGAGCGAGGCGAGCCCGAAAAGATCAAGGAGATCGACTCCGAGTACCTCGCGGGCCGGCGCTTCCCCTACCAGGAGGACCTCTCCCTCGTCGAGGACGTCGATCTGGACGCCGCGACTCCGGGCGAGGACATCAACTGGCTCGAGGACGTCGAGCTGCTCGAGGAGGAGGGGACTCCTGCGGTCTTCGACCGCTACTCGAACTCGTTCATCCGCATCTACTTCGCGATCCCCGAAGGGCGCGAGCACGAGATCGCGCGCAAGGTGCTCATCAAGCACCTGCAGTCGGGCAACTCCTACGGGATCCAGCTGAAGGAGAAGCACACGAAGTTTCCCCAGCCCGAGCTCGGCCCCTGGGTCGAGGGCTCGCAGACCGTCGGCACGGACTACAAGCCGCCGGTCCTCGAGGGCTGGGAAGCGCCGTCCCACTAGGCCCGTCGTGCGCTACATGGTGATCGAGCGGTTCGTGCACGGTGCGAGGCCGGTGTACGAGCGCGCCGCCGAGCAGGGCCGCATGCTGCCGCGGGGACTCGTGTATGTCGACAGCTGGATCGACGAGAACCTCGAGCGCTGCTTCCAGCTGATGGAGACCGAAGACCCGGCTCTCTTCGACGAGTGGATCGCGCAGTGGAGCGACCTCGGCGAGTTCGAGGTCGTCCCGGTTATCGGCTCGGCCGAGGCTTCCGCGCGGGCGCTTCCCGGCTGATCCGCTCTCATCGTCCACTCATACGAGCGGAGTAGCTTCTACGGGAAATGAAGGTCGCCGTCGAGGCACATGGGCTTTCGAAGTCTTACGGAGCGCTCGTCGCGGTCGACGGCCTCGAGCTGGCGGTTCCGGCAGGCATCGTGCTCGGCTTTTTAGGACCGAACGGCGCCGGCAAGACCACGGCGATCCGCATGCTGACGACGATCCTCGTTCCTACGGCGGGGACCTTCGCCGTGGCCGGCGTGCCGCACACGCGGCCGGAGGAGATCCGCAGCAGGATCGGCGTGCTCCCGGAGAGCGCTGGCTACCCGGAGCGGCAGACCGGACTGGAGTTCCTGCGTTACCACGCGCGCCTCTTCGGCCATACGCGCGCCTCGGCGCAGGAGCGCGCCGCGACTCTCCTCGACGAGGTGGGGCTCGGCGAGCGCGGCAGCACCCTCGTCGGAGGGTACAGCCGCGGGATGCGCCAGCGGCTCGGCATCGCGAGAGCGCTCGTCAACGATCCCCAGGTCGTCTTCCTGGACGAGCCGACCCTCGGTCTCGATCCTGCCGGCCAGAGGCAGATGCTCGAGCTCGTCCGCAGCATCTCGAGCGAGCGGGGCGCCACAGTCCTGCTCAGCACGCATCTTCTGGCCGAGGTCGAGGAAGTCTGCTCGAACGTCGTCATCCTGAACCAGGGCAAGGTGGTCGCCAAGGGCACCGTCGCTGAAGTCGCCCGGCGCGCCGCGGCTCCGAGGCGCGCCCGCATCCGAGTCCCGGCAGACCAGACCGAGCAGGCGCTCGTCACGCTCTCGAACGGCAGCGGCTTCGACGTGGCGGAGCTTCGCTCAGGAGAGCTCGAGGTGACGTGGCCGGGCGAGGCCGATCCCGAGTCCATGTCCAGCGAGGCTCTTCGCCGGCTGGTCGAAGCACACGTGCCCGTGGTCGGCTACGACCTCGAAGGCGGGAGGCTCAGCGACGCCTTCTTGGCGATGACGGGTGCGGCTGAATGAAACGAGCGTGGCCCATCGTGGCGGGCCAGGAGATCCGTGACCTCTGGATCGCCGGGCGCGGCCTGCCGTTGACGATCGCCTACAGCCTCCTCCTCAGCGTCATCACCTACCTCGTCGCCACCAACACCGCGCTCAACTTTCTCGAGCAGCGCGAGTCGGTGAACCTCACCTTGCAGGTCGGCGTTGCCGTCGCGGCGCTCCTCGTGCTCCTCGCAGCCGCCGACGCGATCAGCGGGGAGCGGGAACGGGGCACGCTCGAGAGCCTGCTGCTCGCCCCGGCGCCTCGGGTCGACCTCGTGGCGGGAAAGGGCCTCGCCGTCCTGACCCTCTGGGGTGTCGCCCTCCTCGTCGCCGTCCCGTACGTGTGGTTCCTCGGCCGTGGAGTCGGCGTCGTCGGCCTCGCACTCGCGAACGGGCTGCTCGTCGGGCTGCTGCTCGGTCTCTTCCTGGTCGGGCTCGGCCTGCTCGTGAGTACGTTCTCCAGCTCGAACCGGCTCAGCCTGTCGGTGTCCTTCTTCATCCTGCTCGCTCTCTTCGCGCCGACCCAGCTTCCGTCGGGCGCGCAGGGCAGCTGGGCCGGAGATCTGCTCCTGCGCATCGATCCCATGTCCTCCGGCTTGCACTACCTCGGGAGGCTGATCGTGGACGGCCGCTCCGCCGGGGAGGAGCTCTCGTGGCTCATCGGGCCGGCGATCGCCGCCGCGTTGGCCATCGGAGCCGCCCTCGTCGCCTCTCGCTCGCTCGGCCTGCGTGGGGGAGCTGGCTCATGAAAACGGCCCTCGTTGCTCTGGTCGCGGGCCTCGTGCTCGCATCGACCGCCGGCGCGGCCACCACGGTCGAGCTCGACCGGGCCGGGGTCTCGACGCGGATCGGCGAGCACTTCACCTTCACGTCCACCATTCGGAACGACAGCGCTCAGACCCAGAACGATCTTGTCGCCCACCTCAACGTCCTGAGCTCCGATCCCGGCACCTACGTCGACCCGGAGGACTGGTCGTCGCACCGAACCCGGTATCTCTCCTCGCTCGCCCCGCACGAGGTTCGGAAGGTGACCTGGACGGTGACCGCCGTGAACAGCGGCAGCATCACGATCTACGTCGCGGTGCTGCCGCGCCACGGCAGCGGGCAGGTGGCGGCAAGCCCGCCGCTCCGGGTCGAGATCGCCAAGCGTCGGACGCTCAACTCCGGCGGCGTGCTGCCGCTCGTCCTGGGGATCCCTGCATTGCTCGGGCTGACGGCGCTCGGCATGCGCGCCCGCCGCCAAAAGTCCTAACCGGTTGTTCGGGTGTCAAGTTCCGTGGCTGCGGTTTCGGGCGTAGAGTCCGCGCGTGGACTACCGCATGCACATCGGTGGCGAGTGGGTCGAGGGTGAATCCGGCGCGACGATGGAGGCGACCAGCCCTGCCACTGGTCAGGTCATCGGAACCTTTCCCGAAGGGACGCGCGAGGACGCGGAGCGGGCGATCGCGGCCGCGAATGCGGCCTGGCGGGAATGGGCCGCCCGCTCCGCCTTCGAGCGCGCCCACGTCCTCGAAGGGGTTGCAGACCTCGTGCATGAGCGCCGGGACGACCTCGCGCGCACGCTGACCCTCGACCAGGGCAAGCCCTTCTACTCCGAGGCCTACGACGAGGTGGGGGAGCTCGAGGAGTACTTCCGCATGGCCGCCGCGGACGCGACGCGGATCGAGGGACTCATGCCTCCCTCGATCGACGCGGGGAAGCGCGTGCTCGTCTACCGCGTGCCGCGGGGAGTGGTAGGCGCCGTGACGCCGTGGAACTGGCCTTACACGATGCCGGCGGAGATCC
>Ga0307319_10000259_pt1 | contig 16583 bp, 15 predicted proteins | sample ER_DNA_368_FD_194491 | JGI IMG/M metagenome (GOLD analysis project Ga0307319, IMG submission 194491) | Bulk soil microbial communities from the East River watershed near Crested Butte, Colorado, United States - ER_DNA_368 | ecosystem: Environmental > Terrestrial > Soil > Floodplain | place...
TCGCGCAGGCCGACTCGATCGCGAGGGCGCTCGACCGGAGCTCGACCCGATCTCGCTCCTGCTGGAGGCGCCTCACGCTCTCGAGCTACGCCTTCACCCAGCTCGGCCCGCTCGCGCGGTTGCCCCGCCGCGTCGGCCAGATCGCGGACCGGCTTCAGACCGGCACGCTCCGGGTCGGGATCTCGCCGACCGGCCTCGAGGAGCTCGAGGCGATCGTGCGCTCGGCGGCGAACCGCATCGGGGCGGCCGTGATCATCGCGGGCCTGCTCCTCGCTTCGGCGTTGATGGCTCGCGTCAACGACGGGATCGCCGTGGTCGGCTTCACGGTCGCCGCCGTCCTGGGCCTCTACATGCTCTGGAAGATCTTGCGCACTCCCGGGTCTCTGTAGGAGAGGAGCGCGGAGAGTCGAATTGCGGCTTCGGCAAACCGAAGTTCCTCCTCTCCCCTGAATCCGGGCAACGTCTTCGGACGGTGCCCGGATTTTTTTCCATGGGGGTGGGAATGCCGGGGTGGGAGGCCGCGTTGCGGTTACACGAGGACGTAGGCACCATTCCCGCGCACAAAGGCCCAGCGATCGAATTCGGCTCCTCAACCGTCAAGCTCACCGACCTCGCTTCCTGCGGCGGCTGCGCCGCGAAGTACTCCGCCGCCCGCCTCGAGGAGCTCCTGCGCGGCTTCGTCCCGGTGGACTCCGAGAACCTGCTCGTGGGGCTCGCGCCGGCCGACGACGCCGCCGTCTACCGGCTCGATGACGAGCGCGCGCTGATCTTCACGCTCGACTTCTTCCCGCCCGTCGTCGACGACCCGGGCGACTACGGGGCGATCGCGGCGACGAATGCCCTTAACGACGTCTTCGCGATGGGCGGCTCGCCGATTCTCGCACTCTCGATCGCGGCCTTCCCGGAGTCGCTGCCGACCGAGACGCTCGGCGCGATCTTTGCCGCGGCCGACGCACAGGTGCGGGAAGCCGGAGGTCTGCTCGCCGGGGGCCACACGATTCGGGACGAGGAGCCGAAGTACGGGCTCGCCGTCGTCGGTACGGTGCATCCGGACGGGATCTGGCCGAAGAACGGCGCCAGGCCCGGTGACCTCCTCTTCGTCACGAAGCCCCTCGGGACCGGCCTGATCATGACCGGCTACCAGCGCGGTGACGCCGGGACGCAGCAGTTCGAGCGGGCGGTGGCCTGGATGCGGACGCTGAACAAGGGCGCCGCCGAGGTGCTGCGGCCGTTCGAACCGAGCGCCGTCACGGACGTGACCGGCTTCGGCCTCTTCGGTCACGCGTACGAGATGGCGGACCGGAGCGACGTCCGGATCCGCCTCGAGTCGGAGCGGTTTCCGGCCATCGACGGTGCGCTCGATCTCGCGCGGAAGGGTGTCCGCACGAGCGGCGATCCGAGGAACCGCGAGTTCGCGGGGCCCCACGTCGAGCTCGATGAGGTTCCCGAAGCACTCGAGGCGCTGGCGTTCGACCCGCAGACCGCAGGCGGGCTGCTGATCTCGATCCCGGCCGACCGCGCGCCTGCGCTCGAGGCGGAGTTCTCGGCGCGACGGCTTTTCATCCGGCGGATCGGCAGCGTGGAGGAGGGCTCCGGGGTCCTCGCGCAGTGAGCCGCGGCATGGTTCACGGGCGGTTTCAACCGTTCCACAACGGCCATTTCGAGTACCTGCGGGGCGCCGCCGAGCGATCCGACGCGGTCTTCGTCGGGATCACGAACCCCGACCCGGCGCGGATCAAGCCCGAGGAGAGCGACCCGCTCCGGCATCTGCCGGAATCGAACCCGTGGTCGTACGCCGAGCGGCTGCTGATGGTCAAGGCCGCCGCGGCGGATCTCGGGCTCGACCTGTCGCAGGTGCACGTGATCCCGTTTCCGGTGAACGAGCCGGAGCTCTGGCCGGCCTACGTACCTGACGGCGTGACGCAGTACCTGCGGCTCTTCTCCGCCTGGGGCGGCACGAAGCTCGAGCGGCTGGAGGAAGCCGGCTACGAGGTCGTGATCCTCGACGAGGGCGCCGAGAAGGAAATCTCCGGCGCCGACGTGCGCCAGGCCCTGCGCGAGGGCGGCGACTGGCAGTCGCTCGTCCCGCCGGGGGTCGCGCGGGTGATCCGCGAGCTCGAGCGCGTTCCGGTCTAGCCTCCCGCGCGTGCAGCCGATCGTCGTCGTCTTGCTGGACGGTCTCGCCGACCGAGCCCACGAACGTCTCGGTGGGCGCACGGCCAACGAGGTCGCCTCGACGCCGAACCTCGATGCGATCGTGTCGCGCGGCTCGAACGGCGTCCTCTACGCGGTCGGCCCGGGCCGGGCGCCGTCCAGCGAGGTCGCGCACTGGTCGATGCTCGGGTACCTCGCAGAGGAGTTCCCGAACCGCGCCGTGTTCGAGGCGCTCGGCGCGGAGCAGGAGGTCGACCCGAAAGACGTGCTCGCGTTCGCGGCGCTTCGCCCGGCCGAGCTGCGAGACGGCGAGCTCTGGCTGACCGGCCGGCCGCGCCACGGCGGGGACGAGGAGGAGGCGGCGGCGCTCGTCGAGCGCTGCGGGGAGATCGAGATCGACGGCCTGCGCTTCCAACTCACGCATCTCCGGCGCGGGGAGGCCGTGCTCCGCGTCTCCGGCGGCGCCGACGACCGCATCACCGATTCCGACGTGTTCTTCCGCGATCGCCATCCGGTGCTCCGCCCGCAGGCCGCGCACCCCGATGCCGAGCGCACGGCGCGGGCGGCCGAGGCCTGGACGCGCGAGGTGATCGACCGGCTCCAGGAGGAACGGTTCAACGTGATCACGCTGAAGTGGTGGGGTCGCCTCCGTCCGGCGCCGACGTTTCCCGAGCGCCACGGCGTCGGCGGCTCGTTCATCGCCGACTCGCGGTTCATGCACGGCCTGGCGCGGGCCGTCGGCCTGACGCCCATCCAGGCGCCGGAGACGGACGACCCGGCGAGGGATCTCCGAGGTCGGCTAGAGCTGATCGCTGGGCGCCTCGCCGCCGGCGACACCTTCGTCTTTTCGCACCTGAAGGCCACCGACCAGGCCGGCCACACCAAGGATCCGGCCGTGAAGCAGCGCACGATCGAGCTGCTGGACCCAGAGCTCGCGTCGCTGCCGACCGAGAGAGCCGTGGTCTGCATAACCGGCGACCACGCAACCCCGACGTATCCCGACGTGATCCACTCCGGGGACCCCGTCCCGCTCGTCGTCGCCGGCCCCGGCGTCCGGCCGGACGACGTCACGTCCTTCGGCGAGCTCGCCTGCTCGCATGGAATCCTCGGGCACCTCCGAGGGCCCGACCTGATGCCAGTGCTCCTGAACGCCGCCGACCGCCCGCTCTTCCTGGGCTCGAGGCCCACGCCCTACGCCGGCGCCGACGGCTACCCGGCGCTCCTGGAGCGGCTCAGGCTGTGAGAGCCGTCGAGGGTCGGATTCCGTTCCGCGGCTTCGAGACGTGGTACCGGGACGTCGGTCCGGAGGACAGCGTCGCGCTGCTCTGTCTCCACGGCGGCCCCGGCTCGACGCACTACTACTTCCAGCCGCTAGAGCGGCTGGCGGATGACGGCCGCCGCGTGGTCGTCTACGACCAGCTCGGCTGCGGCAACTCGGACCGCCCCGACGACCCCGCGCTGTGGACGGTCGAGCTCTTCCGTTCGGAGGTCCAGGCCGTTCGCGACGCGCTCGGCCTCGACCGGATCCACCTGCTCGGAACCTCGTGGGGCTCCATGCTCGCGATCGAGTACATGCTGACGAAGCCGCCCGGCGTCGTCAGCCTGACGCTGAACTCGCCGCCGACCGCGTCCGAGACATGGATCGCAGAGGCCGGGCGGCTCAAGGACGAGCTGCCGGACGAGATGCGGCGGGCGCTCGACGAGCTCGCGCCTACCCATCCCGGCCGCGTCGCCGCGATGGACGAGTTCTGGCGGCGGCATATCTTTCGACTCGAACCAACGCCCGACTTCGTCGTCCGCGGTCGCCGGGAGAAGAACGACCATGTCTACGCGACGCTCTGGGGCGAGACCGAGTGGAACGCGAACGGCCTCCTCCGCGACTGGGACGTGCGCGACCGGCTCTCGGAGATCGACGTCCCGACGCTCGTCACCTCGGGTCGCCACGACGAATGCACCCCGAAGCTCGCGGCCGACGCTGCGAACGGCATCCCGGACGCCGAGCAGGTCGTCTTCGAACAGAGCTCCCACTCGGCCTACGCCGAGGAGCCCGAGCACTTCCGCGCGGTCCTGACCGCCTTCCTCCGGCGGGCGGAGGGCGCCTGACCCCGACGCGCTTCCGCCGGCTGGCGACGGCCTCGGCGATCGCGCTCTACGTGATCGTGATCACGGGCTCGCTGGTGCGCCTGACCGGCTCGGGCCTCGGCTGCGAGGGCTGGCCGGGCTGCGAGGAGGGCGCGTTCTTTCCGGCCGCGGATTACCACGCCTTCGTCGAGTTCGGCAACCGCGTCGTCGGGATCTTCCCGATTACGCTCTCGATCCTCACCGCCTGGTTCGCCCGCCGGCGCCGCGACTGGGTGTTCAAGCTCGCTGTCGCGGTCGCGCTGCTGACCCTCGCGGAGGCGCCGCTCGGCCTGGCGACGATCCGCTACGACCTCCCGCCGGAGATGGTGATCTTCCACTTCCTGGTCGCGCTGCTCGCGCTCGGAGGCGCGGTCGTGATCGCGCTGGAGGCGTACCGCGAGGAACGCGGCGCTGCGGCGCTCGAGTTCCCCAAAGAGCTGCGCTGGGCCGGCGTGGTGCTCCTGACTGCCTGCCTCGCACTCGTCGTCTCCGGCACGTTCTCGACGGCGGCCGGGCCGCACTCGGGAGACCCGGACGTGGTCGACCGGCTCGGCCATCTGCCCGATGCCGTCTACGTGCACGTCCGCGTGACGGCGGTCTTCGGTGCGTTCTTCCTGTTCGTGCTCGGCTACCTGGCCCAGCGGCGTGAGAGCGCGCCGGGGGTCTGGCGCGCGGCGCTCCTGCTGCTGGGCGTGCTGCTGGCGCAGATGGTCGTGGGGGAGATCCAGTACCGGCTCGAGCTGCCGTGGGGGATCGTCGGCGTGCACGTGGCTCTGGCAGCCGCGGTGTGGGCACTCACCGTGGCGCTGGTAACCCTGCTGTGGCGCCCTCCGGCCTGGATCACGGCGCGGCAAGGCTAAGCTCCGCGAAGTGTCAGACGAGCTGCACGTTCACGACGAACGGGACCTGGAGCGTCCGATCATGATCACCGCGTTCCGCGGGTGGAACGACGGCGGCCAGGGGGCGTCGCTCGCGGCGGGGTATCTCGCCCGGCTCTGGGACGCGGACCGGATCGCCGAACTCGACCCGGAGGACTTCTTCGACTTCCAGGCGACGCGGCCGCACGTCAAGCTCGTGGACGGCCTGACGCGGCACATCGACTGGCCGGAGACGGCGTTCTACGCTGCGAGGCCGGAGGGGTTCGACCGCGACGTCGTGCTGCTGCTCGGCGTCGAGCCGAACCTCCGCTGGCAGACGTTCACGCGTCTGATCGTCGATTACGCCCAGGAGCTCGGCGTCGAGCTCGTCGTCACCCTCGGCTCTTTACTGGCCGACGTGCCGCACACCCGAGACACACCAGTGACCGGGAGCGCGACCGATCCGGAGCTCGTCGAGCGGCTCGGTCTCCAGGCGTCGCGCTACGAAGGACCGACGGGCATCGTCGGCGTCCTCCACGACGTCTGCCGCCGTGAGGGACTGCCGTCGGTGAGCCTCTGGGCGGCCGTGCCGCACTACGTCTCGTTGACGCCGAGCCCGCGCGCCGCCCTGTCGCTCTGCGAGCGGCTGGGGTCGCTGCTCGACGCCGACATCGACGTGGGCGAGCTTCGCGAAGCGTCGGAAGGCTACGTCGAGCAGGTGAGCCGCGCCGTGGAGAGCGATGCCGACACGCAGGCGTACGTCGAGGATCTCGAGCAGCGAGCCGACGAGATCGACGAGGCCGATCTGCCCTCGGGTGAGGCGCTCGCCGCCGAGCTGACGCGCTTCCTCCGCGAGCGGGACCGCGAGAACGGCCCGCCCGACGCCGCCACCGAGCAGTAGCTACCCGGTAGCGGCTTTCGGCTCTTCGGCCGGCTGCTCTTCGGCCTGAGCCTCCGGGCCGGCGCCGTTCTGCTGCTGCTGCTGCTGTGCCTGCTGACCCTTGCCGCGCTTCTTGCGGCGCCGGCGGCGTCTCGACCGCGACTGGAGCTTCGGCTGCGGGAGGTTCTCCGCCAGCGCGGCGGCGACCTCCTCGACGGTGCCGAGCTCCTCCCGCGCCGCCTCGATCAGCCGCGTGGCCCGAGGCGTGTAGCCCTCGGCGGAGGCCAGGAGCGCTGCCCCGACCTCGATCGGGAGCTCCTTCGCCGTCTGGACGAGCTTCTGCGCGTTGTCCTCGTGTCGGTGACCCCGGGAGTTCGCGAGCGCACCCAGCAGCCGCTTCGCCTCGGGGTACTCCGCGCTCGCCCGCCGGTCCTGGATCTTCCGTGTCGCGCGCGCGAGCCGCCACGTCCACCGCCAGAGGATCTGCTCCGGCGCGTCGGCCTTGCCCTCGGCGAGGCCCCGCAGCAGGATCCGGACGCCCTGCGCCCGGTCCTTCTCCCAGGTCGGCGCCTGGGTGACGAGTGTGACGAGGTCGTCGAAGCTGGCGCGGTCGACGCCCATCCCAACCCGGTCGGCGAGCGCCGTCATCCGGAGCCGCCGGTTCGGGTTCTCGGCGGCGCAGGTGAAGAGGAACTGCTCGAGCGTCCCGCGGGTCGTCCGGCCCTCGGTGAGCTTCTTCGCGAACTCGACGCGCTCCTCGAACCGCACCTGGCGGCCGGCGATCGACGCCCAGAAGCGCTGCTCCTCCTCATCGAGGTACTTCGGGTCGACCCGCTGCCACTCCCGTCCGATCACGGACAGGCGGCGGCGCACGTCCGGCGTCACGGGTACGAGCCACGGCGCCGGCGAGAGCTTGCGGCGGGCCCGGCGCTGGGCACGCCGCCTCGGCGCCGGCGTGACGCGCGCGCCCTCGCGGTAGAAGTCGGCGTCGAGCAGGCTGTGGAGCGAGACCACGCGCTCGTTGTGCGTCGCCCCTTTCGGCACGAAGTCGACGACGATACCGGCCTCCTTCCGCGGGTGGAGGCGCATGATCCGGCCGATCCGCTGCTGATAGACGCGGCGGCTGGCGGTCGGCGCGAGATGCATGCAGACCGTCGCTCGTGGCGAGTTCCACCCCTCGGCGAGCAGCATCGCGTTGATCAGGATGTCGATCTCGGCGCGCTCGTAGGCAGCGAGGATCTCTGCGAGCTTGACGGGCGGCGTCCGTCCGCTGACCGCCTCCGCCCTCAGCCCGGCGGCGCGGAACTCGCGCGCCAGGTTGTAGGCGTGGTCGACGCCGGCCGCGTAGACGATCCCCGGCGTCGAGTCGAACCGGTCGCGATAGAGGCTCGCCGCCGCCTGGTTCAGCGCCTGGTGGTCGAGGACCTCGGCCAGCGCCGCTTCCTCGAAGTCGCCGCCGACGATCGGCACCGAGTTGATCGCGGCCGCCGGCGGGACACGGAGACATCTGAGCGGCGCGATCAGCCCTCGCCGGGCGGCGTCCTGCAGCGGCAGGTCGTCGACCGAGGCGGGGAAGACGTCGGAGACCTGCTTCGCGATCAGCTGCTCCGTCGCCGTCATCCCGATGTAGACGGGCTCCGTCAGGGAGCGGATCGCGGTACTGGTCTTCTCCCCGAGCGCCGTGTGCGCCTCGTCGCAGATCACGAGCTGGTAGACGCCGCGCTCGAGGTCGTTCACATGGCGCGCAAACCAGGCGTAGGTCTGGACGGTGATCAGGTCGGCGCGCTTCGCCTGCTCGCCGCGGGTGACGGCGGGAGCGAGCCGCTCGCCGTAGCCCTCCTCGGTCAGCTCACGGTTGAACTGCGAGACGAGCAAGCGCCGGTGGGTGAGGATCAGAACGCCCATCGTCCGGGCGGCCTCGACGAAGCCGGCGGCGGCGATCGTCTTGCCCGAGGCGGTGGGGTGGCGGAAGCGATAACGGCGCGCGGCGCCCGGATCGCCCCCGGACGCCGGCTCTGCGGTCTCGAGCTCCTCGGCGCCCTCCTCCTCGTCCTCGGCCTCGAGCTCGGCGAGCTCCTCGGCGGTCAGGGCCTTCACGTTGCCGTTCGCGTCGGCGGACTTCTGGTTTGCCGCGATCAGCTCGGTCAGCATCCCCGCGAGGGCGTCCACCTGATGACGTCGCAACTCGGTGCCGGACTTCAGCTTCGCCGGATGCTCGCTCAGAACCCGCTCGAGCCCGAGCATGAGCGCGAACCGGATCTTCCAGTCGGACGAGGGCTCGTCCCGGCCGGCTTCGAGCTCCTTCAGCGCCTCGTCGAGCGAGCGCCGGCGGGCCGTGCCCGGCGCGAGCACGACGTCCGGGTCCTCGTCGCTGTGGAGAAACGGCTCGCCGGCCCAGCGTTCGGCGCGCTCGCCGTCCTCGACCAGCGGATGCGTCGCTTCAGAAGAAACGGTGGTGTGCTCGACAGCTTCGTGCAACACGGGCGGCAATGCGTTCCTGCCGCGCCCTCCGAAGAATGATCACGCTCGCTTATCCCCGTGCGAGCGCTTGGTCGCAGTGTACCTAGAAACAGGTCGGCCTGTTGCTCGTCGGCGACAAAATCACCGCGGAACTGCTCACAAACAGGACGGAAGCGCGCTACGCGGGGGCCGTAGCCCGGTACTCCTCGAGCGAGGTTCCCGCGACTCGTTCCGAGACGCCGGTCTGGTCCAGGTACTTCGTGATGCCGCCCAGGAAGAAGGGCCAGCCGGCGCCGAGGAGGAGCGCCGTGTCGACGTCCTTGGCGCTCCCCACGACGCCCTCGTCGAGCATGTGGCGCACCTCGTCCGCGATCGCTTCGAGCGCGGCCTGCTGGATCTCATCGACCGTGCGCCGCTCGTCACCGTGGACGACGATCTCGTCGTTGCCGTCGGCGAAGTTCGCGAGTGTCTCCGAGAGCGGGAATCGGTGGGGGTATGCGTCGTGGAGCGTCTCGAGCACGTGGTTCGCGACGCGCGGGCCGACCATTTGCAGCAGGACCGACGGCGCCATCGGCATCCCGAGGCGGAGGATCGCCTCGTCGGTCTCCTCGATGGTGTTGCCGTTCTCGAGCGCGTCCATCAGCACCGTCGTCATCCGCGTGAGGACGCGGTTGACGATGAAGGCTGGAGCGTCGGCGGCGACCACCGGCCGCTTGCGGAGCTTCGCGGCGACATCCCACACCGTGGCGAGCGTCGCGTCGTCGGTCGAGGACGTGCGGATGATCTCGACCAGCGGGAGGACGGCGACGGGGTTGAAGAAGTGGAGGCCGGCGACGCGTTCCGGGTGCTCGAGGTCGGCTGCCATCTCGGCGACCGAGAGCGACGACGTGTTCGTCGCCAGGATGCACTCGGGCGAGACGACGGCCTCGAGCGCGGCGAACACCTCCCGCTTGACGCTCATCTCTTCGAAGACCGCCTCCAGGACGAGGTCGCAGTCGGCGAAGTGCTCGTAGCCGGTGCCGCCGTCGACCAGCGAGGCGAGGAACCGCGCCTTCCCTTCCGTATAGCGGCCCTTTTGAGCCTGGCTCTCCAGCTCGGCGGTGATCCCTGCGATCGCGCGGTCGACGATCTCCTGGTCGAGGTCGCGGATCGCGATCGGCACCTCGAGCCGGCGGAGGAAGAGCGTCGCGAGCTGCGTCGCCATCAGGCCGGCGCCGACGATCCCGACCTTGCGGATCGGCCGCGCCTCCGCCTCGGGGCGGCCGACCTGCTGTTTCGCGCGGCGCTCGACGAGGTCGAAGGCGTAGAGCGACGCCTGGGCCTGGCGGCTCGGCAGGAGCTCGGCGATCGCCTCCTCCTCGGCGGCGTACCCCTCCTCGAGGCTCCAGGTGCCCGCGCCTTCGATCAGCTCGAGGGCCTTGTAGGGCGCGGGCGCGGCGCCGTGGATCGAATCGTCCAGCTGCCGGCGGGCCTTGGCTACCACCTCGCCCAAGCCGCCCAGCTCCGCTTCTTTACGGGACCAGGTCCCATTAGGAAGTAGTGACAACGAATCGTCAAGGAACTCGGCCGGTTCGAGCAGGTGGTCGGCGAGGCCGAGCTCGACGGCTTCGGCCGCCGTCAGCATCCTGTTCTGCCGCATCGGGTTCGTGACGATGAAGCGGATTGCCGCTTCAGCACCGACGAGGCGCGGCACGAGCTGCGTGCCGCCCCACGCAGGGAAGAGGCCGAGGAAGACCTCCGGCGCGGCGAAGTGCCTGACCGAAGAGGAGATCGTCCGAAAGTCACAGTGCAGCGCGAGCTCGACGCCGCCGCCGAGACATGCCCCGTTGATCGCCGCCAGCGTCGGAAACGGGAGCTCCGAGATGCGGCGGAAGAGCTCATGTCCGGTGCGGCTGCCGAGCCGCGCCGTGTCGGGGTCGATCCCGTGGAACTCGTTGATGTCGGCGCCGACGCAGAAGACGAATGGCTTGCCGGTCAGCACCATCCCCGTCCAGTCGCCCTGCTCGAGCTCCGGGAGGACCTCCGTCAGCGACTCGAGCGCCGAGCGGCCCAGTGAGGTCGGCTTCGTGTAATCCTCGCCGTTGTCGACGGTGAGGAGCGCGATCGGCCGGTCCTCGGTCTGGATCCGCGCGAGCTTGAACTCAGTCCGCAACCAGGCTCTCCCAGAGCACCGCGGCGCCCATGCCCATCCCGATGCAGAGTGCCGTCAGCCCGTAGCGCGCCTTCGGCTGCTCGCCGAACCCGTAGGCGAGCTGCGCCATCAGCCGCACGCCGGTCGCGGCGAGTGGGTGCCCGCACGCGATCGCGCCGCCGTACGGGTTGAGCCGCTCGTCGTCAGGCGAGACGTCCATCCCGTCGCACCAGCTCAGCACCTGCACCGCGAACGGCTCGTTCAGCTCGATCAGGTCGATGTCGTCCATCGTCAGCCCGGTCTGCTCGAGCACGCGCTTCGTCGCCGGGATCGGCCCGATGCCCATCAGCTCCGGCTCGACACCCGCGAAGGCGAAGCCGACGAGCCGCATCTTCGGCTCGAGCCCGAGTTCAGCCGCCGCTGACTCCGAGGCCAGCAGCGCCGCAGTGGCGCCGTCCGTGAGCCCGGCCGAGTTGCCCGCCGTCACCCGCCCGCCGGCGCGGAACGGCGTCGGCAGCCCGGCAAGGCCCTCCAGCGACGTCTCCGGCCGCAGGAACTGGTCGCGGTCGGCCACCGACCAGCCGTCGTCCGTGAACACGCTCATTGGGACGACCGTCGAGGCCATCACGCCGTTCTGCCAGGCGGCGCTCGCCCGCTGCTGCGACCGCACGGCGAAGCGGTCGGCGTCCTCCTTCGTCAGCTGCGGAAAGCGGTCGTGGAGGTTCTCGGCGGTCGAGCCCATCGAGATCGCCGAGTCGTCGACGAGCCGCTCGGAGACGAAGCGCGGGTTGAAGTCGACCTCCGCGCCCATCGGGTGGCGGCCCATGTGCTCGACCCCGCCGGCGACGACGACGTCCGCCGCACCCATCGCGATCTCGCCGGCTCCCGCAGTCACCGCCGTCAGCGCTCCGGCGCACATGCGGTCGAGCGCGAACCCGGGCACCGTCTCCGGGATGCCAGCCAGGAGCGCGACGTCGCGCCCGAGGGTCAGGCCCTGGTCGCCGACCTGCGCCGTCGCCGCCATCACGACGTCGCCGATCCGCTCGGGCGGCAGGTTCGGGTTCCGACGGAGCAGCTCCCGCACGACCTTGACGGCCATGTCGTCGGCGCGCGTGCGCCAGAAGAAGCCCTTCGGGCCGGCGCGTCCGAAGGCAGTCCGGAGCCCGTCGACGTACACGACCTCGTTCAGCTGGCGCGCCATGGACTGGTGACAATACTGCGATGGGGGTGGACTGGAACGCGCACATCGAGCGCGAGCGGGCGCGCTACGAGGACGGACAGCAGCGCGTTCCCGACGAACCGGACGCCCGCCAGCGCCAGCTGACCCGGATAGGCAATGCGGCTTACGGCGCCGGCCTCGCGAGCCTGATGCTCGGCCGCACCGACGACGCGCGGGACTGGCTGAGCCGCACGGTCGAGGCGTACCGCGACAGCTACGCCGACGCGCCGCCCGCCAGCTGGGGGAGGCTCGTCGCGATGCTCAAGTCGAGCATTCTCGCGGGGGACTGGGACGCCGCCGCAGCGCACGCCGAGCAGACGCTCGCCGAGGGCGCCGCCGACGCCGACTCCCCGATCGGCCGCTACGCCGCGACGCTCGCCCTCCTGACCCTCGGCCATGACGAGGACGCGCGTCCCGTCGTGAGCTCGATCCGCGAGCGCGACGACTTCCCGCCGGACGTCGCCGACTCTCTGGCGACGATCGCCGCGGAAGACCCTCCCGGCTACACGCTTGCGATCGAGAGCGTGCTCGAGTCGTTCGACCAGCGGACCGAGTACCTCGAGGACATTCCCGTCGCGGACACCGTGATCGTGCTCCAGGCGCTTGCCGCCGAGCGCGGCATGGCCGCAGAGCTCAGCTCGCCGCTGCTGCCGCCGTCCTAGTCGGTCGTCTCTTCCGGCGAATGCGGGTGCATGATCGCCGTGATCGTCAGCATCTCCTCGCTCTCGTCCTCGAGATTCTCGAAGGTCGGGACGAGGTCGGAGAGCACCTCGAGGGCCTTCTCGGGCGAGATGCGGACGTTGATGCGAACGAAGCGGAACTGTCCTTCGTCGGCGTAGTTGTTCCAGCCGCGGCGCACGTCCTCGACGACGGTGGCTTGCAGGTCGGACGCGCCGGCGGAGACGAGCTCCGGCGCCACTTTGAGGGTCTTCGCCGCCGACCGGTACGGCTTCTCGCGGCCCTTGCCCGAGGTGACCTGCTGGATCAGCCCGGCCTTCAGCAGCATCCGCACGTGGAAGTGCAGATGACCCGGATCGACGCCGAGCTTCTGCGCGAGCTCTCGGTTCGACATCGCCTCCTCCGACTCGCCCAGGGTCTCCAGCACACGGAGCCGGAGCGGGTGGCCCATCGCCTTCAGCTGCTCGGCGCTCGAGATCGTGAGGACGTCGGGGATCGGATCGGGCTGGGGGACCGGGTTGCTCATACGCGGGCTATATATACGACGGCGGCAACAGCTCTGTCTAGGTCCCTATGGGCTAATCGCTGCCGCCGCGGCACGATCGAGGAATGCATATGTGGCCCCGTCGGCGGCCCGTACGAGGCTCGCGGGGGTTGCGGGAGACGGAGGCTCGGCGAACGCGCGCCGGACCGCCTCCGCCTTGTCCTCGCCCGTCACGAGGAAAACCACCTGCGGCGTCGCCCGCAGGACCGGCAACGTCAGCGTCACCCGGGGAAGGTCAGGCCGCTGCACCGCGACCGCGTTCCGCTCCCGCTCCTCGAGCGCGAGGTGGTTGGGGAAGAGCGACGCCGTGTGACCGTCGGCCCCCATCCCGAGCAGCACCAGCTCGAGCACCACGCCGCGCAGCTCCGCCTCGTACGCGTCCGCTGCCTCCTCCGGCGAAAGCTCGCCGCGGATTCGGTGCTCCGCGGCCGGCCCGCGCTCCAGCCGGTCGAGCAGCCGCTCCCGCACGAGGCGATAGTTCGAGCGCTCGTCGTCAGGACGCACGCAGCGCTCGTCCGCGAACCAGAGCTCCGTGCGGCTCCAGTCCGGCTGCAGCTCCGCCGCCACCTCATAGGCCGGGCCCGGCGTCGATCCGCCCGAGAGCGCGATGTGTCCGCCGCCCGCCGCCTGCTCCGCAAGCAACGCCGCAGCGCCACGGCGGGCCGCGTCGGCGCTCCCCGAGACGCGCAGCTCGACGTCCGCGCTCAGCTCTCGCCCGCAGCCAGCTCCCGCCCGCGATCCATCGCCGCCTGGATCGCGTTCAGGAACGCCGCTCTGACCCCGGCCTGCTCGAGCTCGCGGATGGCGCGGATCGTCGTCCCGCCGGGAGAGGTGACCATTTCGCGAAGCTCGACCGGATGCATCTTCTCGTCGCGCAAAAGCTTGGCGGTCCCGAACATGGTCTGGACGACCAGCTCCGTGGTGTCCTCACGTGACAGGCCCAGAAGGATGCCGGCTTCGATCATCGCCTCGGCGAGGAGTGCGAAGTACGCCGGCCCGGAGCCCGACACCGCCGTAACGGCGTCCATGTAGCGCTCCGGGACGCGAACGACGCTCCCGACGTGGGAGAGGATGTCCTCGGCGATCGCGAGGTGCTCGTCGTCCGCGTGCGCCCCGGCGCACAGGCCCGCAACGCCCTCGTGGACGGTCGACGGCGTGTTCGGCATCGCCCGCAGCACGGGCACGCCCGACGCGATCCGCTCCTCGATCCGCGACGTAGGAACGGCGGCCGCGATCGAGAGCACGGTCTGGTCGGCGGAGAGGATCCCGCCGATCTCGCCGAGCAGGGTCTCGAAGTCCTGCGGCTTGACCGCGATCACCACGACCGCCGCGCCGCGCACGGCCTCCGTGTTCGAGGTGGTGGCGGTGACGCCGTAGCGATCGCGCAGGTCGTTCGCGTGCTCCTCGCGGCGGACCGTGACGACGATCTCGTCCGGCGAGCGCCAGCCGGTGCTCAGGAGCCCCGCGAGGAGCGCCTCGCCGATCTTCCCGCACCCCAGGATCGTGATCCGGCGCTCGGCACTCATGCGGAGATGTTACGAGCCGGACAGCTGGCGCACTGCGGCTGCAACCTGGTCGAGCCGCGCCTGGTCGAGCTCTCCGGTCGGCGTCAGCGCCGACGCCTCCAGCGCGACGCTCCCGCCGTAACCTCGCAGCCTGAGCCCGTCGAGGAAGCCCTGGAGATCGAGCGTTCCCTCGCCGGGGAGGAGGTAGCGGCGCCGACCCTGCTCGCGCAGGCGGCCTTTGAAGTCCTTCAGGTGAACGTGTCGCACGCGGCCGTCCGCCCAGAGCCACTCGGCGGCGATGCTCTCGGCGAGCTCGCCGTGGAAGCCGAGGAACTCGGTGTCGAGTGTCACGCCGCAACGCGCATCGCGCTCGAGAGCTAGGCGGATGTTCGAGAGGGTCGTCCCCGCCCGGCCCGGAACGGTCTCGGCGGTCAGGGCGACGTTGTACGCCTCGGCGGTGTCGAGGCAGCTGGGCAGCCGCTCGAGGTTCCGCTCGATCTGCTCGTCCCCCGTCGGGAGTTCCCACAGGTGAAGCACCAGCGTCTTTGCGCCCAGCGCCGCGGCCGCGCGGCAGTTGACCTCGAGGAGGGCGAGCGCCTCCTCGGCCTCGTCGGGATCCTCGCTGCCGAGGCCGCTCCCGATCGCCTTGTCCGCGTGAAGCGTCTGGAAGGTGAGGTCGGCCTTCCCGAGGTCGTCTACGACCTCGTCGAGATGCCCGTACCACTGGGAGTAGAGAGCGAGCTCCAGCGCGGCCGCGCCGAGCTTCGGCGCATGCTCGAGAATCGTCTTGTGGTCGGTCTGATCCGGCCCGCGGGTCAGCACGCCCGTCGAGCAGAGGACTGTCAGGCTCATGCCGCGAGCAGTCCGAGCGGCCCGCGCTCGTACTGCACGGGGAGGAGGCCGGCGCCGAAGCCGGCGAGGAGATAGACGCTCGCAAGGCCCTGCCACTCGCCGTACGGAGCGAGCAGCTGGGCGGTGTCCTCCGGCTCCGCGCGACGGCCGAGGACCGCGCTGCAGAGCTTGACCAGACCGAGGTCGCCGACCATCCCGAAGTCGTAGCAGCCGAGCCCTTCGAGGCCGATCACCCCCACCGACCAGGGCCCAAGTCCGCGCTCGCGTCCGAGCCGCTGCGCGGCGCCGGCTGGGGCCACGGCACGAAGCCGCTCGACGTCCAGCGTCCTGCAGACGCGGACGAGGGTCGCCGCCTTGCGAGCCGAGAGCCCCAGCCGCTGGAGCGCGGCCGGCGCGAAGTCGCAGAACGACTTCGGTGTGGGTGGGGCGTAGAGCGCGCCGTCCGACGGGCAGGTCTCGCGGATCAGGCGCAGCTCGATGTTGCGCGCCCGCTTCGCCTCGATCAGTTGTCCGCAGACGGCGCGGAGCAGGGCGTGCGTCACGGTCCCGAGCCGGAGCGGCCGCTTCCCGCGCAGCTCGCGGATCGGCCGTCGCAGGAGGTGGTCGTCCTTGAACCGCTCGAGGAACTCGGAGTGGTCCGCCTCCAGCGGCAGCACCGCACGAAGCCGCTCGAGCCCCTCCTCGCTCAGCGCGCGAAACGCGACCGCACCGTCGGTCTGCTGCCAGCAAGCCGCCCGTTCGAGTCGATCGTCGACCTCGAACAGGCAGACGAGGACGCGCCCGTCGAAGCGCCGGGTCTGATCGCCGGAGCGGCGGCCGGACAGGCGCAGGGAGAACGGGCCCCGCGGGCGGACGAGGTCCTCGACCACCCGGCAACCCTACGCGAGCAGCAGGCTGTTTCCCGAGGGGTCGCGAACGACCGGACCGGCCGGCGTGTCCTCCGGCTCCTGGCCCGACTCCACGACCCGCTGGACGGCCTCGTCCCGCGACGCCGCATCCGGGAAGACGATGGTCGCCTGCCGAAGCGCCGCCGTTCCCTCCGGCGGCGCCGGCCGACCCGCGCTCTCCCAGGTGTTGGCGCCGACGTGGTGGTGGTAGCCGCCGGCGGCAAGGAACGCCGCCTGCGAGCCGTACGTCGCCATCAGATCCATGCCGAGCACGCCCTGGAAGAACTGGATCGTC
>Ga0307319_10000260_pt1 | contig 16546 bp, 13 predicted proteins | sample ER_DNA_368_FD_194491 | JGI IMG/M metagenome (GOLD analysis project Ga0307319, IMG submission 194491) | Bulk soil microbial communities from the East River watershed near Crested Butte, Colorado, United States - ER_DNA_368 | ecosystem: Environmental > Terrestrial > Soil > Floodplain | place...
CGGGAGGGGCAGCTGGTGCTGCTCGGAGGCGGGAAGTCGGACCTCGTCGACTTCGCCGTCTCGCTGCAGGCTCGGATGGACGACCTCCACCGTGCGGTGGACGAGGTGGCGGCGGGGCTGGCCCGCGTCGACCGCAGGCTGGACGGCGCCGTCTCGAAGACGTCGATCGTCCGCTACGACGCGTACGAGGGCGCCGGCGGCCACCAGTCCGCCTCGCTCGCGTTCCTCGACGCCGCGCGCTCGGGCGTCGTCTTCACCGCGATTCAGGGCCGAGACTACGCCCGGATCTACGTGAAGGAGCTCGACCACGGCCGCGCCCCGGTAGCGCTCTCGCCGGAGGAGCAGGAAGCCGTCGAGCGCGCCATGGCCGCGGGCTAGAGCGCCGCGGAGCGGGCTCTGCCCGCTCCGTTCACGTCCCCCGGGGTCAAGCACCTCGGCGAAAGTCGTAAGACTTTCGCCGACTACCCAGAGCCGGGGTAGCTGAAGATCACTGGGTACTCGGCGGTGTTGTTCTGGAGGTTCTTCTCGCCGGGCACCTCGTTGACCTCGACCTGCAGCGACGTCCGCTGCACGAACGGGACGTTGCCGATGTTCGAGAATGTGACCGTCTTCTGCTGACCAGGCTCCGTGAGGTCGACCGTCTGGCGCCGGACGATCGGCTCCGGGCTCTTCTGAATCGTCAGCGTCACCTGGACGCCCGTTTCGGTCGAGTCGCCCGAGTTCTCGAAGGTGACCTGGAAGCTGAGGTCGGTCGTGGCGACGATCTCGTTCAGCTGGTCGGTGGAGAGGGTCGAGCCGCCGGCGACCTTGGTGGAAACGAGGTTGTGGCCGTGCGAGCCGGGTGAGGCGGTGCCTCCGCTCGAGGGCCCACCGCGGACGCGGTTCCAGATATTCGCCATCGCCGTCGAGGTCGCGAGGTCGGCGTTCTGGACGAAGTTCGAGTCGGGCACCTGGACACCCTCGATGCTCTGACGCCTCAGCTCCTGGATCGCCGGATCCTTGAACTGGTCGTCCCAGACGACGTCGCTCGTGACGAGCCGCAATGCCTGCTCGGAGAGGAGGTCACCGGCCTGTGTCGCGTTCCGTGTCCGGCCTGAGAAGCCGTCTGCGAGCCCCCGGAGGCCGCTGACGCGGAACTGGAGCGACTCGATCAGGTGCGCGTGCTCGTCCCGGAGCGGCCCCGGCTCCTTGATCGCCTCGGCCGAATCCACCAGCTGCACCTGCTGCTGCGCGAGGCCGTCGAGGGTCCGCCGCAGCTCCGCCTGCTGGATGTCCGGCCGCGTCAGCGCCCGGTTCAGCCGGTTCCCGATCGCCTCCGACTCGTCGGCGATGCGGGAAACGTCGTCCATGTAGCCCTTGTACGTGTCCTTCTTGCCCTCGTCGCGGCAGCTCGAGACCCAGAACACGAGTAGCACGACGATGAGGATCGCCAAGCTGATCAGCCCGACGAGCCGCAGCAGCGGCGTCAGGCCCGACGGCGGTCCCGGAGGTCTCCGGCCACGCCGCGGCCCCCGTGGGGCCCGATCGACTCGGGTTGCCTCGGTGGTCGCCGGCTCCTCGAAGAAGTCGAACTCGATCTCGCTGGTATCGCGCTCAGTCATCGCGCCCGTGCCGCTTGGCCACTGTATCGGCTCCATCGGCGCGTACCGGGTCCGAACCCGCACCGGTAGAGGACTTCCCGGGGCAGCGCCTAACCCGAAGCCCACATGACGACAGCGGTTGCGACTTTGTCGGCCAGTGAGCTCGTGCTCGGCCGGTATCGCCCTTTGCGGCCGCTCGGCAGCGGCGGCTCGGGGTCGGTCTGGCTCGCTCGCGACGAGACCAACGGTCTCGACGTCGCGCTGAAGATCGTGGCGCGGGACGGAAAGGCCGGCACGCGGGCGGAGCGCGAGGCCGAGGCGGCCGCGCGGCTCCGGCATCCGAGGTGCCTGCGCGCCTACGACTTCGCGGGCGATGACCGGAACGTCTACATCGCGTACGAGTACGTCCCGGGCCAGACCATGCGCGACCGGCTGCGTGCGAACGAGCTCGGCGACCGCGGCGCCGTCGAGGTCGCGGCGCAGATCCTCGAGGGGCTGGCTCACGCCCACGCGAACGGGATCGTCCATCGGGACGTCAAACCGACGAACGTCCTGGTCGCGGACGGGCCCGAGATCCAGGTGCGCCTGCTCGACTTCGGCCTGGCGCAGTTCGCCGAGGCGGAGACCTTGACCGCTGCCGGCGACGTGCCCGGGACGCTCGCGTACATCTCGCCGGAGCGCCTGCTCGGTGAGGAGGCGTCGTTCGCCGCCGACATCTGGGCCGTCGGCGTGCTGCTCTGGGAGGCCCTTGTCGGGTACCACCCGTTCTGGTCCTCGTCGCCGATCGAGACGGCGCGCCGCATCGAGGCCGGGGCGCCGCCGCTCGAGTCGCTGAGGCCAGACCTGCCGAGGGCGCTCGTCGACGCCGTCAACCGCGCCACCAGGCTCGATCCTTCGCGCCGTCCTACCGCGCTCCAGCTGGCCCAGCGGCTTCGCGACGCCTCGACCGAGCGGCGGGGCCGCCGCACCGGCGGCCGGGCGCTGCCGAGCATCCCGGCTCCTCCGATCCAGCGGCTCGTCGCGGGAACCGCCGCGACCGCGTACACCGCCGCAGTCGGGCTGCTCCTGCCCTTCTATCCCCCGGGCTGGGGGTGGGGCCTCGCGGCGATCGCGGCAGCGCTCACCGCTGTTCGCGCCCGGCTCGGGCTCGCGTTCGCGCTCTCGACCGCGATCCTGCCACTTGGGAACGCCTCGTTCGGCGTGGCGGTCGCGTACACGCTGGCAGCGGCCGCCTGGCTCGTCGCCACCTGGCGGCGCCCCGAGGAGGGACTGCTCGCGGCGGTCGGGCCGGTCCTCGCCTCCGTCGGTGCGCTCGCGCTCGCGCCGCTGGCGGTGCTCTACGTGCGTGGCGCGGTCTGGCGCGGCGTGCACACGGCGCTCGCGGTCGTGCTGGCAGCGCTCGTGGCCGGCATCGCCGGCTCCGACCTCCCGCTGAGTGCCCGTGGGACGACGCCGCTGGGCCTGGAAGGAAGCGATGATGTAGGTGCCGTCCTGACCGCGCTCGGCCGTGGTCTCCTCGCCCGGCCGGAGGTGCCCCTGGCGGCCGTGGTGCTCGGTCTCGTCGCCGCGGTACTCCCGCTTGCCGCCGCCAGGACGCTTTGGGCCCTGGCGGGACTCGGAGCGGCCGCGCTCGGTGCGCTCCTGCTCCCTGTGGCGGCGGTCCACGCGTTGCCTGTCGTGACCGGAATCTGGCTCTGTTGCGCGGTCGTGGGCGTCAGAGCGGTGGTAACCGGCCGCTAAACTCGCCAGCGGGTCGGGCCTGTGCTGCGCAATATCGAGCAGAAGATCGAGTCCCTCTTCGAAGGCGCGTTCGGGCGCGCCTTCCGACGCAACGTGCAGCCGGTGGAGCTCGCCCGCAAGCTCGCGAAGGAGATGGACGACTACAAGATGGTCTCGGTCTCCCAGGTCTACGCGCCGAACGAGTACATCGTCTACCTGTCGCCCGGAGATCGAGTGCAGTTCGAGAGCTACGAGCAGGCGCTGGTCACGGAGCTCGAGCAGTACCTGAAGGAGCACAGCCGCCGCGAGGGCTACGTGCTCCTCTCCAAGCCCGACGTGTCGTTCGAGACCGACGAGGATCTCGAGGTCGGCCTGTTCGGGATCGCGAACCGCATGATCCAGCGGGACGCGATCGACCAGGAGCCGGAGCCGGCCCCAGAGCCCGGGGCGACCAGGATCTACAAGGCGGCGCCGGTGCAGACCGAGGCGGCCTCGGCCGCGGAGCTCGGCCTGGAGCCGGAGCCCGAGCCGCCACCGGCGGTCTACATCGGCAACCGGTCGCACGACCTGACCAAGCCGAAGATCGTGATCGGCCGCTCGAAGGAGTCCGACATCCGCGTCTCCGACCCGAACGTCTCGCGCCGCCATGCCGAGATCCGCCAGGAAGGCTCGAACTACTGGATCGTCGACCTCGGCTCCACCAACGGGATCTCCGTCAACGGCCGCGCGTTGAAGCGGGCAAAGCTCGACGACGAGGACCGCATCACCCTCGGTTCGACGGAGCTCGTCTTCAGGCGGTCGCGTTGATCGTCGGCGCCGTCGAAGTCGAAGCGGTCCTGCTCGGCCTGAAGATCGCCTTCCTCGTGCTGCTCTACCTCTTCATCTGGCGGATCGTGCGGTCGGTGGCGAAGGATCTCCGGCTGCCGCAGGAGAGCTTCGTGCTCGGGCCGCAACAGGCGGCCGCTGCCGGCCTCGGCCGTTCCACCACAGGCATGCTCGTCGTGCTCTCGAGCCCCGCGCTCGACACGAATACCGAGCGCGAGCTCGACTCGACGCCGGTCACGATCGGGCGGGCGAACGACAACGACCTCGCGATCGACGCGGACGAGTTCGCCTCCGTCCACCACGCCAAGATCGAGCCGCGCCGAGACGGCATCTGGTTGAGCGATCTGGATTCGACAAACGGCACGTTCGTGAACGGCGTCAAGCTGACCCGCCCGCGCAAGCTCTCGCCCGGCGACGTGATCCGCGTCGGTGAGACCGACCTGAGGTACGACCTGTGAGAGTCGGCGCCAGCGCAGGCCTGTCGCATCCGGGGCGGAAGCGGCGGCACAACGAAGACTCGTACGTGATCGAACCGCCGCTGTTCGTGATCGCCGACGGTATGGGCGGCGCCAAGGCCGGGGAGGTCGCGTCGGGCCTCGCCGTGTCCGCCGTGGAGGCGGAGGAGCGCGACGGCGCGTCCGGTGAGCAGCGCGTGACGGCGCTGATCGAGGAGGCGAACCGGCGCGTGTACAGCCGCGCCACCGAGGACCGCGACGTCCACGGAATGGGGACGACGATGACGGTCGCTCTCGTCGAGGGCGATCACGTCGCGTTCGGCCACGTCGGGGATTCGCGCGCCTACCTGATCCGCGACGGGCAGCTCGACCAGCTCACCGACGACCATTCGCTCGTCGCGGAGCTCGTTCGCGGCGGGAAGCTGACGCCGGAGGAGGCCGAGGCTCACCCGCAGCGCTCGGTGATCACCCGCGCCCTCGGCACCGAGCCCGACATCGACGTCGACACCTTCACCGTCGAGGCCGAGGCGGGCGACCTGTTCATGCTCTGCTCGGACGGCCTCACGACGATGGTCGACGACGAGGCGATCCTCGACGCCGTCGAGCAGCACCGGCCGGATCTCCGTGAGGCCGCGAAGGCGCTCGTGAGCGCGGCCAACCGCGGCGGCGGCGAGGACAACATCACCGTGATCTTCTTCGAGGTCGACGCCAGCTCCGAGGAGCCCTCCGAGCAGACCGAGGAGACGGCGGTGCACCCGGCGCTCGAGCAGGACGACGACACGATGGACGAGAGCCATGCCGTGCCCCCGGTGGACGTCGCGGAGCCGGAGCCCGAGCCCGGAAGGCGGGGGCGCCTGCTCCCGATCCTGGCCGCCTTTGCCGTCCTGCTGATCATCGCCGCGGCCGTGCTCTGGCTCCTAAACAACCTCTAGGCGATGTCCCTCCGCAACAGAGAGCTCATGAGCCTGGTCGTCGTCGGGATGCTCGTCGGCTTCGGCTTCGCGAGCGTCTACATCGCGCGCCAGGAAGTGGTGAATTCCGCCTCGCTCTCCTACGGGCTCTTCTTCCTCGGGCTCTACCTGCTGGCGCACGTGATCGCGCGGATGACGGTGCCGGACGCCGACCCGTACCTGCTGCCGATGGCGGGCCTCATGACCGGGATCGGCCTGACCGAGATCTACCGCCTGGCCGAGACCGACGCCTTCAGGCAGGGCCTCTGGATCGTGATCGGGCTCGGCGCGTTCGCCGCGACCCTCTTCCTGCTCCACGACGACTACCGGAAGCTCGAGAGCTACAAGTACCTGTGCGGGCTCGCGGCCGTCGCGTTGCTCGCCTTGCCGGCGCTGCCCGGGATCGGCGAGACCGTGAACGGCGCGCGGCTCTGGGTGCACGTCGGGCCGGTCCACTTCCAGCCCGGTGAGCTCGCGAAGATCCTCCTGATCGTCTTCCTCGCGGGGTACCTGCGGGAGAAACGCGAGGTGCTCGCGCAGTTCCGGCTCAAGGACCTCGGCCCGCTGCTGCTGATCTGGGGCGCCGCGATGGGCGTGCTCGTAATCACGAACGACCTCGGCGGCGGCCTCCTCTACTTCGGCGTCTTCCTGGCGATGCTCTACGTGGCCACGGCGCGATTCTCGTTCGTCGTCGCCGGCCTGGCGCTCTTCGTCGCCGGTGCGGCCGCCGTCTACTCGCTGTTCCCGCGGGTCGAGGAGCGGGTGCAGATCTGGCTCGACCCGTGGAGCGACGTCTACGGCCGCGGCTACCAGGCGGCCCAGTCCCTCTACTCGATCGCGAACGGCGGCTTCGGGGGCACGGGCCTCGGCAAGGGGATGTACACGGATGCCGATGGCCACCAGCTGATCCCCTACCTGAACACCGACTTCATCTACTCGGCCCTCGCGCAGGAGCTCGGCCTCGTCGGGATCTGCGGCTTCCTGCTCCTGTACATGCTCTTCGCCGCCCGCGGGTTCCGGATCGCCCTGCTCGCACAGGACGGCTTCTCGAAGCTGCTCGCGGTCGGGCTCACCTTCGCCTTCACGCTCCAGGCCTTCATCATCATCGGGGGCATCGTGCGGCTGATCCCGCTGACCGGGATCACGCTCCCCTTCGTCAGCTACGGCGGGTCGAGCATCGTCGCGAACTTCGTGCTGCTCGCCGGCCTGCTGCTCGTCTCCGACCGCGCCAATCGGGGGCTCGACCGGTGAACAACCAGATCTCGAGACTCGCCGTCGCCTCGCTCGTGCTCGTGATCGCGTTGATCGTCGGGACGACCTACTGGCAGGCCTGGGCCGCCCCGGGCCTCGCCGATCGGCGCGACAACGCGATCAAGGTGGTCGCGCAGTTCACGATCAAGCGCGGCGCCATCTTCGCCGCCGACGGCTCCGTGCTGGCGCGGAACCGACCGAAGCGCGTCAACGGCCAGACGTTCTACTACCGCCGGTACCCCGGCCGCGGACGCTTCGCCCATCCGGTCGGGTACTCGACCCAGGCGCGGTCGCGCGCCGGGATCGAGGAGTCGCGGAACGACTACCTGACCGGGGCGAACACGAACCTGGCGACGCTGCTCGACACCACCCTCAATCGGATCCGCGGCGCGACGATCAAGGGCAACGACCTGATGCTGACGCTGCGGCCGCGCGCCCAGAAGGTCGCGATGGAGGCGCTCGCCGGCCAGTGCGGCGCGGCGGTTGCGCTGGAGCCGAAGACCGGCAAGGTGTTGGTGATGGCGTCGAGCCCGAGCTACGACCCGAACCTGATCGAGAAGAACTTCAAGGCCGCGCAGCGGGCGCACGGCCCGTGCCCAGTGGCGCCGCTCCTGAACCGCGCCTCGGGCGGCCTCTTCATCCCGGGCTCGACCTTCAAGATCGTCACGGCCGCCGCCGCGCTCGACACGGGGACCTACACGCCCGACTCGACCTTCAACGACCCGGGCTACTGCGTGGAATACGGCAAGCGGGTGAACAACTACGACACCTCCACGCCGTTCGGCACGATCAACTTCGGCCAGGCGTTCCAGCATTCGGTGAACTCGGCCTTCTGCGAGATGGGCAAGAAGCTGGGGCCCGAAAAGATCCTCGACTACGCCCGGCGCTTCGGCTTCTACGAGCGGCCGCCGATCGACCTTCCCGACGGCGAGCGCGTGCCGAGCGGGCTCTACTCCAAGGGCCGGCCCCTGCCCCGCTCCGAGGAGCGCAGGGCCGACCCGGGGCGCCTCGCATTCGGGCAGGAGCGGATGCTCGTGACGCCGCTCCAGATGGCGATGGTGGCCGGGGCGATTGCGAACAAGGGCGTCGTGATGAAGCCGTACCTCACCGACCGGGTGCGCAAGCCGGACAAGTCGATCCTCGTCAAGTTCAAGCCGGAGGAGCTCGATCGCGCGGTCAAGCCGCAGACCGCGGCCGAGATCTCCTCGATGATGGAGAGCGTCGTCTCGGGCGGCACGGGCACGGCCGGCGCCATCCCCAGCGTCCGCGTCGCGGGCAAGACGGGCACGGCCGAGACCGGCGTCTCCGGGCGGAACACCACGTGGTTCGTCTCCTTCGCGCCGGTGGACAATCCGAAGGTCGCGATCGCGCTCGTGCTCCAGAACCAGAGCGGCACGGGCGGCAGCAACTCCGCGCCGCTCGTCAAACAGATCATGGAGGCCCTGCTGCGGTCTCCGTCGAACTCCAAGGGTTAGGCGATGGCGGTCACCGACACCCTGATCAACACGCTTTTCGACGGGCGCTACCGCATCCTGCGGAAGCTCGGCTCGGGCGGGATGGCGAACGTCTATCTCGCCGAGGACGAGGAGCTCGGCCGCCGCGTCGCGATCAAGATCCTGAACGACCGCCACGCGAGCGACGACCAGTTCGTGGAGCGCTTCCGGCGCGAGGCGAAGAACGCCGCCGGGCTCTCGCATCCGAACATCGTCTCGGTCTACGACCGCGGCGAGGCGGAGGGCACCTACTACATCGCGATGGAGTTCCTCGAGGGGCGCAGCCTCAAGGAGCAGATCGTCGCCGATGGGCCGCTTCCGATCAGCGCCGTGATCGAGATCACGCGGCAGATCCTCCGTGCGCTCGGCTTCGCGCACCGGCGCGGGATCGTCCACCGCGACATCAAGCCGCACAACGTCCTGCTCGCCGAGGAGCCGGGCGACGGGGACGGGCGCTTCAAGGTGACGGACTTCGGCATCTCGCGGACGACGACGAGCCAGATGACCGAGGCCGGGTCGATCGTCGGTACCGCGCAGTACCTCTCACCCGAGCAGGCGCGCGGCGCCCCGGTCGACCAGCGCTCCGACATCTACTCGGTCGGCGTCGTGCTCTACGAGCTGCTGACCGGGGCGCTGCCCTTCAACGGCGAGACACCGCTCGAGATCGCGATGAAGCATCTGTCGGAGATCCCGCGGCCGCCGTCCGAGCTGCGGCCGGAGATTTCCCCCGACCTCGACATGGTCGTGCTGCGGGCCCTCGCGAAGGATCCGTCCGACCGGTACGAGAACGCGGAGGAGATGGATCGTGACCTGACGCGGGTCGCGCAGGGCGGCACCGTGGCGGCCGAGACCGCGGAGGCGGCGACGGCGGTTCTCACCGGCGCGGGGCTTGCGGACACGGCGCCGACGATGATCTCGCGCCGGCCGGTCGTCGCCCCGCGGCCGTCGCAGACCTACGGGCGCGACTACTACGACTACGAGGAGCCGCGGCGCCGGCGCCGTCCGGTCTGGCCGTGGGTCTTCGGGATCCTGCTCGCGCTGGCGGCGATCTTCGCGGGCTACTACGTCTGGGACACGATCCAGGACGAGCTGAACGCGACGAAGCCGGTCGCGGTGCCGATCGTGGAGGGGATGCGACAGCCGCTCGCGGTCAAGCGCATCCGGGACGCGGGTCTGAAGCCGCGCGTCGTCGCCGAGGCGAATGAGACCGTCGCGCGGGGAATCGTCTTTCGCCAGGAGCCGTCGGCCGGCGAGCGGATCCAGAAGGGGAACATCGTCCGGATCTTCGTCTCGACCGGGAAACCGAGGGTGGACGTACCCGACGTGGTGGGCGCCCGGGAGTCGGACGCGATCGCGACCATCCGCGCGGCCGGTCTCGTCCCCGACCCGCACGACATCTTCTCCGACCAGCAGGCCGGAACCGTGATCGCGCAGGATCCGAAGGGCGGCACGAGTATCGTCAAGGGCAGCACGGTCCGCGTGAACATCTCCAAGGGCCGCGAGACGACCGGCCTGCCGAACGTGATCGGGCTCTCGTTCGACAGTGCGGCGGAGCAGCTGCGGCGCGCGGGGTTCACCCCGTTGCGACGGGACGTGGACTCGACGGAGCCGGCCGGGACCGTGATCGACATGACTCCAGGGCCGGGCACGCTCCAGCCGCCCGGCACGAAGGTGACGCTCAACGTCTCGAACGGCCAATCGACGACGTCTGTTCCGGACGTGCGCGGCCTGGACGAGACGACGGCGCAGGCGAACCTCCAGAACGACGGTTGGGTGGTCGTGATCCGCGACACGCCGACGGACAACCCGGACGACGACGGGGTCGTGCTCAGCCAGACGCCGACCGCCGGCGAGCAGAAGGCGCCGGGCTCGCGCGTGACGCTGTACGTCGGCCGCCTGCGGCAGCAGACCGACACGACCCAGACGACGACGACCACACCGACCACGCCTTGAGCTCCAAGCGGGTTCGCGTCGCCGTGATCGCCGGCGGACGGTCCAGCGAGCACGAGATCTCCGTCGCCTCGGCCCGGTCCGTCCTCGGCGGGCTCGATCCGGACCGCTACGACGTGCAGACGATCGAGATCGACCGCGACGGCCGCTGGCAGCTGGACTCCGGCGAGGTTCGGCGCGAGCTCGAGCGCCCCGTGGCGGAGACGCTGCCGGTCCCGACGGAGTCGCCGCCGGAGACCCTGGGCCACGTGGACGTCGTCCTCCCGATCCTCCACGGGCCGTTCGGTGAGGACGGGACTGTCCAGGGGCTGCTGGAGCTGGCGGGCGTCCCGTACGTCGGCGCAGGAGTGACCGCGTCGGCGCTTTGCATGGACAAGGACCTCTTCAAGTCCGTCTGCCGCGACAAGGGCATCCCGATGACTCGGTCGCTGACCTTGCGCGACGGTGACGAGCCGTCGAACCCGTTCGGCTACCCGGTGTTCGTCAAGCCGGCGCGGCTCGGGTCATCGGTCGGGATCACGAAGGTCAGGTCGGAAGAGGAGCTGGCCGAAGCGGTGGCGCTCGCCAGGCGCCACGACGACAAGGTGCTCGTGGAGGAGTTCGTCGACGGCGTCGAGGTCGAGGTCGGCGTGCTCGGAAACCGCTCGCCGATCGCGTCGATTCCAGGGGAGATCGAGGCTCACGGGTTCGGCGGCGTCGACTGGTACGACTACTCGGCGAAGTACGACGAGGGCGGCATGGACCTGATCATCCCGCCGCGGATCTCCGAGGAGCACATCGAGCGGGTGCAGCAGGTGTCGGTGGATGCGTTCATCGCAGCGGACTGCGAGGGCATGGCGCGCGCCGATTGCTTCGTGACCGCAAAGGGCGAGGTGCTCGTGAACGAGCTGAACACGATCCCGGGCTTCACCGCCACGAGCGTCTACGCCAAGCTGTTCGAGGCGTCGGGGATCCCGTACCCGGAGCTGCTCGACCGACTGATCGAGCTGGCGCTCGAGCGCCACGAGCGGCGCTCGCGGCTGCAGTTCTAGCGCGCGCGAACCTCGTTCACGTGCGCCGACCCGTCCAGGTCGGTGACCCAGACGACGAAGTAGCGCGCCTTCGCGTCGCGCAGGTCGAACGTAGTCGTGTCATTCACCGTCTGGTTGTCGGAGACGGTGCGGAAGTCGCCGGTCGGTGAGTCCCCGGCGCGGATCTCGGCCTGGTATCCGGGCGTGTCGGTCGTGACGGTGATCTGGCTCAGGTCCACCTCTCGACCTGCGTCGAGCACGATGCCGACGCCGGGCTTCGACTGTGAGAAGTTCTGGTAGGTCTCGGTCGTCCAGTACGTCGCGGCGTCCCCGTCGGTGGCTCGCCCCACCTCCGCGTCGTGCTCCGCGCCGTCCCCATCGGGGTCGTAGGCGGCGACGGCCGACAGCTGGACCCGCGGGTTCGAGGCCTCCGCCGGCGAGCCGTCGTCGTTGTCGCGGAGCGCCGTCGCGCCGAGCGCGGCGAGCGCCGCGACGGCCAGGACGAGGAAGACGGCGACGATGGGCCAGAGCAGCCCGACGCGTCGCCGGCGGCGACGCGGCTCTTGCTGCTGCTGCTGCTGCTGCTGCTGCCTCGTCCGCGGAGTCGCTTGGGGCCGGGCGATCATCGTCGCCTGTTCGGACACGGGGTCGAGGTCGGAGAGGCAGGCCTCGAGCTCGTTCACGAGCTCGTCCATCGTCGGACGGTCGTCGGGGTTCTTGTCCATCGCGCGCTCGATCAGGAGCGCGACGCGCGGCGGACAGTCCGGCCGGTGGTCGAGCACGTCGGGCGGCGGCTCGTTCACGTGCTGCAGGGCGACGGTGACGAAGCTCTCGCCCGAGAACGGGACGGCGCCGGTGAGCAGCTCGTAGAGGACGACGCCGAGCGAGTAGACGTCCGTGTGTGCGTCGACACGCTGCCCCCGCGCCTGCTCCGGGGCGATGTACTCGCTCGTCCCGAGCACGGTGCCGGTGACCGTCACACCGTCGACGTCCACCGATCGGGCGATGCCGAAGTCGGTCATCTTCGCCTGGCCCTCGTCATTCAGCAGCACGTTCTGGGGCTTGACGTCCCGGTGGATCAGGCCGCGGTCGTGGGCGAAGCCGAGCGCGCGTGCCATCTGGAGCGCGAGCAGGAGCGCGTCGCGCACCGGCAGCGGCCCCTCGCGCTCGATCAGCTGCTTGAGGTTCTCGCCGTCGACGTACTCGAAGACGATGTACTGGCGGCCCCCGTCCTCGCCGCGGTCGATCACCGTGACGATGTTCGGATGGCTGACCTGCGCGACCGAGCGCGCCTCGCGCCGGAAGCGCTCGACGTACTCCTCGTCCTGCGTGTAGTGCTCGTGGAGGACCTTGATCGCGACCACCCGGTCCAGCAGCCGGTCGTGCGCCTTCCAGACGCTCGACATACCGCCGCGTCCCACGAGCTCAAGCAGCTCGTAGCGGCCTGCGATCACCTCGTCCGACATCCGTCGGCGAAGGCTAGTCGTGGTCAGCTGAGGGCCGTTTCGAGTGCTTCTTCCCAGACCGCGAGCGCCTCGTCGAGCTCGGCGTCGGAGAGGGTCAGCGGAGCGAGCACGCGGATGCAGTTGGAGTAGATCCCGGACTTGAGCAGGAGGAGCCCCCGCTTCGCCGCCTCCGCGGTGACATCGGTGGCGAGCTCCGCCGCCGGCGCCTTCGACGCCGGATCGGTCACCAGCTCGATCGCCACCATGGCGCCGAGGCCGCGGACGTCGCCGATCTGCGGGAACCGCTGCTGCCAGCTCTCCATCCGCTCGCGCATCTGGTCGCCCAGGATCGAAGCGCGCGCCGAGAGGTCCTCCTCCTCGATCACGTCGAGCACTGCGAGCGCCGCAGCCTGGGCGACGGGGTTGCCGACGTAGGTGCCGCCGATGGCGGAGTCGCCCGGCGCATCCATGAGCTCCGGCTTCCCGAGGACGCCCGAGAGCGGGATCCCCATCGCGATCGACTTCGCGACCGTGATCAGGTCGGGCTCGATGCCGTAGTGCTCGATCGCGAAGAGCTTGCCGGTGCGCCCGAATCCGGTCTGCACCTCGTCGACCACCATCACGATCCCGTGTTCGTCACAGATCCGGCGGACGCCTGCCATGAACTCCTTCGGCGCGACGATGAAGCCGCCCTCGCCCTGCACCGGCTCGATCACGATCGCAGCGATAGTCTCGGCCGCGACGTGCGTGATCAGCGCGCGCTCCAGCGCGGCGAGCGCCTCTTCGGCGCTCGGTCCGCGGTAGTGGTTGGGGAACGGCATCCGGTAGACCTCGGGCGCGAACGGCCCGAGCCCCGCCTTGTACGGGTGGGTCTTGGAGGTCAGCGACAGCGAGAGCAGCGTGCGGCCGTGGAAGCCCCCCTCGAAGCCGATCACAGCGGGGCGGCCGGTGTAGGCGCGCGCGAACTTGATCGCGTTCTCGACCGCTTCCGTGCCGGCGTTGAAGAACGCGGCCTTCGCGTTCGGGATCGGCACGAGCTCCGACAGGCGCTCGGCGAGGCGGACGTAGACCTCGTAGGGCACGATCGTGAAATCGGTGTGGCTGAAGCGGTCGAGCTGCTCCTGCGCGGCCTCGACGACCCGCGGATGCGAGTGGCCCACGTTGAGACAGCCGACGCCGCCGGTGAAATCGATGAACGTGTTCCCGTCCACGTCCGTCAGGCGCGCGCCCTCACCGCGCTCGATCACAATCGGGAAGGTCAGCGAGAGGGGCTCGGCGATCACCCGCTGCTTGCGCCCGATGATCTCACGGGAGCGGGGGCCGGGGATGTCGGTGCGGAGGTCGATCGTCTTCGTCGTCGCCATGGGGACGACGATAGCGCAGCGACCGGCGGAGTGGATACTGAATACTGGCTATTCATGAGCGCCCGGGCGAAGCCGCTGCGACGGGTCGACCTCGACCCTGATCCACTGGAGCAGTTCCGCCGCTGGTACGAGGAGGCCGGGCAGGCCGTCGAGTTTCCCGAGGCGGTCGCGCTGGCCACCGCGACTGCGGACGGCTGCCCCTCGGTGCGCATGGTGCTCGCGAAGGGTTTCGACGAACGCGGATTCAAGTTCCACACCGGTCTCGCGAGCCGGAAGGCCGGCGAGCTCGCGGAGACGAGCCGCGGCGCGCTCCTCTTCTACTGGCACCCGCTCGGGCGCCAGGTGCGGATCGAAGGGCCGGTGGAGCGGGTCTCGGACGAGGAGTCGGAGCAGTACTTCCGGACCCGCCCGCGCGGCGGGCAGATCGCCGCCTGGGCGTCGGCGCAGAGTCAGGTGATCGGCTCACGTGACGAGCTGGACGCGCAGGTCGAGCGGTACGAGCGCGAGTTCGAGGGCCGCGAGGTCCCGCTCCCGTCCCACTGGGGCGGCTACCGGCTCGTGCCGGAGCGCTGGGAGTTCTGGCAGCACCGCGACAGTCGCCTCCACGACCGCTTCCGCTACAGACGCGACGGCGACGTGTGGCGGATCGACCGACTAGCCCCATAAGCCCAAGGGCCCCTGAAGCCACGCCCAGGGACCTGGTCCCGTTAAGAGGCTCGGCTGCGCGTCCGGTCAGGCCCGCTTCGTACAGTGGGCTGGTGATAATCGCCCACCTCGATCTCGACGCCTTCTTCGCGGCTGTGGAAGAGCTCGAGGACCCGTCGCTCCGGACGAAGCCGCTGATCGTCGGCGGCGACCCGCACGGGCGCGGCGTCGTCGCGACCGCGAACTACGTCGCGCGGCAGTTCGGGATCCATTCCGCGATGAGCTGCGCCGAGGCGCTGCGGCGCTGCCCGCACGCCGTCTTCGTCCGCCCACGCAAGGGCGTCTACTCGACCTATTCGCGGGCCGTCTGGGACACCGTCCGCCAGGTCGTCCCGAACGTCGAGAAGACCGGGATCGACGAGGGCTACCTCGACCTCGCCGCGGTCGCGCCGAGCTTCGGCGACGCGCGCGGTGTCGCCGAGGCCGTCCAGACCGCCGTCCGCGGCGCGACGAACCTCACCTGCTCCCTCGGCGTCTCCACCTGCAAGGTCGTCTCGAAGATCGCGAGCGACCGGCGGAAGCCCGGCGGTCTCGTCGTCGTCCGCCCGGGCCGCGAGGCGGAGTTCCTCGCGCCCTTCGACGTCCGCCGCCTTCCAGGCGTCGGCCCGCGCGCCGAGGCGCGCCTGCTCGCCGTGGGGATCGACACGATCGGCGGGCTCGCCGCCCTCTCGGACGACCACCTCCGCAGCCTCCTTCCCGGCAAGGTCGGCCAACTCCTCCGAGACCGCGCCCGCGGGATCGACCCCCGCGGCCTCGAGACAGACACCCAGCGCGTCTCGATCAGCCAGGAGGAGACGTTCGCCCGAGACATCGCCGACGTGCAGCAGCTGCGCGCCGAGCTCCGCCCGATGGCCGACTCGCTCGCGAGACACCTTTACGACTCCGGCGAGACCGCCAGGACCGTCACGACGAAGGTGCGCTACCCGGACTTCGCGATCCGCAGCCGTTCCACGAGCCTCCCGGTCGGCACCGACGACGCCGACCGGATCTGGGAGCTCGCCTGCGGCCTGCTTGACCGGGCGCTCGCAGACCGGCCCGGCCCGCTCCGCCTCGTTGGGATCGGCGTCTCGGGCTTCGAGACCTACCGCCAGCTGCAACTGGCCCAGCTGTGAACCAGCTGGCCAGAGCACTCAGCGTCATCGCCCTGCTCGGGCTCCTGGCCGTACTCGGGTTCGTCGCCAAGGCCTGGTACGACAGCCGGCTTCCGGGGACGTACGGCGTGATGGACTACGGAGCCCCCGACTACGGCGGCGGAGCCGCGACCGGCCACCAGCACCACGGGCGGACGAGCGTCGCCGCCTTCGGCGCCGCCCCCGGCCGGCCCGACGTCCGCTTCACGCTCACCGCCAAGCAGGCACGCGTTCGCCTCGACTCGGGGCGGGAGATCAACGCGCTGACCTTCGACGGGCAGGTCCCGGGCCCGGAGCTCCGCGTCCACCAGGGCGACCTGGTCGAGGTGACGCTCGTGAACGAGGACCTCGGCGACGGGATCGCGGTCCACTGGCACGGCGTCGACGTTCCGAACAGCGAGGACGGCGTCGCCGGCGTCACGCAGGACGCCGTGCGGCCGGGGGAGCGCTACACCTATCGCTTCCGCGCCGACCAGCTCGGAACCTTCTGGTACCACTCGCACCAGTTCTCGGCGCGCCAGGTCGAGCGCGGCCTGTACGGCCCGTTCGTGATCGAACCGCGCTCGGGGAAGCCCGCCGGAGAGCTCGACCTCAGCATCCCGGTGCACACCTTCGAGAGCCGGCGCGTCTTCGGGACGAGCGACGGCCTCACCAGGCGGCCCGTCGCGG
>Ga0307319_10000273_pt1 | contig 16243 bp, 13 predicted proteins | sample ER_DNA_368_FD_194491 | JGI IMG/M metagenome (GOLD analysis project Ga0307319, IMG submission 194491) | Bulk soil microbial communities from the East River watershed near Crested Butte, Colorado, United States - ER_DNA_368 | ecosystem: Environmental > Terrestrial > Soil > Floodplain | place...
CCGCTGGCCGGTCTCGATCTTCTTCCTCTGGGCGGCGGTGGCGCTTCTCTTCCGCTTCGCGCCCGCCCAGAAGCCGGAGTTCCGCTGGGCGAGCGGCGGCTCGCTCCTCGTCATCGGCACGTGGATCGTCGCCTCGGTGCTGTTCCGCGGGTGGGTCACCGAGGTCGCGGACCTGAAGAGCGCGACGGGAAGCCTGACCGTGTTCCTCGTCCTCACGTCGTACGTGCTCGTCTCGGCGACGATCTTCCTCATCGGCGCCGAGCTGGACGAGCTCGCGCGCAAGAGGAACCGGCGCTCGTAAGCTAGCCCGGTGAGATTCCCGCACGTCCTCGTCGTCGGCGCCGGCCAGATGGGCGGCGGCATCGCGCAGGTGCTCGCCGGATCTGAGCGGCGGGTCTCCCTCCACGATGCGGCGCCGGGGGCGGTGGAGCGCGGGCTGGCCGCGATCGGGAAGAGCCTCGAGCGCCTCGCGGCGAAGGGGGCGGAGATCGACCCGGACGACGTCCTCGGCCGTGTAACGGCGGTGGACGGGATCGTGCCCGCGGACCTGATGATCGAGGCCGTCGTCGAGGACCCGGCCGTCAAGGAGGCGATCTTCCGTGAGGCCGACTCCGTGCTCCCCGCGGAGGCGATCCTTGCTTCCAACACCTCCTCGATCCCGATCGCCTCGCTCGCCGCGGCGACGAGCCGGCCGGACAAGGTGATCGGCATGCACTTCTTCAACCCGGTGCCGGTGATGGCGCTCGTCGAAGTCGTGAGCACGAAGGAGACCTCCCCCGAGACGAAGGCGGCGGTGGTGGAGCTCGCGCAGGAGCTCGGCAAGACCCCCGCGGAGGCGAACGACTTCCCGGGCTTCGTCTCGAACAGGATCCTCCTGCCCTTCATCAACGAGGCCGTCTGGGCGCTCCACGACGGCGTCGCCGAGCCGGAGGCGATCGACACGATCGCCAAGCTCGGGTTCAACCACCCGATGGGCCCGCTGGCTCTCGCCGACCTGATCGGCCTCGACACGTGTGTCGCGATCCTCGAGGTCCTGCGGGACGGTCTCGGCGACGACCGCTACGAGCCGTGCCCGCTGCTCCGGGAGCACGTCGTGGCCAGGCGCCTCGGCCGGAAGTCCGGCGCCGGCTTCTACTCGTACGAATCACCCTAAAGAGTTAGGCCCATCTGGCCCGATAAGGAGGGCTACTGGCGAATCGGGGGATTCCTAGCGCGATGCGCATCCTGCTGCTTGACGACGATGCGGGCTTGAGGGCGTTGCTGAGGACGACGTTCGAGGCAGTCGACGTCGAGCTCGAAGAGGCCGACGATGCGCTTGCCGCGACCGAGGCAGTCCGAAGGCATCGCCCCGACGTCGTCGTCCTCGACGTTCACATGCCAGGCGGAAGCGGCCTCGATCTCTGTCGCGACCTGAAGGCCGACCCGGCCACGGACGGGATCTGCCTTCCTTCGCAAGCCGTTCAGCCCGCTCGAGCTCCTGTCGATCGTGGAGCGGCTCGCGGGAGGGTTGCACCCGGTGCGGCGCGCGCTTTCTTGGGCCTCGGCAGGGGCCGAGATCCTGCGCCAGCGCGGCGGCCAGTTCGACCCCGCGGTCGTGCGCGCGTTTCAGGACGCGGAACCGCGCCTCAGGGCCGTGTACGCAGATCTCAGCGCGGCCTGAGTCACCCCTTTCGGGTATCCGTCCCGTGGCTCCCAGAGCCGATTTACGAGGCATGCGGCGCTTGCTCGCACTCGCGCTCGTCGTTTCGGCCGCCGGCGTCGTCACCGGCTGTTCCGGAGTGGACGTGCAGGAGGCGCAGGGCATCCTCGATCAGTCCACGACGGCGATGGCCGATGTCAAGTCGGTCTCCTTCGCGATGCGCATGTGGACGTCGGGCGGCCCCGCCGGCACCGACTTCACGCTCCTCATGCACGGGGGCGGCTACCAGAAGGGAAAGCGGGCGGGCGAGTCGTACGCGACGCTGAACTCGAGCGACGCCCCCGGGCTTGGCGCGATGACGATCGTGATTCGTCACAACGTCCTCTACGTGAAGGCGGGCGGCTCATGGTCGCGCGTTCCCGCGCCGGCGAACCAGGCCGCCGCCGACCCGCTCGCCGGCTTCGACATCACGAGGTACGTCGCGGACGTCCGTGTCGAGGCGGGCGTGATCGTCGGCGGTGAGCCGATGGACCGCATCGCCGGCGTGATCGACACCTCCGCCGCGCTGAGCGGGATCCTCGGGACCCTCGGCGGTACGGGCGCTTCGGGTCTTGGCAACGCGTCCGACGTCCTCGGAGACATTCGCGCCGTCCTCTACGTCTCACAGACGACGCACCTGCCGATGCGCACGTTGATCGACATGCCGATGAGGATCGCCGACCAGACGATCGTCATGCACGTCGACCTCGTCATCACCGGGGTCAACCGGCCGGTCGCCATTCCCTCGGTCGGCTAGACCGGCCCGCGCGGCGGCCGTATCTATACTCGCCGCCCGATGAGCCGAAGTCGCGACGAGCCTGTTCGTCTGACCAAGATCTACACCCGCGGGGGCGACAAGGGGGCAACGAGCCGCGGAGATGGAAAGCGCGTGCCGAAGACCGACCTGCGCATCGCCGCGTACGGGACGGTCGACGAGCTCAACGCCTTGATCGGCCTTGCCCTGGCCTCGGAGGACCTTCCGGACGAGTTCCGTCCGTGGCTCGAACAGGTGCAGAACGAACTCTTCGACGTCGGCGCCGATCTCTCGGTTCCCCTCTCTGACGAGCGCCAGCGGCTACGTGTGCAGCAGTCCCAGGTGGACAGGCTCGAGGAGCTCTGCGACCGGGTGAACGAGCGTCTTAAGCCGCTGAAGAGCTTCGTGCTCCCCGGCGGCGGGGAGGCGGCGGCACGGCTCCACGTGGCCCGGACGGTCTGCCGCCGTGCCGAGCGCGACGCGGTTGCCCTCGCGGCGGCCGAGGACGCGAGCCCGCTCGCGCTCGCCTATCTGAACCGCCTCTCCGACCTGCTCTTCATCCTCGCCCGGGCCGCGGTGAGCGGCGAGGAGCCGCTCTGGAAGCCTGGCGCCTCGCGCTAGCGGCGGCGGCGTCGTTCGGGGCGGGCGTGCTCGGCGGCGCCGTCGGGCTCGTTCTCGGAAGCCTGCGCCTGCCGGCCGTGATCGTGGCGTCGGGGAGCGCGGCGACAGCCGCGGGGACGAACATCGCTGTCAGCGCTGCGTCGGCGCTCACGGCCGGGATCGCACATGCCCGAGCAGGCCGCGTCGACTGGCGGATCGCCGCCTGGATGACCCCGCCCTCGGTGGCGGCGGCCTTCCTCGGCGGGTACTTCGGCGGGCGCGTGCCGGAGACGCTTCTCCTCGCAGGCATTGCCGCCGCGCTCCTCTGGAACGGCGTCCAGCTTCTCTTCGAGCTCGGCGCGCCCCCACATGCCCGCAGCCCCCGGCTCGCAGCTGTCGTCGCGGGCGCGGTCATCGGCCTGATCGGAGGGGCGGTCGGCCTCATCCTCGGCACGCTTCGATTGCCGGCCCTGCTCGGACGCGTCGGTCTTCCCGCGGCGCGGGCGGTCGGGACGAACCTCGTCGTCGGGTTCTTCCTCGGGCTCGCAGGCTTCGCGGGTCACGCCGTGCGCCTGGAGGTGGACTGGCCGGTGCTCGCCGTCAGCGTGGCCGCGGCTGTTCCGGGAGCCTGGCTCGGCGCACGGCTGACCGGCCGGATGTCCGAGCGCGCCTTGCGCCGTTGGATTGGGGTGGCCTTGATCGCGGTCGCTATTGCGCTCGCGGTCGCCGCGGCCCGCTAGATCCGACCGGTGACGCGCCGGAGCAACTTGCTCATTGCGTGGAGCAGCCGTTCATCCCAGAAAACGAGCGGTTCGACTCCGGCCGAGCCACGCGCCCTGCGAGGCCTTGCTGCTCGAAACACGGCAGCGCCGGCGGCAGCGAACGCTACGCCAAGTAGCGCCCATCCGAGCAGCGGACGGTACGATGACGAGCTCGCACCCCCAGGAGAGAACCTCTCGGGAACAACCGCGCTGGACCCGCGGTCCACGGATTCCGCGGCAGGTGGCAACGTATCGCCGCCGCCGGCCTCGCTGCCTCCGGTCGGCTGGGGGGACGGCGGCGAGGACGCGCCGCTCCCGGACGTCGTCTCGCCGGAGTCGGTTCCCGGCGTGTAGCCGGTCGTTTCCCCGCCCGTCGGTGCTGAGCGGTTGTCTGCTCGGCCGCGCGAGACGACGATTGGAATCGCCGAGGCCTTGAACGCGACGACCTTGCCCGATCGAATGACCCGCCCGGACGCTACGGTCTTCGAGTAGGCGTAGCTCACGGGACCGAGCCGGAGGCCGCGGCCGGTCAGGCGTGTAGTGGCCTTGGCGACCGTCAGCTTCGCGACGCTGGGAACGATGACGAGCGCCCGCGTCTTGGGCCCGATGTTTCCGACCGTGTCCTGTGCAGCGACCTGCAACGCCCGGGAGTCGGAGGTCTTGAACCGGCCCATGTCGACGGACAGTTTCGAGCCGGCCAGCGTCCTCGCGAGTGATCCGTTCACATACACGAGATATGCCGCGATGGAGCCGCCCGTATCGGTGGCCGGCTTCCATTTGAGCACGAGGTGGCTCTTCTTCTTGGCGCCGGAGAACTTCTTCGGCTCCGAGGGAAGGCTGTTGTCGACCGTGACCGTGCGCAGCACCGAATTCGCGGTGTTGCCGGCGTTGTCGGTGGCGCGGGCGCGCAGGTCGTAGCTGCCGTCGGCCACTCCGGTCGTGTTCCAGCTCGTCCCGATCGTAATCCAGGTTCCCGCGCCGGCTGGCGAGCGCTGGACGATCAGGCTGGCGATGCCGGAGCCCGTGCCGTCACCGGCCCAAGGGTTCAGGGTGACCGTGCCGCGGAGCGGCGAGCCAGGGTCGGCCAGGGAGACGTTCGGCGCGGTCGCGTCGATCGTCCAGGAGGCGCTGTCCGGCGTCGGGTCGGTATTCGTCGAGCTGTCCGTGGCGCGCACGTCGAAGGCATGCGGTCCGTCAGCGAGGCCGGAGTAGGAAGCCGGGCTGGTGCAGGCTCCGAACGCTCCACCGTCCAGTGAGCATTCGAACGTACTGCCCGACTCGTCGGAGGTGAACGCGAAGGTCGCACCCGGGCTCGCCGAGAGGGCAGCCGGGCCGGACATGATCGTCGTCTCGGGCGGCTCGACGTCGGGGCCGCCGTTGAAGGCGCTCCAGTCGAACTGGACACTGACCGCAGAGCCCTGATAGGCGTTCTCCGCGCCGGGGCCGGCGTCGGGGAAGAAGACGCGGAACTCGTAGACGCGGGCCGCTCCGGCCGTCAGCGTTCCGAGCGCGACCGGCGTGAGGGCGTCGATCTTCCCTTGGTAGACCATGACGGGGGACGCAGGGACGGTGACGTCGCGGATGCGCAGGTCGAGCTCGCCGGAGAGCGTGCCGCCACCGCTGCCGGGCGTGTCGACGAGATTGGATGTCGCGAGCGAGAGGTCGCCGTCGAGCGTGCCGGTGTTGCCGAGCGTGACCGTGTCCGTGACCGAGTCGCCCGGTCGCATGCCGCTGAGCGACAGAACGGCCGCACCCTCCTTGTCGTTCGAGAGCGTGAGCGATCCGCCCGGTCCGGAGGCGAGTTGGAGCTGGGCCCGGGAAGGCTGCTGGCCGCCCGAGAGGACGGCCAGGCAGATCGCGACCACGACGACGACCAGGACTTCGAGTCTGTGGAAGAGTCGCCGCATCTCCTAGAACTCCGCGTCCACGGGAGGGGAGGTCTCGAGGCAGGTCACGGTCGTGATCGCATTGCCGGCGAGGTCGGTGAGGGCCGCGGCGACCGGCCAGCTCGTCTGGCCGGCGGTTCCCGTCTGCGTGAACTGTGGTTTGTCCGGGGAGCCCAGGGTGAGCGTGACGGTGGTTCCGCTCTGGGCGATCGTCGAGTTGGAGAAGACGACCGTCTTGCCCGACTGAATGTAGTTGGCGCCGCCGAGCGTAATGAAGCCGTTGATGAGCGTCGCGCCGGTGATCGACAGGTGGTTGCCGGTGTCCATGGTCACCGTGACGTTCTGGGTGCCGGTGCCGTTCCACCCGGCGACGATCGAGCCGGGGGCGATCTGCTCGCTGAACGTGAAGACGAGCGTGTCGCCCTGCTGCGGCTGCCCGGCCGTCGTCCCGGTGACGCCGGTCTGGATGTTCGTCGCCGTCGGGGCCGTGTTGTCCACGACGCGGTTCGAGACCGTTGACGAGTTGGTGACGTTGCCGGCGTTGTCGGTCGTCACGGCGCGAAGGTCGTAGCTGCCGTCGGAGACGCCCGTCGTGTTCCACGAGCAGGAGTACGGGCTCGTGGCGTCGGTGCAGATCGTCGTCCACGTGGACGTCCCGGTCGGGGCGCGCTGGATGGCGACGTTGAGGACGCCCGAGCCACCGGTGTCCGTGCCGGTCGCGTTCAGCGTCACGGTCAGGCGGAGCGGCGAGCCGGGGTCCGTGAGCGACGTGGTCGGAGCCGTGTTGTCCACGCGCCGGTTCGCGACCGTGGAGGAGGTCGTTGTGTTCCCGGCGTTGTCCGTGGTAATCGCGCGGAAGTCGTAGAGGCCATCGGACACCGCGGTCGAGTCGAAGGTGCAGCCGTACGGCGACGAGCTGTCGGTGCAGACGTCGGTCCAGGTGCCCGCGCCCGCAGGAGAGCGCTGGATCTTCACGTTGGCGACTCCGGAGCCGCCATCCGTTCCCGTCGCGGATAGGGCGACGGTCGTGCCGGCGAGATACGCGCCCGGGTCGGTCATGCCGGCGGTCGGGGCCGTGTTGTCGACGCGGCGGTTCGTGACGACGGTGGAATTGGTCGTCTTGGCGACGTTGTCGGTCGCCACGGCGCGGAGGTCGTAGAGGCCGTCGCCGCCCCAGGTCGCCGTGTTGACGCTCGCGCACTGGTACGGAGAAGAGTTGTCCGTGCAGATGTCCGTCCAGGTGCCGGCGCCGGCCGGGGAGCGCTGGATCTTTACGTTGGCGACGCCGGAGCCGGCACCGTCGCCGGCCGTCGCGTCGAGCGTGATCGTGCCCCTCAGGTACTGGCCGGGATCCGTCATCGTCACGGTCGGGGCCGTGTTGTCGACGATTGCGCCCGAGTACACCGTCGAGTTGGCCGTGTTGCCGGCGTTGTCCGTCGCGACCGAGCGGAAGTCGTACTGACCGTCCGCGACGCCGCTCGTGTCGTAGGAGCACGAGTAGGGCGAGGTCGTGTCGGAGCACATGTCGCTCCAGCTCCCGGCGCCCACCGGGGAGATCTGGAACTTGAGCGACGCGACGCCCGAGCCCCCGTCGGTCGAAGTCCCGTCGAAGCTCTTGTTTCCTGTGATCGGCGAGCCGGGATTCGTCATCGTCGCCGTCGGAGCGGTGTTGTCCACCCGCCGGTTGGCGACGGTCGAGGAGTTGGTGGAGTTACCCGCGTTGTCGGTCGAGACGGAGCGGAGGTCGTAGAGCCCGTCGGTGACTGCCGTCGTGTCCCACGAGCAGGAGTAGGGAGAGCTTGAGTCCGTGCAGATGTCGGTCCAGGTGCCCGCACCGGCCGGGGAGCGCTGCACCTTCACGTTTGCCACGCCCGAGCCGCCGTCGGTTCCGGACGCGCTGACGCTGACCGTCCCCTTGAGCGGAGTGCCCGGGTCGGTGATGCCGGCCGTCGGCGCCTGGTTGTCGACCCGCCGGTTGGCGACCGCCGCCGAGGTCGCGGAACCGCCGGCATCGTTCTGGACGAGAGCCCGGAAGTCGTAGAGACCGTCGGTGACGGTCGTGCTGTCCCACGAGCAGGAGTAGGGCGACGTCGAATCGGTACACGCAGTTGTCCAGGTGCCTGCGCCCGCGGGAGACTTCTGAATCGTGACGAGGGTGATCGTGGATCCATCCCCTCCGTCTGAAGCCGTCGCCTGGAGCGTAACCGTCGCGTGGAGGTTCGCTCCCGGATCCGTCATCGTCGCGGAGAGGTTGAAGGCGTTCGAAGCCGTGAAGCTGTTCCCGTTGTTGGCGCTGGCCGCGGTGAACGCGGCCCCGGAGAACGTGACCCCGGCCACGCCGAGAGCCGCGACCGCGAGGCAGGCTGCGATGCCGCGGAGCCTCACGAGCGAGCCTCCGGATCGGTCGTCGCCTTGCGCACGTCGCGGAGGAAGCCGACGAGCACTGCGAAGGCGATCAGGAGTGCCGGCAGACCGATGACCGCCATCCGCACCTGGCGGATCGCCAGGGCGGAGAGCACGTAGCCGACGTAGGGGACATGGAAAGCGACGCGAGCCTGTGTGGCTCCGTCGAGGGTGAACATCCATGGATCGGCCGCCTCGTTGGCATCGCCCTTCGTGCGAAGGGTCTGCCGCCCGAACGTGTCGGAGCCGATCCAGACGATCCGGTGTGTGATGCGACCGCTCGGGCCGGAGCCCGGCGGGGGCGCGTAGGTGATCGCGTCGCCGACGCGGAGGTCGGAGACGGGAACCACCTTGTCGAAGACGACTGAGCCACGGTCGTACGTGCCGGTCATCGACCCGCTCGTGATCACGTACCGCTGGTAGCCGAGGAGGCCCGGCAGAAGCATCAGCCCCGCAAGGCTCAGGCAGGCCGCGCAGAGGGCGGTTGCCAGAGCCGCGCCGAGCCGCTTCCGGGGGCCTCGCGGCTCCCAGCGGTAGTGATAGTCGTACGCCGTCCTTGTCGTCATCGACGTCTCCTGTTCAGGCTTCGGAGTAGTGAGCACCGGTTGCCCGGGCCGCGGGGCCGCCGAATTGCGGCCCCGACGCCATGCTCAGAAGTCCGAGTCGCCTAGGAGGCGTCCCAGTCGAACTCGACGCTCGAGTTGTCGCCCTGGTAGAAGTTGTCCGCGCTGGAGTTGAAGGTCACCGCGAACTGGTAGCGGTGCTTCTCGGCCGCCGCGAACGTTCCCAGAGCCGTCGAGCCCATCGCTGCGATCGTCCCCGTGTACTTCACGGGATCGCCCACATCGCAGGTCGGCGTACCGCTCGAGAAGTCGCCGCAATCCTTGACGACGAGGTCGAGCTTGGCCGACATCGGATGAACCGCGTCGGAGTCGACGATATTCGAGCGCGAGAGCACGAAGGCGCCGGAGAGCGAACCGCTGTTCTGGACGTCAACCGTGCCAGTGGCGGAGTCGCCGGGCTTCATTCCACTCGCTGTGAGGACCGCGAGGCCCTCCTTCGAGTTGAGGATCGAGAGCGTCCCGGCCGCGAACGTGTTGCTGGGGTTCGCGGAAGTCGCGGTGAAGCTCGCGCTCGATCCAACGGCCACCGCGACTGCCGCGATGAGCGCCGAAAGGGCACCCAGCGCGCGCAGCGGATGGCGTGCTACGAAGTCGAACATGTGCATTTTGACTTCCTTTCTGTGCCGCAGGTTGCCGTTGCATGCCTGCCGTTTGACAGTCTCGGTATCGGTAGTGGGAGCGAGCCGAGGGCCGGAAGTCGGTAAGAAAGTGGTCAGCGACCGCGGAGAAACCCTCGTTCGAGGGACTGACTCGGGGGCGGATGCGGTGACCCTGGCCGCCGGGCGTAGAATGGGCCACGCCCATGGCCATCACGGACGACCGGCGGGGGGCGGAGGCAACCGGCGAATGGCGGGAGCGCTATGCTTCCGCACCCGAGCGCAACGCCCTCTTTACAACCATCTCCGGGCTCGAGAACGAGCCGCTCTACACGTCTGCGAACGTCGCGATCGACTACGACCGCGACCTCGGCTACCCGGGCGCCTTCCCTTACACACGCGGCGTCTATCCCTCGATGTATCGAGGGAGGCTCTGGACGATGCGCCAGTTCGCCGGCTTCGGCACCGCCGAGGAGACGAACGCGCGCTTCCGCTACCTACTCGATCACGGCCAGACGGGTCTCTCGACGGCCTTCGACATGCCGACCCTCATGGGCTACGACTCCGACCACCCGCGGTCGCTCGGCGAGGTCGGGCGCGAAGGCGTCGCCATCGACTCGCTCGAGGACATGGAGCAGCTCTTCGCCGGGATCCCGCTCGGCGAGGTCTCGACCTCGATGACGATCAACGCGCCGGCGGCGATGCTTCTGGCCTTCTATATCTGCGTTGCCGAGGAGCAGGGGGTGTCCCAGGACAAGCTGCGCGGGACGATCCAGACGGACATCCTCAAGGAATACATCGCGCAGAAGGAGTGGATCTTTCCGCCCGAGCCCTCGATGCGGCTCTGCGTGGACATGATCGAGTACTGCGCGCGCAACGTGCCGCTCTGGCACCCGGTCTCGATCTCCGGTTACCACATCCGCGAGGCGGGCTCGACCGCCGCCCAGGAGCTTGCCTTCACGCTGGCCGACGGGTTCGCCTACGTGGAGGCCGGCATCGAGCGCGGGCTCGACGTCGACGACTTCGCCCCGCGGCTGTCGTTCTTCTTCAACGCGCACATCGACTTCTTCGAAGAGGTGGCGAAGTACCGGGCCGCCCGCCGGATCTGGGCCAGGGAACTTCGCGAGCGCTACGGCGCGAAGAACCCGCGCTCGTGGCTCATGCGCTTCCACGCGCAGACCGCCGGCGTCTCGCTGACGGCGCAGCAGCCCGAGGTGAACATCGTCCGGACGGCGCTCGAGGCGCTAGCCGCGGTCCTCGGTGGCTGCCAATCGCTCCACACGAACTCATTCGACGAGGCGCTTGCGCTCCCGACCGAGCACGCGGTGAAGCTCGCCCTGCGGACGCAGCAGGTGATCGCCCACGAGACCGGCGTAGCCTCGACGATCGACCCGCTCGGCGGCTCCTACTACCTCGAGGACCTGACCAACCGGCTCGAGCAGGAGGCCTACGACTACTTCGCGCGCATCCGTGACCTCGGCGGCGTCGTCGAGGCGATCAAGGAGAACTTCTTCCAGCGCGAGATCGCCGAGGCCTCCTTCCGCTTCCAGAGCGAGGTCGAGTCCGGCGAGCGCGTCATCGTCGGCGTGAACCGGTTCGAGGACACCGACGAGCGCGAGCTCGAGATCCTGAAGATCGACGCCGCACTCGAACGCAAGCAAATCGAGCGCGTTCAGGCCCTGCGCGCGCGGCGCGACTCGGCCGCGGTCTCCTCGGCGCTCGCCCGGCTCAAGCGGGGCGCGGACGAGGCCGACACCAACCTCATGCCTGCGATCATCGACGCCTCCCGCGCCTACGTGACGATGGGCGAGATGTGCGATGCTCTCCGCGAGACCTGGGGCGTCTGGCGCGAGACGCCGGTCTTCTAGACGATCGTGTCAGCCAAGGTACTCGTCATCGGGCTCGACGCTGCCGAGGCAACGCTCCTCGAAAAGTGGGCTGCGTCGGGTGAGCTGCCCGCGTTCGCGCGGCTGACGAATCAGGGGACGGTCGCGCGGCTCGGCAACTCCCTCGAGACGCTTCCGGGCGCGATCTGGCCGGAGCTGACGACCGGCGTGTCCGGCGGGCGAACGGCCCAGTACTACCACCCGAGGCAGATTCACACCGGAGAGACGGCCCTGCGCCGGCTCGAGCCCGAGGACGTCTCCACGTTCCCGCACTACTGGAGCTACGTCTCGGATGCCGGCAAGCGCGTCGCGGTCATCGACCAGCCGCAGACGGTCATCCATCCGGGCCTGAACGGCTTCATGCTGACCGAGTGGGGGCTGCACGACCGGAACTTCGGGACTGCGAGCGACCCACCGGAGATCCTCCAGGAGGTCCTCGACCGGTGGGGCGAGCACCCGGTGCTGCAGTGCGATTCGCACGGGTACACGCGCGAGGGTTTCGAGGCACTCCTCGCCGGGCTCGTCGCAGGCGCTCAGAGAAGGGCCGAGCTTCTCGTCGAGCTGATCGGCCGCGAAGAGTGGGACCTGTTCGTCTGCGGCTTCGGCGAGACCCATTGCGTCGGCCATCAGTTCTGGCATTTCTTCGACCCCGACCAACCGGGGTACGACCCGTCGGCTCCCGAGGAGCTCCGCGAGGCCGTCAAGACGGTGTACCTCGAGGTCGGCAAGGGCATCGAGGCGCTGCTCGACGCAGCCGGTCCCTCGACGACGGCGCTCGTTGTCGCGAGCCACGGGATGGGCACGGCCGTCGGCGGCTACCAGCTTCTGCCCGAGTTTCTCGTCCGGACGGGCTTCGGCTCGGGAAGCGGAACGACCGCCCAGGTGCGTTCACGGACGCCCACTACGGTCAAAGGCATCATCCGCGCGCTCGTTCCGGGGCCGATCAGGAGGCGAGTTCAGGCGCGCGCGGGCTCGCTGCCCTTGCCGCTCGAGTCACCAGACACCAAGGCCGTCGCGATTCCCAACAACCGCTGCGGGGGAATCCGGTTCAACCTCAAGGGGCGCGAGCCGCACGGGCAGGTCGAGCCCGAAGAGATGGACGCCCTGGTCAAGGACCTCCGGCGTGAGCTCCATGCGCTCGAGGATCCCGAGAGCGGAAAGCCCATAGTCGAGCGCGTGGTGACGGCCGAGGAGGCGTTCGGCCCCGACCACCATCCCGACATCCCCGACGTGATCGTGGTCTTCCGCACAGACCTGGGCCAGATCAACGCCGCCCAGTCTCCCCGTGCCGGTTTGCTCCGGCTGCACCAGTACGGCCCGGACACGCCGCGCTCGGGCGATCACACGGTGGAGTCCCGCCTCTGGGCCATGGGCCCGGGGATCCCGCCGGGGACCCGCGTCGAGGGCGGCAACGTGCTCGACCTGGCGCCGACGGTGCTCGCGCTGCTCGGCGTTGCCGAGCCGGAGGGGCTCGACGGCAAGCCACTGGCGGGCGTCGCATCGGCCTAGATGGACGGCCTCACCGTCGCCGTTCCCACCCGGGACCGGCAGGAGCGCCTGCTCGGCGCCCTCGCGGCGATCGCATCGGAGCTCGAACCGGAGGACGAGCTGCTCGTCGTCGACAACGGCTCCACGGATGAGACGGGTGCGACCGCCGAGGCCTTCCTGGTCGATGTGCCGGGCGGGAGGCTCGTCTACGAGCCTGGGGGCGGGGTCTCCGGCGCGCGCAACCGCGCGCTACGCGAGGCCCGTCATCCCGTCGTCTGCTTCGTGGACGACGACGTCCGCGTCCAACCAGGGTGGCTGGCCGCGCTGCGAAACGCATGGAGCGAAGCGGGGCCCAACGTCGCGTGCATCGGCGGCCCGCTTCTGCCCGAGTGGCTGGCTCCCAGGCCGGCCTGGCTCGCCGACTATCTCCTGTACGTGATCTCGATCCTCGACCTGGGCGGCGAGCGCAGGCGACTCGACCAGGCCCCGCGGGTCGGCTATGCGTGGGGAGGGAACATGAGCATCCGCATTGAGCCGGCGCTTTCGCTCGGAGGCTTCGACCCCGACCGCGGAGTACGGCCTGACGACCCCTCGGACCGCGGCGAGGAGGAGGAGCTGCAGCGCCGCTTTGCCCGGGCCGGCTTCGAGACCTGGTACGAGCCGGCGGCCGCCGCTTTGCACCTTGTTCCTTCCGAGCGTCTGACAGAGGACTACTTCGTCGACGTGTTCCGCGCGCGTGGACGCAAAGAGGCACGCGCCGAGAGAGGGCGAACGCGAGGGCTCACCGCGTTCGCCCGAGGGCTCGCCCGGTACGCCGCACTCAGGGCGCTCCGGCGACCGGAGGCGCTCGCGGCTCGCTTCACCTATGCGTACGGCTGGTCGCTCCTGACGACCCGGGCGTCGAGGGTCGCCCAGTACTCAAGACGAGGACGCGACGAATGACCTAGTGACCTGCTGGCTGTAGGTCCTAGCCTTCGGACTAGTAGCATCCGGCGGCACGGATGCTCTAGCCTCTTCACGCGGTGACGGCCGGCCGCGGCCGGCCCGCCACGCGGGAGCCTCTCTTCTCCCGTGCTGGGGTAGAGCGGGCGGCCTCGGAGACCAAGCGGGGATGCCCGCTCATCCCTCGTTCGAGGGATTCAGTCGTCCGTACGAAAGGCGATCATGTCGAGGCGCGCCATAGTGGCGCACACTGCGGCCACCCTCGATTGGTCGGGCGGTGGCCGCTCCTTTTGCGAGAGGACGACCGATCCTCGCCGATTGGCGTCAGTTTCTCAGCGTGGAGCGAGCCGCTACCCGCTCTTGCGATCGTAAGCGTCCGGATCGATGCGCACGTGCCGGACGGCCCGTTCGCCTGGCTGATTTCGCTGCTGTCGTTCGAGGATTCGCTCGAGCCGGCCCAGCCGCCGGTCGACGTTTCGCCATCCGTTGACGACGAGCTCCGTGACGAGCGCCACGTCTTCGAGTCGCTCCTGCCGCTCGTGCTCGATGCTCTCGCCCATGCGTTCGAGGGTCGAAACGAGTCGATCGACGAGAAACTGCATCGCCTGGATGTTCTCATTGACCGGGCGAACCTCGACACGGACTGCCTCGTAGACGAGGCCGACGTTCACAGGAAGGCGCGCGTCGAACATCTCGTCGCGGTCGATCACCTCGAGGGCGACGTGCTCGGCATCCTCCTCGTCGTCGGCCAATCCCGGCCAGCGGGGGCTCCCAAGGGCAGCGACAGCGTCACGGACCCGCTCGGCCACCTCGACGCTCACCGGTTCACCGTTCAGAACCCGCAAGACGTTCTCTGCCGAAACATCCGCGTATCGGGCGAGATCCAGAATGGACGGCATTGCAACAAGGGTAGGACGGTCTTCGCAACGAATCAAGCTTCGCGTCGGATCGCAAAACCCGCGCTCATTGTCGAAATCGGCGAGACGGTCGCGGTGGGGGTGAGCGGAAAAACACGGCCGGGAGCGTCGTTAGTCACGAGACGGCTCTCCGTACAACAACGACCTCGTGACCTCCGCGCTCACTGCTGAAGCAGTCCCCTTCGTCGACCTCGATCGCATTCATGCTGATCTACGCGACGAGCTTCTCGCGGCCGTCGCCCGGGTCATCGAGTCCGGGCAATTCACGAACGGGCCCGAGGTCGAGGCGTTTGAGCGCGAGTTCGCCGCCTTTGCCGGTGCCGAGTACTGCGTGGGCCTTGCGAGCGGCCTCGACGCACTCACCCTGGGGCTTGTGGCTGCCGGCCTGGAGCAGGGCGACGAGGTCGTCGTCCCGGCGGCAACCTTCGTCGCCACTGCGGAGGCCGTGGTTCACGCGGGCGGCGTGCCGACTTTCGTCGACGTCTCCGAGGACGATTACTGCATGGACATCTCTGCGATCGAGAGCGCTATCTCCTCTCGGACGCGCTTCCTGCTTCCCGTTCATCTGTACGGACAAATGGCCGACATGGAGATCATTTCTGCCATCGCCGGCCGGCATGGAATCGGGATCCTGGAAGACGCATGCCAGGCCCACGGAGCCGAGCGTGCTGGCAGGCGCGCAGGGGTCGCGGGCCTTGCGGGCGCGTTCAGCTTCTATCCGGGCAAGAACCTCGGCGCGATCGGAGACGCGGGAGCGCTCGTCACGAACAACGCCGACCTCCGCGCTCGCGTCGTCTCGCTGCGCGAGCACGGGCAGCGCGGGAAATACATCCACGAGCGCGTCGGCTTCACGGCACGGCTCGACACCGTTCAGGCTGCGGCGCTGCTTCACAAGCTTCCGTATCTCGCACGCTGGAACGCCGAGCGGGACCTGGCAGCGCGCTACTACTCGGATGCCCTTCGCGAGGTCGGCGACCTGCTCCTGCCGCCGGTTCCCATGGGAAGCAGACCGGTGTGGCACCTCTACGTAATCCGTACGGCCCGACCGGCAGACCTGGCCGACGCGCTGCGCGCGGAAGGGATCGGCACCGGCCGCCATTATCCAGAGCCCGTGCACCTGACTCGCGCGTTTGCGCGGCCGGGTCTCTCCGCCGGCGCGTTTCCTGTCTCCGAGGCGCTTTCCCGGCAAGCCTTGTCGCTGCCAATCTTCCCGGGGATAACGGAGCCCGAGCTCGATCGTGTGGTCGCCGCGATCCGCAGGTACTTCGGTGATGTGTGAGCAGCCGGTCAACGAGGCGCCTTTCCGGCTCATACAGAACGTCGATTTCGGCGAGAACGTGGTCGTCTACTCGTTCACGAACCTCTACGGCTGTTCGATCGGAGCCAACTCGAGGATCGGCACCTACGTGGAGATTCAGCGCGGTGCGACAGTGGGCGCGAACTGCAAGATCCAAAGCCACACGTTCATCTGCGACGGGGTCGAGATCCATGACGAGGTCTTCGTCGGACACGGCGTCGTCTTCATCAACGATCGGAGGCCGCGGGCCAGCAACGCGAGCGGAGAGCTGCTCGACGATTCCGGATGGCTCCTCGAGCACACGATCGTCGAGCGCGGCGCCGCCGTAGGCTCCGGAGCGACGATTCTGTGCGGAGTCCGGATCGGCGAGGGCGCCCTCGTCGGCGCCGGCGCCGTCGTGACCAAGTACGTC
>Ga0307319_10000274_pt1 | contig 16196 bp, 23 predicted proteins | sample ER_DNA_368_FD_194491 | JGI IMG/M metagenome (GOLD analysis project Ga0307319, IMG submission 194491) | Bulk soil microbial communities from the East River watershed near Crested Butte, Colorado, United States - ER_DNA_368 | ecosystem: Environmental > Terrestrial > Soil > Floodplain | place...
GGTGGCGCTGCTCGGACCGAACGGCGCGGGCAAGTCGACCACCGTGGACATGCTGCTCGGGCTGCAGAAGCCGGACGAGGGCTCGGTCGTGGTCTTCGGAGGCTCGCCCGATCGTGCGGTCCGTGCGGGTCGGGTCGGCGTGATGCTGCAGGCGGGCGGCGTGCTGCCCTGGGAGTCGACGAGACGCTCTCGTTGGCGCAGCTGGACGGGATCGCAGATCGCAGGACCGAGCGGCTCAGCGGCGGCGAGACGCAGCGACTGCGCTTCGCGGTCGCCCTCGTCAGCGATCCGGACCTGCTCGTCCTGGACGAGCCGACCGTGGGCATGGACGTCGAGTCGAGACACGCCTTCTGGACGACGGTCCGCGACCTTTCCGCCGGAGGCAAGACGTTCCTGTTCGCGACCCACTACCTCGAGGAAGCCGACGCCAACGCCGACCGGGCGGTGCTCATGGCGCGCGGCCGCGTGGTCGCCGACGGGCCGACGACCGAGATCAAGGCGATCGTCGGCTCGCGCACGATCCGCGCGACGCTCCCCGGCGTCGCGCTTGAAGCGCTGGAGCGGCTCCCCGGCGTCACGAGAGTCGAGCGCCACGGCGAGGCAGTCGTCCTGGCCTGCTCGGACTCCGACGCCGCCCTTCGAAAGCTGATCGCCGGCTTCCCGGAGGCGCGCGACATCGAGGTGCACGGAGCCGGCCTCGAAGAGGCGTTCCTCCAGCTCACCGCCGACGACCGGAAGGAGGCGGCATGAACCACGGCCTCGGTTATGCGCGGTACGAGCTCCTCCGCACCTTCCGCAACCGCCGCCTCTTCATCTTCTCGCTCGGCTTCCCGCTGATCCTCTACTTCGCGATCGCCGGCCCGAACCGGCACGAGCACAGCATCGGAGGCACCGGGATCGCCGCCCCGCTCTACTTCATGGTCGGCCTTACCGCCTTCGGCACAATGAACGCCGTTCTCGGGACCGGCGCTCGGATCGCAGCCGAGCGAGCGGTCGGTTGGAACCGGCAGCTGCGCCTGACGCCGCTGTCGACCCGCACCTACTTCCGGGTCAAGGTGCTGACGGCGTACTGCACGGCGGCCTTCACGATCGCGCTGCTGTACGCGGCCGGCGTGATGCTGGGCGTCCATCTCCAGGCCGGGAACTGGGTGAGGATGACCGGCTTGATCCTGGTCGGCCTCGCTCCGTTCGCCGCGCTCGGGATCCTCCTGGGCCACCTCCTCACAACCGACTCGGTCGGACCTGCGATCGGCGGCACGACGGCCGTTTCGCGCTGCTGGGAGGCGTCTGGTTTCCGGTCACGAGCGGCGTGATGCACACGATCGCCGAGGCGCTCCCCTCCTACTGGCTCGTCGAGGCGAGCCACGTCGGGCTCGGAGGCCAGGGTTGGGGAACCACCGGCTGGCTGGTCGTCGCGGCCTGGACCGTGGCCGCGGCCGCTATCGCACGACGAGCCTACGCGCGCGACACGCAGCGCGTCTGAGCTACGGCGGCGTCAACGCGTCTCAGCGACGCGTGCCGAGCACGAGCAGGTACTCGCGCGTGTGCGCGATCCCGCCGTTCTCCCCGTAGTTCGTCTCGAAGAAGTCGACCCAGTCGCTGCGCAGCTCCTCTCGGCGGTCGCCGAGCGAGTCTGCGAGCGTCTTCGTCGGGCCGTAGCTTGTCGAGAAGAGCTCCCAGTACGCCTCGCCGGAGGGCATCCGGAACGTGGAGACGCGCTCCTCGATGTCGAGCTCGAACGACTCACCGAGAAGCTCGCGGACCCGATCCTCGTCGCCCCAGTCGAATGGGCTGCTCGGCGGCGGGGCGGGCTGGTACGGCGCCATCATCCTGAACATCCTCCCCAGGCCGCCTTCGGACGTCCAGTTGGCGAGGGCGATCCGCCCGCCTGGTGCCGTGACGCGAGCGAGCTCACGCGCAACCGCCTCGTGATCGGGGGCGAACATGATCCCGCAGGTCGACGAGACCTTGTCGAAGCTCGCGTCGGGTAGCTCCAGCCGCTCCGCGTCGCCGACGACGTACTCGATCTCGAGCCCGAGCTCTGCGGCGCGCTCCCTGGCCGTGTCGATCAGAACCGGCGCGAGGTCGACCCCGGTCACGTGCGCACCAGCGGTCGCCGCGCGCTCGGCCACGGCACCGGTGCCGCAGGCGAGGTCGAGCCAACGGTCGGCCGGCTCCGGCGCGAGGCGCTCGACGACGGCCTCGTGAATGTCGGTGAGCGTCTCGGTGATCCGCTGGTACGGGCCGTTGCCCCACATCACGCTCTGCCGCTGCTTGAGCTCCTCGTACGCCATCGCAGTCTCCTTTCGTCGATGTGCCTCACAGGACGGAGAAGCAGCTGTCGAGCTTCCTCGGAGCAGAGTCTGGCCACTCGAATGAGGGAGGGATCGAAGCGGCGATCGCGCCGATATCGCATCCGGCGGCGAACGAAGGAGTGCGGTGACTGCGGCAGAGTTCGAGCGATTGACGGCGGATGAGGTTGAGTGCTTGCTGCTCTGCCGTCTGAGGGTGTTTCTCGCGGCCGGTGCTGCACCGTGTGGTGCGTTGCTCCTCGCCGCCCAGGTCGAGGTTCCGCAGGACGCGGCGGTTGAGCTCCTGCGAAGCGGTCTCTCCGCAGATCTCGCGCTCCGCCTTCTGTACTAGGAGGGCTTGACGAAACATCGGCTGAGCCGCCGGAACGCGCTGCACGCCACCGGCGTCCGCCCCGGTTACACAGTCGCACCCGTAGCCTCGCGTGATCCGAGGACGCGTAGCGTGTGCGTCCTTGCCTCGGAACGAGCATCGCGCCCGGCGACGAGCGAGGTTCCGTCAAGCCCTCTTAGCCGCGACTTCGAGCTACCTCGCGCGGTCGGCGCGTACCATCCGGCCCGTGATCCCGGAAGCCACGAGCCGGGTGGCCGGGCGGGGGGTCGTGCTGGTCGAAGGCATCAGCGACCAGGTCGCACTCGAGACACTCGCCGAGCGGCGTGGTCGGAACCTCGATGCCGAGGGCATCGCCGTCGTGCCGATGGGGGGCGCGCAGGCGATCGGCGGCTTCCTGAACCTGTACGGCCCTCCTGGTCTCGACCTCAGGCTCGCGGGTCTATGCGACGCCGGCGAGGAGCTCGACTTCCGGCGCGATCTCGAACGAGCCGGCCTCGGCTCCGACCTGACCAGGGCCGACATGGAGCGACTCGGCTTCTTCGTGTGCGATGCAGACCTCGAGCAAGAGCTGATCCGCGCCCTCGGCGCCGCCTCGGTGGAACAGGTCGTCGAGGCTCGCGGAGACCTCGGGGCCTTCCGGACGCTCCAGAAGCAGCCCGAGTGGCGAGGCCGGCCCCTCGAGGAGCAGCTCCGGCGCTTCATGGGCAGCGGCGGGAGGCGGAAGATCCGCTACGCGCGTTTCCTAGTCGAGGCACTCGATCTCTCGCAAGTGCCTCGGCCGCTCGACCTGGTGCTGGCTCACGCCTAGAGCACGGCCACCTCCGCAGAGATTGAGGGAACGGCGTGAGGGGAACCTCGAGAACGGTGGCAGAGGCGACAGTCACGGTCGAGCGGGTCGAGGCGCACAAGACCCAATCCGGGAACACGCGTTTCGTCCTGGTCGACGACAGCGGGCGCGAGTACACGACCTTCAAGGAGCCGATCGCGCGCCAGGCGCTCGCCGCGGAGGGCAAGCGCGCACGGATCCAGTTCCACGAGACTCAGAAGGGCAACTTCACCAACGTCTACCTCGATGCGGTCGAGGAGCTCCCGGAAGAGCATGCCGACGCCGACGACGAGGAGCGGACGAACGAGGTCGCGTGGCGCACGGCGATCGAGGCGGCGCCGTACATCCTGGGCGGCGACGCCGTCGAGCGGGAGGTGCCGCCGGAGGAGTTCTTCGAGAAGGTGAAGCCGCTGAAAGACCTCGTCGCCGACGACATCCGCCCCGAGGACGACGCCGAGCCGACGGAGGATTGACGACCTATCGCCGGCGCGCCTTCACGGTGGTCGTGACCCGTGACGGCCGCTAACCCTCGACCTCGTTGTACGCGTAGACGATTTCGACGGAGCCGCCCGGGAGGGCGCGCTCACGCTCGAACCTCAGCTCGGTGTCGGGGCTGAGGGACGGCGTCAGCCGCATCCCGGCACCGAGCAGCAACGGCAGCACGACCAGCTCGAGCTTGTCCAGCGCTCCGAGGGTGCGGTAGGTCTCGATCGTGCGAGGGCCTCCGACGAGGTGGACGTCGCCGCCCTGGTTGGCCGCCCGGATCGTGTCCAGCAGACGCTCCGGGTCGCTGTCGACGACCACGTCGTCCGGAGAGCCAGCCGGGCGGTACGAGCCGAGCACGAAGACGTTCAGGGTCGGCCACGGCCAGCGGTCCGCGGCGAGCGCCGGCTCGAACGTCGTCCGTCCCATGAGCGCCTGTTCACAGCCCTCGAGGAACTCCCGGATGCCGTGACTCTCACCGGAGACGAAGGCGGGGTCGGCGAGCTGCGCAGGCCACCCGTCCGGTGTGGTCACGTAGCCGTCGGCACTCATGCTCATGCGGGCACGGATCTGCATCTGGCTCCCTCTTACGACTACCGCGAACGGTAGACCTCATCGCCGCTCACCCGTCAGCTCGCCGACCCCGACACGCTGATGACCACCTTTCCCCGGGCGTGTCCCTCGCCGAGGTAGCGGAAGGCCTCGGCGACCTCGGTCAGCTCGTAGCTCCTGTCGATGACCGGCGTCACGGTTCCGTCCTCGAGCAGCATGCCGATGACGCCGAGGTCATCGTTGTTCAGCTTCGTCAAGAACGGCACGACTGCGCGGCTCCGGCCAACCGAGGCCAGCTTCATGCCGAGCATGTGGCCCATCGGGCCGATCCAGCGATTGGTCTTCGGCCCGCCCACCACGACGATCGTCGCCTCACGGTCGAGGACGCGGATGCACTCCCGCCACGACCGGCTTCCCGCGATGTCGAGCATCAGGTCGTAGCGCTGCCCGCTTCGCGTGAAATCCTCCTGGGTGTAGTCGACCACGTGGTCTGCGCCGAGCGCGCGGGCGGTGTCCACGTTCCGAGTGCTGCACACGCCGGTCACCTCCGCACCGAGCCGCTTGGCGATCTGCACGGCGAACGTCCCGACGCCCCCCGAGGCGCCGTTGATCAGAACGTTCTGCCCCGGCTGCAGCTGCCCCTTGTCGCGGAGGCCCTGCAGTGCGGTGAGCCCGGCGATGGGCACGGCCGCGGCCTGTTCGAAGGTCAGATTGGACGGCTTCGGCGCGACCGCATCGCGAGCGCGCACGTACTCGGCAAACGCACCGGTCCTGCCGCCGAACACCTCGTCGCCCGGCTGAAGCCGCGTGACGCTCCCGCCGACGGCCTCGACCATTCCCGCGAAGTCGACACCGATTTGCTCGCTCCTCGGCTCGCGGAGCCCGTCCTGCAGGCGCGCGAGGTAGGGCCTGCCGGTCAACCGGTACCAGTCGACCGGGTTCACCGAGGTCGCGCGGACGTGGACCAGCACCTCGTCGTCCGCAGGAGCCGGCTTGTCGACCTCCCGAAGCACGGCTGTCCCGTAGGTCGGGCGAACAACTGCTCTCATCATCTCCCCTTCGTACAGTGTAAGTTTACGGCGTAAGATTTACGTACGACGTAAGATTTGTCAATGGCCACGGAAACGGAACCCCGCCTCCCCCTCAGCCGCGACCGCATCCTGCGCGCGGCCCTCGGGCTCGTCGACGGCGGCGGCATCGACTCGCTCACGATGCGCAAGCTGGGGCAGGCGCTCGGCTTCGAGGCGATGTCGCTGTACAACCACGTCGCCAACAAGGACGACGTGATCGACGGCATCCTCGACCTCGTCCTGGACGAGAGCGAGCTGCCGACGCCGAGCGGAGACTGGGACAGAGCCGTACGCAGCAGCGCCGTCTCCGTCCACGCGGCACTTCGGCGCCACCCCTGGGCGTCCGCCGTGCTGATGGCGCCGGGCCGCCTGCGGCCGGCGCGCCTGCGCTACATGGACTCGCTCCTCGGCCGGCTACGCGAAGCCGGCTTCTCGGCCGAGACGACCTACCACGCCTACCACGTCCTCGACGGGCACATCTTCGGCTTCTCGCTCTGGGAGGCGAGCCATTCGTACAGCGACGCCGACACGTCGGAGATGATGGCGGCGTTCGAGCGGACGATTACGGCCGACGAGTACCCGTACCTCCGCGAGCACGGCGAGCAACACTTCGCCCAAGGCCCCCACCACGACGTGAGCGCATTCGAGTTCGGGCTCGACCTGATCCTGGACGGGCTGAAGAAGATCAACCCGGCCTGACGCTTACCAGCGCTCCCAGCGGACGACGTCCTCGAGTGGCCGCCGCCGCTTGCGGAGATCCGCCTTTCTCCGTTCCTCCATCGGCTCCGGCGCCGGGTGGCCGATCGCAACGACTCCGACGATCGCGAGGTCGTCGGGCATCCCGAGCAGCTCGCGCAGCAGGCGGTTGTGCTCCTTCGGGTAGAGCGTGAAGAGCGCGGCCCCGAGGCCCTCCTTGACCGCCCCGAGTAGGACAAGCAGGAGCGCTTGGCCCGCGTCGACCCACCACCAGGGCACGGGCCATTCGATCTCCTCGCCGTCCTCGAGCTTGCCCGGTTCGGTGTAGCGATCGTGGTAGTCGTCCTCACGCAGCGCGACGACTACGTGCACCGGCGCGCGGGAGATCCACGGCTCGTAGCCACGCTCGAGGTAGTAGGGCTCGTCGGCGAGCTCGGCGATCCGCTTGCGGGTCTCGGCGTCGGTGACGACGACCATGCGCATGCCCTGGCTGAAGCCGGCGCTCGGCGCCCTGCGCGCGCGAGCCATGATCCGCTCGACCGCCTCGCGCGCGACGGGCTCGTCGGCGTAATTGCGCACCATCCTGCGGCGGCGCAGTACCTCGTCGAAGTCCATGGTCGGCCATGATGACGCGAGTACACTGAGGCCGCGCGATGAGGCTCGCGCCTAACCGCCTCCAGTGAGGCTGATGGCCTCTACCGAACGTCAATCACGACGCGAAGTAGGAGGCCAGCGTGACTCCAGTCCAGTTAGCAGCCGTTCTCGGGGCCGTGGTGCTCGTCGCCTCGATGCTCTCGATCGAGTTGGGGATCACCGTCGCCCTGCTCGAGCTGACGCTCGGCGTCGTCGCAGGGAACATCTTTCACCTGCAGACGGCGGCTTGGCTCGAATTCATCGCCAAGTTCGCCTCGATCGTCCTCACGTTCCTGGCGGGGATGGAGGTAGACCCGGTCTACATGCGCGACCGGGCCAAGGCGACGGTCGGAATCGGCGTCGCGTCGTTTGCCGGGCCGTTCGTCGTCGCGTCGCTGACGTCCTATTTCCTCATCGATTGGACTCTCAAGGCCTCGCTCATCGCGGGCACCGCCCTGTCGACGACGTCACTCGCGGTCGTCTACGCGGTGCTCGTCGAGCGCGGCCTGACCGCGTCCAACGTCGGAAAGCTCCTGATGAGCGCGACGTTCGTCACCGACCTCTGTACGGCCATCGCGCTGTCGGCCATCTTCATCAAGCCGAATATCTGGTTTCCCGTCTTCATCGTCGTCTCGCTCGCGTTCATCCTGGCGCTGCCAAAGCTCGCGCCGCCGTTCTTCCGTCGCTACGGCGACCGGGTCATCGAACCGGAGATCAAACTCGTCTTCGTCGCGCTCTTCGTGCTGATGGTGCTGGCGGACGCGTCCAATGGTCACGCGGTGCTACCGGCATTCATCCTCGGCCTGGTGATGAGCCGGCACTACAAGGAGCATCGCGACGAGCAGCAGCGCCTACGGATCGTCGCATTCGCGTTCCTCACACCCTTCTTCTTCATCAAGGGCGGCCTCAACGTCTCCCTCGGAGCTGTCTTCTCGAACCTCGGCCTGCTCGGCGCCTTGCTGGTCACGAAGATGATTCCGAAGGTCGCGTTCATCTATCCGCTCGCGCGGCGGGCGATCCCGAGGTACGCGACGTTCACGACGCTCCTGATGAGCACCGGGCTCACCTTCGGGACGATCTCGTCGCTCTACGGGCTGAACGCCGGGATCATCGACAAGACGCAGTTCTCGCTCTTGATCACGGTGGTCGTCTTGTCTGCCGTCGTGCCGACCGTGATCGCGGAACGCTGGTTCCTGCCTGACCGCGAGGAAGAGGAGCGGCGAGACGAGGAGAAGCCGGGCTTGCCGGTGCCGGCCGAGGAGTTCGTCTAGACGGCAACGAGCGAAGCTACGTGCGCGGGTCCGTCTCGCGCGCGATCTCTTGCGCTTCCTCGTCGCGCTTCTCGACGACGAAGTAGCTCGGGCGGCGCTCGATCACGGTCTCGATCTCCGGCTGCTCATGCGCCGGGACGACCGCAAAGCGGGTCGGCACGGCGCGAATCGCCTCGTACTCGACCAGCGTCATCGCTATCGGCTCGGCGCAGTCGGCACGCCCACACTCGCATGTGAACTCGACCTTCTCGCCCTTGGTCTCGACCTCGATGAAATGCGTCGCGACCTCGGCCACACGCTCGTTGACCTCGCGGAACAGTGCCTCGTTCCCGGCGAGACGTTCCTCTCGCGCCCCCACGGGTGCCATTGTCTGCCGACTGATCGTTCTTCGCAAGCTTGGATGTCGGCGAGATGGGAACTCCCCCTTTGACCGCAAACCAGCCTGGGGGTCCAAGGAGTGCGAGCAGAGGACGTCTTTCGCAACGCGAACGAGAGCGTGGCCGCCAAGGCGCGCGAGCTCGAGTTCGAGCTCGACCAGCCGCTCCCGTTCCTGTGTGAGTGCAGCGACACGGGCTGCTTTGCGCACATCCTGCTCACCATCGAGGAGTACGAAGAGGCGCGCTCCGGCCCGGAGCCGTATCTCACCATCTCGGGTCACGCCGTCGACCACGCCCAAGCCGAGAAGCTCTAGAGCGCATCGACGTGTCCGGGCCCCGGAAGGGCAGAAAGCCCTCTCCGCTCCCCGATGTTTCAACGTCATCTGAGAGGAAATCGATGGCGTCTCAGAGCAAGCCGTCAACGGAGGAGGGGTCAAATGAAAGTCGCGCTTGCGCTGCATCGGATCGGACTCAGGGGCTCGCTCATGCACGGTCTCGGCATCGGTTCGATCCTTGCGGCCATCTCACTCTGGGGCCGCTCGGCGGCCGTCTCAGATAAGAACCGGAAGGCACGGGCCGAACGCCTTGCCATCTTTGTCGGGCTTTGGCCACCGACCTTCTTCCTGCTGGGGAAGGTGCTGCAGGACATCGAGGCAACGCCGGAAGAGCAGGTTTTGATGGCTCGTGACGGTGAGACCGCCGGTAAGACCAAGGAGGCCGTGAAGGCTTAGGCAAAGCAGTAGTTGGACACGCTGCAGTGTCTTAAGACTCGGACTCCGCAGCCGACGGACGCCGTGGGCGAAGCGCTCCGCGGGAGAGGCGATCATGCGCGCCGGTCGATCGTGGGCGGCGGTCAGCCGGCGCTCCTCTCTCCTTTCGGAGATGCGCTGTTCGGATCGCCGGCACGGCCGATCGAGGCCTGCCAAAGGAGCAAGCAGCGCATTTTGGGTGACCTTCGGATTTCCAGGCGTCAGAATCAGCGACACGGATGGCGGGAGCAACTGACGACGTCTCCAAGCTCGCGCGCGAGGTGGAAAACCTCCGTGAGCAGCAGCGCGCGCTGAGCGACGTCCTCCGCGCCATAGCCCGCTCGGAAGGGTTGCGAGCGGTTCTCGACGAGGTGGTCGAGGCGTGTCGGCGACTCTGCGAGGCAGACAACGGCGCGCTCTGGCTCCTCGAGGACGGACTCCTCCACGCGGTCGCCCACCACGGCGAAGCGGAGGCTGCTCAGTACGACAGCCAGCATCCGCATGCCCTCGACCGGACGACGATGGCCGGGCGGATCGCTGTTGCGCGCGAGACGATTCACCTCGCGGACGTCCTGGACGATCCGGAGTACGCCTACGCGGGCCCGCGGCCGTATCGATCGATGCTCGGCTCCCCGGTGATGGTCGAGAGCGACCTGATCGGCGTCGTCGTCGTGGTGCGCCGAGAGGCGAGGCCGTTCACGGACGATCAGATCGCGCTGCTCCAGACGTTCGCCAATCAAGCGGCGATCGCGATCGCGAACGTACGACTGATCGAAGCGGTCGAGCGGCAGCGGACAGAGCTCTCACGGTTCGTCTCGCCGCAGGTGGCGGACTTGATCTCCTCGAAGCCGGGCGAGCAGCTGCTCGCCGGTCACCGCGCCTACTTCTCCTGCCTCTTCTCCGACCTCCGCGGCTTCACGGCCTTCGCCGAGACCGCTGCCCCGGAGGAGCTGTTCGAAGTGCTGCGTGCCTACCACGAGATGCTCGGCGAGCTGATCCCCGCGTACGACGGGACGCTCGAGCATTTCGCCGGCGACGGAGTGATGGTGTTCTTCAACACCCCGTGACCGTCGAAGACCACGAGCTCCAGGCGGTCCGGCTCGCGCTGGCCGCCCAGGAGCGCTTCGCAGAGCTGGCGCACGGATGGCGAAGGAGGGGAACCGAGCTCGGCCTGGGGATCGGAATCGAAGCCGGCTATGCGACCCTTGGCCGGATCGGCTTCGAAGGCCGCTACGACTACGGAGCGCTCGGGCCGGTGACGAACCTCGCCTCCCGGCTCAGCACCCGTGCGACGGGCGGCCAAACGCTGATCGGCCAACGCGTGTTCGCAGCCGTGGAAGAGGCGGTCGACTCGGCTCCGGTCGGCGAGCTGGAGCTGAAGGGGTTCGGCCGCGCGATCCCGGCGTACAAGGTCCGCGGGCTTCGCTAGCCGCCAGCTGCGCCCCGCCGATCGACCCCACGTTCACTCAGGTCGAGCTAGCGATCCTGGAGCGCGTCGAGCCCGACCGCGAACGCGACGATCAGCCGCCGGTCGACGTCCCGAATCTCCGGGGCGAGCTCGAGCACGTAGCGGTCTCGGAACTTCCCGAGCACGCGCTTGTACGTCCCCACTTCCTGCTCGCCGCGGCGGAGGACGAAGTTGAACGGCAGCCACGTCAGCAGCGAGGCCCAGTCCGGCCCCAGGTCGGCGAACCTACGGACGAGCGCGATGATCCAGCTCGCCTCGTGCGCTTCGAGCAGCTCGGTGCCCGAAGCATCACGCACGTGCCAGTGGCTGCGAATCAGCGACTTGGCGAAGGCCTTTTCGAGCAGCCCGATCACCTGGCCGTCCGCATCGAGCACCTCGTGCCGCCCGCGGAACTCGAACACCGACTTCGACTTGATCATGAAGAGGTGCGCTTCGTCGTCGGGCGAGACGCGGAAGCGGATGTCCTCTTTGATTTTCATCTTCTTCTGCTTCACGTAGAGCAGAGGCCGGCCCTCCTCGCTGGAGCCGGGCGACGGCACGCTGATCCGGTACTCGTTCGCGATCGGCTTGAAGACCTGCTGCACGAGCAGCCGGTCCGCACTCTCGAGCTCGGCAAGAACGGTTCCGGGATCAGCGATTGAGGTCACGACGGGATGGTAGGCGAACGAGAGGCGGGATGGCACGACGGTCTGCGTCGCGTGAGACGCTATGGCGGTGGAATCAGACGCGAGCCGATTGCCGTCCGCGCCGAGCGTGGGCGACATTCAGCGGATCGTCGCGTTCGAGGGCCCGGTCGTCCGAAACCTCGAGATCACGTACTGCTATTCGCGTCTCGCAGCGGCATGCGCGGCGCGGACCGGCGAGGGCGCGAACTGGTGCACCTACGCGACGTGGGCCTCGAAACAGGCGGGCCGGACAATCCGCGGCGAGGACCTGCTCGAGCACCTGGGGAGCAGGCTCGGGCAAAGCCGCTGGCTGCTGCATCCGATCGCGTCGCTCTGGCGCCGGCTGCTGCGCCGCGGCCTCTTTGAGCGCGAGACGCGGATCGGGCGCCTCACGCATGAGCTCCACACACCGTTCGACGCGTTCGAGTGCGCGAGCGAGGCTGTCGCACGCGGCAACCTCAAGGTGTTCGAGGAGATCGGGCTCCAGTTCGCTCGCTATCTCCACGACTGCCCGCCCGATGCCCCGGCCGAGGCCCCTGAGATCGAACGCTTCCTCGCAGGCCTGAGTCCCGGCGATCCGCCGGAGGGCCAGCGTCTGCTGAGCCAGGCGTTCGCGCGGTACGAGCGCGTGCGGTTCGAAGGCGATCCCGGGCGACGTGCAGAGCTCGCCCTGCTCGCCAACCTGGAGATCGGCCTCCACGAGCAGACGCGCTTGCAGCCGGAGATCCTGGAGGCACTCGATGCCGCGTCCGCCACGCAGCAAGACCTGGGGCGGCGAGCGCTCGAAGCGCTGTTTCCTTCCACGACGCGGTGGTGGCCCGTTGTACGAGGTCCGGCCGCCGCCGCGATCGGCGTCCCTGCGCGGGCGATTCAGCGAGCTGCGAGCAGACTCGCGCGCGAGGTGATCACCGACTCGCTGATGATCCTGGCGCTCCCTGGACGCGTGCTGGCGCTCGGCACACACCTCGCCGACGCGTACCCGGACGCCCTGGCGAAGCCCGCCGATCCGGATCTCAACGCTCTACTGACACGGTTCGAGCCGGTTCCGCCCGCGGACGACGACTGCGGCGCGCGCGACTGGTCGAACCTCGACCAGCGGGTGCACTACATCGTGCACCTGTTCCGGGCGTTCCACCTGAACGAGCAGCTCTCTCAGCCACCGTTCAACCCGGGTCAGGTGGCGAGCCTTAGCCGCGCGGTCATCCCGGAGGGTGAATTGTGACGCGCGGCGTGGGCCAACGTCACGCCTCATTGAGGCTCGTGCGCAAGCGATGGAAGCGGCGGGAATCGAACCCGCGCGCCGGCCGAGTTCGCTGCCGTCGCCAAGGTGCTGGATCGGCGTCCGGCTAAGAGACGGCACGGCGCAGCACCTTGGCGCCCTCGCTTCGGCTAGACGGGCGTTTCCCTCCAGTCGGACGCGACCGACAACGCGTAGATCACGAGGATCGCGATCAGCAGCGTCCCAAAGCCGAACCAGGGTGCGTACTGGATCACGAGGAAGCTCTGCACGATCACCAGCACGGCCCACGCATAGCCGATGACACGGCCGAACGTGTTCCCGCTGAGGAGCGAGTAGCCGGCCGAGAGCGCAAGCACTGCGATCAGCAGATCCCAGAGTCCCCAGACGAACAGGTTGTCGCCCAGCGCACCGGCGCTCAGGTTGGCGACCCTCGAGCTGTCGGCGAAGTAGTAGATCGCCGAGATGATGCGGAGAAAGCCGACCGAGAACATCACCACTGCGGCAAATGTGAGCCAGCCTGGGCGGTTAAGGCCTGAATAGGCCTGTGTGGTGGACATCGTTGCCTCCTCTTGTCAGAGAACTCCGGTTTTGCCCAGACCAAGCGCCCAGGCGATCGTAACTTCGAGGTCGAAGGCTATTCCTCCTCCCGTCCACTCGTCCACCCTTCGGGGAGACCACTGCTCATGGCTGCTGGAATTGAAGGACGACGGTGTCCTCGCCACGAGGCCCGTTCTCACCTTGCCACGGCGTCGCCTCGCCTGAGCTCAACGGAGAAGGGCCGCTGATCGGCTGATCAGCGCCGGCCGTTCCGGCGTACCTGGGCGAGCACCTCTGCTCCGTCATTGATGCTGCGTACTGCCTCGGCGAGGCCGTTTCCCGTGGCGAGTGCGGAGGACGGCGCCGTGACCGCGGCCGGCATCAGCACGACGGTTGCGTCCAGCCGCAAGAGCGGGAGGCCCAGGAGACGTGCACGGACGGAGGCTTGAACGAGTCCTCCCTCGGAGAGGCGCCTGCTGGGATCGACCCCGGCGGTCAGTGCAGCCGGAGTCACTGTTCCAACAGCTCGGGCTGCACGACGCTGCTTCACGAACCATCGCCCTTCGTGCGGCGCCGGATCTCGGAAATTACCGCGCTCCCCGCCGTGAGTGCGGCCACCCCGCCGGCAATCAAGCCCGCCTTCAGGAGCTTGCTCCTGCTCACGCCGCCGCTCAAAGCCCCAAGCGAATCTCCGACCGTGTCGAGAAGCCGGTCCGGCTCGCTCTTCCTTTGAAGAATCCTCATGCGGTCGCCCCTTGGCGCGTCTGCCTACGTGCGGCCTTCATGATGGCTTCGACAAGCTCGGGCTTCGTCATGTTCGAACGGTTCTCAATCCCGATGCTGGCCGCGAGTTCGACGAGCTCGGGCTTCTTGTAGGCATCGAGACCGCCGTCCGTCGTTGCTCGATCGAGCTCGCGCGCGGCGTGCTTCGCGGTTGCCGCTGCCCGTTCGCGCAGGTCTTCGGCCGCCTTCATTCGCGCCTCGCTGTCGCTCGCTCTCTGCTTCGCCTCGTTCTCGAGCTGCTGGGCCTGACGGTTCGCTTCCTGCGCGGCTGAGCGCCCGGCCTCTGCGGCCTCGTCGGCCAGCCGCCTTGCCTCCGCTAGCGCCTCGGCGGCGTCCTCGACGAGCTCCTCGGCTCGCCGCTGGGAGGCCTCTGCGTCGTTTTCGGCTTCCGCGACCTCGTCCCGAACCTCCTCCTCGACTTCCTCTCGCTGCTCTTCGGCGTCCGCCTCGGCGTCTTGGCGCTCGCGCCTGACGAACTCCTCGGCAGCCTTCTGAGCCTCCGCGACGCGCTGTTCAACCTGCCGAGACAATGCGCGATCGATTTCTTTGACGCGGGCGCGACCCCGCTCGCTCACCTCGCGCGCACGATCGGCGAGCTCCTTGGACGTCCGCGCGGCCTCCACGGCTCGCTCTTCCGCCTCCCGAGCACGCTCCGCGGCCTCGTGCGCGCGCCTCGCGCGGATCTCGACGGAGTCGCCAACCGGTGCGGCGTCGACCACGGCGGCCGTCCATTTCCGCCCCTGGTCGCGCGCGCCGGCCGCAGCGTCTCCGACTGCCTCGGCCGGCTTGAGCGCCTGAGACAGGAGCCAGACGGCGTTCGACGGCATCTCCCTTAGACCGGTTCGAGTTCGCTCAAACATTGATCGGACCCCCTCTCACGGAAACACGCAAATACCTAACGACGACCGCGTTCCCTTCCGAGGCGTGACGAAACCTCGCCAATTCGAGCGGGCTCCCTGGAGCTGGCGACGTGGTTCAAACGAGGTGTTGGGCTTTCTCGGACGGCGCTCAAGGGTGACGCCGTCATCGACGCCTTGAGCGGAACCGGTGAACCTGCTCACCTCACCAGCGCCTGTTTACGACGCTACGCCAACGGTAACGCCACTGTCTCCAAGGCTGCCCACCCGGGGCGGCCCCGTGATCGGAGGTGCGTCCTCGTCGGCTGGCTGCTCATATTGATCATCGTGATCCTCGTCCTCGCTGTCATTGGGGCTTTGAGCCTGATCCGCGGGCGAGTTTGACTCACGATCCGGGTCGGAGGGGATTGACGGCTTGTACGCTGGTCATCCCCTCCGACGCGCGCTTCCTCACGGGCCGGACGAAAGGTCTTTGGTCGTGATCGGCTACATCGTGTTCGGCGTAGCCGCAGCTGCCGCCACCGGGCTGCTCGCCTACTGGACGTTTCAGCGAAGGGCCAGGCGTCGTTCAAGGGGCGGGCGGCGTTGGTAAGCGGGGACGGCACGCGGGCAAGCCGCTGATCGTGGACGAAGCGTCTTAGCTTCTTCGATCATGAGCCGAGCACTACCTCCCAGAGATCCCGTCCTTTGGGGTGATCTGGGTGGTCGGTTGTCTGCCGCTCGGCAACCTCAAGCCTCGCGCAAATGCTCGCCGGCCACGCCGACATCGGCTGTACCGCGAGCATCTACGCCCGCCTGAATACAAGCGACCTCGAGACCGCGCTACACGCGCTCAACGAGGGCCGAACATGACCTGTAGGAATCGTTCCGATCGAAATCCCTTGATTTGCAGGCGGATGGAGGCGGGAATCGAACCCGCGCATGATTTCAACCTCTCAGAAGGGAACCGTCCGAGACCCGCTCGTCAGCCTCCTCCGCGGACGGGAGACCTCGATCATGCGCTGAGCACGGGGCGCGACGAACCGCATCACGCGCAGCCCGTCGCCGGCGGTTAGCCCGCCCGGCGGGCAGCGGGCGATGATGGCTCCTCGACGTCGGGCCGTTGCGTCAAGATGCCCCAGTGGTGGTCGGCGGCACGCCATCGGTCGCGGGTTCACCCGGGTATCCGGTGACGATGTCGTGAGCCTCCTCTGGGCCGGCCTGGCCGTCGTGGTCGTCGCGGCCCTTGCGATCACGGCGATGCTTCTCGTCCGCCGGCGAGCCCCGGCGGGAAGCTACTTCGAGGACGGTGACCGCGCCGCCGGGGTCTTCGGCGTGCTCGCGACGGGGTTCGCGGTGCTCCTCGG
>Ga0307319_10000275_pt1 | contig 16177 bp, 15 predicted proteins | sample ER_DNA_368_FD_194491 | JGI IMG/M metagenome (GOLD analysis project Ga0307319, IMG submission 194491) | Bulk soil microbial communities from the East River watershed near Crested Butte, Colorado, United States - ER_DNA_368 | ecosystem: Environmental > Terrestrial > Soil > Floodplain | place...
CTGCCGTGTACAGGACTCCTCCGGCGACGACGAGCAGAAGCGCGGGTAGCGAAAGCTTCAGTAGCTGCGGGAACGCGGCGACCCCGACCCATCCGAGCGTGATGCCGATCGCGGCTGACAGCCACTTCGGCGCTTGCACCCAGAAGAGCTTCAACAGGCTCGCGAGCAGCGCGCCGCCCCACACGATCGCGAGGACCGGGATCGCCCAACCCTTCGACATCACGATCAAGCCGAACGGCGCGTACGTGCCGGCGATCAAGAGGTAGACGCCCGCGTGGTCGAGCCGAGCGAGCCAGGCACGCGCCCGCGGAGGCCACGTCGGGCGGTGGTAGAGGGCGCTCGCACCGAAGCAGACGGTGACGCAGCTCGCGAAGATCGTGCCGGCGACTCGCGCCTTGCCCGGCTCGGCCGTGACGATCAGGACGACGCCGATCGCGGCCGCCGCGTAGAAGCCGATCTCGTGAAAGACACCTCGTAGTCTCGGCTTGACGAGCCGCTGCGCCGCTTCCATGTTCTCCATCGTAGGCTCAAGCACCACGTTGCTCCTCGTGCCAGAAGGATGCCCCGGGCGGCTACGCAGGCCGCTGCGCCGCGCCCAGGGGCGGCCTTCCTCGCACAGCGTCTCTATCCAAGAGAAGGGATCGACTCCCCGATCGATCCCCGCGCGAGGTCAAGGCGCTGCTGGGTTCTATCAAATCGTTACGCGAATCACAAATACGCTTGTGACGCGCTATCCTGGCTCAAGGCGTGCCCGTCCCGTCAGTGCCGTTCTCCTCGGGCCAGGGGTCTTTCTTCCCTAAGCGCATCTGTCGCAACGGCGCGAAGGGGTGGTGTTGGACGGACGTCCGAACAGAGGCGACGGCGACGGGTTGGCCCTCTCCAGCGGGACCGCCGCGGACATCAGGCGCCTGACGCTCTACGCCGACGCGCAGGAACGCAAGGTCGGCGAGCTCCAGATGACCGTTCTTCAGCTCGAGTCCGCGCTCGAGTCGCGGGTGGTGATCGAGCGGGCGATCGGGATGCTCGCGGAGCGGTTCGCCCTTCCGATCGCGGATGCCTTCGAGTTGCTCAGGGCGGCGGCACGCAACAGTCGCCGAGAGGTTCGGGCCCTCGCGGAGGAGTTGGTGGAATCTCCGGGGCGGACACCGGCCGAGATCGCCGACGCCCGCCGCTGACGCTCGCTCAGGACGCGGCGGCGCCCGGGTCGGTCGCGTTGGTGCCTTCGAAGATCTTCGACGGCAGCCCCGATAACGGGGTACCGCCATCCGCGCCGACGAGCCACGTCTCCTGCATGTAGAGGCAGTCGCGCCCGTTCTCTGCGATCGCGTGCGGGTGCATCGAGAAGACCATGTTCTCCTGCAGCTCGGTCTCGACCCCCTCTCCGATCTTCGGGAACTCGATCATCGTCATCCCGATCGAGTGGCCGGTGACGTGACCGAGGCGGTAGCCACGGTCGGTAAAGCCCTTCGACACGGCCCGGTGCGCGTCGTGCGCCGTCGCTCCCGGCCGCAGCGCCTCCCTGGCGGCCTCGAAGTACTCGTCGTAGGCGTCGTTCATCCGCCGCACCTCGGCGTCCGGCGTCCCGATCGCGCGTGAGACCTCGGCCCAGTGGCCTCCCGGCCCCGCGACCTCGAGCGACGGAATGCAGAGCTCCGACAGGACCGTCTCCGCACGGGCAATCGCGAACTCCGCGCCGACGAGCACCATGTTCATCGTCAGCCGTCCGCAGCCGCGCTCGACGAAGAGCTTCTCGGCGGGCGCGAGCACCTCGGCCGCTGTTCGCCCGGGCGCGTACGCCGCGAGGAAGGCGTGGAAGCCGTCGGTGTTGATGCGCACGCTCTCGCGAACCGACTCGAGCTCCTCGTCGCTCTTGACCGCCCGCGCGTGGTCGAAGGCGACGTCCCAGCCCACGAGCTCGCAGTCCCGCTCGAGGGCGGCGAAGTCCCGGGCCGGCATGACGTAGTCGAGCCCGTAGACGCCGACGCGCTGCCTGGGCAGGCGATCGGCGAGCCACTCGCCGGGCCGCTCCGCGAAGACCTGCTCCTCGATCCAGCTCGTGCCGTGCTCGCCGACGTAGCGCGCCTCGCTGGGGAACACGATCGCGGGGTCTCCCTCACGCGGGGTCACCACGTAGGCGTAGCGATGGACGATTTGGAAGCCGGAGAGGTAGGTCACGGCGCCCTCGAACCCCGTGTACTCGCTGCCGCACACGAGGGCCGCGTCGAGGTCGTCGCGCTCGAGCGCCCGGCGCACGTTCGCGTAGCGCCGCTCGACCTCGCCCCGGCTCACTCCCACGACCGCTCCAGCCCCTTCACGAGCGCGAGTATCCCCTCGTTCACGGGCGTCGGCACGCCGTGCTCGCGGCCGAAGCGCACGACGCCGCCGTTCAGGTAGTCGATCTCCGTCTCCCGGCGGGCCTCGACGTCTTGCAGCATGCTCGCCTTGTGGTCGTAGGCGACGTCGGGCCGGGCGGCGTGGTCGATCAGGTCCTCGGGGTCGGCGTCCAGGACGATCCCCTGGGCGGCCGCGACTGCCTTTCCCTCGTCGACGAGGCCCGAGACGAGGCGACGCAGCGCCGGGTCCTCGCAGACCCGCCCATGCGTCAGCCCCGTCAACGCGCCCACCGGATTCGTGGCCGCGTTGAAGATCACCTTGCGCCACTGTGGCCCGCGCGCGTCGGCGACCGCGGCCGTCGGCAGCCCGGCGCGCGTGCATGCCTCCGCCAGCCGCTCCACCTCCTCGAGCGGCGCGGGGCTCGGCTCGAACGGGCCGATCGTGGTGTCGCCCTTGACGTCCCACTGCACACGACCCGGGTCGACCACGCGACCGGCGGGGAACGTCGTGCCCCGGATCACGCGTGTCACGTGGCGCGCAAGCGTCTCCTCGTTGCCGAGGCCGTTCTGGATGGAGCAGACGGCGCCGTCGGCGAAGGCGTGAGCCGTCGCACCGATCGCGGACTCGGTGTGCATCGCCTTCGTCGCGACGATGCCGAAGTCGCTCGGCGGCAGCTCTGCCGCATCCGAGGTCGCGCTCACGCGACCGACGACCTCCTCCGCACCGAAAAGGCGTAGCCCGTGCGCGTTGATCGCGTCGACATGGTCCCGCGCGAGGTCGTACGCCCACACCTCCACGTCCTCGAGCCGCGCGAGGTTTGCCGCGAACAGCGACCCGACCGCGCCGCACCCGACAACGCAGACCCTCATGCGTTCCTCCGCGGCCACGGCAACCGGAACTCGCGTCCGCCGGTCAAGCCTGAAGGCCGCAGGATCAGCACGAGCGCCATGATCGCCGCCAGGAAGACGAGCCGCGTTCCCGAGGGCAGGTCAAGCGTTTGCCCGAGCACGTGCACGCCCTGCTCGGCCTGGCTCAGGAACGAATCGAGGCCGCTGACCGCGAGCGCCCCCACGACGGCGCCCCAGAGGCTCGTCAGGCCGCCGACGACGAGCATCGCCAGGGTCAGGAAGGTGAGCTCGAGGTAGACCTGCTCGGTGGTGATCGAGCCGAGCTGGTGCACCAGCAGCCCGCCGGCGAGCCCCGCGAGCGCGCCGGAGAGCGTGAAGGCCCAGAGCCGCTGGACGTGAACGTGCACCCCCACCCCGGCAGCCGCCGCTGCGTCCTCTCGTGAGGCCCGCAGCTGCCGCCCGAGCCTGCTGCGCTGGTAGGCGAAGGCGATGCCGATCACGACGAGCGCGCCGAGCGTCCCCTGCAGCGGCCCGGTGGTCTCGGGGACGAGCGAAAGAGTCGTCGCGCCGGGACCGATCTTCGTCCACTGCTGCAGGACGTTGTGCGTGATCTCCAGCACCGCGAAGGTTGCGATGCCGGCCGCAAGGCCGCTGAGGCGCATCAGGGGCAGGCCGACGACGAGGGCGAACAGCCCGCCGAGCCCGGCGGCGAGCAGCAGCGAGGGGACGTCGCCGATCGTGTGGTCGCGGAGGAGCGGGAACAGCGTCGTCAGGACGCCCTTCTTCGATTCGAGGGGCACCGTCATCACGCCCGCGGCGAAGGCTCCCACCGCGACGAAGCTGATCTGGCCGAAGGAGAGGACGCCCGAGTTGCCGACGAAGACGTAGATGGCCACCACGATCGCGACCGAGACGAGGGCGTTCATGAAGTACACCTCGTTCGAGGGGGACACCGTCGTCGCGAACAGTCCGACGGCCACCACGAGCACCATCGGCGCGGCCAGCTGGGCGAACGCGTCGAGCCACCGCCTCATACGCGTTCGGCAGCCGCGCGGCGGCCCCACGCAAACAACCCGGCCGGCCGCAGCAGCAGGACGAGGATCACGAGCGCGAACACGGCCGAGGGCAGGTAGACCGTCTTGTCGGTGGGCAGCACGCCGTTGATCAGGCCCGACACGAACCCGATCGTGAACCCACCCAGCGTCGCCGTCCAAAGGCGGTCGATCCCGCCCACGACCACGCCGACCAGGACGACGATCGTGTCGCGCAGGGCGAAGTCCGGCGTCACGAGCGGCAGCGTCACGGTCATCATCACCGCGACGGCGGCGGCCAGCAGCCCGGAGACGACGACCGCGAAGGCGATCACGCGGTTGGCCCTCACCCCGAGCAGCCGCGCCGTGCGGAAGTCGTTCGCAGCCGCGCGGGTGTGCAGGCCGATCGTCGTCCGCGCGAGCAGCAGCGCGAGCAGCAGCAGGGCGCCGGCGGCGACCGCGATCGACACGAGGGTGATCTTCCGCACCTCGGCGCCCGCGATCGTGACCGGCGCGCTGAGGGAGGTGAGCGCGGCCGCGACCTCCCCGAGGGTGTCGTCCCGGAGGTCGACGATCAGCGCGATCGCCTGGAGCAGGAACGCGATCGCGAAGGTCGTGACGAGCATCACCGGGGGCGACTGTCCCCGCAGGGGCCGGAAGACCACCAGCTCCATGGCCAGCGAGAGCGCGACCACGACAGCGAAGCAGGTCGCGATGCTCGCCGCCACGGGCCATCCCGACGTGAATGCGAGCACGTACGCACCGGCCATGATCAGCTGCCCGTAGGCGAAGTTGACGAGCCGGAGCACGCCGAAGACGAGCCCGATACCAACCGCCATCAGCGCGTAGACCGCGCCCAGCCCGACGGCGTCCGTAAAAGTCTGGAAGTCGAGGGCGGCGAGGATCACGAGGCGAGGTAGGCGGCCACGATCTTGTCCGGGTCGTGCACGTCCGCCGGCGTGAGGGCAAGGCGGAGCTCCCCGCCGACGAGCACGTGCGTCCTGTCGGCCAGCGCGACGGTGTGGATGGCGCGCTGCTCGACGAGCAGGATCGTCACCCCGCGGTCTCGGATCCGGCGCAGCGCCTCGAAGACGCTCTCGACCGCGAGCGGCGCGAGCCCGAGCGACGGTTCGTCCAGGAGCAGGACCTCCGGCTCGGCGACGAGGGCGCGGCCGATCGCGAGCTGCTGCTGCTGTCCGCCCGAGAGCACTCCTGCCGATCGCCGCCGGTACTCCTTCAACATCGGGAACAGGTCGTAGGCGTGGTCGAGCGGATCGCCGCCGTTGGCCCCTCGGCGGCGCCCGGCCAGGCCGAGCCGCAGGTTTTCCTCCACGGTGAAGTCGCCGAAGATCCGGCGCCCCTCCGGGACGAGCGCTACACCTTGGTGTGCGATCGCCTCGGGCTTGCGGCGGCGAATCGAGCGCCCGCGGAGCCGGATCTCGCCGGCGTGCGTCGGGACGACACCCATGATCGCGTGCAGGGTGGTGGACTTTCCCGCGCCGTTCGGGCCGATCAGCCCGACGATCTCGCCCGCGTCAAGCCGCAGCGTGAGCCCGCGCACGGCGGCAACGGCGCCGTACCTGACCTCGACGCCCTCGAGCTCCAGAACGGGCTCAGGCATCGGCGTCCGTGTGAACCGCGGTCTCACCGAGGTAGGCAGCGGCCACGTCGAGGTTGCCGCGGATCTCGTTCGGAGTCCCCGCGGCGAGGGTCCGGCCCTGGTCGAGGACGTGAATCCGGTCGCAGACGTCCATCACGAGCGCCATGTTGTGGTCGATCAGGAGCACGCCGGCGCGGTGCTCGTCCCGAAGCGAGCGGATGACCTCCGCGAACTCGGGCACCTCGGCCTCGGGCAGCCCCGCCGCAGGCTCGTCCATGAGGACGAACGCCGGCTCCGTCGCGAGCACGCGCGCGACGCCGAGGCGGCGCTCGTCGCCGTGAGCTAGCGCACCGGCCCGGGTCTCCTCGTTCGACGTCAGGCTCAGCAGCTCGAGCAGCCGGTCGGCCCGTCGCCGTGCCTCGCGCATACCGGTTCCGACCCCCAGCGCGGCTACCTCGATGTTCTCGCGCACCGAGAGGCTGCCGAACGAGCGGCTGTGCTGGAACGTTCGGGCGAGCCCGGCACGCGCGCGACGGTGTGGGCTCCAGCCGGTGACCTCCCTCCCTTCGAGCTGAACCGTGCCCTCGTTCGGCCGGTCGAACCCCGTGAGGACGTTCACGAGCGTCGATTTCCCCGCGCCGTTCGGCCCGATCAGCCCCACCACCTCGTGCCGGTGGAGCTCGAGCGTCACCTCGCGAAGCGCCTTGACGCCCTCGAAGGAGCGCGAGACGGAGGAGGCCCGAAGGGTTCCTCCGGGCCTCCTCTGCGTTCCTGCGGCGGGTGCCGTCTCGGGCACGCCCCGCGCGCTACGGGAGCTTCGGGACGACCTTCGCCGTCACCGTGCCCACGAGCGATGCCTTGTTGTTCTGGATCTTGATCACGCGGTACCGGCGCCCGAACACAGTGTGCAGCCTCTTCGAGAAGCCGATCTTCCCGCCGAGCACGCTGACGTGCTTGAACTTCTCGAGCTGCGCCGCGAGGACGGACCCCTTGAGCGAGCCGTGTGCGCGCTTGATCGCGATCGCGAGGCCGTCGATCGTGTCGGCGCCGCCGAGGAAGCCGCCGGTGAACGGCGTCGCGCCGGCCTTCTTGAGCGCGGCGATCATCTTGCGCACGTCCCTGCTCGGATCGTCACCGAAGACCGACGCATACGTGACGAGGTAGTAGCTCGTCACCTTCGGATTCTTCGTCACCCAGTACGTCCCGTCGCCGGCCCACGAATTGAGGATCGGCGTCTTGTTCCGCAGCGAGCGCATCCCGGAGACGAACGCGGGCAGCTCGCCGAACGCGGTCGAGGTCACGTAGACGGCGGCCTTGTGCGAGTTCAGCCGCGTGACGGCCGCGTTGACGTTGTTCTGGCCCGTCGCGTAACTCTCGCGGTCGACGATCTTGCCGCCGAGCTGGCGGAAGCGCTTGTCGAACGCCTGCACAACGTTCTTGAAGTAGACGAGCAGCGTGTTCGTCGCCAGGCCCGCGGTCTTCCAGCCGCGCTTGTACGCGTACTCGGCCATCGCCGAGCCCTCGTCCTGCGCGACGTTGCCGAAGCTGAAGGCCAGCCTGCCTGCCTTGCCGAAGCGCTTCGGGCCCATCTGATCCGTCCCGATGCACGTCGAGACGGCGAGCTTGCCCCGCTTGATCGCCTCCTGCGCGACCGGAGTCGCGAAGTCGACGTCGCAGGTCGTGAAGAGGATGCTCGCGCCCTTGCCCAGGAGGCTGAGCGCGCACGATTTCGCCCTCGCCGCGTTGTTGTTCTGCGTGTCGCAGGTCTTGATCACGAACTTGTGGCCGGCCGCTCCGCCCCGCGCGTTGAGCTGCTTGACGCGGATCTTCGCCGCCGCCAGCGCCGGGTTGTCGAACGGCGCCATCTGGCCGGACTTGTCGAACGCCCAGCCGATCACGAGCGGCTTCTTGGCCGCCGGAGCCGCACTGCCGCCCGTGGTTCCGGCGAGAGCGGCGATCGCCAGGGTTGCCGCACTGAGCGCAGCAAACGCGCCCCACCTCGTCGCACGTCTCACTGAACCCTCCTCCCGATCAACAAACCAGGGTCGCCAAAGAGCTATTTAAGTCTCTACGTGCCTGCGGGGTCAATCGGGTTCCACGAGGCTTCCTTCGCGCGCACGAGCCGGAGGAGCGCCGTATGCAGCGGTACCGGCACGCGGACGCGCGCGGCCTCCCGGACGAGGGCGCCGGTGATGTGGTCGATCTCCGTGGGCCTCCCGGCCTCGACGTCCTCGAGCATCGACGGGTAGTGCCTGCTACCGCGCCGAGTGGCCAGCATATTCATCTCCCACGGGTCCTCGTGGAGCTCGACGCCGGCGGCCGCGGCGACGCGTTTGCCCTCCTCGACGAGCTCGAAGACGAGGTGGCCGAGGTCGCCCGGCTCCTCCAGCGCGGCGAAGTGCGGGTCGTGCGGAAGCCCGGTCAACGCGGCGACGGCGTTCACCGTCGCGTTGAAAATCAGCTTCGACCACTGCGCGGGGCGAAGGTCCTCGAACGCGCGCGCCCTCAGGCCCGACTCGACGATCAGGGCGGCCGTCTCCTCGACGAGCGAGTAGGGCGTGTCGCCGTAGGGGCCGAGCCAGGTCTCGGTGTCGAGGATGTACTCGACGTGCGTGTCGGAGTGGCGCGTCCCGCTCATGAACGTGACCGCCGAGACGATGCGCCGGCCCTCGAACGCCTCCTCGGCGCCGAGCCCGTTCTGGACGGTCATCACGGCGACCTCGGGCCAGTGGCCGTCGAGGCGCGCTGCGACCGTGGCGAGCTCGGTCGTCTTCGTCGCCACGAGCGCGAGCTCGGGCTCCGGCAGCCCGGCCGGGTCGGTCGCGGCGGCGACAGGCGTGACGAAGTCGTGGCGGCCAGAGACCCGCAGGCCGTCCTCGTTCAGCGCCTCGGCGTGCTCCTCGCGCCGGCAGAGCACCGAAACCTCGGCCACGCGCCCGAGGTGCCCGGCGAACAGGCTGCCGATCACGCCCGCGCCGATCACGCAGACGCGCTCGATACCGTCCTCCTCAGCTGCTCGAGACCGCGCGCGGCGAGCTCGCGCGGGTCCTCGCGCCACAGCGATCCGGGCAGCTCCGCGTCGGAAAAGATCTCCAGGTCGTAGAAGCCCTCCCAGCGCAGGGCGTCGAGGATCGGGCCGAACTCGACTACGCCGTCGCCGGGGAGGACGCGGTCGTTCGTGCTGCGGGTGGGCTCGCGCCAGTCGGCAAGGTGCACGCCGCGGATCCGGTCGCGATGGCGCTCGATCTCCTCCAGCGGCTCGCGCCAGAGGTGCCACGAGTCGTACATCAGCCCGACGTCGGCACCGCTCTCCTCGACCAGTGCGGCAGCCTCGCCGAGCGAGCTGACGATCGTCCAAAAGTGGGCGAACTCGCGCTGGATCGCCTCCACGGCGACCGGCACGCCCTGCGCTTCGCCCTCCTCGGCGATCGCGCGGATGCCTTCGAGGATCGTGTCGCGGTCCTCGCCCGGTCCGGTCAGGAAGAGCACGCACTCGGGCTCGAACGGCGCGAGGCGGCGGATCGTTGCGCGGATCGCCTCGACGCGCTCGGCCGGGTCGGCCGGTCCCTCCATCAGCGGAAGCGGCAGGATCGAGGGCACCGCCGGGATCGCCGCTGCGGCCGAGAGCCCGCTCGCCCTGAACTGCTCGAGCGAGTCGTCTTCGAGCTTCATCTCCCAGATCCCGATCCCGTCCGCGCCGGCAACGCGATAGGCGTCCAGGTCGTCGGCGAAGCTCTGCGTCACCGTCGTGATCTGCGAGATCGAGAGGTTCACCGGCGGCCGAGCCGCCTTCTCAGCAGCCGCTTGGCGACGAGCGTGCCGGAGCCCGCGCCGAGCCCGGGACCGGGATGGGTGCTCGCGCCGATGTGCCAGAGCCCCTTCACCGGGGTGGTGTGGCCGGGGCTCGCGGGGAAGGGGCGCCAGAGCAGGTTCTGATCGAGCGTGAGCGCCCCGGAGTACGGATCGCCGTGGCGCAGGTTCACGTTCGAGGCCTCCAGGTCGGACGGCGAGAGGGTCACGCGCCTTCGTAGCGCCGACTCGAGGTTCGGCACGTGCCGTGCGATCCGCGTCTGGATCCGGTCGGCGTAACGCTCGCGTAGCTCCGCTGTCCACGTGCCCTCGCCCGGGTCGAGCTCACCGGCGGCGTCGCCCTTCACGTGCCAGGGGAGCTCCTGGAGCTGGATCCAGAGCAGGCCCGCGCCCGTGGGCGCGCGCGACGGATCCATGGTCAGCGGCTGGCCGACCACCACCGTGGCCTCGGCCGGCAGCAGCCCTCGCTCAGCCTCGTTGACCGCACGGGAGACGCCGTCGAGCCCGGGCGTCAAATGGACGATCGCCGTCTGCCCGAGGCGCTCGTCGCCGCCCCAGCGCGGCGGCTCCGAGAGCGCGAAATGGATCTGCATCTCCGAGCGGCCGTAGCGGAAGCGCCGCCCTTGCTCCGCCACCGTTCCGCCGACCTCGCCGTCGAGGAGCCGCCCGTAGAGCTGGGTCGGCGTCACGTTCGCGATCACCGCCCGCGCGGCACCGAGTTCCTCGCCGTCGGCCACGCGCACCCCGGCCGCCCGGCCGTCGCGCACGAGCACGCGTTCCACGTCCCTGCCCGTCTCGCAGGCGCCGCCGTGGTCCTCGATCAGCCGCACGAGTGCGTCGACGAGCCGGGCACCGCCGCCGCGCGGGATGGGCATGCCGCCCTCCTGCACCGCGACCCCGATCACCTGCGTCATGAACCCCGAGGCGGCGGCGTCGGGCCCCAGTCCTGTGTGTAGCACCCACGGTGCGAGCACGCCGTGCGCCCGCTCGGAGGCGAAGGTCTGCCTCAGCCAGTCGCGGCTGGAGGCGAGCACGTTGCCGGTGAACTCCACGGCGCCTCTCGGCCCGAGCCGCCGGTAGGCCCGCAGCGCGAGCCGGAGCCCGTCACGCGACCAGAGCTCGGTGCCGAGGACGCCGAACGCGAGGTCCGCGTTGGGGAAGAACGACTCGACCGCGCCCGCCCATTCGGGCCCGAGCTCGGCGACGTTCGCCTCCGTCGAGCGCAGCAGGAACGTCGCCTCGCCGTCGGGGGTCAGGGTCGCGGTCGGGTGGTCCGTGTTCAGGTACTCGAGCCCGCGGGCCGCGAGGTCGTCGCCGAGCTCGGCGTGTGCGGCGCCGCCGACCCAGAGCGGATGCCAGGCGCTGAAGACGTCGTGCAGGTAGCCAGGCTCGGTCAGCTCCGCGGTGCGGATCGCGCCGCCGAGCTCGTCCTCGCGCTCGAGCACGCGCACGTTCCAGCCGCCGCGAGCGAGCAGCGCCGCGCAGGCGAGCGAGTTGATCCCGCTGCCAACGACGACCGCATCGTGGTCAGCCACCCGCCAGCTCCCGGAACTCGTCGTCGGTGACGAGCCCGCGCTTTCGCGTTCCGAGCTGCTTCACCTTCGCGAGCACGTCGGCGCGCCGCTCCTCGGGAAGGTCGAGCCCGAGCTCCTCGGCCTTGATCCGGATCGAGTCGAGCCCGCTCTTCTTGCCGAGCACGATCCCGCGCTCGGCGCCGACGAGCTCGGACGAGTACGGCTCGATCGACGGTGGGTCGTGGAACTGGCTTGCGACGGCGCCGCTCTCGCGGCGGAAGAGCGTCTCGCCGGTGACGGGCTTCCAGGGCTCGAGCGCGTAGCCCGAGAGCTCGCGCACCCGCTCCGACGCCGCACGCACCTGGTCGAGGCGGAGGTTCGACTCGACGCCGTAGAGCGCGCGCAGGGTCAGCGCCACCTCGGCGAGGTTCGCGTTCCCGGCCCGCTCCCCCATGCCGTTGATCGTCCCGTGGACCCAGCGTGCTCCGGCGCGGACCGCGGCGACCGCGGCGGCGGTCGCAAGCCCGAAGTCGTTGTGGCCGTGGAAGTGGACGGGCACGTCGGGCCCGACCCACTCGACTGTGCGCCGGACCAGCTCGCCGACCGCCTCCGGCGAGGCGATTCCAAGCGTGTCGACGACAGCGACCTCCTTCGCTCCCGCCTCGACGGCGCCCCGGTAGACCTGCTCGTAGAAGGCCGGGTCGGCGCGCGTCGAGTCGACGCCGAAGAACGCGGCGTGGATCCCGTGCTGGGCCGCGAATCGCATCGCGTCGGTGATGCGTCCCAGCATCCTCTCGCGGGAGACGCCGATCGCCTCGAGCTTAAGGTCGGAGATCGGCGACTCGATCACGGACGCGCCCACGCCGAGCTCGACCAGTGCCTCGAGGTCGGCCGGCACCGCGCGCGAGAAGCCCCAGATCTCGGCGCGCAGACCCGCGTCGGAGATCAGCCGCACCGCGTCCCAGTCGTCCTTCGAGACGCGCGGGAAGCCCGCCTCGATCCGGTCGATCCCGAGCTCGTCGAGCAGACGGGCGATCTCGAGCTTCTGCTCCGGGTCGAGCACGACGCCGACGGTCTGCTCGCCGTCCCGCAGCGTCGTGTCGTAGAGGCCGACCGCGCCGCCGAGCCGGTACGCGTCGTTGAGCTCGCCGGTCCAGATCATCCGCACACCACGCCGTCGGGAAAGGTGGAGAGCTTCTCGACCCCGTCGGCGGTGACGAGGAAGTTGTCCTCGACGCGAAGGCCGCCACCCCCCTCCCAGTAGATCCCGGGCTCGACCGCGAGCACCATCCCCTCCTCGATCGTCCCGCTTCCCGCCTGGTGGGCGTACGGCGGCTCGTGCGCCCGCGCGCCGACGCCGTGCGCGACGGGGTGGCTCGGCTGGCCGGGATAGCCGGCCTCGTCGATGCCCTCGCGGATGAGGCGGTCGAGCTCGGCGAGGCTCGCGCCCGGCCGGCAGTGCTCGAGCGCGCGCTCGTAGACGGTCATGAGCTGCCGCTCGAGCTCGGCATACTCGGCGCGCAGCTCGCCGGGACAGAGGTTCTTCGTATGGTCGCACCAATAGCCGTCGGCGCAGACCCAGATCTCGAACAGCGTCGGCTCGTCCTCCTTGACGGGCAGGTCGCCGGTGGCCGTGAAGGTCTTGATGCCGGGGCCGGACCAGACGAGCGAGAAGCCGAGCGCCAGCTCGACGCGGCCGTTCCAGCCGGTGCCCGCGCCGTGGACGAAGCCGTTCCACATCGCGCCCGCCTCCGACTCCTTCATGCCGGGGCGGAGGTGCTCGCGGCAGTGCTCCATCGCCGACGTCGCGATCTCGTTAGCCAGGCCCATGCGCTCCAGCTCCTGCGCAGTCTTGAGCGCACGGGCGCGGGCCAGGAGCGGCGTCGCGTCGGCGACCTGCGTCCCGAACGAGTGAAACCAATCGTGGGTGAACGTCGTCGGCTCGCCGACCATGCGGTCGGACGCCTGCGTCCCGAGCGAGAGCTCGAGGCCGACCGTTCCGTGGTCGCGGGCCGCAGCCTGCGCGAGCTCGATCGCGCGGGCGACGGGCGGGCGCGGGTCCTCGGCGGCGTACCCCTGAATGAGACGCACATCCTCGGTCCAGGCGGTTCGGGCAGCGTCCTCCGCTGAGGCCTCGAGGCAGACGAGCGTCGGCTCACCCTCGCGCGGGAAGACCGCCGCCTCGTAGCCCTTCATCCCCCAGAAGTTGGTCAGGTAGAGGACGTTGTCCGGCGCCCGGACGACGAGCGCGTCGAGCCCCTCCTCGCCCATGAGCTCGCGGACGCGGGTGAGCTTGGCGTCGTCACGCGGCCAGGTCATGGACAGATCGTCACGCTTCTGCGACAGACCGGACACAGACAGGTGCGCCGGTCGCCGGTATCGTCGACCGCGAGGGAGGCGGGCAGTAAACCCCACCCAGGGTGGGGGTACGGGTTGACGCGTGAACTACCACCGCACGCGCTCGGGTGGGGGCTCGCCGTGGGCCTCCTCCCACCCCACGACGGGGTTGCGCAGCACGCCGATGCGCTCGATCTCCGCCTCCATCACGTCGCCCGGCTTCAGGTAGAGCGACGCCGGGTCGTCGCTGAAGCCGGCCACGCCGCTGACCGTCCCGGTCGAGACGACGTCGCCCGCGGAGTACCCGAGCGCCGAGTAGTGGCTGAGGATCTCCGGGATCGTCACAGACATGTTCCGCGAGTGCGACGTCTGACGCGGCTTGCCGTTCACGCGCAGCTCCATCGAGAGGTCGTGCGGGTCGGGGATCTCGTCGGGCGTCACGATCCAGGGGCCGAGCGGGCAGAACGTGTCGATCGCCTTGCAGAACGAGAACACGCCTGAGCGCATCTCCCGGCGCTGGATGTCGCGCGCCGTGATGTCGTTGAAGATCACGTAGCCGCCGATGTAGTCCGCCGCCTCCTCCGGCGAGAACCATGTTCCGGCCCTGCGGACGACCACCGCCAGCTCCAGCTCGTAGTCGAGCTCGTCGGTCAGGTGCTCGGGGTAGACGACCGGGTCGTCAGGCCCGACGATCGCGTCCACGTTCTGGAAGAAGACGATCCAGGGCGCGATCTCGTGGGACCAGGCGACGTTCTTCGACTCCTTCTCGTGCTCGCGGAAGTTCCCGGCGGTGTGAAAGAACTTCTTCGGCACGATGGGCGCCCGCAGTCGCACATCCTCGAGCGCGTGCTCGGCGCTGGTCGCGCGCGCGACCGCGCCGGCCTCGAAGTACTCCCGCATCGACGGGACGTCGAGCTCGACCACGAGGTCTCCGCGCAGCTCGCCGACCAGCCCGTCGTCGAACGTGACGAGCCTCACGCGACCCCGCAGATCCGCTGCGCGGCGAGCGCGTAGACGCGTGCCATCCGCGCAAGGCCCTCGATCTCTAGGTTCTCGCCGTACTCCGTGTCGAGGAGCCCCGTCGACGTGCCGTAGTTCACGGTCGGGACGCCGTAGCGCGTCAGTGCCGAGGCGTCGGAGAACCAGCGGGTCACGTCTCGCTCCGGCGGCGCGCCGAAGACCTCGGAGTGACTGGCGTCGATCGCCTGCACGAGCGGGTGATCCTCGGCGATCTCCGCGCCCGGCGCGGTTACGTACACCTCGCCCTCGACGCGGTAGTCGGGGAAGCGCGCCGCAAGCTCGCGCACGAGCCCCAGGACCTCCCGGCGCGCGACCGGCATCGGCTTGGTCGGCGGCACCCGCACGTCCAGGAACAGGTCGGTCCGATGCGGCGTGCGAGAGACTCGCCAGCCGAAGCCACCTTGCATCGCCCCGACGTTGACGATCGCCTTCGCACCGCGGTACGCGTTGGCCGGGTCGTCCTCCCAGGTCGGGATCCACTCGAGCACGGCGTCCAGCACCTCGCGCATGCGCAGGATCGAGTTGCGGTCGCGCACACCCTCGCTGAACGCGGTGTGGATGAAGTTGCCGTGGGTCGAGATGCGCAGCCAGAGCGAGCCGAAGTGCCCGAGCACGAGCTTCTGCTCGGTGGGCTCGCCGAGGATGCACATGTCGGCGATGCCGCCGTGCGTGACCAGGTGCCGCGTCCCGGTCGCGTAGCCGCGGAACTCAGAACCCTGCGCGTCGCCGTATTGCGCCTTCTCGATCTCGCCGCAGACCGCCGCGACGAGCAGGTCGCCGCGCAGCCGCACCCCTGAATCGAGCAACGCGCGCACCGCTTCGACGTAGCAGGCGAGCGCGCCTTTCATGTTCGAGATCCCGAGCCCGTAGAGCCGGCCCTCGCGCACGAACGGCTCCGGCCGGAATCCCGGCACGTGTGCCAGCCACGGCTCGCGCCCCGAGTACGAGGTGTCCACGTGCCCGTTGAACATCAGAGAAGGCCCATCCCCCACACCCGCGAGCGTGCCGAGGACGTTCGCGCGCCCGTCCTCGACCTGCTGCCACTGAACGGCCAGGCCCAGGTCGGTGAGCGTCTCGGCCATGAACTGAGCCATCTCCTCCTCGCTGCCGGTGAAGCTCGGGATCGAGATCGCGTGGCTCGCCCACTCGACGAGCCGGTCGGTGTCGATCGTGAGCGCCATCAGCGCACGTGCGGCAGGACCCGCTCGCCGAAGAGCCGAATCTGCTCGTGGCGCCGGTCGCCCCAGAGCTCGAGCATGACATGGGTGCAGCCGGCTTCGCGGTACTCCTCGATCGCAGCGATGCAGTCGTCGGGCGTGCCGGCGATCGGCTTGCACTTGTCCAGCAGGGCATCGCTGACCTCTGCCTTGGCGGCGAGCCGGCCGCCGCGCTCCATCGCCTCCGCCACGGGCCGGATCTCGTCCTGCTCGATGCCCGCGAGATCGAGGAGCGTGTCCGCCGCTCCCTGGATGTTCTGCACCTTGTTCGCGAGGTACATGCCGGCGATCTCGCGCGCGCCGTCGAGGCCGGCGTTGCGGTCGGACTCGTGGATCGAGGCGACGATCGTGCAGCCGATATCGATGTCGCTCCCGACGTTCTCGCGCGTGTAGCGGACGAATGCGGGAGTCGTGATCGACGGCGTGAGGCAGCCGTCAGCGATCTCACCCGCGAGCCCCTGCATCT
>Ga0307319_10000276_pt1 | contig 16116 bp, 15 predicted proteins | sample ER_DNA_368_FD_194491 | JGI IMG/M metagenome (GOLD analysis project Ga0307319, IMG submission 194491) | Bulk soil microbial communities from the East River watershed near Crested Butte, Colorado, United States - ER_DNA_368 | ecosystem: Environmental > Terrestrial > Soil > Floodplain | place...
TTCCATGGCGAGGATGACAACATCGTCAACGCGAAGACTGTGAAGGCGGTCTCGCGTGGTCTGGTGCCGATCGTCTGCGTCGGCGAGGGCCTTGCGGTTCGGCAGGAGCTGCGCCAGGTTCCGGACACGTTGCACCACGTCGAGGGGGCGCTCGCCGGGCTCACCGCTGAGCACGTGGCGAAGATGGTCATCGCGTACGAGCCGGTGTGGGCGATCGGCACTGGACGGGTGGCCACACCTGATGACGCTCAAGAGGTCTGCGCGGCGATCCGCGGCTGGATTTCACAGCGGCACGGCGACGACATCGCGGCTCAGATAAGGATCTTGTACGGCGGATCGGTCAACGCGACCAACGTTGCCGCCTTGATGGCCGAGGCGGACATCGACGGCTGCCTGGTCGGCGCGGCCAGCCTGAAGCCCGACGAGTTTGCTGCCATTGCACGGTTCTACGAGATGCCGATGATCTGAGCCACGCGAATCCAACGCTGGTGGAGATTTTCACTCATTTATGAATCGGTGAGTTAGGCTAACGTCCGTGCTTCTCGTGCCCATGATGACCGTGCCGATCCTGATTTTCTCCATCATTGTGGTGATCACCAGCGTCGCGCTCGCGTTGTTCGTGCTGATGCACAAAGGCCGCGGCGGTGGTTTGTCTGATCTCTTTGGTGGTGGAATCTCTTCCTCCCTCGGTGGGTCGTCAGTCGCAGAACGAAATCTCGACCGACTCACCGTCATCATCGGAGTGGTCTGGTTCGCTGCAATCGTGGCACTCGGCTTGCTCTACAAGCTGGGTGCCTGACTGCTCACGACCACCGGCCGGTCGCTCGACAAGATAGGAACTCATCCACGGCTAAGAAGGGCGAGGGAGAACGAAGGTGGCTGGTGGAAGTGCCATTCGTGGCAGCCGGGTGGGCGCTGGTCCGATGGGGGAGGCCGAGCGGGGCGATGCCGCACCGCGCCTCTACGTCTCGTACTACTGCGCGCACAATCATGAAACGCGGCCCGCATTTGCCGCAGATGCCACGATTCCTGAGACCTGGGACTGCCCGCGATGCGGTTTACCGGCAAACCTCGACTCCCTGAATCCGCCGCCACCGCCGAAGATCGAGCCGTACAAGACACACCTGGCTTACGTCAAGGAGCGCCGTACCGACAAAGAGGCGGCCGACATCCTCACTGAGGCGCTGCAAGCCCTTCGCGCCCGGCGCGAACGCGGCGACGTCATTTACTGAGCTATCTACTGGGCTCGGCCTAGATCCGTCCGCGCTGCTGCAGATCGGTGGGCAGCTCGGCTGCCGCGTCGCGGTCCAGTAACCACAGTGTTCGTTCCACTCCGGAGACTCCGGCCGCAGGGACCTGCACGGGGCCAGCGCCCAGTAGCGCCATCTTCGCAGCCGCCGCCTTGTCCGATCCGCTCACCACGAACCAGACCTCGCGCGATCGGTTGATCACCGGAAGGCTCAAGCTGATCCGCTCGGGTGGCGGCTTCGGGGAGGCACGTACCGGGATGACATCACCTTCGGCGTACGACGAGGGATGCTCGGGGAAGATCGAGGCGACATGGCCGTCGGGCCCCATGCCGAGCAAGCAAATGTCGAAGATCACCTCGCCAAGCTCCCGCGCATAAGCTTCAGCGGCTTGATCAAGGTCAACGCCGCCGTCGCTTGCGGGCATCTCATGAACTCGATCCGGGTTGAGTGCCAGTGGCTTGGCGAGCAAATCGAGTGCCTGCTTGGCGTTCCGGTCAGCATCGTCAGCCGGAACAAACCGCTCGTCCCCCCACCAGAGATCCACTCGGGACCAGTCGACGGCTGAGTTCGATCCCTCATCGGCCAGCCGCTGGTAGGCACGGGTGGCGATTCGCCCCCCGGTGAGCGCGACTTGCGGGATCCGGAAGTCGCGCTGAATCTCGGTTAGCCGCGCCATCAGCCGGGCGGCGAGGGCCTCCGCCACCTCATCCGGCCCGGAATGCAGCAAGATCTCGGGACTTCCACCGCTGTTCGCCGCGTCCATGCCTAGCGACTCCCTGTTGTGATCGTGGTCTTCTTGGCAGCCGTTCGAGCCGGATCCGCCGCTTTCTTGGCAGTGCCCTTCTTGGCGGTGCCCTTCTTGGCAGTGCCCTTCTCGGCCGCTCGTCTGCTCGCTGTTTTCTTGGGTCCACCGTCTAACAGCGACTTGACGGTGTGCTCGTAGACCTGGTCCGGATCCATGCGACGCAGTTCTTCGGAGAGCAGCTCGGTGAAATTGCGACGCTTGAGGGCCACGAGCCGCTCGGGCTGCCCGGGTACGGCATAGGACGCCAGCAGGCCGTCGGGCCTGGTGATCGCAATGTCGCCGGCTGCGGTACCCATCCGGACAGAGGTAAGCCCGGGCCCGCCGCTGACCTTGCCGGTCACCTGGACTTTGAGCCGGGTCCGCAGCCAAGCTGCGAGCAGGTCGGCAGACGGGTTGTTGCGTTCAGACTCGATGGAGACCGACTTGATCTTGGCCGGATACTGGTCCAGGGCGGCGGCCAGCAGCGCCCGCCAGGGCGTCAGTCGCGTCCAGCTCAGGTCTGTATCACCTGCGGTGTAGTCCTTGGCGCGTGCCTTCAGTGCTGCGAGCGGGCGAGGAGAGGCTGCCGCATCAGTCATCCGTCGCATCGCCAGCTGTGCCAGCTCATCGTCCGCGCGGTTGCGCGGCGCTTTACCTGGCCACCAGATGACGACGGGTGAGTCAGGAAGTAACAGCGGCCGGATCACTGAGGCAGGATGTGCTGCCACCGCGCCGCGCATCCTGATCACCACAACCTCGCCCGGCGTGCCCTCGCCGATGTGGACCTCGGCGTCCAAGGCGGCGTTTCGTCCCGGCGCCGTGACCACCAGCAGAATCCGAGACGGATGCTCACGTCCGGCCGCCATACTTGCCTCGAGTGCGCTCGGGAACTCGGAGTCGTCGCACACGATGATCAAGGTCAGCACCATGCCCTGGGCTTGGCTGCCCGCACTGCGTCGGACCCGTATTAGCTCGGCGGAGATCTTCGCCGAGCTGGTGCCCTCAAGGTTGATGATCATGGCCGCCGCCAGCTGAACCCGTCCCGGGCCAGCATCTCCTCGGCACTCCTCGGTCCCCAGGATCCCGGTTCATACGGCTCGGGCTGCTCCGGCAGACCGGCCCAGTAGTCCAACACCGGATCCAAGATCTCCCAGGAAAGCTCAACTTCCTCGTGTTGTGGGAACAGCGGTGGATCGCCTAGCAGGACGTCCAAGATCAACCTCTCGTACGCCTCGGGGGAGGATTCGGTGAATGCCTCGCCATAGGCGAAGTCCATGTTGACGTCGCGGATTTCCATCTGGGTACCTGGCACCTTGGCGCCAAAACGCAGAGTCACGCCCTCATCCGGCTGGATCCGCAGCACGACGGCGTTGTAGCCCAGCTCCTCGGTGTCGGTCTTGGCAAAAGGCAGGTGTGGTGCGCGCTTGAACCCGAGTGCGATCTCGGTTACTCGGCGCGCGAGGCGTTTTCCGGTGCGCAGGTAAAACGGCACACCCGCCCACCGGCGGTTATCGATGTCGAGGCGGATCGCGGCGTAGGTCTCGGTTCGTGTGTCCGGTGGGATCCGATCCTCGTCCAGATAGCCCTTGACCTTCTCCCCGCCGGCCCAGCCCCCGGCGTACTGACCCCGGGCGGTATACAGGTCCATCCGCTTCGGTGGTCGAGCCGCGGCAAGCACTTTCTGCTTCTCCGCGCGGAGCTGGCTCGCTTCGAAGGAGTTCGGTTCCTCCATCGCTGTCAGCGCCAGCAGCTGCAGCAGGTGATTCTGGACGACGTCCCGGGCGATACCAATGCCGTCGAAATATCCAGCGCGACCGCCGATGCCGATGTCCTCGGCCATGGTGATCTGCACCTGGTCGACGTAGTTGTTGTTCCATACCGGCTCGAACAGCTCGTTGGCGAACCGGAGCGCCAACACGTTCTGCACGGTCTCCTTGCCGAGATAGTGATCGATGCGGAACACCGACGTAGCTGGAAAGACGCTGAGGACAATCCGATTCAGGTCCCGAGCGCTGGCTAGATCGTGGCCGAACGGTTTTTCGATCACCACCCGGCTCCACCGACCGGGGTGCTGCTCGGCCAGCCCGTGGGAACGCAACTGGTCGACGACCGTCTGGAACAATCCGGGCGGTATGGAGAGGTAGAACGCGTGGTTACCGCCGGTACCACGCGCCTCGTCAAGGTCGGCGATCGTCTCAGCCAGATGGTTGAAGGATTCCTCGTCGCCGATCTCACCTGGCACGAACCGGATGCCTTCAGAGAGTTGTTGCCAGACTTCCTCTCGGAAGGGGGTTCGGGCGTGCGCCTTCACTGCGGTGTGCACGACATGCGCGAAGTCCTGGTGCGCCCAGTCCCGCCGGGCAAACCCGACCAGCGCGAAACCAGGCGGTAGCAGGCCACGGTTGGCCAGGTCGTAGACCGCCGGCATCAGTTTCTTGCTGGACAGGTCGCCGGTGACCCCGAAGATCACCAGCACGCATGGGCCGGCAATCCTCGGCAGTCGCCGGTCTTGGAGATCCCGCAGTGGATTGGGCCGCAGATCTGTGGTCACTTCGCAGACTTAGCAGCCTCGAGCTCCTGCTGCACGTTGGAGACCAATTCGTTCCACGATGCCTCGAACTTCTCGACACCTTCCTTCTCGAGTACCTCGACCACCTCGTCGTAGGAGATGCCCACCCGCTCCAGGGCGTCTAGCAACTCCTGCGCTTCCGCCTTGGTACCGGTCACCATGTCACCGCGCACCTCGCCATGATCGGCGAAAGCCATCATGGTCTTCTCCGGCATGGTGTTCACCGTGTTCGGTACGACGAGGTCGGTGATGTACATGGTGTCGGAGTAGTCAGGGTTCTTGACCCCGGTCGAGGCCCACAGCGGGCGCTGCCGGTTGGCTCCCTGGGCCTCAAGAGCGGCAAACCGCTCGCCGCTGAACTCCTCCTCATAAAGCGCGTACGCGAGGCGTGCATTGGCGATGGCGGCCTTGCCGCGCAGCGCTAATGCCTCGTCCGAGCCGATGGCTTCCAGTCGCTTGTCGATCTCGCTGTCCACTCGGGAAACGAAGAAGGAAGCCACGGATTGGATCTTGCTCAGGTCATGCCCAACGGCTGCAGCCTGTTCCAAGCCGGTCATGTAGGCATCGATCACCGCACGGTAGCGCTCAAGCGCGAAGATCAGCGTCACATTGACGCTGACGCCCTCGCCGGTGACCGAGGCGATCGATGGCAGACCGGCCTTGGTTGCCGGGATCTTGATCAATACGTTGGGCCGGTCGACGATCTTCCACAGGTCTGTGGCCTGCGCGGTAGTTGCGTCGGTTTCATTGGCAAGATCAGGATCGACCTCGATGGAGACACGTCCGTCGACGCCGTTGGTTGCGGCATAGGTAGCGGCCATGACGTCACACGCATTGCGTACGTCGTCGGTGGTGAGCTTTTTGATGGCGTCGTGGAGGTCGGCGTCGCGTGCCGCTAGTTCCATCATCTGTGCGTCGTACATGTGGCCTTGGGACAGCGCCGCGGCGAAGATCGTCGGGTTGGTTGTGACGCCGGAAACGGAGTAGTTGGACACCAGATCGGCGAGGTTGCCGGAGGTGATGCGCTCGCGCGACAGGTCGTCTAGCCAAATGGATACGCCGGCGTCTGCGAGGGCCTTGAGTCGTTCGCTCATGATCAGTTCTCCTCGATGAGTGGTGGTGGCGTCAGTTGATCGTGACGCCGGGGTGGACCTCTTCGTCTGCGGGCCCTACCGGTCCGCTGGCTGCCGGATGCGTGGGTGCTGTTGTCCCGGTGGCCGCATCGAGGCTGGATTGGGCGGCTGCGACGACTGTCTTGGCAGTGAAGCCAAACTCCTTGAATAACAGGCTGCCGGCCGCGCTAGCTCCGTAGTGATTGATGCTGATGATTCGCCCGGCGTCACCGACGAGGTCACGCCAACCGATCCCGACTCCCGCCTCGATCGAGACCCGCGCCTTGATGTCGGGCGGGATGACAGAGTCCTTGTAATCCTGATCTTGCCCATCGAACCATTCCCGACATGGCATCGACACCACGCGCGCAGCGATGCCCTGGTCGGCGAGCTGCTGCTGGGCCGTGACGATGTACTGCACCTCCGAGCCCGTCCCGATCAAGATCACATCCGGGGTACCGTCGCTGTCTTTGAGAATGTAGCCGCCTCTCGCCACTCCAGAGGCGTCGGCGAAGCCGTCCTCGCCGCGTGGGAAGATAGGCACGGCCTGCCGGGTGAGGGCCAGCCCGGCGGGTCTGTCTTTGTTTTTCAAGATCACTTCCCACGCCGCCGCGGTCTCGTTGGCGTCCGCCGGCCGGACCACGTCGAGTCCCGGGATCGCCCGCAGCGCGGCAACGTGTTCGATCGGCTGGTGGGTTGGGCCATCTTCTCCGAGACCAATCGAGTCGTGAGTCCACACGTAGGTCACTGGCAGCTTCATCAATGCCGCGAGACGCACTGCGGGCCGCATGTAGTCGCTGAACACCAAGAAGGTGCCGCCGTACGGCCGTAAGCCGCCGTGCAGCTTGATGCCGTTCATGATCGCGCCCATGGCGTGCTCGCGGATCCCGAAGTGCAGCACCCGGCCGTAGGGGCCGCCAGGGAACATCTTGCTTTGCCGGTCGCTGGGCAGGAAGCTCGGCTCGCCTTCCGGGGTGGTGAGGTTGGATTCGGCGAGGTCGGCTGAGCCGCCCCACAGCTCAGGCATCCGAGGAGCGATCGCGGTCAGCACCTTTCCAGACGCCGCTCGGGTCGCGATCCCCTTGGGATCGGCAGACCAGCTCGGCAATGCCTCCTCCCAGCCCGGGCTCAGGTCGTTCCTGGTCAGCCGCTCATGCAGTCCCTTGGCTTCCGGATTGTCCGCGGCCCAACTGTCGTAGGCCTGCTGCCACTGCTGCTCGGCCTCGGCCCCGCGGTCCACCAGCTTGCGGGTGTGCTCGATCACCTCATCGGCAACCTCGAAGGTCTTCTCCGGATCGAAGCCCAGCACCTCCTTGGTATCGGCGACCTCCTCATCACCCAGCGCAGCGCCATGAGCCTTCCCGGTGCCTTGCAGGTGAGGGGCGGGCCAGCCGATGATCGTATGCAAGCAGATGAAGCTCGGCCGATCGGTGACTGCTTTGGCAGCCTCCAAAGCATCCTGCAAGGCAGCGACATTCTCCTGGTAGTGATGAGCGTCGCCGTGGGTCCAATCCACGCTTTGCACGTGCCAGCCGTACGCGGCGTACCGGGCGGTGGTGTCCTCGGTCAGGGCGATGTTGGTGTCGTCCTCGATGGAGATGCGATTGCTGTCGTAGATCAACGTCAGATTGTCGAGCCGCTGAGTCCCGGCCAGCGACGAGGCCTCGGAGGAGACACCCTCCTCGATATCGCCATCGGAGGCGAGGCAGTAGATGTGATGGTCGAAGACCGAGGATCCGGGCGGAGCATCAGGGTCGAGCAATCCGCGCGTCCGGCGAGCGGCCATGGCCATTCCCACTGCGTTGGCGACGCCCTGGCCCAGGGGCCCGGTGGTCACCTCGACGCCCTTGGTATGCGCGTGCTCAGGGTGCCCAGGCGTCAACGAGCCAAAGAATCGGTACGCCTTGATGTCATCGAGTTCGAGCCCGAAACCGCCGAGGTAGAGCTGAATGTAGAGCGACAAGCTGGAGTGTCCACACGACAGCACGAACCGATCGCGGCCCGGCCAGTTGGTGTTGCTGGGGTTGTGTCGCATCATTCTCTGGAAGAGCAAATAGGCCACGGGCGCCAGGCTCATCGCCGTGCCCGGATGGCCGTTGCCGACGTGCTGCACGGCATCAGCAGCGAGCACCCGTATGGTGTCGACCGCGCGCGAATCGAGGTCGGTCCACCAGTCCGGGAGGACTGCGCCAGGAATGTTGGTGTCGGTCACACTCACGTAGGAAAGGTCCTTCCGAGACAGGCTGTGCGGGCTGCAGTCGAGCAGGCCGAGACAATGCGAGCCTATCGGGGGGCAGTCGGCCGGCGATATAGGGTCAGGCCGGGAAAGCTCGCATATGGGATCTGTGATAACTCCACGTCATGAAGTGTCAATCGCAGCGCCGAGCCCTAGACTGCCCTTGACCTGGGCCGACTAATAGTGAGTGAGTAGAGCTTGTGACGAGCATCGACGTCCCAGATCGGGTGGCCGCCGACAACCGTGCAGCCCGCGTCGACCTCGGGGTCAAGGCGATTCGCCGCAGCCGTCAGCTCGCCCGTGTGCGCGATGTTGTCACGGCATACCTCGGGCTGACCAAGCCACGCATCATCGAGCTACTCCTGGTCACTACCGTGCCGGCGATGTTCCTCGCTGCCGGCGGGGTTCCGCCGTTCATAGTGGTGCTGGCCACGATGGTGGGCGGCTGCCTGGCCGCGGCTAGCGCCAACGCCATCAACTGCGTGCTCGACCGTGACATCGATGAGCAGATGCGGCGTACTCGGCGCCGTCCGCTGCCCCGGCACGCTGTCAGCCCACTGGGTGCGACCGTGTTCGGAATGATCTTGGGGATCGCCGCGACGCTGTGGCTGGGCTATTTCGTCAACTGGTTGTCGGCAGCGCTCGCGTTGGGCGCCAATGCCTTCTACATCGTGGTGTACACCGTCTGGCTGAAACGACGTACGCCGCAGAACATCGTCTGGGGTGGCATCGCAGGCTGCTTTCCACCGCTGATCGGCTGGACTGCAGTGACCGGAAGCCTGGCGCTCACCCCGTTCGTCATGTTCTTGATCGTGTTCTTCTGGACTCCGCCGCACACCTGGGCGCTCGCCATGCGCTACCGGGAGGACTACGCGCGCGCGAACGTCCCGATGCTGCCGGTTGTGAGGTCAGCCCCTGTGGTGGCTCGACAGATCATGGCGTACTCGGCGGTGACGGTACTGGCGTCGCTGGTCCTCTGGCCGGTGGCGCACACCGGCTGGCTGTATCCCGCAGTGGCTGTCGTCCTGGGCGTTGCACTGCTGTGGCAATCCGCTCTGCTGTTGGCGCGGGCGCGGCGTGGCCTGACCGACGCGGCGTTGCAGCCGATGCGGCTCTTCCACTGGTCGAACTCCTACCTCGCGCTGCTTTTCGTCGCTGCCGCGGTCGATACGCTGCTGCGCTGAGGCGCCGCTCACTGACCGAGCGAGACGATCATGCGGCGTCGCAGCGGCGGCACTGCCGCAACGATGCGTAACACCGTACGGAACGCGCCGCGAGCCAGCCAATTGGCTGATCCTGCCTGGCGCGCGTTGCTGAGCGACCTTCTGACTGCGGCGAAGCCGTACTCCCGCATCTGTTCCTCGTACTCGTGCAGCGCTGGTATCAGCTCGCGTTCCCCTGACGCGACGGCCATCAGTCGACTGCGCAACAAATCGGCATCACGGAGTGCGGTGTTAGCACCAATGCCGGCCATTGGGGTCATGTTGTGGATCGCATCGCCAAGCAGCGTCACCCGTCCCGTTGGCCAGGGGTCGACGGGCCTCGCGCTGCGGACCTGGATCGCATTGACCGTGGTCGGGTCTGATCCGTCGATCAGCTCTCGCAGCGCCGGCGCCCAGCCGGCTGTCCGGTCGAGCACGACGCCCTGCAGATCCGCGCCGCTCAGCGCCTTGGCGTCCGGTGGGAAGCGACCGGCGTTGTCGGCGTAGGCCCAGAACGTGTACGCGGATGAGTTGTCCAGCAGGAAGCCATCGGGGGCTGTCTCCCCGGCGATCATCGTGCGGTCTGGTTGCCACACAGCGGTGAACAGAAAGCCGCTGCCGGTCGGGATGATCATGTTCGCGTCCTCGCGCAGCGGGCGTGGCAGGTTGGCTCGGTCAAGGCGGTGCTTGCCTGCGATGGCCAGGATGCCGGTGTTGATCCGCTCGGCGTCGGGAAGAAGCCGTTGTCGCACGCGGGAGTTGGCGCCGTCCGCACCGACCAAGATGTCGGCGGTAGCGGACATGCCGTCGGAGAAGTGTGCGGTGACCCGCCCGTCGGCGCCGGTTTCGTATCTGTCGAAGGTTTTGCCAAGGCGCACCACATCGTCAAGATCGGACAGCAGCACCTCACGCAAGCTGATCCGGCTCGCTCCGTAGTGAGCGTCGGCGGGGCTCGCATCGGGCAGAATTTCAGAGCCGGTGAACCGCAGCAAATCCTTCAACTGGTCGGTCGCGAAGCCAAAGCCGCCATCGTTGACTGAGACGGTGTCGAGGAACCGCTGCCAGATCGCGGGCGGCACGTTGTTGTACAACGCTCGGCTGCCGTGCGGGTTGATGTGGATGCGGTAGCCCTGTAGCCAGTCGGTGCGGGCCCCAGTGCGCTCGTAAACTGTGACCCCTATTCCGACCCGGTGCAGGCCCTGCGCGAGGCAAAGACCGCCGATACCGCCACCGATGATCATGACGTCGAGTTGTTGAGAGCTTTTCATGCTCTCGATCATTATGTGTTTGCATTACTGTGTCAAGTAGATACATGATTAATCCATGTGAAGAAATGACTATGTTAGGGTGGCCAGTATGAGCGAAGCCCGGCGATCTCCCCGCGGTCCGGAGCGCAAGCGTGATCCAGAGCGCACCCGCGAGCGCATTCTCGACGCCGCTCTGGTCGAGTTCGGCGAACATGGGCTTGCCGGCGCCCGGATCAGCGCAATTGCCAGCAGGGCCGGGGTCAACGAGCAGCTGATCTCGTATTACTTCGACAGCAAGGAGGGCCTCTACCGGACGCTCCAGGGCCGTTGGCAAGTGGCCAGCGCCGACGCGCGCCGACCGGAGCTGCCCATCGCCGAGGTCGTCGCGGCGTTCCTCCGACTCAACGTCGAACAGCGGTCCTACGCCCGGCTGCTGGCCTGGGATGGCTTGGCCGACACGAGCAGCGACGCGGACGAGGCGGGGGGCTACTTCACCGAGATGGTCGATGACCTGCGGCGTCGGCAACGTGCGGGCGAGCTGGCTGACGACCTGGATCCGGCCTACGTGCTGCTCTTGCTGTTCGCAGCTGCGCTTGCCCCGACCGTAATCCCGCAGATCGCCCGGCGGTTCACCGGTCTGGATGTCGACTCGCCCACGTTCCAGGCGGCGTACGCCGAGCAGCTGCGGCGGGTCGTCGAACGGCTCGCCGACTAAGTTGACCGCGTGGCCCAGTCGGTGGAGTTGACCCTTGATCCGTCAGCCGAGGCGGCGCTTGTTGCGCAATGGGATCGCTTGGCTGCGGCTGGCGTGGCGAAGCCGCAGCGCTCGGACCCTGAGGGGCATCACCGGCCCCATCTCACCTTGTACGCCGCCGATGCCATCCCGGAAGCTGCTGAGTCAGAGCTTCCCGAGATCGTCGCCGATATCGATCTGACCGTACGCGTCGGCGCCGTCATGATCTTCGGTCCTCGCAATGGCACCTGCATCCTGGTGCGGCAGGTACTGGCATCGGTCGAGTTGTTACACCTGCAGCAGCAAGTCGCGCTGGCGTGTGAAGCCGATCCCACGGGCCAGTTCGGAGCTGGGAATTGGAGCCCTCATGTCACCTTGGCGCGTCGAGTCCTCAGCGATGATGTCGGCAAGGCAGTCAGCGTGCTGGGGTCCCATGGGGAATTGGAGGCGAGAATCCAGCGGTGCCGGCGCTGGGACGGCAAGCGCCGCACAGCATGGTGGCTTATTTGACCTGAAGCCTCGAGTCTGAACGTCGCACTGAGAGCACCAGATTGGTGACCGTGGCAATGGCGAGCGAAGCACCGAGTAGGTGTAGCGCGACCAGCCCGATAGGAAGCCCCAATTGGTACTGGGCTATGCCGACTGCTGCCTGCATGATCTCGACGAGGAGCAACAGCAGCACGGCTCGACTACGCAGCAGGACGAAGCAGACCACACTTGCGGCGATGGTCGCGTAGACCACGCTCGTGTGCAGGCGCGTCACCAGCATGCCGTCAAGTGCGTTGCGCGGGGCATTCTCATCACCGGCATGCGGTCCACTGCCTGTCACCAGGGTGCCGAGCCAGAGCGCCAGCCACATGAGAACGAAGGTGATCCGGGTGAGGATCACCGGAAGACCCGAAACACTGGCAGGCGCGATGTGCCACGTCTTGCGCACCAGCCAGACCGCGAGCGTGATCAGGACCATCGACAGCAGGAAGTGCAGCCCGACAACGTACGGGTTGAGCTGAGTGAGTACGGCGATTCCACCGATGACGCCCTGCAGCGGGATGCCCAACGCCAGGGCACCCGTGAGCCAGCGCAGGTCGGACCGCGGCCGGTCGTTCTCCCGGTACAGCAGCGCGCTGATGAAGGTGAGCACCGCCGCGATGATCAGCACAAAGGTCAGCAGCCGATTCCCGAACTCGATCGCCCCGTGGATGCCGAGCTGGGGATGAGAGACGTAGGAGTCCGCGGTGCAGCGTGGCCAGGTCGGGCAGCCGAGCCCCGAGCCGGTCAGCCGAACCAGGCCGCCAGTCACCACGATCACGATGTTCATGATCAACGACACGATGGCCCAGCGCCGCAGAGCGGACGGGCCACGGACGACTCGGAGCAGCTTCGGCCCACGGCTGGGGGGCGCTTCAGTCTCCGGGCTCAGCTGCTTCACGACGTCCAACGAAAACCTTTCCAAGCGGCGAGGCCAGCGGCCACGAGCCAGGCTAACAAGACCAGCACGGGCCAGCTCAGCACCTGTCCATTCGCTGCGGCCCGCAGCCCTTCGCCCAAGGCAGCCGTCGGCAGCGCCTCAATCAGCGGACGCAGTGCAGCCGGATAGCGGGCCACGGGAATGATCAGTGCGCCGCCAATGAGCAAGATCACATAGATCAGGTTGGCGAGGCCGAGCACCGACTCGGCGCGAAGCCTGCCCGCGAGCAGCAACGCAAGGCAGACAAACGTCGCGGTAGCCAAGATCACCAGAAGAACCGCAAAGAGGGCCGATAGCGGGGTGAACCGCGGCCGCCAGCCAAACGCAAGCGCGGCACCGGCCAAGATCACCAGCTGGCCAGTCATGATCATGATCACCGCCAGCGCCTTTCCGGCGAGTAGTCCTGGTTTGCCCAGTGGCGTGGTTGCCAGCCGCTCCAACACCCCGTAGCGGCGCTCGAAGGCGGTGGAGATCGCTGTCGAGGTAAATGCTGAGGACCAGACTGCCAGCGCGAGCACCGATGGCCCAAGCAACTCCATGCTGCCCAGCGAGGCCTTGACGAACCGGCTCGCTACCAAGATCGCCACCGGAATCACCAGAGCCAGCAACAGTTGTTCGCCATTGCGGATCAGCAGCCGGGTTTCGATGAGTCCGTGTCGGAAAATTCGCTTGGCGGGAGGCGCCGGTACGGGAGCGGGGGAGAGGTCCAGTCCTTCGTCGGGCGCCGTCATGAGGTGGCTCGTGCACTGGTGTGAGTGAGGAAGACGGTCTCCAGGGTGCCGCCCGACTTGGTGAGCTGATGCACAGTTCCCGAGATGGTGACGCGGCCGCGGTCGACGATGAACACCTGGTCGGCGAGAGCTTCGGCCTCATCCATCGCATGGGTCGTGAGAAGCATGGTGACGCCATTCGCGCGGAGCTCACGCAGTAACAGCCAGGTGGCGCGACGGGCGTGCGGATCCATACCGGCCGTCGGTTCATCCAGAAAAACCAACTCGGGTCGGCCAATGAGGGCTCCGGCCAGATTCACTGCTTGCTGTTGGCCGCCGGACAGCCGCCGGTAGGAAGTTGTCGCGCATTCACTGAGTCCGAGCCGCTCGACCAGCAGCTCCACAGGCAACGGATTGGCGTATAGCCCGGCCAGATAGCGCAGAAGCTCGACTGCCTTGATCCCTGACCACGAGCCGGCGCTCTGGGGCATCAGCCCGATCCGGCCGGCGAGCTGACGGGAGCCGGCGGCTTGGCCCAGCACCTCGACTGTCCCAACGGAGGGCCGAATGAGATTGGTGCAGCACCGGATAAGCGTTGTCTTGCCTGCGCCATTGGGCCCCAAGACCGCTGTAAGCGCGCCAGTTCTGGCCTGCAACGTCAGCCCGTCGAGCACCGGGCGGCCGCCGAATCTGACCACCAGATCGTCGACCCGAACGGCGCTGTCGGGACTGGGCACCGATGAATTCTAGACCGGCTGACTGGGTGCTCAGGACAGAACGGGGCCGGCCAAGACCCAGAGCAGTTGCGGCAGCCGAGACGCCGAAGAATGCGCTCGCCGATTCAGGTGCCCTGGCGGCAGCAGAGGTGTCGGCTGCTCGGTCACTCGTGATTGCCGGTCAGGTCGGTGGCCAGAATGTCAGCGAGATCGTAGGTGACCGGCTCCTCCAGCTGCTCGTACGTGCAGGAGCGCGGGTCTCTGTCGGGTCGCCACCGGTTGAACTGGGCGGTGTGCCGAAACCGGTCTCCTTCCATGTGCTCGTAGCGGACCTCGACTACCAGCTCGGGGCGCAGCGGGATGAAAGACAGATCCTTTTTGGCATTCCAGCGGCTGAACTCCGAGCTCCGCGGCGTGCGGGTGCCTTCCTCCTGCTTCGCCCACGCCCAGGGATGATCGTCGAAGGTCGTGACCAACGGTTGCAGCTCGGTGAACAGCTCCTTGCGCCGGGCGGCGGGAAAGGCCCCGATCACCCCGACGCTGGCCAGCTCACCGGAGCCCTTGTAGAGGCCCAGCAGCAGCGACCCGATGCTGTCCGGACCGCTCTTGTGTATCCGGTAGCCGGCGACGACACAGTCCGCGGTGCGCTCGTGCTTGATCTTGAACATGGTGCGCTTGTCGGGCTGATAGGTACCGGTGAGCGGCTTGGCCACTACTCCGTCCAGCCCGGCGCCTTCGAACTGGGAGAACCACTCCACAGCCAGATCGTGATCCCGGGTGGCCGGGGTGAGATGAATCGGCGGCGCCGCATCCGACAACGCCTCCTCGAGCGCCGCCCGGCGCTCTTCGAACGGCCGCTCGGTGTAGTCGCTGTCGTCCAGCGCCAGCAGGTCGAACGCAATGAAGCGTGCCGGCGTCTCCTGTGACAGTAGCCTGACCCGACTGGCAGCCGGGTGGATGCGCTGCTGCAGCACCTCGAATTCCAGCCGGTCGCCGATCACGACGATGATCTCGCCATCGATGACACACTTTTCCGGGAGGTTGGCCTTCACCGCCTCCGCGATCTCTGGGAAGTAGCGAGTCATCGGACGCTCATTGCGTGAGCCGATCTCGACCTCGTCGCCGTCGCGGAACACGATGGAGCGGAACCCGTCCCATTTAGGTTCGAACGACAAAGGACCACTCGGGATCTGCGGCACGGCCTTCGCGAGCATCGGAGCGATCGGAGGCATCACGGGAAGCTGCATGCTGGCCATTCTGGCCTACCGCCTCTGTTGATCAGCTCTGACTGTCAGTGTCGGATGGGAGGCTGGATGACATGACAGATGCCATCTTTGCGGTGCCCGACGCGGCCCTCGATGATCTTCGAACCCGGTTGCAGAACACCCGGTGGCCGTCAGCCGTAGCGGGTCAGGGATGGGCGAGAGGAATCGATCTCGACTATCTCCGGCCGCTTGTCGACTATTGGATCACCGGTTTCGACTGGCGCGCGCAGGAGGCTGCGCTCGGCCGCTTCACGCACGAACGGGTGCAGGTTTCAGGTCTGTCTCTTCACCAGATCCACGAGCGGGCGGCGAACCCGGATGCGCTGGCCGTCGTCCTGCTGCATGGCTGGCCCGATTCGTTCCTGCGCTACACCAAGGCGCTGCCGCTGCTAAACGATTTCCATCGTGTTGTGCCCTCACTTCCCGGCTACGGTTTCTCGGAGCGACCAACGACCCCGGGTTGGAGCTCCCTTAGGGTGGCTGACGCCATTGCCGAATTGATGACCGCCGATGGCTATGACCGCTTCGTCGTCTCGGGTGGCGACGTCGGTGCCTCCGTCGCAGAACAGCTGGCGCGGCGTCATGCCGAGCGCGTTATCGCGCTGCATCTCACCGACGTGCCGTACACGCATTTGTTCTCGGTGGATCCAGCCGAGCTGACCGAACCGGAACAGGCCTATCTCGCGGCCGGACAGGCCTGGCAGATGAGCGAAGGTGCTTACGCGCTTATTCAGTCCACCAAGCCAGCGACCGCAGCCGTCGGGCTAGCGGATTCGCCAGCCGGACTGGCCGCGTGGATCGTTGAGAAACTTCGTTCATGGAGC
>Ga0307319_10000278_pt1 | contig 16058 bp, 13 predicted proteins | sample ER_DNA_368_FD_194491 | JGI IMG/M metagenome (GOLD analysis project Ga0307319, IMG submission 194491) | Bulk soil microbial communities from the East River watershed near Crested Butte, Colorado, United States - ER_DNA_368 | ecosystem: Environmental > Terrestrial > Soil > Floodplain | place...
AAGCAGATCTGGTACGCGCCGCGCGCTCCCGCGACGCCGTAATACCAGCACTCGAGGGCGACGCCCTCGACCGACGCGCTGGTCTTCGTCGCAGGCTCGCCGGCGAAGCTACCGAGGCGGTCCGGCGTGAAGTACGAGTCGATCTGGTCGAACTCGGACGGCGACAGCTGCGACGAGCTCTGCGCCGCCGATGAGCTCTCGTAGCGCAGCGTCTCGGGCAAGCGGTCGCGCACCTGCGGATAGAGGAAGACGAACGCGCCCAGAACCACGGCCGCGAGCACGAGCGGTTTCGTAACAGTCGTCACGCCAGCACGTTTTCTGCTGTTCCCGCGACTCTCCTCCCCAAAAGAGAAGGCCGCCCGGAGGCGGCCCTCTCGTCACCCGCTTGTCGTGCTTCTCAGTTGCGATGGATCGTGATCGGGACGTGCAGCGCAGTCGGAGCGCTTTCCGGCCCGAGCAGGAGCTCGCCGAAGTAGTCCTGACCGGAGGTCATGGACTTGGCGAAGTCCACGTGGAGCGTCACCGGCGTGCCGGCGGGAACCGCTCCGGACGGGACTCCGCTCACCGACAGGTCCGATCCCTGCACCGCGTCGAACGTGAGCGGGAAGGTCGGGGTGCCTGCCACGGAGAACCCGTGCACCCACACCTCGTACGTGCCGTCGGCGGGCCGGATCAGGGTCACGGACTCGTCGCCGGTCGCGCTGGTCGAGGAGCCGATCACCTGGCCGTCTTTGAGGACGTAGAGATCGATGTCGTTGCTCGGCAGATGCGCCTCGAACGTGGCCCGCGACGCGTGCGCGATCGTGAACGTCTTCTTCACGCTCGCCGTCGCCGGGTCGTTCGGGTCGTCCTGGTGAGCCGTCTCGGTGCTGGTCACCGGCTGGCTGAGGCCGAAGCCCTCGGCGTCGAGGCCGGAGAGGTCGACCGTCGACTCGAACGTGACGTCGAACGAGCCGCTGTCGGCGGACACCGACTGCTCGACCTCCGTCGGGTTGACGACGGCAGAGCCGAGCGTCGTCTCGAACGGAACGTCGAACTTGCCGCCGTCGTAGCTGACGCCGTGCTGGACGACCGCGTGCAGGCCTTCCTGCACAGGTGCCGTCACGACGTCCTCGGCGCCGCCCGTGGCGGTGTTGAACGCCCAGGTGCCCGAGCCCAGATAGGCGCGTGCGCTCGCGCCGACCGTGTCGAGGATGTACGGCCCGCCGAACGGAGCCGATCCGCCGAGCAGCTGGTACGAGTTGGCCGAGGGCCCAAACACGAGCGTGTCGAGGTCGGTGTACGGCGCAGCGTCGTCCCACGTCGTGTCGCTGAGGAAGACGGAGCCCTCAGCAGGCTCGTCGGGGACGTCGACGTAGAAGAAGCGCCAGTCGCCCGACTCCTCACGCCACGTCCAGTCGTTGGCCCCGAAGAACGAGCCGTTGTCGTAGAGCAGGTCGGACTGGCTCGCGGCCGTATCCGCGCCGCCGAAGCGGAGCTGGCCGGTGAGCTTGCCGTCTGCGTCCTGCGTGGCGGTTGCACCGACGGTCACCGAAACCGGCACGACGATGTTCTCGCCGCCGCCGTTCAAGACGACCGCGCCGTCGTACATGCCGTACGGAGCGTCGGCCGGCACGTTCATCGTTGCCGCGAAGGCACCGCCCGCGACCGAGGTCGTGGTCACCCACGGCCAGTCGACGTTGTCGTAGAAGTCGATCCGGATCTTGAAGTGTGTGACCGGGATCGCATTCGTCCGTTCGCTGTGCTGCAAGCCGAGGAAGATGCCGTCCGCCGTACGAGCCGCCGGATCACGGACGAACGACTCCAGCGCGTTCGAGCCTGCCCGGTGATACATGAAGCGGATGTACTCGCCCTCGTCCATCTCGGACGCGGGGAAGTTGAGATCGACATCGCCGTCGATGTGCGTGCTCTTCTTCCGCACCTTGTGATCGACGACGCCGTCACCGTCGGAATCCGTCCAGAGGTTGCCGTCGTGGTTGACGTCCGTCCAGTTGTACGTGAGGAGACGCCAGGCCTGGTCGGCCGTGTAGTCCCCGTTGGGGTCGAACTCGTTGCGCGGATAGTTCGCCCGCACGACCATCAGGTCGGCGTCTGGGTGCGACTGCACCAGCGATGTGAGGTCGACGAGGTAATCCGGCGCGTTGAAGTTGTACGTTGACTCACTGCTCAGGTTCGAGCTCGTGAACGACATGGACTGGGACGCCGTCCGCCTCATGTAGCGGTCCGAGACCGTCCACGTGCCCGGCCCATTGACCGTGAACGTTTGTGAGTCGCTCTGTCCCGGAGAGAGCGTCCGGGTGAAGACCGGATACTCGGTCCCGCGGTAATTGCCGGGGCGCCAGTTGTCCGGGGACACGAACGCGTCCGTGCCGGAGGCGACCCGGACGGCCCGGGCCGCATCCACTGAACCGCTGCCCTGGATCCAGCTCTCGTAGCCGAGGTCCTGGGCGGACGACTTCACGATCCGCTTCGCGGTCGCGTAGAAGCCGGCCGGGATCGTTCCGCCGTGGGACTGGCGCCACGCCTGGTAGACGAGCGCGGTGGCGGCGACGGTCACCGGGGTCGAGCGGCTCGTGCCGCCCCACGTTTCCCAGGCGATCCGGCCGTCGAGTGCCGAGTTCAGGGTGAGGTCGCCGGGGGAGAAGGCACCGTCGGCGACGACGTCGACGCCGTTGCCGCCGGTGGCCTGCGGCCCGCGGTTCGACCAGACCATGACGTCGTTGTCAGTGATCTGGCTCTCGTTCTTGATCGAGTCCCAGCCCGTGCCACCGAACTGCGTGGAGGCGCCGACGACGATTCCGGCCAGAGGCTGCGGCGCGGTCGCCGTGCCGAAGCCGGGGGCGCCGTTGCCCGTCGAGAAGACCGGGGTCGTGCGGGACCCGTTGTAGAGGAGGTCGGCTTCCTGGCTCGCCGCGTCGTAGCCGTCGTTGTCGGCTGCGGAGGAACCGTAGGAGTTCGACGTCACGTCGATCCCGTGCCTCGTGGCGAGCAGGTAGCCGAACTGCGTGGAGAACTCGAAGGAAAAGTAGATGTCTCCGAACGGAGCTCCCTTCGCCTTCGGGGCACCGCCGATGACCGCGCCGGGATAGGTTCCGCCACCCTTGCAGGGCTGCGCGCCCGGCCGGCCGGCGAGGTCGGCGAAGCAAGGTGCGAGGCCGTTGACGACGCCCTGGCCGAGGATGTTAGACGCAGTCAGCGTCCCGTGGCCCTCGATCGCGGGGTCGTAGTCCCCCGTCCAGGCGAGCATCTCGCCCGGGCCGAACGTGAACTCGTCACGGAACTCCTGCGAGTCGTCCGTGAATCGCATGATCCCGCCCGGCAGAACCGTGTCGCCGTCGGAGATGAAGTAGAGAAGGCCACCCGAGAGGTCGTTGTAGCCGTCCCCGTTCATGTCGCGGTACGACGCAGGCGAGGACTTCGTTACCGGCTTCTCGTCGGCGAACTGATGGTCGTCGTCCAGGTCGACGTAGACCGTGTCGTAGACGCCGGCCGTGTTCGGGTCGGTGACGAGAATCGCAGGGCGCTCGCCGAAGAGCTGGAGCAGATGGTCGTCCGGATGGCTTGCCATGCGCACGGTCCCGGACTTCGTCCAGGCCTTCGGGAACGTGTATGAGTGCGAGACTGTCGCGTCCGGCGCGCTGAAGTTGCGCGACGGGCCGACGCGCGTCGCGAAGCTGACGCGCAGAAGGTTCGCCTTCTTGTCCTGAGAGTTCTGGGTGAACGAGCTCTTCGCCGTCGTCGGCGTGTACCAGCTGAGCCCCTGGTCGACGAAGTCCGGAGCGAGGAGCCAGACAAGGGTGTCGTACGGGTCGAACGCCTTGGGCCACCCGTTCCAGCCGTCGTCGGTGAAGGTGCTGTCAGTCGCAGCCGACCACGTCTGCCACGTGTTCAGGAGATCGGGGTGCCCCCAGTCGGTGCCGCCGTCGAGGATGCTGACGGTCGTCCCCTCACCCGCGAAACCCTGGTTCCAGGCATCGGCGAACTTGTGCGTCTTGGCATCGAGGACGCCGAGCTGCTTCAGGCGGTCGAAGTTGCCGCTCTTCGGCGCCGGAGCGTCCGAGTACGGAACCTCCTTGTGCTTCAGGTCCTCCATGAACGACTTCTTTGCAGAAGTCGACGGCGTCTGGTTGACGTTCGGCTCGGGGATCCCGAGCGGAGAGGCTGTCTGCTTCAGCTGAACGAGCTTCACCGAGACGACCCCCGGTAGTCCGGCGAGCTTTGTCGCCTCGGCGACGCGCACCGAGCCGACTACCAATGAGATGTCGCCAGCGCCGGCGACATGACTGCCACTCATGAGCGCGGCGACATTCGCCGCGGCATCGGGCTTGACCGTCGCATAGACGAAGATGCGCTTCGTCGAGCCCTGTGCTACGAGGTTCTGCAATTTCTGGTCGAGCTTTGCGCGGGCGGAGTCGGACTTCGACTTGACCGCCTGCGGCTTGGCAGCTTTGCTGTCGCCGGCGCCGGGCGCGGCCGCGGCGACGGCCAGGACCAAAGACAAGAGGACGGCTGCAAGCGCAGCACGTCCAAGAGACTGACGGCGGTGCATGTGAGGGCTCCCCTTTCCCTTTTTCCCTGAATGCGGACGGAAACCGAGGTTTCCGGCCCGGCATCAATCCACTTTCCCCGCGTTTTGTCAAGCCCTCCGCGCTAGCCGGAGTCGTGCGGCTTCGCCATGGCGTGGTAGTCCAGCGCTTTGAGTAGCACGTCCTCGTCGACACCGGCGTCCCGGGCTACGTCACGGAGCGAGCGGCCGGACGCCGCCGCCTCCTTGACGATCTCGCTCGCCTTGTCGTAGCCGACGTACGGGTTGAGCGCAGTTGCAGCGGAAAGGGTGAGCTCGGCGTAGCGCTCCAGCGTCTCTCGGTTGGCGACGATGCCGCCCACGCACTTCTCCGCGAAGAGCCGCGAGGCACTGGTCAAAAGGCGGATCGACTGGAGCAGGTTCCGGGCGATAAGCGGGACGAAGACGTTCAGCTCGAAGTGCCCCTGCATTCCCCCGACGGTGATGGCGGCGTCGTTCCCGATCACCTGCGCCGAGACCTGCGTCACGACTTCGGGGATGACCGGGTTCACCTTACCCGGCATGATCGAGCTTCCCTTCTGGAGCTCCGGCAGCGCGATCTCCGCAAGGCCGACGCGGGGGCCCGAGCCCATGAGCCGGATGTCGTTCGCGATCTTGGTCAGCGAGACCGCCACGGTTTTGAGCGCGCCCGACGCCTCGACGAGCGCATCGCGGGCGGCCTGCGCCTCGAAGGGGTCGGCCGGGGCCGAGATCCCGAGACCGGTCTGCTCGCCGAGGATCGCGCGCACGCGCTCCGCGAACTCCGGATGCGTGTTCAGCCCTGTCCCGGTCGCGGTCCCGCCGAGCGGGATCTGGCCGACGCGGCCGAGGACCGCCTCGATCCTCGCGATCCCCTGGCGGATCTGGGCGGCATAGCCGCCGAACTCCTGCCCGAGTGTGACGGGCACGGCGTCCATCAGGTGCGTCCGCCCCGACTTGACGACGTCATCGAACTCCTTTGCCTTGGCGTCGAGCGCTCCGGCCAGCTGGTCGAGCGCCGGCAGGAGCCCGTTCACGAGCTCGTCGAGCGCGGCGAGATGCACCGCCGAGGGAAAGACGTCGTTCGAGGACTGGCCCATGTTCACGTCGTCATTCGCGTGCACGTCCTCGCCGGCGAGCGTCGCGATCACCTCGTTCGCGTTCATGTTCGACGACGTGCCCGATCCGGTCTGGAAGACGTCGATCGGAAACTGGTCGTCGAACTCGCCGTTCGCGATGCGGTCGCCGGCGGCGGCGATCCGGTCGGCCTTCTCCCTGTCCAGGAGGCCGAGGTCGGCGTTCACCCGCGCCGCGGCGGCTTTGATGCGGCCGAGCCAGCGCGCCACGGAGACCGGGATGGGCTCGCCGGAGACGGGGAAGTTCTCGACTGCCTTGCGGGTTTCCGTGCCCCAGAGCTCCTTCGGCGTGGTCGCCACGCCCTGGAGTCTAGACGGCGCGTAGCCGCCGGAAGCGCAGCTCCGGCGGGCGCTCGCGGAGGGTCTTCCGCACGGGCTCGGTGAGGTCGGCGACGAGCGCCCAGCCCAGGTAGCCGCACGTGGCGCACTCGCCTGGATCGAGGCGTTGTGTGCGTTCGCGCTCGACGGTCCTGAACGTGCCGCAATGGAGGCACTCGACAGCGTGCTTCTCGCTCACACAGCTTTCTTCGGCTGTCACGGCCCGCGGGTTCTCCCCCTAACGGGGAGTCCGGCTCAATCCGTAGAGTACTTGGGCTGGACCTTCTCGCCGCGGATGCGGGCAATGGCGTTGTTGGCCGCGATCGCAGCCTCGCCGAAGCCGATCGTGATCAGCGTGATCTTCCCCTCGTAGCCCGCCACGTCTCCCGCCGCATACACGCCGGGGATGGACGTATCCATCGTCATTGGGTCGACGAGGATTTGGCGTTTGCCGTGGAGATCGAGGCCCCAGTCGGCGATCGACCCCAGGTGGGAGTGGAAGCCGAGGAGAAGGATGAGAGCTTCGCAGTCGAGACGGGTGGTCTCGCCGGTGCCGGTGTCCTCGACGGTCACCGCCTGGATGGAGCCGTCACCGTGGATCTCGCGCACCTCGGCGGGAGCGCAGATGCGGACGCTGCCCTCGCCCTCGAGCCTGCGCGCCTCGTTCACCGAGGTCTCGAGCGCGCGGAAGCGCTCACGGCGGTGGATGAGCGTGATCGGCAGGTCGGCGGTGTCCTGCAAGCCGAGCGTCCAGTCGAGGGCCGAGTCCCCGCCGCCGACGATGACGCAGTTCTTGCCCTTGAAGACGTCCTTGCGCGTAACGAAGTAGTGGAGCCCGCGCCCTTCCCAGTTGTCGATCCCTTCGAGCTCGAGCTTCCTCGGCTCGAAGGCGCCGTGGCCGGCCGTGACGATCAACGCGCGAGAGAGAAACTCCTTTCCCGACTTGGTCGTCAGCGCGAGCAGTTCCTCGCCGTTCTGCGAAAGTCGCACCAGATCAGCGACCTCCTCGTCCAGGTGGACGTCGGCGCCGAACTGGAGCCCCTGCTCGACGCAGAGCTCGACGAGATCCTGGCCCTTGATCTTCGGATGGCCCGCGACGTCGTAGACGTGCTTTTCCGGATAGACCGCCGCCACCTGGCCGCCAAGCTGGCCCAGGCTCTCCACGATGCAGACCGTGGCATCGCGGTGGCCCGCGTAGTACGCGGCAGCGAGGCCAACCGGGCCCGCGCCGATCACGGTGATATCGCAGACGGCTTCGCTCACGCCTGGCTCGATGCTACCCCGGGTCAGGAAACGCTAGTGCGAGCAGCCGGAGCCGCAACCGCCGCCCGCATGCGCCTGCACGGCCTCGCCCTCAGCCGCGCCTTCCTTCGCCTGGAAGGACGAGCCGCATCCACACGCGGCTTCGACGTTCGGGTTGTTGATCGCGAAGCCGGCGCCCATGAGCGCGTCCACATAGTCGATCTCGGCACCGGCGAGATACGGAGCGCTGAAGGGGTCGATGACGACGCGGACGCCGTTCATCTCGATCTCGTTGTCACCGTCCTGGGGCCCGCGGTCGAAGCCGAGGGCGTACTGAAAGCCCGAGCACCCGCCGCCCTGAATGGCGATCCGGAGAACGGAGACGTCGCTCTCGGGCTCTTCGGCCATGAGGGCGCGGATCTTGGTGGCCGCAGACTCGGTGACGGTGACCATCGGTCTCAGTGTACCAACGGCCTAACCGGTCAAACACCCCCCGACCTTGTGACACGGAAGCCGCCGAAAAACGCTGGAAAGAACGCGGAGTTCGTGACAAGTCTCACGGACCTGAGGACGGTTAGTATGCGGGCGTGCCGCTGGCCGTCCTGGACGACTGGTTCCCGTTCCTCGTCTACGGCTTCTTCGCCTTGGCGATCCCGGCCTCGCTGATCGCGGCTTCGTTCATCCTCGCGACCCGTCCGAAGACAAAGGCCCGCCAGCAGACGATCCCCTTCGAGTCGGGCGTCTCGGTCGGCCCGCCGAAGCGGCAGCGCTTCACGATCAGCTTCTACCTGACGGCGATGCTCTTCATCGTCTTCGACATCGAGATCGTCTTCCTCTACCCGGTCGCGCTCTGGCTGGACGCACTCGGGAGCTTCGCGCTCGCCGAGTTCGGCTTCTTCATCGCGATCCTGGCGGTCGCCTACGTCTACGTCTGGAAGAAGGGGGCGCTGGATTGGCGGACGTAGGACGGAAGAAGCGCCTCGGCGACTACGGGCTCCATTCGGAGCGTACCCTCATGCGCAAGAAGGGGCCCGGCGTCTTCGAGCAGGAGCTCGGCGACCTCGAGTCCAAAATCGGGCTCACGACTGTGGGGAAGGCGGTCGCCTGGGCGCAGGGGCACTCGATCTGGCCGGATACGTTCGGGCTCGCCTGCTGCGCGATGGAGATGATCGCGATCGTCGGCGCGCGCTACGACGTCGCGCGCTTCGGCGCAGAGGTGTTCCGCTCCTCGCCACGCCAGGCCGACCTGATGATCGTCTCGGGGCGCGTCTCCCACAAGATGGCCGCACCCCTCCGGCAGATCTACGACCAGATGCTCGAGCCGAAGTGGGTGATCGCCATGGGCGCCTGCGCGAGCTCCGGTGGAATGTTCTCGAACTACGCCGTCCTCCAGGGCGTGGACAAGGTCGTGCCAGTCGATGTGCATGTGCCGGGCTGCCCGCCCCGGCCCGAGGCGCTCCTCGAGGGCATCGTCCGGCTGCAGGAGAAGATCCTCGCCGGCGTCCCGCCCGCGTACGAGATCCGCGGAGTCGCATCGTGAACTTCGCCGACGTCCCGGGGTTCGCAGCGGTGACCGAGGAACGCGGCGAGACGACCGTGGTCGTCGAGACGGCGCAGATTCGCAAATCATCTGAGTACCTGCGCGACGAGTGCGGCTTCAACTTCCTCGCCGACATCGCTGCTGCCGACTACCTCGGTTGGAACGAGCGCACCGTAGCCGGCTACTGGGGACATAGCGGCGGGCGCGACATCAACCGGCCCGGCTCCTGGGGCCTCGCGAAGAAGCCCGAACCGAAAGCGAAGCGCTTCTCGGTCTCGTATCACCTCGTCGCAGTCGTCTCCGGCGCCCGCGGGGCGCGGCGCGTCCGGCTCCAGGTCTGGTGCGACGAAGGAGAGTCGGTTCCGAGCGTGGTCTCCGTCTGGCCGACCGCCGACTGGCACGAGCGCGAGGCGTACGACCTCATGGGGATCGAGTTCGAGGGCCACCCGAACCTGAAGCGGATCCTCATGGACGACGACTGGCAGGGGCACCCCCTCCGCAAGGACTACCCGATCGGCGGCGAGCCGGTGCGATTCTCGGGAGCCGAGTAATGCCCCATCCAGCAATACACGCCTACTTCTCGCTCGCGATCACACTGCGCAACCGAGAAGCGGGGCAGCATCACTGGACGGGGCACTGATGGCGACGACTACGGCTGCGCGCGGGAAGGCGCCGATCTACACCGGCACCAGGATCCCGAGCCCGATCCCGTCGGTCCTGCAGGTCGACCCGGCTCTTCGCGAGGAAGGCGACATCCTCGAGGTCAACTTCGGGCCGAACCATCCCTCCACACACGGCGTCCTCCGCCTCATCGTGGAGCTGAACGGCGAACGGGTCGAGGGCGTCGAGGCCGTCATCGGCTACCTCCACACAGGCTTCGAGAAGAACATGGAGCAGAAGACCTGGTGGAAGGCGATCACGTACCCGGAACGGATCGACTACCTCTCGTTCCAGATCAACGAGCTCGCCTTCGTCCTCGCGATCGAGAAGCTCCTCGGGGTCGAGCCGCCGCCGAAGGCGACCTGGATGCGCACGCTCCTCTCGGAGCTCTCGCGCATCCACTCGCACCTCATCTGGCTCGGCACGGGCGCTCTCGAGCTCGGGGCGATCTCGCTCCTCTGGTACTGCTTCCGCGAGCGCGACGCCGTGCTCGACCTCTTCGAGCTCGTCACCGGCGTCCGCATGCACACGCGCTACTTCCAGGCCGGCGGCCTCGCCGAGGACATCCCGCCCGGCTTCTTCACGGAGTGCCGCAAGTTCGCGGACATCTTCCCGGGCCGCGTCGACGAGTACGAGGCGCTCCTCGACCGGCAGGCGATCTGGCTCGAGCGGACGAAGGGCATCGGCCTGCTCTCCGCGGAGGACGCGATTGCGCTCGGCCAGTCAGGCCCGGTCCTGCGCGCATCGGGAGTCGACTGGGACCTGCGCAAGGCGCAGCCCTACCTCGCGTACGACCAGGTCGACTTCCACGTGCCGGTCTATTCCAACGGAGACGTCTACGACCGCTACAAGGTGCGCATGGACGAGATGCGCGAGTCGACGCGCATCGTCCAGCAATGCCTCGACGGCATGCCCGAGGGACCGTGGACCGTGGACGACCGCAAGATCGTCCTGCCTCCTCGCCACGAGCTGCATACGTCCATGGAGAGCCTCATCCACCACTTCAAGCTCGTGACCGAAGGCTACCGCGTGCCCGCGGGCGAGGTGTACGTGGCCGTCGAGTCCGCACGCGGCGAGCTCGGGTGCTACGTCGTCTCCGACGGCGGATCGAAGCCCTGGCGCGTGAAGTTCCGCGCCCCCTCCTTCGTCGCCCTCGAGGCGACGGCTACGACCGTCGCGGGCTCGCTCGTGGCCGATCTCATCGCAATCCTCGGCTCCCTCGACACGGTCATGGGCGACTGCGACCGCTAATGGCGCCCGAGGCTCTCTACGACGAGATCCAGACGATCGCCGCGCGCTACCCCGAGCGGCTCTCGGCCGTCATGCCCGCGCTCAGGCTCGCGCAGGAGCGATACGGCTGGCTCCCGCCGGACGCATTCCGCGAGGTGGCAGACGCGCTCGACCTGACGCCCGCCTACTGCAAGGCGGTCGCGAGCTTCTACGACATGTTCCACCTCGAGCCCGTCGGCCGGCACATGATCGAGGTCTGCACGAATATCTCGTGCGCGCTCGTCGGTGCGCAGCAGGTGCTCGAGGCGTTCGAGGGAGAGCTCGGCGTCCACGCTGGCGAGACGACCGAGGACGGCGAGTTCACGCTCCGCACGATCGAGTGCGCGGGCGGCTGCGGCTGGGGCACCGTGGTCTCCGTAGACCACCGCTATCGCGAGCCGGTGAAGTCCGAGGACGTCCCCGCCATCGTCGAGGAGCTCCGCAATGGCTCCGAGTGAGAAGGCGCTGAAGAAGCTTCTCCTCGCGGACGCGGAGGGGCGCGATCTCACGCGCCTCGCCGAGTACGAGAAGGTCGGCGGCTACGAGTCGCTCAAGAAAGCCATGAGGATGGAGCCCCAGGCCGTCCTCGACGAGCTGCTCGCGGCGGACGTGCGCGGCCGCGGCGGGGCGGGCTTTCCCATGGGTCGCAAGGCGAGCTTCCTGCCCAAGCCGGACCAGACGACGAAGCCGATCTACCTCGTCGCGAACGCCGACGAGTCGGAGCCCGGCACCTTCAAGGACCGCGAGATCCTCGCCCGGCTCCCGCACATGTTCATCGAGGGCTGCGTGATCGCCTCGCGGGTGATCGGGGCGAACACGGCCTTCATCTACATTCGCGGGGAGTACCTCGCGGAGTTCGAGATTCTGCGCGACGCGCTCGAGGAGGCCCGCAGGGCGGGTCTCGTAGGAGCGAACGTCCTCGGCTCGGGCTGGAACCTCACGGTTGTCGTCCACCGCGGGGCCGGTGCGTACATCTGCGGCGAGGAGACCGGCCTTCTCGAGTCGCTCGAGGGCAAGCGCGGGCAGCCGCGCTCGAAGCCGCCCTTCCCGGCCATCTCCGGCGTCTACGCCTCGCCGACGCTCATCAACAACGTCGAGACGCTCGCGACCGTCCCGAAGATCCTCGAGCTCGGCGGGGAGAACTACGCCAAGCTCGGTGTCGAGAACTCCCGGGGCACGCGTCTCTTCTCGCTCTCCGGAAACGTCATCAACGGCGGCAACTACGAGGTCGAGCTGGGCACGAGCCTGCGCGAGCTGATCTACGACATCGGCGGCGGGATCCCGGACGGGCACGAGCTCAAGGCGATCATCCCGGGCGGCTCGTCGGTGCCGGTTCTCACCGCCGACGAAGTCGATACGGCGCTCGACTTCGACTCCATGGCGGCGCGGGGGACGATGCTCGGCTCCGGCGCGGTCATCGTGATGGACGAGCGCTGCTGCATGGTGCAGCTCGGCCTGCGGGTCGCCCAGTTCTACATGCACGAGTCGTGCGGGAAGTGCACGCCCTGCCGCGAGGGGACGCGCTGGATGGTCTCGATCCTCCGGAAGATCGAGGACGGCGAGGCTTCCCAGGGAGAGCTCGATCTCCTCCTGAACGTCTGCGACCGGATCCTCGGCAACTGCCTGTGCCCGCTGGGCGACGCGGCCGCGATGCCGGTGGCGAGCTATGTCGCCAAGTTCCGCGACGAGTACCAGCGCCACATCGACGAGGGCGGGTGCCCGTTCCACGGCGACTCCACGCTCGACCACGTCATGGCGCCGGTCGACCAGCACCACGCGCGCATCCGTGCGGAGATCGAGGTGCCGGCGTGAGCAGCCCCGAGCTCGTCACGGTCACCGTCGACGGCCGCGAGATTCAGGTCCCCAAGGGCCAGGGGATGATCGAGACCGCGCTCGAGGCCGGGATCGAGATACCGGTCTTCTGCTACGAGCCGAGGCTCGGCGCGCCGGTCGGCGCCTGCCGCATGTGCCTCTGCGAAGTCGAGGGCATGCCGAAGCTCCAGGCAGCCTGCACGATGACCGCCCAGGACGGCCTCGTTCTCTCGACCGCGCAGACGAGCGCGAAGGCCGCGGAGGGCCAGAACGCCGTCCTCGAGTTCATTCTCCTGAACCACCCGCTCGACTGCCCGGACTGCGACAAGGGCGGCGAGTGCCCGCTCCAGGACCTCACGTTCCGCTGGGGGCCGGGCGCGACCCGCATGCGCTTCGAAAAGCGGACCTTCGACAAGCCGATCCCGGTCTCGCCGCTGATTGCGCTCGACCGCGAGCGCTGCATCCTCTGCTACCGCTGCACCCGCTTCTCGGAGACCGTCGCCGAGGACGGGCAGCTCGTGGCGATCAACCGCGGCGCGGGGTCCGTCATCGCCACCTTCGAAGACGAGCCCTATCGGGCGCACTTCTCCGGCAACGTCCTCGAGCTCTGCCCGGTCGGCGCGCTCACCTCGACGACCTACCGGTTCCGCGCCCGCCCCTGGGAGATCCAGAACGTCCCCACGGTCTGCGGCCTCTGCCCGGTCGGGTGTAACACCTGGGCGACGACGCGCGAGGGCAAGGTGGCGCGGATTCTCTCCAGAAACCATGCCGAGGTGGACGAAGGGTGGCTGTGCGACAAGGGCCGCTTCGCCTACGGACACTTGAGGGCCGACGACCGGATCTCGGTCCCGCGGCGCCGGGTGCGCCGACGGGGCTTCGAGCCGGTCTCGTGGGAGCAGGCTCTGGACGAGGCCGAGCGCGGCTTGCAGGAGGCCGGCGGCCCGGTGGTCGTCGCCTTCTCGGGAGGTGAAACCGTGGAGACCGCGACCGCGATCGCGCGGCTCGCGAAGGAAGGGCTCGGAGGAGGCAGCGCACTGCTCCCGGACACTTTCCATCCCGCCCTCGATCGCTTCCGCGCGCCGATCTCGGCGATTCGCGATGCGGATGTCTGCCTCGTCTTCGGGGACGAGCCGGTCGTCGAACGAGCCCCGGTTTTCGACCTCTGGCTCCGCGCAGCCCGCCGCGCGGGCGCCGAGGTCATCACCCTGAACCCGGCGGGCTCCGCCGCACTTCAGCCCGGAAGCGCCGCCTGGGCGGCCGCCCAGCTGCAGGCCGAAAGCCCTGTCGAGGAGCTCCGCGACGCGAAGCGCAGCCTCGACGAGGCAGGGCGCGTCGCGATCGTCTGGTCGGAGGACGATCACACGGGTGGAGCGCACGCGCTCGCCCTGGCGGAGAGCCTCGGCGACAAGGCGTCCGTCTACCTCATCCCGCGCACGCCGAACGGACGTGGCGTCGCGGCCGCCTGGGGCGACCCCGGAACCGTCCCCGAAGACGAGATCGGCGCGCTCATCGTCTCCGGCGACGAGGCCGCCGGAAACCCGGACGTCCGCGACCTCGCGGAGCGCGCGAGGTTCGTGATCACGACGGCGATGTTCGAGTCTGAGGGAACGCTCTGGTCGCATCTGGTCCTCCCGGGCACGAGCTACCTCGAGCGCGATGGGACCACCGTGAACCTCGAGGGCCGGCCGCAGCGCCAGCGGCGCGCGGTCGCGCCTCCCGCCGAGGACGAACTGGCCTTCTTCGCCGGGCTCGCCCGCCGCTTCGGCGTCGAGGTCGACCCCTGGCCCACGATGCTGCCCGACGACCACGCCGCGCTGCCGGAGGTGGAGGAACCGGACGCAGCCGTGGCGGCGCCCAAAGCAGCCGCCCCGAAACGTGGGCAGGGCCTCGCGCTCGTGCGCTACCGGTCCCTGTTCAGCGGGCCGGCGGTCGAGCGCGTCCAGCAGCTCCAGTTCCAGCGCCCGGCCGACGAGGTCGAGCTCTCGTACGAAGACGCGTCGGCCCGCGGGATCGCCGCAGGCTCGACGGTGACGGTCTCCTCAAACGGCACGAGCCGCTCCCTCCGGGCCCGGGTGAGCCGCCGCCTGCGCAAAGGGGTCGTCCGCATTCCGTCCGAGCACGCGGAGGGCCTGCACGACCGCGTCGAGGTGAAGGCGGGCTGATGGACCAGAGCCTGAACCAGCCGTGGTGGATCGACGTCATCAAGGCGCTCGTGGTCATCAACCTCGTCATGGCCGCGTTTGCCTACTCGACCTGGCTCGAGCGCAAGCTGCTCGGCCGCATGCAGCAGCGCTACGGGCCGAACCGGGCAGGCCCCTTCGGGCTCCTACAGCCCATCGCGGATCTCGTGAAGCTGCTGCGCAAGGAGAGCTTTTTCCCCGCGAACGCGATCGACCTCCTGTACATCGCCGCACCCGCCGTTGCCTGTTTCACCGCGCTCGCCGCGTTCAGCGTGATCCCCTTCGGCGGCGTCTGGCATGTGGGCGACTACGACGTCACCGGCTGGATCGCGAACGTGTCCATCGGCCTCCTGCTGATCTTCGCCCTCGGCGCGATCGGCATCTACGCCTTCCTCGTCGGCGGCTGGGCGAGCGAGTCGAAGTACTCGCTCCTCGGCTCGATGCGCACCGCAGCGCAGCTCGTCTCCTACGAAGTTTCGCTCGCCCTCTCGGTGCTCGGCGTCGTGATCATGGGCCAGTCGCTCTCGCTCGTCGACATCGCCGAGAAGCAGCAGGCGACGATCTGGTTCGCAGCGCCGCAGTTCGTCGGGCTCCTCGTCTTCTTCGTCGCCGGAATCGCAGAGACGAACCGGCCGCCCTTCGACCTCCCCGAAGCCGAGCAGGAACTCGTTGCCGGCTACCACACCGAGTACAGCGGCATGCGCTTCGGCCTCTACTCGACGGCTGAGTACATCAACATGATCACGCTCTCCGGTCTCGCCGTGACGCTCTTCTTCGGCGGGTGGGGCGGGCCGTGGCTGCCCGGGCCGATCTGGTTCCTGCTCAAGCTCGGCGCCTTCCTCTTCGCCTTCATCTGGCTGCGCGCGACGCTACCGCGCCTGCGCTACGACCAGCTCATGCGCTTCGGCTGGAAGGTCCTCCTGCCCGTCGCGACCCTGAACGCGCTTGTAACGGCCATCTTGGTGGCGCTGGTATGAGCCCGCAGCCCTTCGACAGCCTCAAGGGATTCGCAGTCACGTTCCGGCAGATCTTCAAGAAGCCGATCACGCAGCAGTACCCGGAGTACAAGCGCCCGGTGTACCCGCGCTTCCGCGGACGGCACCGCCTCTGGCGCCACGAGAACGGGCTCGAGAAGTGCGTGGGCTGCTCGCTCTGCGCGGCGGCCTGCCCGGCCGACTGCATCCGGGTCGTCGCCGACGAGAACACCGCGGACAACCGCGTCTCGCCGGGCGAGCGCTACGCGCGCATCTACGAGATCAACCTCTCGCGCTGCATCTTCTGCGGCTACTGCGAGCTCGCGTGCCCGTTCGACGCGATCACGCTCGAGGCGGAGTACGAGCTCTCCGAATACTCGCGCG
>Ga0307319_10000280_pt1 | contig 15986 bp, 16 predicted proteins | sample ER_DNA_368_FD_194491 | JGI IMG/M metagenome (GOLD analysis project Ga0307319, IMG submission 194491) | Bulk soil microbial communities from the East River watershed near Crested Butte, Colorado, United States - ER_DNA_368 | ecosystem: Environmental > Terrestrial > Soil > Floodplain | place...
CCGTCTCGCGACGCCGTCCCTTTCGATCGGCTCCTCGGGCAAGGGCGTCCTCGCCCTCGAGCGCCGGCTCAAGGGGCTCCACTACGGGCTCCGACCGTCGAACGGGTTCTACGGCGTGGACACGTACGAGGCGGTACTCGCCTTCCAGAAGGTCTACCGAATGGGCCGCACCGGGCGGGTCAGCTCGAAGGTCTGGAACAGGCTCGGGGTGGCGAAGGTCCCGAAGGCACGGCGCCCGCACGGCGACCACATCGAGGTCGACAAGACGCGTCAGGTTCTCTTCGAGGTGCGCTCAGGCGTCGTCGTTCGCGTCATCCACGTATCCACGGGCGCCACCGGGAACACCCCCGTCGGGAACTGGCACGTCTACTGGAAGCTGCCCGGCCTCAACTCGCACGGCATGTACTACTCGCTCTTCTGGCTGCGGGGTTTTGCGATCCACGGGTACGCATCGGTCCCCGCCTGGCCGGCGAGCCATGGCTGCGTCCGCATCCCGATGTGGCAAGCGCCCGGCCTCTTCTCGCGCTGGAGCGTAGGCGCCACCGTCTTCGTCTATTACTCCTGAGCCCGACCCTCGTATCCTGGGGCGATGAGCGCAGCCGACGCCGACCAGGACCCGGTCGTCCGGGACTACCGCGAACGGATCGCGGCCGCGGACCTGGAGTTGCTCGGGGCCGTCAACCGGCGCATCGAGCTCGTCCGCGAGCTCAAGGAGCACAAGACGGCCGCCGGCCACGACTTCGTGGACCGCGGGCAGGAAGAGCGACTCATCGACCGTTTGACGGAGGCGAACCCGGGCCCACTTTCCGAAGACGGCCTGCGCGCGCTCTACCAGGCGCTGCTCGAGCTCGTCAAGCGAGAGACTTAGGCTTCCGCAGAGAAATCTTCGGGCTTGACCTCGTCGAGAAACTTCTTGAACTCCTCGACGACTTCTTCCTCGTTCACGTCCTCGTGCTCGAACTCGATGGCGCTCTCCTCGATCACGGAGTCGTCCGCGAAGATGGGCGCATCCGAGCGAACGGCGAGCGCGATCGCGTCGCTCGGCCGCGAGTCGATCTCGATCTCGGAGCCGTCGACCGCAACGGTGACCACCGCGTAGAAGGTGTTCTCGCGGAGCTCGGTAACGGCAATGCGGGTCACACGGGCCTCGAGCTTCTCCAGCATTTCGGTCACGAGGTCGTGGGTCATCGGCCGCGGAGTGCTCGCTCCTTGCAGCTTCATGAGAATCGCGGCTGCCTCCGGGTGGCCGATCCAGATGGGAAGGAACTTGTTCCCGTCGGCCGTCTTCAACAGCACGATCGGCTGTTTGCCGACCATGTCGAAGCTGACCCCGTAGATGACCATTTCTTGCATCGGCAGCCCGCTTCGGATGATAGCGACGCCTTTCGCAAGGACGGTCCGATGGGCGATCCTGGACTCGAACCAGGGACCTCCGCCTTATCAGAGCGGCGCTCTAACCAGCTGAGCTAATCGCCCGCGCAGCTCGATTGTAGCGAGGTCAATGCAAGCGTCGGGCTGCCCGCAGGTAGTCCTCGGCGGCGAGCAGAAAGCTTTCGCTCCGCGCCAGCTCGAGAACGTCCTGCTTCGTCTGGTCATCGAGCTCGGGGTCGTGGTCGACGGCCGCAATGAAGCCGGGCAGCTGCCCGCCGCGGGCTAAGCTCGCCATGCGTAGGACGATCTGGCGCGTCGCCTCGTCCTGGTTGATCGCCTCGAGGTACTCGAGGTCGTGAAGCCGCGAATCGACCATCAACAACACAACGGCTCGGGTGGCGGTTCGGTTACGCCCGGGTCCGCTCGAAGGCCTCGATGATCTCCTCGAGCTCCGTCTCGTCGGAGAAGGGGATCTCGATGCGAGTGTCGGTCACGCGGACTGCGCTTCCGACGACTCCCTCGATCGTGGCGCGCGCGCGGGCGGCGACCGTCGGGGAGATACGGCGCGCACGGCGTGGCTTCGTTCGCGCGCCGGCCCACCGCGCGGCACGCTCCGTCGCTCGCACGGTCAGGCCTTTGCGCACCACCTGGCGCGCGAGCGCTCGCCGCTCGTCGTGAGCGGGCACCGCCAGGATCGCCCGCGCGTGGCCCTCGCTGATCAGCCCGCGTTCGAGCAGGCCGATGACATCCTCCGGCAGCTCGAGAAGCCGAATGCGGTTGGAGATCGTGGGCTTGGAGCGGCCGACGCGCTCGGCCACGTCGCCGAGCGGGAGCGAGAACTCGTCCATGAGGACTGAGTAGGCCCGAGCTTCCTCGATCGGGGAGAGATCCTCGCGCGCGACGTTCTCGACGAGGGCGAGGAGGAGCGAGTCGCGGTCGTCGCTTTCGCGGACCAGCGCCGGGATGGTGGCGAGACCAGCAGCCTTGGCGGCGCGGAGCCGGCGCTCGCCGGCGATCAGCTCCCAGGTCCCTCCTGGTACCGGCCGCACGACGACCGGCTGGACAAGACCCTGAGCGCGCACGGACTCGGCGAGCTCTGAGATCCCCTCAGCGCCGAAGCGGCGGCGGGGCTGACGGCTGTTCGGCTTGATCGATCCCAGCGGGATCTGGACGAGCTCCGGCGAGGATGCTGCGCCACCGATGAGCACCTCGAGGCCGCGACCGAGGCCGCGGCGATTGCGGTCAGGCGCGGTCGACAAGCTCGCTCGCAACGCGGAAGTAGGCGTCGGCGCCGGCTGAAGCCGGGTCGTAGACGGTGATCGGCAGGCCGTGGCTCGGAGCCTCGGCGAGCCGAACGCTTCTCGGGACGACCGCGTTGAACACGAGCTCGCCGAAGTGCCGTCGGACCTCCGCGGCGACGTCGGCCGCAAGACGCGTCCGGCCGTCGACCATCGTGAGCAGCATCCCGGCAACGGCGAGCTTCGGGTTCAAGCGCGTGCGCACAAGCTCGATCGAGTGGAGGAGCTGGGCCAGGCCTTCCAGCGCGTAGTACTCGCACTGCACGGGGACGAGGACGCCGTCGGCCGCGGCGAGCCCGTTCACAGTCAGCGGGCCGAGTGACGGCGGGCAGTCGACGAAGACGAAGTCGTAGGTCTCGCGCGCCGGCGCGAGCGCCGTACGGAGGTACGAGTCGCCTTCCTCGTGCCCGGAGAGCTCGACGGCGGCTCCGGCGAGTTCGGGGCGGGAGGGAACGAGGTCGAGGTTCGGAAAGCGCGTCGAGTGGACGATCTCTTCAAGCGGCGCTCCGTCGAGGAGGTCGTAGGAAGACGTGCCGTTGGCCCGCTCGCCCAGGCCGGAGGTGGCGTTTGCCTGCGGGTCGAGGTCGAGCACGAGCGTGCGCCCCCCGGCCTCCGCGAGACAGGCGGCGAGGTTCACGGCGGTCGTCGTCTTTCCGACTCCGCCCTTCTGGTTGGCCAGCGCGAGGATCGTCCCCACGCGCGTGATGCTATTCAGGCCAGAGGACGTTTCCGCGCCACGCCGGGCCGGCGCGGAAAGCGCTCGGGAGTGGGCCCCGTCTTCCGCAGAAGGATGAATCCCGGTGGCGCGTCCTCGAGCTCGCCGGCGACCTCGTTCGCCGCTTTCGCGACAGCCACCTTGTCCACGGAAGGCCCGACGAAGAGGATCGCCCGGCCGCCTGGACGTACAAGCGGGAGGCACCACTCTGCCGCGACCGGCGGCGGCGCAAGCGCGCGTGCGACGGCCGTCCCGTATGCGTCCCGGCCAGCACCGCGCGCGAAGTCCTCAGCGCGGGCGCAAACGACCGAGGCGTTCGCGAACTCCGCCAGCCAACGCTCGAGAAAGTCGCACTTCTTCCGGGTCGACTCGAGCAGGTCGAAGCGCAGATCCGGCCGAGCCGTGGCTAGTGGCAGCCCAGGAGAGCCGCCGCCGGAGCCGACGTCTACGACCGGTCCTTCTTCGAGCAGCGGGACCGCGGTAAGAGCGTCGTCGAGATGGAGGCCCCGCGCCTCCGCAGGGTCTGAGACAGCCGTCAGGCCAGGGGTCTCGACGAGCTCTGAGAGCCAGCGCTCGAGGCGCTCGTCACACAACCGGCTTCACGACGACGTACCGATTCGGCTCCGTGCCCTCGCTCGTCGTCTCGACGTCCTCGCGCTCCTGAAGATGGAGGTGGACGATCTTGCGCTCGACCGCCGACATCGGCTCGAGAGGAACGTCGTTCCGCGAGGCGCTCGCCTCGCCGGCGGCGCGGTCGGCCAGTTGCTCCAGCGACGCGCGCCGGCGGTCGCGGTAGCCGGCCGCGTCCACGACCACGCTCTTGCGCTCCTCGTATCCGCGCCAGACGATCGCGTTGGCGAGGTACTGGATCGCGTCGATGGTCTTGCCGTGCTTCCCGATCACGAGGCCGAGGTCCGGTCCCGTGAGCGTGGCGGTTATGGACTCGTCGTCTTCGGTGATCGTCACCGCCACAGGCGCGCCGAGCGCGGCGGCGATCCGTTCGATCAGCTCGCGGAGGCGAGCCGGGGGCGACCCAGGCTCCTCGTCGGCGGGGGGTTGGGCTGCGGCTGCGGCGCTCTCGACCGACGCGATCACCTTGGCAGGCGCATAGCCGACACCCAGCAGTCCGCGCTCGCCCTCGGAGACGACGGCGAAACGCACGCTGCCCTTGTCAAGCCCCGGAAAGCGCCGCTCGAGCTCCCGCAAGGCCGTCCACTTGGCCTCGCCGACCGTTTCGCCCTCGGCTTCGACCGAGAGCGGCGTCTCAGCTTCCTGCTCGGTCACCGGCGGCTCCGCGGTCCCTTCTTCTTCCGCCTGCGCACCCGTTGCTGCCCCGAGCTCGTCGCACGAGAGGGCTGCACGGACGTGCCGGCAGCCGACCCGTCGCCGGATGGTTCGGCCGCCGCTTTCGGTGGAGTCCGCGACGAGCGCTTCGGCGGCGGCTCGGGCTTGGGGAACATCCGGCGCGTGATGATGCCCTGTCCCACCGTCCAGAGGTTCGTCGTCACCCAGTAGAGAAGCAGTCCGACCGGGAACGTCGCGTTGACGATGAAGAGGATGAAGATGAAGGGAAGCGCGACCATGATCCACTTCTGGCGCGGGTCTGGCATCGGCGTGAAGAGGATCGAGGCGAGCTGGCTGGCCACGTAGATCGTGACGAGGAGCCAGCCCGACCAATGGTCGGTGATGTTGTCCGTGATGTTCGGGACGACGTTCAACCACCCGAGATCGGAGCCCGGGTACTTGGGAAAGACGTCCCGCTCGAAGTCCCGCAGCACGTAGTACAGCGAGATGAAGATCGGAATCTGGACGAGAATCGGAAGACACGAAGCGGCCGGGTTGATCTGGTTCTCCCGGTAGAACTTCATGACCTCTTCGTTCATGCGCTGGCGGTCGCCCTTGTACTTCTGCTGAATCGCCTTCAGCTCGGGCGCGTGCTGCTGGAGGTGTTGCATCGACCGGATCTGCTTCACGGTCAGCGGCACGAGCGCGACGCGTACGAGGATCGTCAGGACGATGATCGCCCAGGCCCACGGGAGCCCGATCGCGGAATGGAGCCACTCGAGGAGCCAGGTGAGCGGCCTCTCGATCGGCTCGAGAATGGCGAGCGGGATCACGCCGTTCTCCGAAAGAGCGGGAAGACGTGCTGGTCGCGGGCGTAGTCGACGCCGCCGTGGCTCCAGGGGTTGCACCGAAGCAGCCGCCAGGCCGCGAGCACCGTCCCGCGGACGAACCCGAACTCACGGAGCGCGTCGAGCGCGTACTGCGAGCAGCTCGGGTGGTACTTGCAGCGCCCGCCGACCGTCCTCGGGACCAGCGGGCTCATGAGCGCGCGATAGGCGCGCACGAGGAGGATGGCGAGCGCGGTCACGAGCGCTCCTTGCGGAAGACCTCGTCCACCCGCTCGACGAGCCAGGGGAATCCGCGGGTCTCGGCGGCCTCTCCGAGCCCGGGACGGGCGATCAGGACGTAGTCCGTATCCGCTCCCGTGCCGTCGGCCACCTCGTCGAAGGCAGCCCGCAGGCGCCGCTTCAACCGGTTTCGCTCGACGGCGCCACCGAGCTGGCGCGAGACCGCGAGACCGAGCCGCGAGCCCTCCCCGTCGCTCTCCTCACGCGGGAAGGAGTAGAGGACGAGATAGCGGGTCGCCGTCGATCGCCCGTGCCGGTAGACCGCGTCAAAGTCGCGCGAGCGCGACAGACGATGGCGGCGTTTCATCACGGGCGAGCTCAGGCGGAGAGGCGCTTGCGACCCCTGGCGCGCCGCCGCTTGAGGATGGCGCGGCCGCCCCGGGTCGCCATCCTCGCCCGGAACCCGTGCCGACGCTTTCGCCGGCGTACATTCGGCTGGAAAGTTCGCTTCATTCGGAGCCTGAAAGAAGAAGAGGCCGCCGTAGCGGCTCGCCGAGCCAGTATAGAGAAGCCCTCGAGAGCTACGCGCCAGCGACTTTTTCGAGCCGGGAAATCCACAGCCGGAAACCCGCATCGTGTGCCGCGTCGCACGACCTTTCCACAGCTGTGGAGACCCGTGTGGATAAACCAAAAAGCCCTGCTCAGACGCTACTTCGTGTCGTCTGAACTGGCGAGAAAGGGTCGTTGTGATGCCCAAAGGCCGTTGCTATGATCGCCGCTTCCCGGAGTCTGGCGGAGGGAGCAGCACCCAGCGTGGAGGGGCCAGTTCAACTGAGCGCGGAGACCCTGTGGACCGAAGTTTCCGCACACTTGAGAGAGCAGCTCAGCGACGGCCCATACGCTCAGTGGTTCACCGGCGCGAGCGGCGCGCTCGAGGACGACGCGTTCGTCCTCCTCGTCCGTGACGACTTCACGCGCGAGTGGATCGACGGCCACTACCGCGGTCTCGTCGAGCACGCGGTCTCGGCGGCGCTTGAAGAATCCCGGCCGGTCCGCATCGTGGCCGCGGAGAGCTCCCGCCACACGGAGGAGTCGGAACCGCCGCCTCGCGGCGTCGAGGGCCTGAACCACAAATACACGTTCGACTCCTTCGTCATCGGCTCGTCGAACCGCTTCGCCCACGCCGCCGCACTCGCGGTCGCCGAGGCGCCGGCGCAGGCCTACAACCCGCTCTTCATCTACGGCGGCACGGGCCTTGGGAAGACGCATCTCCTCCAGGCGATCGCCAGCTACGTCGGCGAGCACTCCCGCCATTTCTCGGTTCGCTACGTCACGAGCGAGACGTTCATGAACGACTTCATCAACTCGCTCCGCGACAAGCGCATCGAAGGCTTCAAGCAGCGCTACCGCCACTACGACCTCCTGCTCATCGACGACATCCAGTTCTTCGAGCACAAGGAGCGGATCCAGGAGGAGTTCTTCCACACCTTCAACTCGCTCTACGAGGCGGGCCGTCAGATCGTTATCTCCTCCGACCGACCGCCGCGCGCGATCGCGACCCTCGAGGCCAGGCTGCGCTCCCGCTTCGAGTGGGGCCTGATCACAGACATCCAGGCGCCCGACCTCGAGACGCGCATCGCCATCCTGCGCAAGAAGGTGAAGACCGACGCGATCCACGTGCCCGACTCGCAGCTTCTCACCTTCATCGCGAGCCGCATCTCCACGAACATCCGCGAGCTCGAGGGCGCGCTCACCCGCGTCGTCGCATTCTCGTCCCTCACCGGTCGGCCGATGACCGTCGAGCTGGCCCAGGAGGTCCTCAAGGACGTCTTTCCACAGGGCGAGCTCCCGGAGGTCTCCGTCGAGCGGATCCAGGAGACCGTCATCGACCGCTTCGGCATCTCCATGCAGGAGCTCGTGGGCGACCGCCGCTCACAGTCCATCGTGTATCCGCGCCAGGTCGCGATGTACCTCTGCCGCGAGCTCACCGACAGCTCCCTGCCCAAAATCGGCAAGAAGTTCGGAGGGCGCGACCACACGACGGTCATCCATGCGACATCGAAGATCGCCCGGCTCTTGCAGGAAGATCGAAGCGTGTACAACCTCGTCCAGGAGCTCACCGCGCGCATCAAGCAGCCGCGGTGAACAACGCCTGTGGATGATGTCTCGAATGCTGAGGAAGTTTTCCGAACCTGTCGGGAACTTGTTGAACCTGCGGTTTTCTCCCCAGCTTCTGTCCCCAGCCTAATCGCTGTCCCCAAGCGGAAAGCGGCCGTCTTCCCCGTCGTTCACACTCCCTATGACTACGACTAGGTTTTCTCTTTAAATGACAAGCATCGATACGGTTGTTAGGACAAGCATGAAGCTGACCTGCGCAAAGGACGAGCTCGCCGAGAAGCTCCAGGTTGCAGGGCGAGGGGTCTCTACGCGCACGACCGTGCAGATCCTCGCCGGGATCCTTCTGCGGGCGGAAGGCGGCCGGTTGTCGCTCTCGGCAACGGACATGGAGATCTCACTCCGGGTCGCGCTCGATGCACAGGTCGAGGACGAGGGGTCGGTGGTTGTTCCCGGCCGCCTGCTCGTCGACATCGTGCGGCTGCTTCCTGCCGGCGAGGTGACGATCTCGCACCGCGCGGAAGAGGGAGTGGTGGAGCTTGTCTGCGGGTCGGCGTCCTACCGGCTGCACACGTACGCGGCGGAGGACTTCCCGCGGCTGCCGGAGATCGACGACGAGAACGCGTTCACCGTCGACCGTGAGGCCTTCGTCGACACCATCGCACGCGTCAGCCGCTCGGCGTCGCGTGACGAGTCGCGCCCCGTTCTGACCGGCGTCCTCGTGCGCTTCGAGGGCGACAAGCTCGTGATGGCAGCAACGGACTCGTACCGGCTAAGCGTGAAGGAGACCGGGCTCTCCGACGGCCCCGGCCGCGAGGTCGAGGCGATCGTTCCCGCCCGCGCACTCGCGGAGCTCGCGCGAATCGCGCAAGGAGGCGAAGGCGGGGCCATCCAGGTCGGCGTCCAGGAGAACCAGGTCGTCTTCGGAGTCGACGATGTCTGGCTGACCGCCAGGCGGATCGACGGCCAGTTCCCGAACTACAAGCAGCTTCTTCCGGAGACCTTCGAGGCCGAGGTGACGATGCCGCGCGAGGAGTTCCTCGACGTCGTCCGCCGCACATCCGTGCTGGCCCAGCGGAAATCGCCGCTTCGCCTCCGCTTCGAGGACGGCGAGCTGACCGTTTCCGCGCAAACGCAGGATGTTGGTGAGGCTCACGAGGCGCTCCCAATTTCCTACTCCGGGGACGCGATCGAGATCGGCTTCAACGCGGAGTTCCTCCGGGACGGCCTCGAGTCCGTTACGGACGACAGCGTCCGTTTGAAGCTGATCAGCCCGCTCCGACCGGGCCTTATCCACGGGGAGTCGGACGACTTTCTCTACCTGATCATGCCGATCAGGCTGGCCGGCTGATCGTCGCGCACGTCTCGCTCCGAAACTTTCGCTCCTACCCCGAGCTCGAGCTCGACTTGGCACCCGGGGTGGTGCTCGTGACCGGACCGAACGGCGTCGGGAAGACGAACCTCCTCGAAGCCATCCACGTCGGTGCGCAAGGATTCTCCCCGCGTACTCGCGCCGAGCCGCGGCTTGTCCGTTTTGGCGCGTCAGCCGCGCGCGTCCGCCTCGCCGGCGCCGAGGCGAGCACCCCGTTCGAGACCGAGGTCGATCTCGAGCCGCCGACGGCCAAGCGGATCCGGCTCAACGGCGCTCAGTTGAGCGGCGGCGACGAGCTGCGCCTGCGCCTCTCGGCTCTCGCCTTCACTCCGGATCGTCTGGCAGTCGTCAAGGGCGGGCCAATCGTCCGGCGCGCCTATCTCGACCGAATGCTCGGAAGGCTCTTCCCCGCACGCGCGAAGCTCCCGAGCGACTACGCGCGGGCCGTCGCCCAGCGCAACGCGGCTCTTCGACAGGTGCGGCTGGGTGAGTCTCCCCTTGACACCGTGGCTCCGTGGACAGCGCAGGTCGCCGCCCTCGGGGCGGAGCTCGACCGCAGCCGCGCGGACCTCGCGAATGCTCTCGGCCCCGGCTTCGCCGACCATGCGGAGGCGCTCGGGCTCCTGGACGCCGAGATCGCGTACCCGGAGGAAGGGCTTTCGATCGAGGCGCTCGAAGCGAGGCTGCAGCGCGACGTCGAACGCGGGACGACAGGCCTCGGGCCTCATCTTCGGGACGCGCCGATCACCTCGGCCGACCGAGACCTGCGCTCGTATGGCTCACAGGGCGAGCAGCGCACGGCCGTCCTCGCCCTCGTTCTCGCCGAGGCCGAGCTCCTGGCCGAGCGCCGCGGTGAGCCGCCTCTTCTCCTGCTCGACGACGTTTTCAGTGAGCTCGACGCCGCGCGCGCCGAGGCTCTCGTGGCACGCCTTCCGCGTGGCGGGCAGACCGTCGTCACGGCGACCGAGCGTGCGGGGGTGCTCGAGCCGGATCTTCTCGTCACGGTCACCCCGGGAATCGCTCTGGCCGCATGAGGACGCTTCCCGACCCGATCGGCCGCGCCGTGCGGGCCGAGCTCGACCGCTTCGGGCCCGCCGGCAAGATGGGCGAGATCGTGACTGTCTGGCCGGAGGCGGTCGGTCCCGGGATCTCGGCGAACGCCTGGCCGGCGCGCGTCGGCCGGGACGGCACGCTCCACGTGCACACGTCCTCGAGCACGTGGGCCTTCGAGCTCACGCAGCTAGCGGGCTCGATCCTGGAACGTCTGCGCGGGCACCTCGCGGAGGATTCTCCGTCGGGCCTGCACTTCGCCGCGGGCCCGCTACCGGAGCTCGCCGGCGAGGTGAAAGAGGTCCGTGACAGGCCCGTGCCGAGACCAACCGCGGAGCAGATCGAGCAGGGTGGAAGGATCGCCGCCCCTATCGAGGATCTGGAGCTTCGAGAGGCGGTCGCGAAGGCCATTTCGGCCAGTCTGGCGCTCGGTTCGACCCGGCCTGACGACCGGCCGGTCTGATATACTTGAAAACGATAGAAATAGGCTACAAGCAGGGATTTTTTATTGGCTAAACCCGGATACGGCGCTAAGGACATCACGGTTCTCGAGGGCTTGGAGCCCGTTCGCAAGCGCCCCGGCATGTACATCGGCTCGACCGGGCCGAGAGGACTTCATCACCTGGTCTACGAGGTCGTCGACAACTCCGTCGACGAGGCTCTCGCGGGCCGGAACGACAAGATCGAGGTCACCCTCCACCCAGACAACTCGGTCACGGTTCGCGACTGGGGCTCGGGGATCCCGGTCGACATCATGGCCGACCAGGGTCTGCCGGCTCTAACGGTCGTTCTGACGAAGCTCCACGCCGGCGGCAAGTTCGGCGGCGAGGGCTACAAGGTCTCCGGCGGCCTCCACGGCGTGGGCGTCTCGGTCGTCAACGCGCTCTCGGAGCGCCTCGTCGCGGAAGTGCGTCGCGACGGCAAGGTCTACCGCCAGGAATTCGCCCGCGGCGAGCCGACCACCGACGTCGAGGTCGTGGGAAAGTCGGAGAAGGACGACACGGGAACGCTGATCAGCTTCCTGCCCGACGCCGACGTGTTCGAGGAGCTCGACCTCTCCGCAGAGACGCTCGCGCAGCGCCTGCGGGAGACCGCATTCCTCACCCGAAGCCTCCAGATCGTGCTCGTCGACGAGCGCGCCGAGGGCGAGCGCTACGAGTTCAAGTACGACGGCGGCATCCGTGACTTCGTCACGCACATCAACGAGGCGAAGGAGCCGATCCACAAGCGGATCGTCTACTTCGAGAACACCTCCGACGAAGGCGCTGTCGAGATCGCGATGCAGTGGAACTCGTCGTATGTCGAGTCGGTCTTCTCGTTCGCGAACAACATCAACACGCACGAGGGCGGCTCGCACCTCTCCGGCTTCAAGGGCGCCCTCACGGGCACGCTCAACAAGTACGCCCGCGACAAGGCGCTCCTCAAGGAGAAGGAGGAGAACCTCGAGGGCGAGGACGTTCGCGAGGGGCTCGCGGCTGTCATCTCGGTAAAGCTCCGCGACCCGCAGTTCGAGGGACAGACCAAGACGAAGCTCGGGAACCCCTGGGTGCGCGGCCTCGTGGAGCAATCGGTCAACTCGAAGCTGGCGGAGTACCTCGAGGAGAACCCCACGGACGCTCGCCAGATCATCCAGAAGGCGATCGCAGCACGGAACGCCCGCCAGGCAGCGCGCAAAGCGCGCGACCTCACCCGGCGCAAGGGCGCGCTCGACAACGCCTCCCTGCCGGGCAAGCTCGCCGACTGCCAGACGACCGACCCCGCCGAGGCCGAGCTCTACCTCGTCGAGGGAGCGTCGGCCGGCGGATCGGCAAAGGACGCGCGCGACCGCCAGTTCCAGGCGATCCTGCCGCTGCGCGGGAAGGTCATCAACTCGGAGAAGAACCGGATCAACAAGGTGCTCTCCAACACCGAGATCCAGGCGATCATCACCGCGGTCGGCACCGGGATCGGTGACGAGTTCGACATCAGCAAGCTTCGCTACCACCGCGTGATCGTCATGACCGACGCCGACGTAGACGGCTCCCACATCCGGACGCTTCTGCTCACCTTTCTCTACCGGCAGATGCCCGAGCTGGTCGAGAGCGGGCACGTCTACGTCGCCGTCCCGCCGCTCTACCGGGTGAAGGTCGGCAGCAAGGAGCAGTACGTCGAGAAGGAGTCCCAGTTCGAGGAGCTGCTCGTCCGCGAGCGCATCAAGGACATGCAGGTCACCCCGCGAGAGGGCGCCGAGCTGAAGATGACCGAGGCGAAGTGGGGCAAGTTCACGCGCGCTCTGCACGAGTTCGACGGCTGGTCATCGCGCCTCAAGGCCGATTTCGGGCCGGCGGCGGGCGAGTTCGTGATCGCCCAGCGTCTCGTCGAGACGGACGCCACCACGACCGGCGAGCTGGCCGAGGTGCTCTCGCGGCTCGCCAGCAACGGGCACGACTTCCATCTCGTCGACTCCGACGAAGCCGGTTCGCGGATCAAGATCATCGAGCGGGAGACCAGCGCGGCGAGTCACGTGACCGTCCCGACCGAGTTGCTCTCATCGCCGGTGTACGACAACCTGCGGAAGGCGTACGCGCGCCTCGTCGAGATCGTCGGCGCGCCGCCGTTCCAACTCGAGCTCGGCACGAAGAGCCGAAAGGCAGAGACGTTCGACGCGTTGCGCGCGAACGCCTTGGAGCTTGCGAAGGACAACATCCGGGTCGACCGCTTCAAGGGCCTCGGCGAGATGGACGCGATTGAGCTCTGGGAGACGACGATGAACCCGGCCAACCGGATGCTCATCCGCGTCGAGGTGGAGGACGCCGCGCGCGCCGACCAGATCTTCTCGATGCTGATGGGCGACCAGGTCGAGCCGCGCCGCGACTTCATCGTCAAGAACGCGAAAGACGTCCGCTTCCTCGATGTCTAGCCTCGAACCGACGGGAGTGGGCCGGGTGGAGACCCGCGAGCTCGAGCAGGAGATGCGCTCGAGCTTCCTTGACTACGCGATGAGCGTGATCGTCTCGCGGGCGCTTCCCGACGTCCGCGACGGCTTGAAACCGGTGCACCGGCGCGTGCTTTACGCAATGAACGAGGCGGGCCTGCAGCCGAACCGGTCGCGGGTGAAGTGCGCACGGGTCGTCGGCGACGTCATGGGTACCTACCACCCGCACGGCGACGCGGCCATCTACGACACGCTCGTACGGCTGGCCCAGCCGTTCTCCCTCCGCTACCCGCTCGTCGACGGGCAGGGGAACTTCGGCAATATCGACGACGACCCGCCCGCAGCCTATCGCTACACCGAGGCGCGGCTTGCCCGCATGGCGACGGAGATGCTCCGCGACATCGACGCGGACACCGTCGACTTCGTCCCCAACTACGACGAGAAGCACAAGGAACCCACGGTCCTCCCGTCCCGGTTCCCGAACCTCCTCGTCAACGGCTCTTCGGGAATCGCTGTCGGCATGGCGACGAACATCCCGCCGCACAACATGGGCGAGGTGATCGACGGGATCCTCGCGATGATCGAGGACCCGGACATCAACGTCGAGAAGCTCGCCAAGTACATCAAGGGCCCCGACTTCCCGACCGGCGGCATCATCGTCGGCCGCGAGGGGATCCGCGAGGCCTACCGCTCGGGCCGGGGCCGCGTCGTCATGCGCGCGCGCGCCCACATCGAGGAGTTGCGGGGAGGCCGGACCGCGATCATCGTCAGCGAGCTTCCCTACGGGGTCAAGAAGGGCGGCGACGCCGGCGTCATCAAGAAGATCGCCGACCTCGTCAACGACAAGGTGCTGACCGAGATCTCGAATCTGGCGGACCACTCGGACAAGTCGGGCATGCGAATCCAGATCGAGCTCAAGCGTGACGCGATCCCGCAGGTGGCCCTCAACAAGCTCTTCAAGCACACGGCCCTACAGTCGACCTTCGGCTACAACGCCGTCGCTCTCGTCGACGGCGTGCCCCGGACGCTCAGCCTGCTCGAGCTGATCCGCCATTACCTCGACTACCAGCGCGAGGTCGTCACCCGCCGGACGAAGTACGAGCTCCGTAAGGCAATGGAGCGAGCGCACGTCCTCGAGGGCTACCTCATCGCCCTCGACAACCTGGACGCGGTCATCGCACTCATCCGCGGCTCGGCCGATCCCGACGAGGCCCGCGCCGGCCTCATCGAGCGCTTCGAGCTCTCGGAGATCCAGGCCCAGGCGATCCTCGACCTGCGCCTCCAGAGACTGACCGGGCTCGAGCGTAAGCGGATCCAGGACGAGTACGCGGACCTCGAGGAGCGCATCGGCGAGCTGCGGATGATCCTGGGTGAGGAGTCCGAGATCGATCGCCTCATCCGCGAGGAGCTTCTCGAGATCAAGAACGTCTACGCGAGGAACGACGACCGCCGCACGGAGATCGTGGCTGCCGAGGGCGACCTCGAGCTCGAAGACCTGATCGCGGAAGAGGACATGGTTATCGCGATCACGCGCTCCGGTTACGTGAAGCGGCTTCCCGTCACCACCTACCGTGAGCAGCGCCGTGGCGGGATCGGCGTCATGGGCATGGATCTCAAGGACGAGGACTACATCGAGCACCTCGTCGTCGCCTCGACCCACGACTACCTGCTCTTCTTCACTTCCGTCGGGAAGGTGTACCGCCTCAAGGTGCACGAGCTTCCGCTTGGAAGCCGGCAGTCGAAGGGACGCGCGCTCGTCAACCTACTCCCGCTCGCGCAGGGCGAGAGCGTGCGCACGCTGATCGCGACGCGTGATTTCGAAGAGGCCGAGTACCTCGTCCTCGCAACGAAGAACGGCGTGGTCAAGAAGACGCGCTTTGCCGAGTACAACACGCCGCTGAAGGCCGACGGCATCATCGCGATCAAGCTGCGCGACACGGACGAGCTGGTCGCCGTGCTCCACTCCTCGGGCGACGACGACATCCTCATGGTGTCGCGCAAGGGCCAGGCGATCCGCTTCCCCGAAAGTGCCGCGCGGCCGATGGGTCGTGCCACCGAAGGCGTCAGGGGCATGAGCCTGCGCGCGGACGACGAGGTCATTGCGGCGAGCCTCGCGCAAAACGATTTCGATCTGCTCGTCGTGACCCGGAACGGCTTCGGGAAGAGAACCCGAATCGACCAGTACCCGTCCAAGGGCCGCGGTGGTCTCGGCGTGAAGACTGTCCAGCTCACGGAGGCGCGCGGCGAGCTCGCGGGTGCGCTTGTCGTCCAGGACGGCTACCAGGTGATGCTCATGTCCACGGGCGGCACCGTGATCAAGGTTCCGGTCGAGGACGTGAAGCGTCTCGGGCGCTCCACGCAGGGCGTCATCGTCATGCGGACCCGTGAGGGCGAGGAGGTCTCGACGCTCGCGCCGGTCATCGAGCAGGCGACCGACGACGACGACGACGAGACCGCCGTGGAGCCCGAACCGGCCCCGGCAGCCCCGGCCGAGTAGAAACGCACCGGTTTCAGGAGGTTCGGCTTCACAAACGGGAGCCCCGGTGCTAGCGTGGGCGCTTCCCCTCCGGCTCGAAAAAGGTGTGTGTATGGCGGTTCCACGACATGTCGATCTTCTTGAACCAGTAAACATCTCCGACCATCTGGACAAGATCGAGCTCTACCTGGGCCAGGTCTGCCAGGTCGCCGGTATCTCGAAAATGCAGCTCGACTACTGGACGAACAAGGCGCAGATCCCGACCAAGGGCAAGAAGCAGCGGATCTACGACATGAACGCAGTCGAGACGGTCATGCTCATCAA
>Ga0307319_10000290_pt1 | contig 15580 bp, 15 predicted proteins | sample ER_DNA_368_FD_194491 | JGI IMG/M metagenome (GOLD analysis project Ga0307319, IMG submission 194491) | Bulk soil microbial communities from the East River watershed near Crested Butte, Colorado, United States - ER_DNA_368 | ecosystem: Environmental > Terrestrial > Soil > Floodplain | place...
GGCCGCCCCGAACCGAGCTTCCCGAGCTTCCTCTCGCCCACTGGGAGGCGACCAAGGACACTCTCCACCTCTGGCGCGAAAGTAGCCGCTAGCAGCGGGAAGTGGGTACTGGAGCGGTTTTTAAGAGGTGAACTTGCGGTGAACGCCCGCGGTGGTCGCGGGCGCCGCGCTCGCCGTCAGCGCCGGCGCTGCTCCTCTTCGACCGTGCGCTCGGCGGTCGGCAGAGCCTCGAGCCGCTCGTCCGGAATCGGCTCTCCGCTCTCGACCGAGAGGCCGTACGTTCCGTCGGCGAGCCGTTTCTCGGCGCGCTCGACCGCGGCCAGTGAGGCGCGGAGATCGTCGACGACTCCTTCTTCGAGCTCGTCCTGGTAGAGGTCGGAAGCGAGGTTCGCGGAATCGAGGTAGTCGTTGGGCTCGCCGTCGTCCTCGCGGCGGCGGCTCTTGAGGGCGTCCTCGATGCGCCGGCGTTCGGCGGCCAGCAGCTCCCGTGCCCGGTCGGCGTCCACGGGGAGAGCTTACGCCACGCCGAGCTCGGCCAGGCAGAAGTCGCCGCCAGAAATCGGCCTCTGCGGCTTCCTTGTATCCAGCACCAGCGAGAACGGGAGCGAGTCCTGCGCCGCTCGGTGACCCCTCGGGGCCGCCCCGTGACCAAGGAGGCACGAGTGAAACGACTACGGATCATCATGGTTGCGCTCGTCGTGGTCCTCGCCGCGCTCGCTTTTGCGGCCGCAGCACGACCGCAGGCGCTGATCGTGGACACGGCGGGCCAGACGCTGGGCGACGGGTCTCATATCGTCGCTCCGATCGACGTGGCCCAGGAGAACGGCGACACGAAGGCGGCCGTCTCCGCCGGCCACGGGACGGGTAGCGCCGCCCAGGCGGCCGCCCGCAACGGGGACGACAGCGTGACTGCGACCGTCGGGTGCATCGACGCCGCGGCTTCGAGCGGAGACCTGGCGGGCTCCGCGAGTCTGGGGAACTGCGACGGTGGCTCGACGGTCGGCGGCGGCGGAGGTGCCGGCGTCGACAACGGCGCGACCGGTGGCGGCCTGGATCTCGGCTGTCTGACCGCAGCGCTCGACGGGCCGACGAGCCTCGGCGCGCAGCTTGGCGCCTGTGAGGGGACTGCAGGCGACGGCGGCGACGGCACTGACGAGCCGAATGACGGCGGCGGGGTTGCCGGCGACGAGGCAGGCGGCGTCCTCGGCGAGCAGGCCGAAGGCCAGCTCGACGAGTCCGGCTCGGACGAGGGCCAGGGCGACGAGGAGCCCTGCGGGACCTTCGACCAGATGGCCGGTCTCGCGGGCCCCGGATCGCTGCCGCTGTGGCTGTTCGGGTTGGTCGCCCTCGGCGGTTTCGGACTGGGAACGTTCCGTGCCCGACGCCGCTCGAGCGGGATGAACGAGGCGAGCTGAAAGATCGTCCGCGGATCGACTTGACAGATCCGCGGGAGATGGAATAGGTTGCGTGAGTCGAATCCGGTAGGTCTTCGGACCCGCCGGATTCGGCGTTTAAACGCCCGGTTTAGCCGCCCTGTGTATCGAGTGATCAGATCCGGCGACCTACCGGCGAGCCCCGGAGGGACGATCACGTTCGAGGGCGAGGGTTACGGCTCGGGTGTCTCCTTCTTCCACGTGCACAACCAGCCCGGCGAGGGCCCCGACCTGCACCGGCATCCCTACTCCGAGACATGGGTCGTCCAGAGCGGCACCGCCCGGTTCACTGCGGACGGGGACGAGCTCGAGGCCGGCCCCGGGGACGTCATCGTCGTGACCCCCGACACCCCGCACAAGTTCAAGAACTCGGGCGCGGAGCGGCTCGACATCCTCTGCATCCACGACTCGCCGGTGATGATCCAGGAAAACCTCGAGTAAGGGGCCGAAGCTGCCGATATCCCCCTTCGAGGCTTGACACAGCCTGCAAGCATCAACAAACTTGACGAAACCTCGATGAGGCACACATTCACATCCGCCCCCACAGCCAGCTCCGCTGACGTGGCGACGCGCGGCCTCATCGTGATCCTCCTCGGCATTCTCCCCCGCTAAGGGGGAGTACGCGACTACGCGCCGTTAGGGCGCATACGCCGACCCGACCACACCACAGGTACGTCTCCGCTCGGGAGACGAAGGAGGATGAGTCAGTGACACGCCGCATCACGATCTTCGACACGACGCTGCGCGACGGGGAGCAATCCCCGGGCATCGCGCTGCGCCCGGAGGAGAAAGCCGAGATCGCGGGACAGCTGGAGCGGCTCGGTGTCGACGTGATCGAGGCGGGCTTCGCTGTCTCGTCGCCTGGAGATTTCGAAGGCGTCAAGGCAGTGGCCGAAGCCGTCGAGCGCCCGACCGTCGCCTCGCTCTGCCGCACACGCAAGGAAGACATCGACGCCGCAGCGGAGGCGCTTGCCTGCGCGAACCGCTCCCGCATCCACATCTTCATCGCGACCAGCCCTGTCCACATGGAGAAGAAACTGCGTCTCGAGCCCGACGAGGTCGTCGAGCAGGCTCGCTGGGCGGTGGGCTACGCCCGCGCCAGCGTCGACCAGGTCGAGTTCTCGTGCGAGGACGCGACGAGGTCGGACCCACGCTTCGTCGCCCGCGTCTGTTGTGAGGCGGTCCGTGCGGGCGCTACGACGATCAACCTCCCCGACACGGTGGGCTACTGCTTGCCGTCCGAGTACGCGGAGTTCCTGCTCGAGGTACGCCGCCTGTGCCCGGAGCTTGGGAGCGCGACGCTCTCCGTCCATTGCCACAACGACCTCGGGCTCGCTGTTGCCAACACGCTCGCCGGCCTCCAGGCGGGCGCGACGCAGGCGGAATGCACGGTCAACGGGATCGGTGAGCGCGCGGGCAACGCGGCGCTCGAGGAGATCGTCATGGCCCTCGAGGTCCGCCACTCGAGCTTCGGCATGAAGACTGGCGTGGTCACCCCCGAGATCGGGGCGGCGTCACGCCTGGTCGAGCGGTTGACCGGCTACGCCGTCCAGCGAAACAAGGCGATCGTGGGCGCGAACGCGTTCGCGCACGAGGCCGGCATCCACCAGGACGGGATGCTCAAGGACGCCGAGACCTACCAGATCATGGATCCAACGCGGCTGGGCCTCCAGATGACACTGCCGCTCGGCAAGCACTCCGGCCGGCACGCGTTCGCGCGGGCCTGCGCGGAGGCAGGCATCAGGCTGGACGACGAGGCGCTTGCAGAAGCATTCAGGCGCTTCAAGCAGCTTGCCGATTCAGGAAAGACCGTGACGCTTTCGGACGTGTTCGAAGAGGTGGTGTTCGCGTGAGGAAGAAGCGCTACACCGTCGCCTGTCTCTCCGGGGACGGCATCGGGCCCGAGGTGATGGCCGAGGCCAGCCGCGCGCTGGCCGACGTCTCCCAGCTGCACGGCTTCTCCATCGACGAGCAGCACGTCGCCTTCGGTGGCGACGCCGTGCGGCGGTTCGGCCACGCGCTGCCCGCCTCGACCCGAGCGGCCTGCCGCCGCGCGGACGCAGTCCTGGTCGCCACGACGACCGAGCCCGCTCTCGAGGGCGTCAAGGCGGAGCTGGACCTCACCTGGCGCATGACGCGCGTCCGCCTCAGCGGGAAGCGAGTCACGGTCGTGAGCCCGCTCGCCGAAGACGCGAAGGAGCTCGCCGTCCGGCGGGCGTTCGATCTCGCCTGCAACCGGCAGGCTCGCGTCACCTCGGTCGGCCCGAGCAGCGCCTGGCGGACGCTCGTCGACCGCGCCGCCGAGGCTTGCCCCGGCGTCATCGTCGAGCACGTGAGCTTCGAGTCGATCGTGCCGGCGCTCTTCCGCGCCCCCGGCGCCTTCGACGTCATCGTCAGCGACCAGCCCTTTGCGGAAGCGCTCTCGTACACCGCCGCCTACGCGCACGGCACGACGCGGATGGTCGCGTCGGGCCGGCTCTCGGAGAGCTCCGCGGGCATCTTCGGGCCGACGCACGGCTCGGCCGAGGAGATCGCGGGCCAGGGAGTCGCGAACCCGAGCGGAATGCTCCTCGCCGCAGCCCTCATGCTCGAAGGGCTCGGCGAGCGCACCGCCGCGCGTACCCTCGAGAACGCGGTCGCGGAAACGCTCGGGACCGGGGTCCACACGCCCGATCTCGTCTCGTCGGGAGTGGGGGCGACGACAAGGGAGTTCATGGACGTCCTCCTGGCCGCGCTCCCGGGCGCGCGCACGGACACGGAGTTCGCGGGGGTGGCGGCGTGAAGATGCTCGGCTCCGACGCCATTCTTCGCTCGCTCGAGGCAGAAGGGGTCGACGTCGCGTTCGGACTCCCGGGCGGCGCGATCCTGCCGACCTACGACGCGTTCGCGCGCGGCTCGTCCATTCGCCATGTGCTGTGCCGCCACGAGCAGGGGGCCGGCCACATGGCCGAGGGTTACGCGCGCGCTTCGGGGCGCGTTGGCGTCGCCATCGCCACGTCAGGACCGGGCGTCACGAACCTCGTCACCCCGATCGCGGACGCGTGGATGGACTCGACGCCACTCGTCTGCGTCACGGGCCAGGTGCGCTCCTCGCTGATCGGCACCGACGCCTTCCAGGAGACCGACGCGACCGGGATCACCCTCCCGATCGTTAAGCACTCGTGGCTCGTCCAGGACATCGAGGAGCTGCCGCACGTGATCAAGGCGGCGTTCCACGTCGCCCGCACCGGCCGGCCCGGCCCCGTGCTCGTGGACATCGCCAAGGACGTCCAGGAGGCCGAGATCGACTTCAAGTATCCGGACTCGGTCGACCTGCCCGGGTGGCGGCCGCCGGAGAAGGTGCATCCGCTCCAGATCGCGGAGGCGGCGAAGGCGATCGCGCAGGCCCGGCGCCCGATCCTCTACGTCGGGGGCGGCACGATCAACGCGAACGCCTGCGGCGAGCTGCTCGAGCTCGCGGAGACGGGCGGGATCCCGGTCGTGACGACGCTCATGGCCAAGGGCGCCTTCCCCGACTCGCACCCACTCGCGCTGGGGGCGCCCGGCATGCACGGCTCCAAGTGGGCGAACTGGGCCCTGAACAAAGCCGACCTGATCATCGCCGTCGGCAGCCGTTTCGACGACCGGGTCACCGGGAAGCTCAGCGCGTTCGCGCCGGGCGCCAAGGTCATCCACTTCGACATCGATCCGGCGGAGATCGGGAAGCTCCGGCGCGCCGACATCCCCGTCGTCGGCCCGCTCGCCGAAGCGATGGCAGATCTCGCGCGCGAACTCCTCAAGCTCATCGATCCGGGTCACGTCGGCCCCGCCGCCTGGCGCCGGCAGGTGGAGGAGTGGCGAGCGGCGTTCCCGTACCGCTACGACCGAGACGGCGACTTCCTCAAGCCGCAAGCCGTGATCGAGACGCTGCGCGACCTGACGACGGGTCGCGAAGACGTCGTCTGGACGACCGGTGTCGGCCAGCACCAGATGTGGGCCATGCAGTACCTCGTCTGCGACCAGCCGCGTACGTTCATCACGTCGGGCGGCCTCGGGACGATGGGCTATGGCGTCCCGGCGGCGATCGGCGCCAAAGCGGCCCGGCCGGACGCGTCAGTCGTCTGCATCGACGGCGACGGTTGCTTCCAGATGACCTGCCAGGAGCTCGCCACCTCGGCGCTCGAAGGACTGCCGATCACGGTCGTCATCGTCAACAACGGCTGGCTCGGCATGGTGCGCCAGTGGCAGGAGATGTTCTACGACAGCCGCTTCGCCGAGACGCACCTCACGCATCAGGTGCCCGACTACGCCCAGCTCGCGGAGGCGTACGGCTGCGCCGGGTTCACCCTCACGGCCGAGGAGGAGCTCGAGAGCGTCCTGGACGAGGCAATGAACTGCGGGCGCACGGCAATCGTCGACGCCCGCTGCGATCCCGAGGAGAAGTGCTTCCCGATGATCCCGGCCGGCGCCGCCGCGACCGACGTCATCGAGTACAGGGATCTCGAAGAGCAGGAGTCGGTCGAGGCCTGATGCACACGGTCTCGCTCCTCGTCGAGAACAAGCCCGGCGCGCTCGCGCGCGTGTCGAACATGTTCGCCCGCCGCGGCTACAACATCGAGAGCCTCGCAGTCGGGCCGACCGAGCGTCCCGACGTCTCCAGGATCACGCTCCGGGTCGACTGCTCGCGCGAGTCGCTCGAGCAGCTCGAGAAGCAGATGCACAAGCTCGTCAACGTGCTCCGGGTGAGCACTCTGGAGGCCGGCGAGGCGGTTGAGCGCGAGCTCGCGCTCGTGAAGGTGAATGCGCCGCCGAACCGGCGCGGTGAGCTCATGGCCCTCGGCGAGGTCTTCAACGCCCGCGTGGCCGACCTCGGCCCGGACTCGATCGTGTTCGAGATCGTCGGCCATCCCGAGGAGGTCTCCTCCTTCGAGGAGCTCGTCCGCCCACACGGCCTCAAGGAGCTCGCCCGCACCGGCCGTATCGGCCTCGGCCGCGCATCGGCTGGCCGCGCCGCCAGAACTCAACACGTCCTCCGCTAAGAAGCTAGGAAAGGAACCCGATGGCAACCGTGCACCGCGAAGGCAACAGCGATCTCCTCACCGGCAAGGTCACGATCCTGGGCTACGGCAGTCAGGGGCACGCGCACGCGCTCAACCTGCGCGACTCGGGCGTGGACGTGCAGGTCGGCCTGCGCGCCGGGAGCCCGTCGTGGGCCTCGGCGGAGGCTGCCGGGTTGTCCGTGAACACGATTCCGGCTGCGGTGAGCGAGGCGCAGATCGTCGCGCTGCTGATGCCGGACCAGGTTCAGCCCAAGGTGTTCGAGACCGAGGTCGCCCCCAACCTCGAGCCCGGCGCGGCGGTGCTCTTCGCACACGGCTTCAACATCCACTACGGGAGGATCGCGCCGGCGAGCGGGCACGACGTGATCATGGTCGCCCCCAAGGGGCCGGGCCATGTCGTGCGCCGGCTCTACGAGCAGGGACTCGGGACGCCCGCGCTCGTCGCGGTCGCCCAGGACGCGAGTGGACACGGGCTGGACCTCGCGCTCGGCTATGGCGCCGCGCTCGGCGCCGGGCGGGCGGGGATGATCGAGACCACGTTTGCCGAGGAGACCGAGACCGACCTCTTCGGCGAGCAGAGCGTCCTCTGCGGCGGCGTGACCGAGCTCGTCCGCGCCGGGTTCGAGACGCTCGTCCAGGCCGGCTACCAGCCGGAGATCGCCTACTACGAGTGCCTCCACGAGCTGAAGCTGATCGTCGACCTGATGTGGGAAGGCGGCCTCTCCCACATGCGCTTCTCGATCTCCGACACGGCCGAGTACGGGGATTACACGCGCGGCCAGGTCGTCATCGACGAGCACGTGCGCGAGTCGATGCGCAAGGTGCTGGCCGAGATCCAGGACGGCACATTTGCCCGCGAGTGGATCGCCGAGATGGACTCGGGCGAGAAGAAGCTGGAGGAGCTTCGCCGGGCCGCCGCAGACCAGTTGCTCGAGAACGTCGGCCGCGAGCTCCGCGCCCTCATGCAGACGGAGGCGCCGGAAGCTCATGGCGTCCGTTGACGTCCCGGTAGCGCTTCTCGGCTACGGCACCGTCGGCTCGGCGGTCAACCGGCTGCTCCAGGAGAGCGCCGACGACATCGAGCGCGCGACGGGCCACCGGCTCCGCCTTGTGCGGGCGCTCGTGCGCGACCCTGAAAAAGAGCGAGAGTTTCCCGCGGACCCCGAGGTCCTGACGACGGACTTCGCGTCGATCCGGGATGACCCCTCGATCGCCGTCGTCGCGGAGGTCATGGGTGGCCTCGAGCCGACCGGCGACTACGTCCTCCAGCTGCTCGCCGCGGGCAAACCGGTCGTCTCGGCCAACAAGCAGCTCGTGGCCAGGCGGGGGGCCGAGCTCTTCCGGGCTGCGTCCGAAGCGGGCGTGCAGCTGCGCTTCGAGGCGAGCGTCTGCGCGGCCATCCCCGTCATCAAGGTGCTGCGCGAGGCCCTCGTCGTCACGACCGTCCACCGGATCCTCGGGATCGTCAACGGGACGACCAATTTCATCCTCACGGAGATGGAGAGGGGCTCGGACTACGACGAGGCCCTCGCCGAGGCCCAGCGCCTCGGCTTCGCAGAGGCCGACCCGACCGAAGACGTTTCGGGGGCGGACGCGGCGGCGAAGATGGCCATCCTCGCCACCGTCGCGTTCGGCTCTCGCGTGACGCTCGCCGACGTCGAGTACGAAGGAATCGAAGCGATCACGCCGCTCCATGTGGCAGCCGCGCGGGAGATGGGCATGGCGATCCGCCTGGTCGGCGCGGCCACGCTAGTCGACGGGAAGCTCGACGTCCGCGTTCATCCCGCCCTCGTCGACCGCCATCATCCGCTCGCGGCTGTGGAGGGCCCGTTCAATGCGGTCATGCTCCAGGGGGACGCCATTCGCGAGATCACGCTCGAGGGCCCTGGCGCCGGCGGGATCGAGACCGCCTCCGCTGTCGTCGCCGACATGGTCAGCGTCATCGGGACGACGGGCACCGGCTTCCTCCAGAACGACGCGTGCTGGCGCGAGCTCGAGCGCCTCGAGGCAGGGCGTCTGCGCTCGCCGTTCTACGTTCGCCTCGACGTGGAGGACCGCGCCGGCGTCCTCGCGCACGTGGCGCTCCGCCTCGCGACGCACGGAGTCTCGATCGGCCGGCTCGTCCAGCATCAGGACAACGGCTCGGCCACCCTCCACATCGTCACGCATGAAGCACCCGCGGGAGACGTCGACGCGGCGCTCGAGGAGATCGGCGACCTCGAGGAATCGCGCGCCGCGCCCTCCGCGCTACCGGTGATCTCGGATCGCGGTGTGCCCGGCCTCGGCTGGGCGTGAAGTTAGTCTCTGCACGCGTGACCATCCCCCTGGCAGAGCGCTACCGCGACCGGCTGCCCCTGGCGCCGGGCACTGAGATCGTGTCTCTCGGCGAGGGCTCGACGCCGCTGCTCGAGGCGCCTCGGCTCTCCGAGCGCATCGGGGTCGAGCTCTGGTTGAAGTGGGAGGGGGCGAATCCCACGGGAAGCTTCAAGGACCGCGGCATGACGGTCGCCGTCTCGAAGGCCCTGGCCGACGGAGCCAAGTCGATCGTTTGCGCATCCACCGGGAACACCGCCGCCTCGGCCGCCGCGTATGCGGCGCGCGCGGGCCTCGAGGCGCTCATCCTCCACCCGGAGGGCGCCGTGGCCCGCGGGAAGGTCGCGCAGGCGGTGGCTGTCGGTGCCAAGCTCTCGGCCAGGCCGAGCTTCGACGAGGCGCTCTCCGATGCACGCGAGCTCGAGGCCAAGGGCACGCACGTGCTGGTCAATTCGGTCAATCCGCTGAGGATCGAGGGCCAGAAGACAGCCGCATTCGAGATCGTGGAGGAGCTCGGCGCGACGCCCGAAGTGCTCGCGTTGCCGTACGGCGGGGGCGGGAACCTCTGCGCGTACGCGATCGGTTTCGCAGAGGAGGGGAGAGGCACACCCCGTTTCGTCGCGGCCGAGGCCTCCGAGCGCGCCACGACCGTCGCGTCGGCGATTCGCATTTCCGAGCCTGCGCACGCCGATGAGGCCCAGCAGGCCGTCGATGACTCTCGCGGCGACATCGTCGCGCTCAGCGACACGGCCATCCTCGACGCGTGGCGTCTCCTCGCGCGCGAGGAGGGGGTCTTCTGCGAACCCTCGTCGGCAGCCGGACTGGCGGCGCTCATCGCCGACCCGCCTCGCGACGCGCGCGTCGTCTGCGTGATCACCGGGCACGGGCTCAAGGATCCGGACGCCGTGCGATGACGATTCACGTGCGAGCACCCGCGACGACCGCGAACATCGGTCCCGGCTTCGACTGCGTCGCCGCGGCTCTCGACTTGTGGAACGAGGTCGAGGTGGATGAAGGCGACGGCGAGCCCGACGACTCGCATCTCGGAGTCCGCGCCTTCGCGCGGCTCGCCTCCCCGGCAGGCAGGAGGTTCAGCTTCACCGACCGGATCCCGCGGGAGCGCGGCCTGGGCTCGAGCGCGGCCGTGATCGCGCTCGGCCTCGTTGCCGGCGCGCGCGCTGCGGGCATCGATCCCGATCCGGAGCGCCTTCTCGCCGAGGGCGTCGAGCTCGAGGGGCACCCGGACAACCTCGCGGCCGCGCTCGCGGGCGGGGTGACGCTGACCTGGGAGAACCGGATCGTGCGCGTGGCCGACGAGCTGCCGGCGGTTCCGATCGGCATCGTCCCGGAGGCCACGGTCTCGACGGCCGCGGCGCGCAACTCATTGCCCGAGACCGTTCCGCACGAGGACGCGGCCTTCACCGCCGGCCGCGCCGCGTTGCTCGGCGCTGCGGTCAGCCAGCGCTCGCCCGAGCTCTTCGGCGCCGCGCTCCACGACCGCATCCACGAGCCCTACCGGGCAGCGAAGGCGCCGCTCCTCGAGGCCGTCCGGAACGATCTTCCCGACGGCGCGCTGGGCGCGACACTGTCCGGCTCGGGTCCGACGGTCATCGTCTGGGCCCGTGAGGACGCCGTCGACGCCTGCGAGGCGGAGCTTGCCGCCGCGCACGCCGACGCCAGCGTGATTCGCTTCGCCGTGTCGACTAAAGGAGCCTGTGCATGAGCGATCCCGGCAAGAGGAAAAGCGCTGCGCTGACCGACGGGCCCGAGCGGGCTCCGGCGCGCGCGATGCTGAAGGGAGTCGGCTTCAGCGACGAGGATCTCGCGCGGCCGCTGATCGGCGTCGCCACGACGTGGATCGAGACGATGCCGTGCAACCTGAACCAGCGCGAGCTGGCCCAGCACGTCAAGCGCGGGGTGCGGGCGGGGGGTGGGACGCCGATGGAGTTCAACACGATCTCCGTCTCCGACGGCGTCTCGATGGGCACCGAGGGGATGCGCGCTTCGCTCGTCTCGCGCGAGGTGATCGCCGACTCGATCGAGCTCGTTGCGCGCGGCCACCTGCTCGACGGCCTGGTCTGTCTCGTCGGCTGCGACAAGACGATTCCAGCAGCGGTCATGGCGCTCGCGCGACTCGACCTCCCGGGGCTCGTGCTCTACAACGGCTCGATCGCGCCGGGCAAGTTCCGCGGCCAGGACGTGACCATCCAGGAGGTTTTCGAGGCGGTGGGCGCGCACGCGGTCGGGAAGATGAGCGACGCCGACCTGCACGAGCTGGAGGGGGTGGCCTGCCCGGGCGCCGGCGCGTGCGGCGGCCAGTTCACGGCGAACACCATGTCGACCGCCCTCGACTTCCTCGGGATCAGTCCCGCAGGGCTGAATGGGATCCCTGCGCTCAACCCCTCCAAGGGCTCTGCCGCCGAGGTGGCCGGGCGCCTCGCCATGGATCTCCTGCGCCGCGACGTGCGGCCGTCGCAGATCATCACGCGTGATGCGCTCGAGAACGCTGCGGCGGCGATCGTCGCCACGGGCGGCTCCACCAACGGCGTCCTGCACCTGCTCGCGATCGCGCGCGAGCTCGGCCTTACGCTGGAGCTGGACGACTTCGACGCCATCGCCGCCCGCACCCCGATCGTCGCCAGCCTGAAGCCGGGCGGCAGGTTCGTCGCCACGGACATGTACGAGGCCGGCGGCGTCGCGCTCGTCGCGCGGGAGCTGCTGAAGCGCGACCTCGTTCATGCGGACTCGCCCAACGTCGACGGCCGTTCGCTCGGGCAGATCGCAGCCGCGGTGGAGGAGCGGCCGGGCCAGGAGGTCGTCGTCCCGATCGAGGAGCCGATCAAGCCCATCGGCGGCCTGGCGATCCTGCGCGGGAACCTCTCGCCCGAGGGCTGCGTCGTCAAGCTCGCCGGCCACGAGCGTCTGCATCATCGCGGCCCGGCTCGGGTGTTCGACTCCGAGGAGGAGTGCTTCGCGGCCGTCCGCGACAAGCGGATCCTCCCCGGCGACGTGGTGGTCATCCGCTACGAGGGCCCGGCGGGCGGCCCCGGCATGCGCGAGATGCTGCACGTGACGGGGGCGATCGTGGGGGAGGGGCTCGGCGAGGAGATCGCCCTCGTGACCGACGGACGCTTCTCCGGGGCCACGCACGGCCTGATGGTCGGGCACGTCTCGCCCGAGGCCGCTCGTGGCGGGCCGCTCGCGGCGGTCCAGGAGGGCGATACGATCGTCCTCGACGTCGAGGCGCGGACGCTCTCGGTCGAGCTCTCGGACGACGAGCTCGCGAGCCGTCTCGCCGCGTGGGAACAGCCGCCTCCGCGCTACACGACAGGCGTCTTCGCCAAGTACGCGGCGCTCGTCTCGTCTGCCTCCGAAGGGGCAGTGACCGGGCCGGGAGTCGCCGCCTATACTCCGAAGTGAGCGACGGGCAGCGGCCCCGCTCGCATCAAGAGAGGCTGAGGGATCCGGCCCTGTGAAGCCTCGGCAACCTACTCCAGCGGAGCAAGGTGCCAAACCCGGCCGAGCCCCGAGGCTCGGGAGGATGTAAGCGAGAAAGGAGACCGCATTGCCCGCCCAATCCCTCCGTTGCCGTAGCTGCGCGACCGAGTATGCGCTCGAGGACATCGGCACGTGTCCCGAGTGCTTCGCCCCGCTGGACCCGGTCTACGACTGGGACGCGCTCGCCGCGACCGTCAGCCGGGAGTCCATCGCCGCCGGCCCCGCGTCCATCTGGCGTTACGCCGCCCTCCTGCCGGTCGAGAAGCCCGAGGAGCCGCGCCTCGCGCCGGGCCTGACTCCACTCGTTCAGGCTCCCAGGCTCGCGCAGGAGCTCGGCCTGCGGGAGCTGTGGCTGAAGTTGGACACCGCCAACCCGACCCACTCGTTCAAGGACCGCGTCGTCGCCGTCGCGGCGCAGAAGGCGCGCGAGCTGGGGCTGGACACCCTCGCCTGCTCGTCGACCGGGAACCTCGCCAACGCCGTCGCCGCGCGCGCGGCCGCGGAGGGGATGGAGGCCGCCGTCTTCTGTCCCGCCGACCTCGAGCCCGAGAAGCTCGTGGCGACAGCGGTGTTCCGCCCGACCATCTATGCGGTCCAGGGGACCTACGACGACTGCAGCAGGCTGACGGTCGAGCTCTCCTTCGAGCTGCCCTGGGCGTTCGTCAACGTGGGGCTGCGCTCCTACTATGCCGAGGGCTCGAAGACCGTCGCCTTCGAGATCGCCGAGCAGCTCGGCTGGGACGCGCCCGACGCGGTCGTCGCTCCGATCGCCTCCGGTTCGCTCTACTCGAAGATCGCCGAGGGCTTCGAGCAGCTGCGCCGCGTCGGTCTCGTCCAGGCGGAGGTGCCCAGGCTGTTCGGGGGCCAGGCCGAGGGTTGCTCTCCCGTGGCGGCAGCATTCGCGTCCGGCGAGCAGGTCGTCCCCGTCCGGCCGCAGACCGTGGCCCGGTCGCTCGCGATCGGGAACCCGGCCGACGGCGACAAGGCAGTCGCGACCGCCCTGGCGACGAAGGGCGCGATCTACTCGGTCGCGGAGGAGGAGGTCGGCGTGAACATGGCGACGCTCGCTGCCCACACGGGCGTCTTCGGCGAGACCGCCGCCGGCGTCTCCCTCGGCGCGCTGCGCGAAGTGGTGGAGCGCGGTGAGCTTGGCCACGACCACCGAGTGGTCCTGGTCGTCACCGGTGACGGACTGAAGACGCCCGGCCCGGTCGCCGACCTGCTCGCGCCGGTCCGCATCGAGGCGGACGCAGACGCCGTCCTGGAACGGCTCGGCGTGCTCACGTGACCGTCGTCGTCCTCCCGGGCGACGGCATCGGTCCAGAGGTTGCGCAGGAGGCTGAGCGGGCTCTCGCCGTGCTCGCTCCCAACGTGGAGCTCGAGCGGCGGCCGTTCGGCGCGCAGGCCATCCGGGAGACCGGTGACTCCCTGCCCGAGGAAACTCTCGCGGCCTGCCGGGCGGCCGAGGCCGTACTGAAAGCCCCGATCGGCGATCCCGAGTTCGATGCCGCCGACGTTCGTCCAGAGCAGGGAATGCTGCGCCTGCGGGCCGAGTTGGACGTCTACGCGAACCTGCGCCCGGCGCAGAGCGGCGAGGTCGACGTCCTCATCGTCCGGGAGCTGGTCGGGGGTCTCTATTTCGGCGCCAAGGGCGTCCGTGAGGACGGCACGGTCTTCGACACGATGGAGTACCACCCCAGCCAGGTGGAGCGAATCGCACGACGGGCGTTCGAGCTCGCCCGCGACCGGCGCGGAAAGCTGACATCGGTCGACAAGGCCAACGTGCTCGAAACCTCGCGAATGTGGCGGCGCGTGGTGAACGAGGTCGCGTCCGACTACGGCGAGGTCGAGGTCGAGCACATGCTCGTGGACAACGCCGCCATGCAGTTGGCCTCGGCGCCAGAGCGCTTCGACGTCCTCGTCACCGAGAACCTGTTCGGCGACATCCTCAGCGACCTGGCGGCCGCCGTCACCGGCGGTCTCGGGCTCGCGCCGTCCGCCAGCCTCGCGGACGACGGCCCCGGGATCTTCGAGCCCGTGCACGGCTCCGCTCCCGACATCGCGGGCCTGGGAATCGCCAATCCTGCGGCGATGCTGCGCTCGACGGCGCTCATGCTCGAGCACGGGCTCGGCCAGCCGGAGGAGGCGCACCGGCTGGAGGCGGCCGTGGATGCGGCGCTTGCGTCCTCGCCGACTCCCGACCTCGGCGGCACCGCGACGACCGCAGAATTCGGCGACGCAGTTCTCAGAGAGCTGTCGTAGCGAAGCGGGGCGGATGCGCCGCTTCGAAGGCCGCGATCTCGTCGTCGTGCTGGAGTGCGCGGCCGATGTCGTCGAGCCCCTCCAGCAGGCAGTGACGCTCGAAGGCGTCGAATTCGAACCGGTAGGGCCCGACGGTCTGCGCCTCGAGATCGACCGTGAGCTCGTCGGGCGCGGCCATGAGCTCCTTGACCCGCTCCTGCGGCAGCACGATCGGGACGAGGCCGATCTTGACGCAGTTCGTGCGGAAGATGTCCCCGAATGACGGCGCCACGATCGCCTCGAAGCCCCAGTCCTGCAGCGCCCACGGCGCGTGCTCGCGAGAGGAGCCGCAGCCGAAGTTCCGCCCGGTGAGGAGGATCTTCGCACCCTGCGACTCGGGCCGGTTGAGCTCGAAATCGGGATCCTTCGCCCAGTCGTAGAAGAGGAACTCGCCGTACCCGGTGCGCTCGATGCGCTTGAGGAACTGCTTGGGGACGATCTGGTCGGTGTCCACGTCGGGCCGGTCGAGTACGGCGGCGCGGCCGGTGACGTTCCGAAACGACCTCATGCGACCGGCGCGAGCGCGTACTCGCGGATGTCGACGAAGTGGCCCTCGAGCGCGGCGGCCGCGGCCATCGCCGGGCTGACGAGGTGCGTGCGACCCCCTGCTCCCTGGCGCCCTTCGAAGTTGCGGTTGGACGTCGAGGCGCAGCGCTCGCCCGGCGAGAGGATGTCCGGGTTCATGCCGAGGCACATCGAGCAGCCGGCCCGGCGCCACTCGAAGCCGGCGGCTTCGAAGACGCGGTCGAGCCCTTCCACCTCCGCCTGGGCCTTCACGGCCGCCGACCCGGGGACGACCATCGCGCGCACGCTTGGATGGACGCGCTTTCCCGCCACTACCGCCGCCGCGGTGCGCAGATCCTCGATGCGGGCGTTCGTGCACGAGCCGATGAAGACGCGGTCGAGGCTGATGTCCTGGATGGCGGTGCCGGGCTCGAGCGCCATGTACATGAGCGCTCGCTCGGCGGCCTCGCGCTCGTCGGGATCGTCGAGGTC
>Ga0307319_10000298_pt1 | contig 15319 bp, 15 predicted proteins | sample ER_DNA_368_FD_194491 | JGI IMG/M metagenome (GOLD analysis project Ga0307319, IMG submission 194491) | Bulk soil microbial communities from the East River watershed near Crested Butte, Colorado, United States - ER_DNA_368 | ecosystem: Environmental > Terrestrial > Soil > Floodplain | place...
GCCCGCACCTAATGCTGGGCCAACATCACCGGGAGGCGCATTGAGCATCGACCCGCGCGAGGTCGCTGCCGGAGGCACCGCCCTGCCAGAGCTCGTCCCGGGCGCGGCCGCATCCGGAGCCGGGGCGCCGATGCAACAGACAAACCTCTGGCGCGACGCCTGGCGGCGCTACCTGCAGAACAAGGGCGCGGTCATCTCAGGGGCGATCTTCCTTCTGATCGTCCTCTTCTGCTTGATCTGGCCGTTCGTCACGCCGTACGACATCAGGAACGACCCGCTCAACTTCTCGCAGGCCTACGAAGGCCCGTCGCTCAAGCATCCGCTGGGCACCGACAAGCTGGGCAAGGACCTGCTGACGAAGCTTGCCCTCGGCGGGCGGATCTCGATCGCGATCGGCATCGGCGCGACGCTCGCGATCCTCCTCATCGGCGTCGTCTACGGCTCGATTGCGGGCTTCGCCGGCGGGTGGCTCGACAACGTGCAGATGCGGTTACTCGATGCCCTCTACGGGATCCCGTACCTGCCGTTCGCGATCATCGTGCTGGCCATCCTCGGCACGAACAACCTCTGGTCGATGGTGATCGCCCTCTCGATCGCGAGCTGGTTCACGGCCGCGCGGATCGTCCGTGGACAGGTCATCACGCTGAAAGAGAACGACTACATCCGCGCCGCCAAGGCGGTCGGAGCTCGCTGGTACCGGATCCTGACCCGCCATTTGCTCCCGAACACGCTCGGCATTCTGATCATTGCGATCTTCCTCGAGCTGCCGGGCGTAATCCTCGGCGAAGCCTTCCTCTCGTTCATCGGCCTCGGGATCAGCCCGCCCGACGCCTCGCTCGGTTCGATGGCCCAGGAGGGGCGCGAGGTCTATCGCATCCACCCGAACGTGATCGCGATCCCGAGCATCGCGATCGCCACCCTCGTCCTCACCGCGAACTTCATCGCCGACGGGCTGCGCGACGCCCTCGACCCCCGTACTCGCGAGACCAAAGAGCACTGATGGCGCTCCTCGAGGTCGAAAACCTCCGCACGCACTTCTTCACCCGCGAGGGCGTCGTCAAGGCGGTCGACGGGATCAGTTTCACCGTCGAGGCGGGGAAGACGCTCGGGATCGTCGGCGAGTCCGGCTGCGGGAAGTCCGTGACCGCGCTCTCGCTGATGGGACTGATCCCGAAGCCGCCGGCGCGCATCGTCGAGGGGTCGGTGAACTTCCAGGGCCGCGACCTGACCACGCTCTCGGACCGCCAGCTCGAGGACGTGCGCGGGCGCGAGATGGCGATGATCTTCCAGGATCCGATGACGTCGCTGAACCCGACGCTGAGGATCAAGACACAGATCACCGAGGTGCTCGACCGGCACTTCGGCTACTCGAAGGACGACGCCGTCCGCCGGGCTATCGAGCTCCTCGAGGAAGTTCAGATCCCGCGGGCGGCGGAGCGGCTGAACGACTATCCGCACCGCTTCTCGGGTGGAATGCGGCAGCGCGTGATGATCGCGATAGCGCTCGCCTGCGACCCGAAGCTCTTGATCGCCGACGAGCCGACGACCGCGCTCGACGTGACCGTGCAGGCCGACATCCTCGACCTCCTCGAGGTGCTTCGCCGCGAGCACGACATGGGGATGATCATGATCACCCACGACATGGGCGTCATCGCGGAGACGGCCGACGACGTCGCCGTCATGTACGCCGGTCAGATCGTCGAGCAGGCAGGGACGCAGGAGCTCTTCGACCGGCCCGAGCATCCGTACACCGAGGCCTTGCTCGACGCGTTGCCGCAGCTGGAGGGGGAGAACATCCGCCAGGGACGGCTGCGCTCGATCCCCGGCCGGCCGCCTGATCTCATCGCTCCACCGCCCGGGTGCCGGTTCGCTCCTCGGTGTCCCTATGCGGAGCTCAAGGACGGTTGTGCCGACCAGCTGCCGGAGCTGCGGCCGATCCGGCCGGGCCATCTCGTCCGGTCCCGGCACCCGACGAGCGAACGCGAGATGGTGCCGGCATGAGCGAGAACGGCGCGCTCCTGCAGGTCCGCGACCTGCGCAAAGAGTTCCCGGTCAAGTCGGGCTTCGTGATCGAGCGTGTGACGCACACAGTGAAGGCGGTCGACGGCGTGAGCTTCGAGATCGCGGAAGGGAAGACGCTCGGTCTCGTCGGCGAGTCCGGCTCAGGGAAATCCACGACCGGCTACTGCATCCTCCAGTTGATCAAGCCGACCGGGGGATCGATTCGGTTCAAGGGCAAGGAGCTGACGGAGCTCGGGCGGGAGGAGATGCGGCGAATGCGTCGCCAGCTGCAGATCGTCTTTCAGGATCCCTACTCGTCGCTCGATCCGCGCATGACGGTCGGCGACATCGTCTCCGAGCCACTCGAGGTCCACGGCGTGGGAACGAGGCGGGACAGGCGCGCTCGGGTCCGTGAGCTCCTGGACGTCGTCGGCTTCAATCCCGATTACTCGAACCGCTATCCGCACGAGTTCTCGGGCGGTCAGCGGCAGCGGGTCGGCGTCGCACGGGCGCTCGCGCTGAACCCGGACCTGATCGTCTGCGACGAGCCGGTCTCGGCGCTCGACGTGTCGATCCAGGCGCAGATCCTCAACCTGCTGAAGGATCTGCAGCGCGACTTCGGTCTGACCTACCTCTTCATCTCTCACGACCTCGCGGTAGTGCGGTCGATGAGCGACGACATCGCGGTGATGAAGGACGGGAAGATCCTCGAGTCCGGGCCCGCCGACGACGTCTACGAGCATCCGAAGCACGAGTACACCCGGGCGTTGCTGACAGCTGTTCCCGTGCCGGATCCGCGACGGATGAAGGAGCGGCGCGTGGAGCGCCGCAAGCTGAAGCACGTCATTGCCGAGACTTAGCTGCTGCGCCCTTGCGATTGTCCTCCTGGCCGGATGCGGCGGAGGAGGCGGCGACAAGGAGCGGCAAGCGGGATGGCAGTTCGGCCCGCCGATGGCGAACCGCCGGAGCTATGTGGCCGCGGGCGAGCTCGGCGGCCGCATCTACGTCGCCGGCGGGATGGTCGGCAACAGCGGCCATCGGCTCGACAACGTCCAGGTGTTCGACCCCGCACAGGGCGCCTGGTCGACGCTGCCGCGGCTGCCCGAACGCGTGCGGGCAGCGGCGGGGGCAACGGCCAATGGCCAGTTCCTCGTCCTGGGCGGGACGACACCGGAGGGCGGCGGCCGCCAGGTGTTCCTCTACGACGTGTCGGCAAGACAGTGGCGCGAGGGGCCGCCGCTTCCGCGCGTGCTCTACAACCATTCGGCTGTGACGGTGGGCCGGCGGGTCTACGTGCTCGGCGGGTACGACACGCAAGGTGAGGAGCTGCGGTCAGTCTTCGTGCTCGACCGTGGCCGCTGGCGAACATCGACTCCGCTTCCTCGTCCGGTCCACGCCTTCGGCGCCGTCGTCTTCCGCGGCGAGATCTGGGTCATCGGCGGGCGGCGGGGAGCCGAACAGCTCCGCGAGGTGTGGATCTTCGATCCTGGATCGGGGCGTTGGCGGCCGGGCCCGACGCTCCCGAAGCCGATGGAGCTCCTCGGAGCGACCGTCGTCGGGGACGAGATCCATGCCGTCTGGGAGCGGACGTACCAGATCTACGACGCGGAGGAGAGGGGCTGGCGCGAAGGCCCGCCGCCGCTCGTCCCGCGCCACGCGCTCTCGCTCTTCCACGTCGGCGGCTCGATCTACGCCGTCGGCGGGTGCACGACGAAGCTCCGCGACAGCGCGGTCGTCGAGACCCGACGCGTGCCGTAACCGGCCCCGTCCTGGGGTCTGACCCCGGGACGGGGCTCGGAAGGCCGGCGGAGCGATTTCTCCAACTGCGGCGATGTCGCTCGTAGCCCCGCGAATTGCCCCAAGCGGACACGGCCTGGGGTCTGACCCCGGGACGCGGCCCTAAAGGCCCAAATGCTTGGCGATCACCATGCGCTGGACCTCGTTCGTGCCCTCGCCGATCTCGAGGATCTTCTGGTCGCGGTAGAGCCGTGAGATCGCGGACTCGTCCATGAAGCCGTAGCCGCCGTGGATCTGCAGCGCCGAATTCGCCGCGCGATGCGACAACTCGCCGGTGTAGAGCTTCGCCATCGCCGCCTCCTTGGCGAAGGGGCGGCCCTGGTCCTTGAGCCAAGCGGCCTTGTAGACCATGTTGCGGCCGGCTTCGATCTCCGTGGCCATGTCGGCGAGCTGGAACTGGATCGCCTGGAACGTCGCGATGGGCTTCCCAAACTGCCTCCGCTCCTTCGCGTATGCCGCCGCCAAGTCGTAGGCGCCCTGCGCCAGGCCCAACCCCATCGCGGCGACCGAGATACGTCCGCCGTCGAGGATCTCGAGGAACTGCTGGAAGCCCTTGCCGCGTGGGCCAAGCAGGTTTCCCTCCGGAACGCGAACGTCGCGGAACGAGAGCTCCCGGGTGTCTGACGCCCGCCAGCCGAGCTTGTGCATCGGTGCGGCGATCTCGTAGCCGGGTGTTCCGTTCGGGACGACGATGTTCGAGATCTCGCCCTCCCCGGTGACCGCGGTGATCGTCACGCAGGAGGTGATGTCGGTGCCGGCGTTCGTGATGAACATCTTCGAGCCGTTGATCACCCATTCGCCGTCCTGGAGCTCGGCGCGGGTTCGCGTCGCACCGGCGTCCGAGCCTGCCTCCGCCTCGGTGAGGCCAAAAGCGGCCAGCTTCTGTCCGGACGCCAGCTCCGGCACCCACTCGCGCTTCTGCTCCTCGTTTCCGTACAGGTAGATCGGCAGCGTCCCGAGCGAATGGTGCGCGGCCACCGTGATCGCGACGGACGAGTCGACGCGCGTCAGCTCCTCGACCGCGATCGCATACGAGACCGTGTCGGCTCCGGCGCCGCCGTAATCCTCAGAGATCGTCATCCCCATCAACCCCAGCTCGGCCATCTCGGAGACCAGCTCGTATGGGAACCGGTGCTCCCGGTCTAGCTCCTCGGCGACCGGCGCGACCCGTTCGTCCGCAAAGTCCCGGACCGTCCGGCGGAGAAGCTCGTGCTCTTCGGTGAGGTCGAGGTTCACGAAAGGGAGCGTGCCAGCTCGGCGATCAGCCGCACGCCGTACCCGGTCCCGCCAACCACGTGGAGGTAGTCCGGTCGCGGCCAGCGCAGAAAGGCCGGCCCCGCCATGTCGACGTGGGCCCACGGCCCCTCGCCCGTGAACTCGCGCAGGAACTCCGCCGCGTAGGCGGGGATCGCCTGTCCGCGTATGGACGAGTTCTTCAGATCCGCGAAGGCGGAGTCGGTGTAACGGCGGAAGCGCCGGTGGCTGGGGAGCGCCCAGGCGTGGTCTCCGCTGCGGTTTCCGGCGGCGACGACCTGATCGCGCCATTTGTCGTCGTTGCCGAAGACCCCCGCGTACAGGTCGCCGAGTGCTTTCTCCATGGCCCCGGTCAGCGTCGCGAAGTCCACCAGGTGGGTCGCGCCCTGTTCCCGCGCGTACCAGAGCATGTCGGCGAGGACCAGCCGGCCCTCGGCGTCCGTGTTGACGATCTCGATCGTCTTGCCGTTCATGGCGCGCACGATGTCGCCGGGACGGTAGGCCCCGCCGCCGACCATGTTCTCCGTCGCCCCGACGACCGCGAGCACCCGCAACGGCAACCCGAGCTCCGCGATCGCTCCAATTCCGGCCAGGACAGCGCCGCCGCCGGACATGTCGCCCTTCATGTCCTCCATGTAGAGCGCGGGCTTGATCGAGATCCCGCCCGTATCGAACGTGACCGCCTTGCCGACAAGACCCAGGACGACGTCGCCGGCCGCGTTCTCGGGCTCGTACCGGAGTACGATCGTCCGCGGCTCGTTATGGCTCCCTTGCGCGACCGCTCCGAAGGAGCCCATGCCGAGCTCCGCCATTCGCTCCGGGCCGAACGACTCGGCGCGGATCAAACCGTCCGACTCGACTGCGATCGTCTCGGCGTGCTCGGCCAGAAGCGCCGGAGTCAGCTCGTTCGGCGGCTCGTTCGCATAGTCACGCGCCCGATTCGCCCACTGCGCAACGACGAGCGCCCGCTCCGCTTCCTCCCGGACTGCGTCGTCGCCGGCGACGAACACGACGCCCTCGAGCTCCTCTCTGCGGCCGTCCGATTTCCACAAGCCGGGGTCGTAGCCGCCGAGGACGAGGCCGTCGACCACGGCGCGGGCCTGCTCGGCGACGGAGAGCGCCAGCGAGTCGTCGAGGATCCAGGCGAGCGTCCCGCCAAGCGGCTGGACGAGGCGTGCAACTGCGCCAGCAGCCGTCCGGACCGCGTCGTCGTCGAGCTCTGGACCGAGACCTCCGACGGCAACGCGCTCCGGGCCGGCATCCCTCGAAAGGTGGAGAAGGACCGCCTTGCCGGCCTCGCCTCTGAACCCGTCCTCCTCGAGCATCGACCCGATTCGCTCGCCGAGCGGCCCGGAAGGGGACGCCCCTTCGCCAATTGCGAGTGCGACGACCCGGGCCTCGACGGCAAGGGGGTCGGGGCCCGACACCGAAAGCTTCATTGGACGCGCGATGCTAACTCAGCGACGACTTCGAAAACTTTTTCCTCGGCTTAACGTTTTCCTGATGCCGGCCGATGAGACTGCGGGTATGAGCACCACTCTGCGGCAACCTGCTCCTGCGCGCCTCAATCCCGAGCGGCCGACCGTCGAGGACCTGATCGGCCGCATCGCCGACCTCGTCCTCGCTCGCCAGTCGCTGCGCGCGAACGGCGCCGACCGGCTTGCACTCGACCAGAACCGGGCCGAGCTCGTCTCCGCCCACTGGGACCTCTCGCACGCACTCATCGAGCGCCACTGTCCGCCGAAGGCGGACGCCGAGCCCGCGGCCGCTTAAGCCGAACGCAGGCGGCGTTCTCGCGGCGTCGCGGCTCGTTCGCGGAGCCATTCGGTCAGCTGGTCCGCTGGAACCGGACGGCTGAGGTAGTAGCCCTGGGCGATGTCGCAGCCCAGCGAGACCAGCCGGTTCCAGGCCTTCGCGGTCTCGACGCCTTCCGCCACGACACGCAGCCCGAGGTTCCGGCCGAGGTCGATCGTCGAGCGGACGATGACCGCGTCGTTCTCGTTCTCCTCCATGCCGAGGATGAACGACTTGTCGATCTTCAGCTCGTCCACGGGGAGCCGCTTCAGGTAGGCGAGCGACGAGTAGCCCGTGCCGAAGTCGTCGATCGCGAGCCGGATGCCCATCTCGTCCAGACGCGAGAGGATCTGCATCGCGCGCACCGGATCGGCGAGGATCGTGCTCTCGGTGATCTCGAGCTCGAGCAGCCTCGCGGGCACCTCCCAGCGGGCCAGGAGCTCGCCGACGGTGTCCGGAAGGTGCACGTCGAGCAGATTCCGCGTCGAGAGGTTGACGGCGACGCAGAGCTCCATTCCCTGCAGCGCCCACGTCCGGCATTGGCGTAGAGCCTCGTCCAGGACGAACATGGTCAGCGGGGTGATGACGCCCGTCTTCTGCGCGGGCGGGATGAACTCGTCGGGCGGGATCATCCCGCGCTCGGGGTGCTGCCAGCGGACGAGCGCCTCGACGCCCTGGATGTCGCCCGTCCGGAGGTCGGCCTTCGGCTGATAGTGGAGGAAGAGCTGACCGCGGTCGATCGCCCGCCGCAGTTCGGTGAGGAGCGTCAGACGGTCGGGGCTGTACTCGTCCCGCTCGCGCGCATACACCTCGCAGCCCGACGGATGCTCCTTCGCCACGTACATCGCGACGTCGGCCCGCTGAAGCAGGCTCTGGACGTCCGACCCGTGGTCCGGGAAGAGCGCAATGCCGATGCTCGCCTCCATCCGGAGTGCGAGGCCGTGGAGCGTGAACGGCTCCTCCAGGGTCGTCCGCAGCTTGCGGGCGACGGCGACAGCTGCCTCGGCGTCGACCACCTTCGGGAGCAGGACGCCGAACTCGTCGCCGCCGAGGCGCGCGACCGTGTCGCTCTCCCGAAGGCTGTCGCGGAGCCGGAGACCGACCTGCTTCAGAAGCTCGTCGCCGCTCGCATGTCCGAGGGTGTCATTGACCTCCTTGAAGCGGTCGAGATCCATGATCATGACCGCTGCTGCGACGTGCTCCCTGCGTGCCGAGGCGAGTGCCTGGTGGACGCGGTCGTGGAAGAGCGTGCGGTTGGGGAGATCGGTCAGAGCGTCATGGAGAGCCTGGTGCTCGTTCACCTCGGCCTGGCGGCGCAAGGTTTTCGAGGCGCCGGCGACGATCCGGAACATGATCCCGTAGAGGACGGCGAGCCCCAGGAAGATCAGGAGCGAGTAGTTGTTCGTGCGGCCGCGGACCCCCGCCTCGATCTTCGAGTAGGCGACGGAGATCTGGACGGCGCCGGCGGGGCGGTGGCTCGACTCGAGCCACAGCGGGACATAGACGTCCAGGCTGCTGCCGGAACGGTTCGACACGACCTGGCCGCGCATGGCGAGCCGGACGGGGTTCGAGAGCGGCACCCGCCGATTGATCTCCCGGCGCCTCGGCGAGTAGACGACCTTCAGCGACCGGTTCCAGACCGTGATCGACTGGACGTGGCGCCGGTTGTCCGGGTGGGCGAGCGTCTCATCGAGGGCGAGCATCTCCTGCCTCGTCAGCCCGTATTTGAGGTCGTGTTCGGAGAGATAGCGCTCGACCTCGCTTCGTGAGACGGAGAGCGCCCGCTTCGTCGCGTCGGAGACGGCGCGCTCGGACACCCGGCTCTGCAGATAGTGCTGCAGCACGACCCCGAGCAGCAGAATCGGGATCAGGTTGACCAGCGCGAATTTCCAGAGCAGGCTGATGCGCGCCAGCCTGCCGAGCAACGCCATGGTTTTGGCCTCCTCAGGGGTACCGCAGAACGTCCTCGGCTCAGCTAAGTGGCCGTATTAGGCGTCAGCGTCCCCCTTTCGAGTGACGGCTAGGGTGCTCCACGTGCGGCGGGAGATCGACAGGCGGGCGATCGCGGCCCTCTCCGCCGGTCACTTCGCAACCGACTTCTCGAACGGCGCGCTCCCCGCGCTGCTCCCGTTTCTCGTCGGTCGCTTCGACCTGACCTACACACAGGCGGGCGCGTTGGTGCTGGTCTCAGCGCTCGCCTCCTCGATCATCCAACCGCTCTTCGGCCTCTGGTCGGACCGCCGAGGCGCTCTCTGGTTGCTGCCCTGGGGGGTGGCGCTGGCGGGTCTCGGGATGGGGCTCGTTGCGGCGTCCGGGTCGTACCGGCTCTGCCTCGCTTTCGTCGTCCTGTCCGGCCTCGGCACCGCCGCGTATCACCCGGAGGGCTCGAAATACGCGGCGTACGTGAGCGGTGCGCGCCGCGCGAGCGGGATGTCGCTGTTCTCGATCGGAGGAAATCTCGGCGTCGCCATGGGGGCGATCTCGACGGCGCCGCTGCTGCTCGTCTTCGGCCGCTTCGGTGGACTTTTGCTGGCCCTGCCGGCACTGGTCGTCTCCGTCGTACTGCTCGCCGTGCTCCCCTACTTGAAGTCGTTCGAGCCCGACCGCGAGCGCAGGCAATCCTGGGCGGGCGAAGACCGACCGGGCGCGCTCGCATTGCTTCAGGCCGTCGTCACCTTCCGAACCGCCGGTTGGTTCGGCCTGCTGACCTTCGTGCCGCTCTGGGCTGTCTCGCTCGGGCACTCGGAGACGTACGGGAACAATCTGCTCTCGCTCATGCTCTTCACCGGCGGAGTGGGGACGCTCGCCGCAGGTCCGATTGCGGATCGAGTGGGACGACGGCCGGTGTTGCTTGCGAGCCTGATCGCGATGCCGCCGCTCACACTCGCCTTCATCACGGTGGGTGGAGCGCTGGGCGCCGTCGCACTCGCTCTTGTCGGCGTGTGCGTCGTAGGCACCTTCGGCGTCATCGGCGTGATGAGCCAGGAGTACCTCCCCAGCCGGATCGGGCTGGCGTCGGGGATCACGATCGGGTTCTCGATCGGGCTTGGCGGCGTCTCCGCGCTGGCGCTCGGGGCGCTGGCCGACGCCGTCGATCTGAAGACCGCGCTTTACGCATCGGCGGCCATTCCGCTGCTTGCGATCGTCCTCGCCGTCTTTCTTCCGTCGCCGCGGGCGCGGAGGCAGCTCGCCCCCGAGCTTGTCGGATAGTCTCGCCGCTTCAATCGAGCGAGGAGGAGACGTTGGCGAGCGCGCGCGAGTTCTTCGAGGGCCTGGAGGAGCGGATCGACCCGTCCAAGACCGCGGGGATGACGAATTCCTACGTGTTCGAGATCGACGGGGCCGGAACCTGGCGCGTCGATGTGGTCGACGGCAAGGTCTCGGTCGCCGAGGGCGACGGCGACGCCGACGCGACGATCGCCGCCTCGGAGGACACGTTCGAGCAGATCGCCTCGGGCGACCTCAACGCAACCACCGCCTACATGACAGGGAAGCTCAAGGTGCGTGGCGACATGGGCGCCGCGATGAAGCTGCAGAAGCTGTTCTGATCGATCCCCTTCAGCGCTGGCGGGAGTACGGTGAGAAGCCGGACTACGCGGGGCTGCTGAGCTTCGGCGGGGCTCCGTACACGGAGGATCCCGCCGAGCTGGAGGACGCCGACGTGGCAACGCTCGGCCTCCTAGGCGCTTTCCTCGAGCTCGACGAGGAGCGCACCGCCGGCGACGCGGTCGCCCTCCTTCACGTGCACGGCCTTGACGACGCCGTCGTAGGGCGACACGACCGGCGTCTCCATCTTCATCGCCTCGAGCATGAGAAGCGGCTGGCGATGGATGACACGGTCGCCCTCCTTCGCCAGCACCTCGATCACGGTTCCTGGCATGGGCGCGGTCAGTGCGCTCTCGGTGACCCCGGTCGGGCTCGAAGCGTGCGCAGCCTCGTCGACGTCCGGCGGCGAGTGTGGTGGGGGCGACGGGAGGTTCAGTCGCCAGGAGCCGTCCCACGGCCCGCTCGGCATCCGCACCGGCGGCTCGGAGAGTGGCGGGTAGTCGGTCAGGAACGCGGTCGTCGTCCTGCCTTCACGGACCGCGGGATGCGAGACCAGCCAGCGGAGGAACGGCAAGTTGGTCGTCACGCCGGTGACCTCCGTCTCGGCGAGCGCGTCCTGGAGACGCGCGAGTGCTTCGTCCCGTGTCGGGCCGTGGGCGATCAGCTTCGCGATCATCGGGTCGTAGCCGACTCCGATCTCGTCGCCCTCCTCGACGCCGGCGTCGACGCGGATGCCCGCAGGAAGCCGCAGCCGCTCGATCCGCCCTGCCTGGGGGAGGAACGTCCGAGGATCCTCCGCGTACAGCCGAACTTCCACAGCGTGGCCGTCAAGTAACAGACTGTTACTTGTGTCCAAGGGCTCGCCGCTTGCGATCCGAAGTTGCGCGGCGACCAGGTCGACCCCGGTAACAAGCTCGGTCACGGGATGCTCGACCTGGATCCGGCCGTTCAGCTCCAGGAGGTAATAGTCCCGGTCGGCCAGCATGAATTCGGCCGTGCCTGCACTCCGGTAGCCGATCGCCTCGGCGAATCTGACGGCGGCGTCGCTGATCTCCTTGCGCAGCGCGGGATCGAGTGCCGGTGAGGGTGACTCCTCCAGCACTTTCTGGTGCCGCCGCTGGATCGAGCACTCGCGCTCGCCCAGGGCGACGACGGTCGACCCGTCGCCAAGGAGCTGGATCTCGATGTGGCGGGGCCGTTCCACGTAGCGCTCGCAGAAGACGCGGTCGTCGCCGAACGCGGCCTTCGCCTCTCTCCTCGCCGCCTCGAGCGCGTCCTCCAGCTCGAAGGGGTCGCGCACGAGACGCATGCCCCGTCCGCCTCCGCCGGCGGCCGCCTTGATCATGAGGGGGAAGCCGATGTCGTCCGGCTCGCCGGTGGGCACCGATGGAACGCCGGCTTCGGCTGCGATCCGCTTCGCCTCCAGCTTGTCACCGCCCCGCCTCAGCGCCTCCGGGGTGGGGCCGACGAAGACGAGACCGGCAGCTTCGACGGCCTCCGCGAAGTCCGGGTTCTCCGCGAGGAAGCCGTAGCCCGGGTGAATCGCGTGTGCTCCTGTTTCCTTGGCCGCCCGGATGTGCTCCTCCGAGTCGAGGTAGCTCCCGATCTCCACCGTTTCGTCGGCGGACCGCGCGTGAAGCGAGCCGCGGTCGTCAGGCGCGACGACCGCCACAGTTGCGATTCCCAGCTCGCCGGCAGCGCGGAACACGCGCAGTGCGATCTCGCCGCGGTTCGCTACGAGGAGCTTGTCGATCGCCATAGGAGCGCAAACGTAAGCAGGCAGGTGCCCGCGAGGAGGAGGTACGGGACGGCATCGCTCGTGAAGTGGGCGAGCGCACCGCTTCCGGACGAGCCCAGGACCTGGCCTGGGGCCCACGCGAGGTTGATGAGTGCGAAGACGTAGGCGTACTCGAGGCCACGATGCTCGGCCTCGTCAGACAAGAGCGCCATCGCCGGCGTCCAGAAGCTGCCGAACGCAAGACCGCCGGCGACGACGAGGGCGGCCAGCAGGAACGCCTCGCCCGGCCACGGCAGCAACGCGGTGACGATCGCACCCGAAAAGACGGCCGCGCGCATCGGGCGGAAGCGGCCGATCCGGTCGGAGATGCGCCCGACCCATGGGTTGACGATCGCTTCGAGCCCCGCTGTGCAGAGCCAGAGGATGCCGATCGCGACCGCAGTGAATCCGAGGTCTTCGAGTCGAAGCGGCGCGAGCACCGAGAGCGTCCCGAAGAAGATTCCCGGAAGGACGACGAACCAGATGCCGAGCGCGATTCGCTTGCTCCGCATCGTCGTTAGGAGAACTCGGAGCGGTTGCGGCTTGGTCGGCGCCGGTGCATGGGTCAGACCGGCCCACACGGCCAAGCCGATCGCTGCGACACCCGCGGCTCCAAAGGCAGCCGCCTGGCCCACGACTGCTGCGACACCTCCGAGGACAGGGCCGAACAGGGCGCCGACGATCGCCGCCGCCATCGCGCTGCCGATTGTCTGCCCCCGCCGCTCCGAGGGCGTCTCGCTGATCAGCCAGGTCAGGCCGGCCGTCCAGGCGAAGGCGCTTCCGATTCCCTGCGCGAAGCGCGACAGGTCGAGCACGAGGATCGAGTCGCCGGTCGCGAAGACGAAGGTCGAGACCGCGATCACGAGGAGCCCCGCGATCGCGGTCGGCCGGGCACCGATCCTCGCCGCCGAGATCCCGCCGGGGATGCCGCCGAGGAGAGCGCCCGCCGGGTACGCCGCCGACAGGACGCCGGCGCCGGCCTTCGAGAGGTTGAACTCGTCCGCGTAGTCGGGAAGCAGCGGCGTCAGCGCCGCGAAGAACATCGTGTCGACGAAGACGATGCCGCCGACGAGCAGCAGGAGCCGCCGCACGAGCGGTCAGGCGCTACTTCTTGTCTTCGCGCTCTTGGGGGCCGCCCGCCTGACGCAAGTACATGTCGGACGGGATCGGGAGCACGTCCTTCGGTCTGCTCACCTTCGTGGGCGCGGGGCCGGTTTCCGGCAGGTAGAAGTCGCGGGGCAGCCTCAGCGGTGCGGAACGAGATGGGTCGACGCTCTTGGCCACTTCGCCTCTCACTGTATCGCTAACGCCGTTGACCAAAGGACGACAGCCCCGACGAGCAAGAGGCAGGCCCACCGGTACGCCCGGAAGAGCCCGTCGACGATCGTCTGGTTCTCCTCCCACGCCTCGCGGTTGGAGTACACGAGTCCCTCCATCGCTTCCTCGACCTCGGCGCCTTGTTGCTTCAGGTACTCGTGGATGGCTGCCGCGTCCGGCGTGGCGACATAACGCGGCTTCGGCGCGAGCACGAACACGCTGAGCAGGAAGCTACCGACGGCGAGGGCCACGCCGACCAAGTCGATCGCCGTCCGTGCCCCGTCGTCCAGCGAGCGGCCACCGAGCAAGGCGATGGCGATCGCGGTCGCTGCGAGCAGAACGCCCGTCCGGCTCCGCAGCTCGTTCAATGAGGCCTCCTGCTGGGCGAGGCCGCGAAGGGAGAGGTCGTAGGTCAGTTCCGAGATCGTTGTTGCCATCGGGGGCTACAGAGTGCCCACGGCGTCGGACATCATTCCATCCAGGAAGCCTTCCGACGCTCGAGGAAGGCGCGGAGGCCGTCCTGTCCCTCATCACCCGCCCGGAGCCGGGCGGCGAGCTGCGCCGTTTCCTCGCCCTGAGGTCGCAGCCGGATCAGACGTTTGGCCTCTCTCACCGCCTGCGGCCCCGACGTCAGGAGCTCGCCGACGACTCGCTCGACAGCGCCGTCGAGATCGGCGGCCACCTCGTGCACGAGCCCGATCCGGAGCGCGGTCTGCGCGTCGAACCGCTCGCCCGTGAGGAAGTAGCGCCGCGCTGCGCTGTCCCCGATCTTCGGCAGGACGAAGGGCGAGATCACCGCAGGCACGATCCCGAGCTTGACCTCGGAAAACCCGAACACGGCGTCTTCGGCGGCGATCCCGATGTCGACCGCGGCAGCAATCCCGGAGCCGCCACCAAGTGCATATCCCTGGATCCGCGCGACGATGGGCGCAGGGCAGTCGTCGATCGCTTTCATCATCCCGAAGAGCCGCATGGCGTCCTCGACGTTGTCGTCATAGGACAAGTCGATCGCCGAGCGCTGCCACTCGATGTCGGCCCCGGCGCAGAAGCTCTCGCCCTCGCCCGAGAGGAGCACGACTCGGGCGTCGCCGACGCCGGAGAACGCCTCGCGCAGCTCACCGATCAGCTCGGCGTCGAACGCATTGCGGCGCTCCGGCTTCGCGAGAGTCACCCGCAGGATCGGCCCATCCCTCTCGACCCGAAGCCCGCTCATCGGGCCGGACTCTAAAGTCGCGTCATGCTGAAGGGAGCACTTGCCGCCGCCGTCACGCCGTTGCGCGACGAAGGCGCGGCTTTGGACGAGGCCGCCTTCGCGCCCTACGTGGATTTCCTGGCCGGAGGCAACCTGGACGGACTCCTCGCGCTGGGCACGACCGGAGAGGGGATCCTGCTCTCTATGGATGAGCGCAAGCGTGCCGCTGAGCTCTTCCTCGAGGCTGCGAACGGTCGCCTGCAAATGGCCGTCCACTGCGGCGCTCAAACGACGGCAGAGACGGTCGAGCTGGCTCGTCACGCCGCGAATGCCGGAGCCGATGCGGTCGCGGTCATCGGCCCGCCGTACTTCGCGTACGACGACGAGGCGCTCTACCGCCACTTCGCCGCCGCCGCCGAGGCGAGTGGAACCGTGCCGTTCTACCTGTATGAGTTCAAGGGCCGGGCCGGCTACTCCATTCCGCTGTCGGTCATCGAGCGCCTCGGCGATCGAGTCGCGGGGCTGAAGGTGTCGAACCAGCCGTTCGAGGCGGTCGAGCCCTATCTTGTCGAAGGTCTCGACGTCTTCATCGGCGCGGAGACGCTCGTCGATCGTGGACTCGAGCGCGGTGCAACGGGGAG
>Ga0307319_10000304_pt1 | contig 15167 bp, 16 predicted proteins | sample ER_DNA_368_FD_194491 | JGI IMG/M metagenome (GOLD analysis project Ga0307319, IMG submission 194491) | Bulk soil microbial communities from the East River watershed near Crested Butte, Colorado, United States - ER_DNA_368 | ecosystem: Environmental > Terrestrial > Soil > Floodplain | place...
TGGCCGGGTACGCCCGTAGTCGCGGGGAGGACCTGATCGTCCTCTGTGCCGGCTACAAGGACGTGTTCGCGATCGACGACGCCTACTGCGCCGGACGCATCATCCGTCTCGTCGAAGGCGAGCGCACCGACGCGGCAATCGCGGCCGTGGTCGTCGCGGAGCGCTTCCCGCGCGCGATCGACGGCATCAACGCACGCACGTACGGCCCTCCCGGGCTCGAGGAGGACATCGCCTGGTGCTCCCAGGAGAGCGTGCTCGACGTCGTGCCGCGCTTCTCCCGCATGGTCGGCCCGGCAGCCGAGATCGTCGTGTGATCGAGATCGACGAGCTGAACACCCGGCACGGAACGAGCTTCCAGGCGGCAGGGCCCTACGAGGGAGGCGAGTTCGGTGCGTTCCGTTGGTGAGCGGATCGGCGAGGCGGGCCTAGCCGTCTACCTGGCGCACATGGCGGTCCGGCAGAGCGACTGGTCGGTGCGACACCACGGCCCCGCCGCCGGACGCGAGCTCGTCGCGTACTCGCTCGAGCTGACCCGCGCCTTCCCGTAGCCGCGCGTCACAGCTCGACGACCATGCCTTCCCGGGCAAGTGTCGGACCGGTGCCGTTCGAATCCGCGAGCAATCGCGCATGAGCCTCGAGCCGGTCGAGCTCGCCGTCGCTGTGCAGCGGCTCGTGGTGGAAGAGGAGCAGGCGCTGGGCCTCGACCGCCTGCCAGAACGCAACCGCGTCGGCGACGCTGGAGTGACCCCAGCCGATGCGCTGCTCGTACTCGTCCTCGAAGTACTGCGCGTCGTGGAACAGCACGTCTGCGCCCTCCGCAAGCGTCGCGCCGGAGATCCACTCCCGCGGCTTGCCGTCGATCGCACCGGCGAGCGCCGGCTCGTGATCGGGGATGTAGACGAACGTCGAGCTTCCCGACTCGATCCGGTAGCCGACGGTCGGCCCCGGATGGACGACGAGGCTCGCCGTGATCAAGGCGCCGTCGATCGTCCAGGACTCGGACGGCACGTCGTGGAACGCGACCCGTGCCGGGACGTCGCGGAGGTCGATCGGAAAGAGCGGTGGCGAGAAGGAGCGCGCGATCCGCTCGCGCAGGCCCGACACCGGCGAGGGCGGGCCCCAGATCTCCACCGTCACGCGCTCGTCCCAGAGCGGCGCGAAGAAGCGGAGGCCTTCTAGGTGGTCGAGGTGAAGGTGCGTGAGCAGCAGGTTGACCCGCCGCGCCTCGCGTGCGAGCAGCTCTTGGCCGAGCTGCCTGATGCCCGTGCCGGCGTCGAGCACGAGCGCCGTGCCATCCTCGAGCGCCACCTCGACGCACGACGTGTTGCCGCCGTACCGAACCGTCTCTGCCCCCGGTGTGGGCACCGAGCCGCGGCAGCCCCAGATCGTCAGGCGCACGCCTATCTCACCGTCACTCGCGCCAGAAGATCGTCACTGTGCCGACCAGCTCGTCCACGTGGGCGAAGAGCGGGAAGGCGGTCACGGCCACTTCGCGGTCGACTCCGTCGACGCTCGTGATCCGAAAGCGCTCGTGTGCCGGCCGCCGCTCGTAGAGGGCAATGCCGGTCGGCCGCCGCTCGAGCGGCAGCGGATCTTCGGTGTCGAGCGTCCGGGGGGAGAACTGCACCGTCCAGTTCTCCAGCGGCAGCTCGCCCACCTCGGCGAACGGGCTGCCGACGATCTCCTCCGCGGCCTCGTTGTAGTAGACGAGCCAGCCGCGCTCGTCGGTGATCAGCGTCGGCGTGGCGAGGTTGGACGCGAACTCCCGGGCCAGGATGAGGACGAGGTGCTTCGGGCGGATCGCGGCCATCCGAGGATGGAAGACTACGCCCACAGATCGCGCCGGCAAGTCCGACTTGACAGGGGAACGTGTGTTCGTGTAGAACATACGTTCCCATGATCGCCTGTCTCGTGATTCCCGGGTTCGAGCTGCGCGCCGCGCTGCGGGAGCGGCCGCGACTGCAGCTGGAGCCTGCCGCACTCGCTCCCGAGCCAGGGGCCGAAGCGTTGCTCGGGCCGGTCACCGCTGCGGCCGAGGCGGCCGGCGTGCAGCCGGGAATGCGGCTGGGGGAGGCGTTGGCGACCTGTCCGTCGCTCCAGCTCGTCGACGCCGACCCCGCGGCCGCAGAGGAGGCCTGGGAGGGAATCGTGCGGGGGCTCGAGGACGCGGGGTTCGCAGTCGACACGGCGGCACCCGGGTGCGCGTACTTCGACACGCGCGGGGTGGAGCGGCTCTACGGCGGGCTCGAGGCCGCGCTCAAGCGTGCGCTGACCGCGGCCGGGCCGGGCTGGGACGCGCGGGTGGGCGCCGCGAGCCGGCGCTTCGCCGCGCTTGCCGCGGCCAATGTCGCTCGCGCCGGGCAGGCGCTGGTCGTCTCGGACGAGCGGACGCGGGAGTTCCTCGCGCCGCTGCCGGTGACGCTGCTGCCGATGGACGCGCGCCGGCGAGAGGAGCTCGAGGAGCTCGGAGTGAAGAGGATTGGGGAGCTTGCCGGGCTTCCGGGCGGCGCCGTGGCCGAACGTCTGGGGCCGGACGGCCGGCGCGCCTGGGGCCTGGCGAGGGGCGGCTCGAAGAGGCGCGTGCGCGGGCGCAAGCCGGCGGCGGAGCTGTTCGAGACGCTGGAGTTCCCGGAGGCGGTCGGCAACGAGCTGACGCTCCGGCGCTCGCTGGGCGTGCTGCTCGACCGGCTGCTGGCACGTCCGGAGCGGGGCGGGAGAGCCCTGCGCAAGCTCGCGCTCGCAGGACGCCTGGTCGGCGGCGGCTCGTGGCGGCGCACGGTGACCCTGCGCGACGCCACTGCCGATCCCGCCCGTCTGCGTACCGCGCTCGGGTCGAAGCTGCTGGAGCTGCCTGCTCCGGTGGTGATGCTGCGCCTCGAGGCGCTCGCCCTCACGGAGTCGGCCGGGCGGCAGCTCGAGCTCGTCCGTCCCGAGGGCGACGAGCTGCGCTCGCACCTGCGCGAGGGCCTGCGCCAGGTTCGCGCCGGGACCGGTTCGGGATCCGTCTGTACCGTCGTGGAGGTTGCGCCGTGGTCGCGTCTGCCGGAGCAGCGGGCGCTGCTCGTTCCGCGCGACGAATAAACGAGCCACAAGCCGCCTTGGTCGAGGCGCACGTGGACGGTTCGCCACGGCGCGTGAACCGTGCGCCTGTCGCGCTCGTGCGGGAGGAGTGGCGGGTCGTCGACCGCTGGTGGACAGAGAAGCCCGTCAGCCGGCGCTACTTCGACGTCGTGCTGGCGTGCGGCGAGCACGCGGTCGTGTTCCTCGACGAGGAGGTGGGCCGCTGGTTCAGCCAGCGGGGAACGTGAGCGGCCGGCTCAGCCTCGGCGAACGCGGTCGACGAACCCGCCTGGCGGCGTATGGAGGTTGAACACGCGAAGCGGCCCAGGGCCGGGGTTGCGGAAGCCGTGCACGGCGTTCCTCGGGGCGGCGAAGAACGTGCCCGGCCCGCCGCGGCGGGGTTCATCGCCGCCGAGGAACTCGATTGCGCCCTCGAGGACGTAGAACGAGTCGACGTGGTCCTCGTGGACGTGCGGGTCGACGTCCTCGAACGCCGGCGAGAAGGTCAAGTCGAGGGCCGAGAGCTGGGGCAGGTCGCAGAGGATCCGCAGCGCGCTCGTGTCGTGCTCGACGAGCTCGGCGTCGGCCGCTCCGCAGAAGACGGCGTCCGCGAGCGGTCGGCCGCCGTCGTTCGGGGGCTCGTGCTGGTCGAAATGCGGATTGCGGCCACGCATGTGGTCGCCGAAGCCCATCGACGGAACATGCAGGTTGAGGAAGAGCGCTGTGGTGTCGCTCGCGTTCCGGAAGGTGTGGACGACGTTGGGCGGCGCTGCGGCGATCGTTCCCGGGAAAGCCTTAACGGCAGTGAGCTCGGGGCCGAGCGAAACCTCGATCTCACCCTCGACCACGTAGAAGGCGTCCGTGTGATGCTTGTGAATGTGGGCGTGGGGCCCTTTCTCGCCGGGCTCGTAGCGGAACCACGTCACGATCAGGTCGTCGAGCTCCACCAGGATCCGCAGCGTGCGCTCCGGCCGGTCGGTCACTACCTCGCCTTCGCCGGGGGCTAGGAGGACCGGCGCGTGTACGTCGAGCTCCATGCCCATTCAGCCTATTCGTTCCTGGACGGCGCCTCGCTGCCCGAGGAGCTCGCGGCGCGCGCGGCGGAGCTCGGCTACGAGGCGCTCGCGCTGACCGACCACGACGGCGTCTATGGCTCGCTCGAATTCGCACACGCGGCGAAGGCGCTCGGCGTGCGGCCGATCACCGGCGCCGAGGTGACGCTGACCGACGGCTCGCATGTGACGCTGCTCGTCGAGAGCGCTCGGGGTTACGCCAACCTCTGCCGGCTGCTGACAGCCGCGCATGCCCATACGCGGGACCGGCTCGCCGAGCCGGTCCCGCCCGCGCTCGAGGCGGCGCTGCTTGCAGAGCTGAACGACGGGCTGGTGTGCCTCTCGGGCTGCTCACGCCACGGGCTCGGCGTGCGGAGCCCGAACGGCGCCGCGGCGCTGGCGCGGGCGTTCGGGCCGGACCGGTTCTTCGTCGAGCTCCAGCGACCGTACGAGCGCGGCGATACGCACCGGCTCTCGGCGTTGCGCGACCTCGCCGAGACCCTGGGCGTCGCGACCGTTGCGACCGGAGACGTGCACGCGCATCACCCGCGCCGGACCGCTCTCCAGGACGTCCTCGTCGCGATCAGCTGCCGCACCTCGCTCGACGGCTGCGAGCCCGAGCGGCGCGGCAACCACGAGAGCGTTCTCGCCGCGCCGGGCGAGCTGGAAGAGCGCTTCCCGCTCGATCGGGGCGCGGTCGGACGCGCGGGTGAGCTCGCCGCGCGGCTCGAGTTCGACCTGACCGAGGACCTCGGCTACCGCTATCCCGACTTCTCCGACACCGGCGAGCTCGCCATCCGGCAGCTCGCACGCGTCTGCGACAGCGCCTTCGCCGAGCGCTACGGAGACTCCAACGGGCTCAAGCGGCGCGCACGCCGGCGACTCGACGACGAGCTGCGCCTGATCGACGAGCTCGGCCTCGCCGGCTTCTTCCTGCTGCACTGGGAGGTGCTCGAGCTCGCGCGGGAGTGCGCGCTGGAGGTTCGCGGCGGCTCGGTCGCGCGGAACGTGCTGCCCCCGGGACGCGGGCGCGGCAGCTCTGTCGGCTCGATCGTCTGCTACCTGACCGGCCTCTCGCACGTCGATCCCGTGCAGTCGGGGCTCTCGCTCGGGCGCTTCCTCAACCGCGAGCTCGTGTCGGTTCCGGACATCGACCTCGACTTCCCGCGCGACATCCGCGAGAAGCTGATCGTCGCCGTCTGCGAGCGCTACGGACGTCGGCACTCGGCGCTGGTAGCGAGCTTCTCGACCTACCACGCACGCGGCGCGATCCGCGACGTCGGCAAAGCGCTCGGGCTCCCGTTCGCCGAGCTGGAACGGCTCGCGCGGCTGACCGACGGCAACCCGTACCGAGTCGGCGAGGAGCTGGAGAAGCTGCCGGATGCGGATGCCAAGCTCGCTTCGCCGCGCTGGCGGGCGTTCATCGAGCTGTGCGGCGAGATCGGCGGGCTGCCACGCCACATCTCACAGCACCCGGGCGGGATGGTGATCTCGACGCGTCCACTCGTCGAGCTCGTGCCGGTGCAGCCAGCGGCGATGGAAGGGCGGCAGCTTTGCCAGTGGGACAAGGACTCTTGCGCCGACGCGGGCTTCCTGAAGATCGACCTGCTCGGGCTCGGGATGCTCTCGGCGGTCGAAGACTGCGTCGAGCAGATCGCGCGCGAGCGCGGGGAAACCGTCGACCTGTCGCGCGTCCCGCTCGACGACCCCGACGTCTACCGCGAGATCCAGGCAGCGGACACGATCGGCGTGTTCCAGATCGAGAGCCGAGCCCAGATGCAGTCTCTCCTGCAGACTCGGCCGGAGAACCTCGACGACCTGACGATCCAGGTCGCGCTCGTGCGGCCGGGGCCGATCCAGGGCGGCGCCGTGCATCCGTACATCGCGAACCGACAGCAGCTGCGCGAGGACCCGGACTTCGTGCCGCCGGTCGACCACCCATCGCTGGAGGTTCCGCTGCGCGAGACGCTCGGCGTGATCGTCTTCCAGGACCAGGTGCTCGAGGTCGCGACAGCCCTCGCCGGCTTCTCGATCGGCGAGGCGGAGGGGCTGCGCCGCGCGATGAGCCGCAAGCGCTCGCTAGAGGCGATCGAGGCGTTTCGCGGCCGGTTCGTCGAGGGCGCGGTCGGACGGGGAGTCGGGGGTGAGGTGGCGGATGCAGTCTTCGACAAGCTCGTCGGCTTCTCCGGGTTTGGTTTCCCGAAGTCGCACGCGGCAGCGTTCGGCCTGTTGGCGTACCAGTCGGCGTGGCTGCGCCATCGTTTTCCGGCCGAGTTCCTGTGTGCGCTCCTGAACGCTCAGCCGATGGGCTTCTACCCGCCGGCCTCGCTCGTGCGGGACGCCCAGCGGCGTGGGGTGGAGGTGCTGCCGCCCGACGTGAACCGCAGCGTGGCCAGGTGCGCGCTCGAGGGGGAGGCGGTGCGGGTGGGCCTCTTCTACGTGCGGTCGCTCGGCGAGGAGGAGGCCGAGGTCGTGATCGCGGAGCGGGAGCGAGCGGGGCTGTTCTCCGGGATACGGGAGCTGGCTCAGCGGACTGGCCTCGACCGGGCGCGGCTGGAGGCGCTCGTCGTGGCCGGAGCGTGCGACTCGTTCGGCGGCGGGCGGCGGGCCCTGCTCTGGGAGCTGGGGTTCGCGCCGCGTGCGCAGACGGTGCCCCGCAGCGGCGGCGAGGAGAGCCAGCTCGCGCTCCCGCTCGATCCCACGGCGGAGACGCCGGCCCTGCGGGAGCAGTCGCCGTGGGAGCGGATGCTCGCGGACTACCGCACGACGAGCCTCTCGGTGGGCGTCCACCCGCTGACGCTGCTGCGACCGCATCTGCCGGACGGGACGCTTTCGAGCCTCGAGCTGGCGGCGGCTCGGGCGGGGAGCTCCGTGGCGGTGGCAGGGATGGCGGTCGCGCGACAGCGTCCGGCGACCGCCAACGGGGTCGTCTTCATGCTGCTCGAGGACGAGCACGGACAGGTGAACCTGATCGTGCCGCCGGCCGTGTACGACCGCTTCCGGCCGCTGGTACGGGCCGAGCCGCTGCTGCTGGCGCGCGGGCGGTTCGAGCAGCTGGGGCGAAACCGGAACGTGGTGGTGCGGCAGCTCGAGTCGCTGGGCCCGCTGGCGAAGCGCTGCGCGGACGACGCCGACGTCTTCGGCTCCCTTCCGGCCGCACACCACTTCGGCCACCGCTGAGCGTCGGCCTTTCGCCGCCCGGAAACCCACACCCCCACCCGAGGGTGGGGCTCGATCCCACCTCCCTCGCGGTCGACGGTACCGCGTTTCGGCGCACCGATGGGTGACGCGTTCGCGCCGATTCTGCGCCGAACCTTCCACCGAGCCCTGCCACGGTGCCCGCCGATCCGCTGACAGAATCGCGCCCGTGGAGCGCGTCGACGGCTACGCCCCGATTCGCGAGTACGCCCTCGTCGGCGACGGCCGAACCGGCGCGCTTGTCGCCAGCGACGGCTCGATCGATTGGCTGTGTCTCCCGAACGTGGACTCGCCGACGGTCTTCGCCCGCATCCTCGATGCCGAGCGGGGCGGCTCCTTCCAGCTCGAGCCGACGGCGCCGTACGAGGCCGAGCGCCGCTACCAGGAAAGCTCGAACGTGCTCGAGACGACCTTCACGACCGCCGAGGGCCGCGTGCGGGTTACCGACGCGATGACCCTCACCGACATCACCCGCATCTCGCCGATGCGGGAGCTCGTCCGGAAGGTCGTGGCGCTCGGCGGCACCGTGCCGCTGCGATGGGCGTTCGAGCCACGTTTCGGCTACGCGTGCAGCAACACGCGCATCGAGCGGCGTGCGGGCCGCTGGTTCGCTCACGCGGGCGCCGACGCTCTTGTCCTCGGGGTCTGCGACGCCGGTGAAGGGGCTCTGGAAAACGGCGTCGTCTCTGGGGAGCTCGAGCTTGCCGAGGGCTCGAGCGCACTGCTTTCGCTTGCCGCCGCGAACAAGGAGCCGGCCGTGCTGCCCGGCCGGGACGACTCCGAGCGGCGCCTCGAGCGCACCGCGCGCTTCTGGCCCGAGTGGTCGGGCCGGATCCGCTACGACGGTGCCTGGCGAGACGAGGTGATCCGCAGCGTGCTCGTGCTGAAGCTGCTCACGTTTGCGCCTTCGGGGGCGATCGTCGCCGCGCCGACGACCTCCCTGCCGGAGTGGATCGGCGGCGAGCGGAACTGGGACTACCGGTTCACGTGGCTGCGAGATGCGAGCTGGACGCTGGACGCGATGATCCGGCTCGGCTTCCACGACGAGGCGCACGCGTTCTTCTGGTGGCTGATGCACGCCTCGCGACTGACCCAGCCACGGCTCCAGATCCTCTACCGGATCGACGGCTCGGTGGACACGACCGAGATCGAGGTACCCGAGCTCGGTGGCTATCGCGGCTCCTCGCCTGTCCGCGTCGGCAACGGCGCGTCCAGCCAGGTCCAGCTCGACCTCTACGGCGCGGTGCTGGAGGCGATCTGGGTATACACGCGCGCGGTCGGGCGGCTCGACGGCGATACCGGCAAGGAGGTCGCGAAGATTGCCGACTACGTCACCGAGCACTGGCGCGACCGCGACAACGGCATCTGGGAAGTCAGGAGCGAGACCACGCACTTCATCCAGTCGAAGGCGCTCTGCTGGGTGGCGCTCGACCGAGCGTGCCGGCTCGCAGCGGAGGGCCTGATCCCGGATCGCAGCGACCGCTGGCGGGCCGCGGCGGACGACGTGCGCGCGTTCATCGACGTCGAGGGCTGGGACGAAGAGCGCCGCAGCTACGTGCGCGCGCCCGACCTGCGTGAGCTCGACGCGAGCCTCCTCACCCTCGCGCTGCTCCGTTACCACGACCCCCGCGACGAGCGGATCGGGGGCACGATCGAGGCGGTCGAGCGGGACCTCCGTCACGGCCCCTACGTGTACCGCTACCTCGGCGACGACGGCGTTTCCGGCGAGGAGGGCGCGTTCCTCACGTGCTCGTTCTGGCTCGTGGACGCACTTGCGCGGGGCGGCCGAGTCGACGACGCCTGCACGCTGATGGAGGAGCTGCTCCGGCTGGCGAACGACGTCGGGCTCTACTCCGAGGAGATCGACCGGGGCACGAGCGAGTTCCTCGGCAACTTCCCGCAGGCGCTGACGCACCTCGCGCTGATCCACGCTGCGTGCTCGATCGCGGAGGCCGAGTCCGGGGAGCGAGTGCCGTGACCGTCTGGGGCGCCGTCGCGGGCGGCGTGGTCGGCACCATCGTCCTAACGAGCACCCTGCGTCTGGCACAGGAAATGGGGTGGACGCGCATGGACATCCCGCTCCTGCTCGGGACGATCTTCACCGACCGCCGGGGCCAGGCGAGCGTGCTGGGCTACGCGATTCACTTCAGCAACGGGCTCGTGTTCGCGCTCGGCTACTACGCGGTCTTCAGCGCCGTCTCGCACGCCGGCTGGCTGTTCGGGGCCCTGCTCGGAGTCGTGCACGCCGGGCTTGCCGGCGGCGTGCTCGTGACCGTGCTCCTTCCGGCCGTGCACCCCCGGATGGGGACGCCGTGGTCGGATGCCGAGGAGACGCCGCTCCTCGAGGCGCCCGGGTTCCTGCTGATGAACTACGGGCGGCGCACCGTGATCTGGACGCTGCTGACCCACGTCGCCTACGGCGCGATCGTCGGCGGCTTCGCGGCTCGGCTCGGCTAGGAGGGATTGGCGGAACGTCGCTCGTCGCCGGGGCGCGGACGCCGCATCGGAGCGAGTAGCGCGTTCCGGCGGCACAGCCGTCGTTTCGTCAAGCCCTCTACTAGGTGTTCTCGATCTCGAGCCCGAAGCGCGGGAGCCGCTTCGCGACCGCGCGGTTGAAGGCCGCCTCGTACTCCTCGGCCGAGTCGTCGTCGAGCGTCGAGGCAAAGTGGTCGCGTAGCTCGGCGAGGATCTCCGTGCCCGTCTCGACGAGCTCCTGGTAGTCGCCGAACCGCTCCTCCGCCACGTCGCGCTCGGCGCGGTCGTAAGCGCGCTCGGCCTCGTCGCACGCGTCGAGCAGCTCGATCTGGTCGCGGACGAAGAGATCGAGCTGCCGCGCGATCACGCCGGCAAAGCGGCGTCTCTTCAGCACGGCCGTCGCAACCGACCGGTCGATCCGTGTGCAGTCATCGCGGAAGCGCCTCGTACACTAGCCCCGCTCGTGAGCCTGCTCGTCCGCACCTGGAATGTCTTCCACGGGAATGCGAGCCCGCCGGAGCGGCGCGCCTACCTCGAGGATATGGTGCAGCTGGCGAGTGAGGACAGCCCGGACGTCCTCTGTCTGCAGGAGCTGCCGGTGTGGGCGCTGCGCCGGATCGGCGACTGGAGCGGCATGCGCCCGTTCGGCGCCGTTGCGGCCCGGCCGTTGCTCGGAAGCGCCGAGCTCGGCCGCGCAATCACGAAGCTCAACCACGGCCTCTTCCGCTCGGCGTTCACCGGCCAGGCGAACGCGATCCTGCTGGGGACGGAGCTGACGCCGTTCGCGACGGACTCGATCGTGCTGAACCCGCGTGGCTTCCGGCGCCGGGTTGCACGTGAGCTCGGGCTGGACAGGACCTCGAAGCTCAAGTGGGCGAAGGAGCGGCGCGTTTGCCAGGCGGTGCGGACGGAGGCGCTCACGGTCGCGAACCTCCACGGGTCGAGCCATCCCGACTGGCGCGTCCCCGACGCCGAGCTGATGCGCGCCGCGGCCTTCGCCGACAGCGTCGCCGAGCCGGACGACGTGCTCGTGCTCGCCGGGGATTTCAACGTGATCCGCGAACATTCGAGGACCCTCGAGCAGCTGGCGTCGCCGGAGTGGGGGTTCACCAAGCCGATCTCGTGGATCGACCAGGTGCTCGTCCGGGCTGCGCCGGCGAGTCCCGCGCGGCGCTGGCCCGAGGAACGGCGGCGGCGACACGGCCGGCTGCTCTCCGACCACGCGCCGGTGGAGGTGACGATCGGATGACCTTCGACGAGGCGCGGGCCGAGTTGCCCGTCTTCGAGCGGTACGCCTACCTGAACGCCGGCACGAACGGCCCTCTCGCGCGCGCGACCGTCGAGGCGATCGTCGCGCAGGAGCGGGCCGACCTCGAGCGTGGCCGCGGAGGCTCCGCGTACTTCGAACGCGCCTTCGAGCTGCGCGAGCTGGTCCGGGCGAAGCTGGCCGCCGCCGTGGGCGTCGAGCCCGAGAAGCTCTCACTCGCCACCTCGACCACGAACGGCTGCAACGTCGCCGTCGGCGGGTTGGGGCTCGGCCCGGACGACGAGATCGTCACGACCGACGGCGAGCATTTCGGCCTCCTGGGCGCGCTCGCCGTCTCAGGTGCCCGTGTGCGCGTCGCTCCGGTGCGCGAGCTTCCGCCGGAGGAGTCGTTCGAGGCGCTCCGGCGCGAGGTGACTTCGCGCACGCGCCTGCTGGCGCTCTCGCACGTCTGCTGGATGACCGGCAACCGCTTTCCGGTGGAGGAGCTGCGTGAGGCGACAGGCCTGCCGGTGCTCGTGGACGGCGCGCAATCGGTCGGAGCGATCCCGGTCGACGCGGCAGCCGTCGACTTCTACGCCTTCTCGTGCCAGAAGTGGCTCTGCGGCCCGGACGCCACGGGCGGCCTCGTCGTCCGAGAGCCGGACTCGCTGCCCGTGGCGGCGCCGAGCTACCTCTCGCAGGAGGAGTACGAGGAGACCGGCGCGTTCACGCCGCGGGCCGGTGCCGCTCGTTTCGACTCGAACTGGACCCCGGTGCCGTCGCTTGCGGGGCTCGACGCGGCGCTCGACCTCGCTCCCGAGTGGCGCTTCGAGCGCGCCGCGGAGGCCGCCGCCCGCTGCCGGGAGCTGCTCACGGGGCGCGTGGAGATCGTGACGGCGCCCGCCCAGGGCCCGCTCGTCACCTTCCGGGTCGAGGGCGATTCGGCCGAGCTCGTACGGCGCCTGTTCGAGCAGGGCGTCGTCGTCCGCAACGTTCCCGGTACGGATTGGATCCGCGCCTCCTGCGGCTGGTGGACGAGCGACGAGGACCTCGAGCGCCTGGTCTCGGGCCTCTAGCCCGTTCGCAGGCCCAGCTCGCCGGCGATGGGGCGCATCGCGTCCACGACGAACGCGATGTGCTCGTCCAACTCGACGCCGAGCGCCTCGGCGCCTTCGTACACGTCCTGCCGGTTCACACCGGCCGCGAAGGACGGCTGCTTCAGCTTCTTCTTGACGGAGCGCGGCTCCAGCGTCTCGATCCCGTCCGGCCGCACGAGGCCGCAGGCGTGGATGAAGCCGGCAAGCTCGTCGCACGCGAACAGCGTCTTCTTGAGCGGCGTGTCGCGCGGCAGCTCGAGATGCGAGGCGTGCGAGAGAACACCCTCGACCACCTCGTCCGGCCAGCCGTCGTCGCGCAGGATCGGCTCACCGTTCTGCGGGTGCTTGTCGAGTGTGGGGTGGATCTCGTAGTCGAAGTCGTGCAGAAGCGCGGTGGCGCGCCAGAGCTCCTCGTCCTCGCCGAAGCGTCGCGCATACGCGCCCACCGCCGCCTCGACCGCGAGCGCGTGGCGCAAGAGCGCCTCGCTCTTCGTGTAGCGGTTCAGGGTCTCCCAGGCGCGCTCTCGGGTCGGCTCCACGGCGGCGCTAGGATAGCCCCCTCGCATGGCTGAGACTGCCGTCATGGGCGCGCTCGCCGAGTCCTTCGTGATCGAGGGCGGACGGCCGCTGAACGGCCGGATCACCGCTGCCGGCAACAAGAACGGCGCCCTGCCGATCCTCGCAGCGTGCCTGCTCACGAGCGAGCCGGTGGTGCTGCAGAACGTGCCGCGGATCCGCGACGTGGAGACGATGATCGCGCTCATCGCAGCGCTCGGGGCGGACGCCGAGTGGACCGGCCCGAACGAGGTGCGTGTGAACGCGGCCGACCTCTCGTCGCACGAGCTCGACCCAGAGCTCGCGAGCCGCATCCGCGCGTCGTTCCTGCTGGCAGGCCCGTTGCTCGCTCGCCGCGGCCGCGCGAGCGTCCCGCCCCCCGGCGGCGACGTGATCGGACGGCGCCGCCTCGATCCTCACATCCACGCCTTCGCCGAACTCGGCGCCGAGATCGACATCGGCGACCGGTTCGAGCTCCGCACCGACGGCCTGCGCGGAAAGGACATCTTCCTCGACGAGGCGAGCGTGATGGCGACCGAGAATGCGGTCATGGCAGCCTCGCTGACCCCGGGCGAGACGGTGATCGGGAACGCTGCCTGCGAGCCTCACATCCAGGATCTCTGCCGCTTCCTCGTCTCCCTCGGGGCCGAGATCGGCGGCATCGAGTCCAACGTGCTGACCGTGCGCGGTGTCGAGTCCCTCGCGGGCGGCGAATGGCGCATCGGGCCCGAGCACATCGAGGTCGGGAGCTTCATCGGCCTCGCCGCGGTGACCGGCGGAGACGTGACGATCGACGACGTCGAGCCCAAGGACCTTGCGGCGATCCTCCCGATCTTCGAGCGGCTCGGCGTCCACGCGGAGGTCGAGGGTACGAGCCTGCACGTGCCGCCGAACCAGGAGCTCGAGGTCCGCGACGACCTCGGCGGCCAGATCCCGAAGATCGAGGACGGGCCGTGGCCGGCATTCCCGGCCGACCTGACGTCGATCGCGCTCATGGTCGCAACGCAGGCGCGGGGGACGGTGCTGATCTTCGAGAAGATGTTCGAGAGCCGCCTCTTCTTCGTCGACAAGCTCGTCTCGATGGGTGCGCGCATCATCCTCTGCGACCCGCACCGGGCGGTCGTGACAGGGCCGGCGAAGCTCTACGCGCAGCGGATGTCGAGTCCCGACATCCGAGCCGGGATGGCGATGCTGCTGGCCGCTCTCTGTGCCGAAGGGACGTCGACGATCGGGAACATCGGCGAGATCGATCGCGGCTACGAGCGGATCGACGAGCGACTCCGCTCGCTGGGCGCGCGCATCGAGCGCGTCGAGAGCTGATGCCTAAGCCTCGCCGCCTCGGTCGGGCCGACGAGGCCGGCAGGCTCTACGCGAGGGTCGACGTCGCAGGCCACGGCGAGGCGAGCGTCGCCACCGGCGTCCCCGTCCTGGACCACCTCCTTGCGCTTCTCGCCCAGTACGCGTCGTTCGACCTCGCGCTCGAGGTCGCTCCGGGAGACGCTGAGGCGGAGGTGGCGGCGGCCGGTCGCGCTCTCGGCCAGGCGCTTTCGGGCGCGCTCCAGGCGGAGGGCTCCCGGCGGCACGGCTCGGCCGCGGTTCCGGCGGACGAGGCGCTCGCGCACGTCGTGGTCGAGGCATCGGGCCGGCCGCTCGTGGTCTCGAACGTCGACCTCAGCGACGCGCGCGTGGCCGGCATGGCGCGCGACATCGTGTCGACCTTCCTGAACGAGCTCGCCGAGGGCGCGGGGCTCACGCTGCACGTCCGCCTGATCGAGGGCGACGACCCCGAGCACGTGCTGGAGGCGATCTTCAAGGCGCTGGGAGTGGCCCTGGCGCAGAGCTGCCGGAAACGGCGAAGGGAGGACTGATGGAAGGCAAGACCGTCGTCCGGACAGAAGCAGCGCCAGCGCCGTTCCAGGGAGCGCCGTACTCGCAGGCGATCAGCGCGGCCGGGCTCGTGTTCGTCTCCGGGCAGCTCGCGCTGCGGCCCGACCACGCGGAGATCGTCGGCGAGACGATCCAGGAGCAGACCGAGCAGGTCTTCGCGAACCTGGGGGCTATCCTCGGGGAGGCGGGCACCGGACTCGACCGGCTCGTGAAGACGACGGTCTACCTGGCGGACCTCGGCGACTTCGCCGGCATGAACGAGGTGTACGCGCGGCATGTCGGCGAGCGACCTCCCGCGCGCGCGACGATCGAAGTCTCGGCCCTGCCTTCGGGTGCCAAGGTCGAGATCGAGGCAATCGCCCTGGCCGGTTGACCCACCGCCGGGGGTGGACCCGTGAGGCCCGAGAGGGCCTAGGTGGTCTTAGTACGGTTCGCCCGGCCTCCTCCCCGAGGCGATCGTATCCCTGAAAAACGCGCGTGTCTGGAACGCGAGTGCGCCGGATTTGGGCCGTTTCGGCGGTGCGGCGAGGCAGAATGAGCCGATGCGCGCCGAGACGGTCATTGCTACCCACGGGAATACCGACTTCGACGCGTTCG
>Ga0307319_10000307_pt1 | contig 15146 bp, 13 predicted proteins | sample ER_DNA_368_FD_194491 | JGI IMG/M metagenome (GOLD analysis project Ga0307319, IMG submission 194491) | Bulk soil microbial communities from the East River watershed near Crested Butte, Colorado, United States - ER_DNA_368 | ecosystem: Environmental > Terrestrial > Soil > Floodplain | place...
TCATGGCGGCAACCTATCAACCCCCCACCCAAAGGCAAGCACCCACACACAATCTGGGGACAACTCTTCCGCCACCCGCAACTGACCCCACCAGGCCAGCAGCAAGGCGACAGAACATTGGCCCCGTCTTGCGTGCAAATCGGTTGGTCACAGCCGCCTCACTCGCACGGTAAGTCGGGTCCTTTGGACCTCCCCAAGCGCCAGCTGCGGGCACCTCCCTTCGGGTCGGCTACGCTCCCTACAAGGATCCTGCGCTCGGAGCCGGGTCGTGGTCGCGCGTGCCCGTTCGGGTCGCTACCGAGCCCTCGTGCCAGGTGCGTGCATGGGGCCGATGGGCGAGCGCCCAAGCCAGGCGCGTGCACGAGGGCCCACGGGCCGGGCCGACCCACCGTGCCAGGCGACCGCATGGGGCCGAACAGCCCCCGACCCACCGTGCCAGCTACGCGCACGGGACCCCCGCCGCCGCCTACAGCAGGCTGGAGTAGGCGACGACCCCGCGCTGGCAGGCCTCCACCGCCGCTCGGGCGGTCGACTGCACCTCCGGGTCGTCGGCGACCTGGGCGACCTGGCGGAGCAGGTCGATGAGCTGCTTGGTGACCCGCACGAAGTCGCCGGGGGTGATGTCCTCGGCGGCCAGGACGTCCTCCAGGGGGTCGCCTTTGGCCCACCGGTAGGCCAGGTCGGCGAAGCCCGGGTCGAGCTGGCGGGTCAGCGACAGGCCGCCCGCCTGCTCGTGGGCGTGGACCTCCTCCTGGAGCTCGGCCAGGGCGTCCAGGGCGGCCTCGACCGCCCGGGTGGGGGCGACGGGCGGGTCGCCGGGGGGCCCGTCGGCGCCGCGGGTCTCGTAGACCAGGCTGGAGGCGCAGGCGGCCAGCTCGGCCGGGTCCAGGTCGCGCCACACCCCGCGGTGCATGGCCTCCACCACCACCAGGTCGGTCTCGGCGTAGACCCGGCGCAGGGTCTGGCCCTTGGCGGTGAGGGCGAAGCCGTCCACGTAGCCGAGGCTGCCCAGCACCTCCAGGACCCGGTCGAAGGTCCGGACCAGCGACCCGGTGCGGCGCCGGACCCGCTCGGACAGGGCCCGCTGCTCCTTGGCCAGCTGGTCGTGGCGCTGCATCCACTTCTCGTGCTCGGCCAGGTCGGGGCAGCCGTGCACCGGGTGGGCGCGCAGCTCCTCGCGGAGGGCGCCCAGCTCCGGGTCGTCGGCGCCGGCCCGGCGCCGACGCCGGGGCCGCGGCACCTCGGGCGGGTCCAGGTCGGCCAGGGCCCTGGCCACATAGGACTTGAACCGGGGGCTCTTGGGGCTGAGCTGGCGCGGCATGGCCACCTTGCCGACCCGGACCGGGGCGCCGCCCAGGTCGCGCACGGCCACCCGCCGGACCCGCCGGTCCTCGGTCAGGACCAGCACCCCGGTCGAGTTGTCGCGGCCGCCGGCCGGCCCGATGACCGCGGCCAGGCCGCGGCGTCGGCCCCCGGGCAGCCAGATGACGGTGCCGGAGGTCAGCGAGCGCAGCACCTCGGCCGCCTCCTGGGTCTGGGCCCGGCGCTCGGCGTCGGCCAGGGCGCTCTCACGGGCCCGCAGCCGGCGCCGCAGCTCCCAGTACCCGGTGATGTCGCCCCGGTCGCAGGCGGCCGACTCCAGGTAGCCGGCCAGGTAGCGGGCGTTGCGGGCCAGGGTCTGCTCGGCCCCGTGCACGGTCCGGTCGGCCAGGAACTGGGCGAAGGAGGAGGCCAGCAGCCGCTCGGCCTGCTGGCGCTGGTAGTTGGCGACCAGGTTGACGGCCATGTTGTAGGAGGGCCGGAACGAGGAGGTGAGCGGGTAGGTGCGGGTCGAGGCCAGCCCGGTGATCCGCTCGAAGGGGATGAACGGCTGGTGGAGCACGACCGCGGCCCCGCGGCTGTCGATCCCGCGCCGGCCGGCCCGCCCGGTCAGCTGGGTGTACTCGCCCGGGGTGAGCAGCTCGTGGCGTTCCCCCTGCCACTTGGTGAGCCGCTCGATGGCCACGGTGCGGGCGGGCATGTTGATGCCCAGCGACAGCGTCTCGGTGGCGAACACCACCTTGACCAGGCCCTGGGCGAACAGCTCCTCGACCGCCTCCTTGAACAGCGGCAGCATGCCGGCGTGGTGGCTGGCCACCCCGCGGCCCAGCGACTCGGCCAGGGCGTCGTAGCCGAGCGCGTCCAGGTCGGCCGGGTCGACCGGGGCCACCTTGAGCTCCAGGAACTCGAGGATCTCGGCCCGCTCGGCGTGGCTGGTCAGCCGCAGGTTGCCGGCCCGGCACTGCTCCAGGGCCTGGTCGCAGCCGGCCCGGGAGAAGATGAAGTAGATGGCCGGCAGCAGCCCCTCGGCCTCCAGCAGGTCGACCACCTCGACCCGGGACGGCACCCAGCCGCGGCCGGCCGGCCGGGGGCCGTTGCGCCCATGGCGGCCCTTGGTGTCGCGGCCCGGCCGCCACTCGCGCTCTCCCCGCCGGGCAAGGGCCGGGTTCGGGACGACGTCGTCGCCCCTGGTCACGAACAGTGGGTGGAGCTCGCGGCCGATCAGGTAGGAGTTGTCCAGCGGCACGGGGCGGCGCTCCTCGATCACCACCTCGGTGGCGCCGCGGGTCGCCTCCAGCCACTCGCCGAACTCCTCGGCGTTGGACACCGTGGCCGACAGGCTGGCCACCCGGACCTCGACCGGGAGGTTGATCAGGACCTCCTCCCAGACCGCCCCCCTGACCCGGTCCTGGAGGTAGTGGACCTCGTCCATGACCACATAGCGCAGGCCGCCCAGGGTCGGGCTGCCCTCGTACAGCATGTTGCGCAGCACCTCGGTGGTCATCACCACCACCGGGGCCTCGCCGTTGATCGAGTTGTCGCCGGTCAGCAGGCCGACCTTGGCCGCCCCGTGGCGGGCCACGAAGTCGCCGAACTTCTGGTTCGACAGGGCCTTGAGCGGGGTGGTGTAGAACGCCTTGCCGCCCGAGCGCAGGGCCAGCCAGACGGCGAACTCCCCCACCACCGTCTTGCCGGCCCCGGTGGGGGCGGCGAGCAGGGCGCCCTGGCCCGCGGCCAGGGCCAGGCAGCCGCGCCGCTGGAACTCGTCCAGCTGGAAGCGGTAGCCGCCCGCGAACTGGTCGACGAGCGCCTGGGGGTCCGGGGGGCTCAAGCCCAGCCCCCGGGCGGATCGGGGGTCGGTGTCCATGGGGCTCATGCTGCCAGCCGGCGCCCCGCGGCGCCCGCGGCGGTCCTCAGGGGCCGGGGAACCCGGGTGCGGGGTCGGCGGCCAGGACGGTGACCGCCGCCGGGCGGACCTCGAAGGTGGCCGGCAGGGTCCCGGCGGGCTCGCCGTCGGCGTACACGGCCAGGGTGCGGTCGGCGTCCAGGTCGACCCGGGCGGCGCGGTGGACGGCCACCGCCGGGTGCTCGACGTGGGCGCCGGAGAACACCTTGGGGAAGGTCCGGAGGAACTCGAGCTTGCCGATGGCCCCGATGACGACCACGTCCAGCAGGCCGTCGGCCAGGCTGGCCCGGGGGGCGACGCGCATGCCGCCGCCGTAGCTGGGGCCGTTGGCCACCGCCACCAGCCAGCCTTCCAGCCGCTGGGCCCGGCCGTCCAGGACCAGCTCGAAGCGGGCCGTGCGGCCCACCACCAGCTGGGCCAGGACGGCCCCGGCATAGCGGGGCCGGCCCCGGGCCCAGCCCAGGCGCTGGTTGGCGACCCGGGTCACCTCCGAGTCGAAGCCGGCCCCGGCGACGTTCAGGTAGGCCCGGCCGGCCACGGTGGCCAGGTCGGCCGGCCGGCGGCGCAGCCGGGTCAGCAGCCCGGCCGCGGCCAGCGGGTCGTCGGCCGGCAGCCCCAGGCTGCGGGCGGCGTCGTTGCCGCCGCCGGCCGGGACCACCCCGAGGGCGGCCCGGACGCCCGATCCACCGGGGGACCCCCCCGCCGGCCCGGCGTCGGCCAGCCCGGCCGCGCACGCCCCCACCGTGCCGTCGCCGCCGACGGCGACGACGACGTCGACCTCGGCGGCGGCCTGGCAGGCGGCCAGCCGCGCGTCCTCCAGGGACAGGGTCGGGTGCTGGACGACCTCGACCTGGTCGCCGCGGAGCCGCTCGACCACCTGGGGCGCCAGCCGCCCGGCCCGCCCGCCACCGGCCGTGGGGTTGTGCACGACCAGGGCGCGCACCGGCTAGTTGGGCGGCAGGAGGCTGTTGGTCGGGGCGGCGCCGGAATAGCGGGCGCTGAAGGCCTCGGTGGACTCGCCCGGCATCTGGCGGGTCAGGTCGAGGCCGTAGCGGGCGTGGACGCGGGCCAGGGTGCCAGCGGCGGCGTCCATGGCCTGGCCGGCGGCGGTGGCGATGGCGGTGGCCCGCTCCAGCAGGGCCTTGGCGCCAGGGCTGTTGGCCGGGACCTCGCCGGCCTTCTGGAAGGCGTTGGCGGCCTCGACGTACACGCCGATGGCGGCCGCGTAGCTGTCGCGGACGCTGGTCAGCATGGGCACGCGGCCCCCGACGGCGTTGGACGGCTCACCGTCGGTCGCGGCCTCGGCCGGGGGGTCGCCGACGGTGATCGCCTGGACCCGCTGCTGGATCTCGCCCAGCTTGGCCGACCAGCCGCTGGCCCGGACGGCCATCCGCTTGGGCGTGATCTTGCCGGTGGTCAGCTCCTGGGCGCTGGGGAACCCGGGCAGGTCCTTGGTGCCGGCGCCGATGACCGCGGGCAGCTGGTCGGTCTGGGCGCGCAGGTCGGCGGTGAAGCGGCGCACGTCGTCGCGGGCCCAGCCCTCCTGGACCCGGTTCTGGGCGGCGATCAAGGTGCCCAGCAGGGCGATCACGGCCAGCGTGACCGGGAAGGCGGTCGCCCGGTACCAGGGCAGGCGCCGCTCGACGCTCTGGATCCGCGGCCCGGTGGCCGGCCGGCGCACCGGCCGCCCCTGGCTGCGCTTGGTCTTGCCCTTGATGGCCACCCTTGTGTACCCCACTCCCACCGGTGTCTGCGGGGCCCGCCGCCCCAATCCGCACAAGCCTACCGCGACTCAGGGCTCCTGGGCGCCGGCCAGGGCCTCCTGCCGCCGGGCCCGGCGGGGCTCGATGATGAAGCGGGCGACGGCGGCGGCCACGAAGTAGAAGATCCACATGGGGATGGCCATGGCGAACAGGCTGATCGGGTCCTGGCTGGGGGTGATGACGGCCGCGGCCACGATGATCACGGCCGCCGCCGGCCGCCAGGCCCGCAGCATGGCCGCCGACGACAGCGCCCCGACCATCGACAGGAACACCAGCACCAGCGGGAACTCGAAGGTGAGCCCGAAGGCCAGGCCCATGAACAGCACGAAGCGCAGGTAGCGGTCGGCCTGGAAGAAGACGGCGATGCCATTGCCGCCCATGGCGACCAGGAAGCTGATCGCCTTGGGGAGGGTGTAGAACGCCACCGCCACCCCGGCCACGAACAGCAGCGTGCTGGCCAGGGCGAAGGGGATGGCGTAGCGCTTCTCGCTCGGCCTGAGGCCGGGGGTGATGAAGCGCCACAGCTGGTAGGCGATGAGCGGCATGGCCAGCAGCAGCCCGACCGTCAGCGACAGCCGGACCCGGATCGACAGCGGCTCCAGCGGGCTGAGGGCGGCCAGCCGGCAGCCCGAGTCGGCGGTCGAGGTGCCGATGCGGACGCTGGTCGGGAGGGCGCAGTAGGAGCGGAGCACGAAGTCCAGCACCGGGTTGTACAGGAACGCGAAGGCCACGGTGGTGGTGACCACCAGGGCGACGCAGCTCTTGACGAGGCGGCTCCGCAGCTCCCCGATGTGCTCGAGGATCGACATCTCGCCCGAGGGGTTGGCCCGCGGGCGGCGCGACAGTCGCACGGGAGCTCCGGTCGGCCGGGGGTCAGCTAGGGAGTGGAGCCCCGCTCACGCCCGTCGGTCGACGGCTTGTCCGGCTCGTCCTTGTCGTCGCGGCTGGCCTCGGTGACGCCCTTCTTGAACTCCTTGATACCGAGGCCGACGTTGCGGCCCATGGCCGGGAGACGGCTGGCACCGAAGAGCACGACGATCGCGATGACGACCCAGATCCATTCGGCCCCTGGCATTGCTCGACTCCTTCGCGTCGTGACCATGGTCCACGCTGCAACGAGTCTACCGCTGCTCGGCCGCTCTGGCTCCTCGTTCGGACAGGCGGGCGGCGTGGTCGGCGGCCTCCTGGCTGGCCGCGCCGAGCTCGTCGAGGGCCGGGGTGAGGCGCTCGCTCAGGGCCTGCACCGAGGCGGCCAGGGCCTTGAGGTTGGCCACCATGCGCCAGACGGTGAAGGCGACGGTGACCAGCACGGCGAGCCAGAACACGCCGAGCAGGATGGCGAGCCAGAGCGGCAGGGCGACCTCCGGGGCACGGGGACGGCCGCCGGATCCTACCCGGTCGGGCGCCCTGGTGGCACGCGCTAGGAGGCGTAGGCGGCCAGGCCCAGGCGGGTGGCCTCGGCGACGGCGCTGCGCAGCTCGGGCGGGGACACCGGCTCGGCGTCGGGGGCCAGGCGCAGGACCAGGCGGACCAGCCAGGAGAGCTGGTGGGTGGCCAGCCGGACCCGCAGGCGGCCGTCGGGGCGGCGCTCGGAGTCCAGGATGGGGAAGTAGTCGGCCACCCATTCGGCCGCGGGGCGGAGGTCGAGCTCGCACTCCAGGCCGCCGGCGAACAGCTCGGCCCCGCCCAGTTCGCCGTGGGCGGCCGGGTCGAAGCCGGCCGGGCGCTGGTACGGCTCGTCGGTCGGCCGCACCGACACCACCCGGTCGACCCGGAACAGCCGCTCGGCGACCGCCTTGTGGCACCAGCCGGACAGGTACCAGTGGCCGGAGGCGCTGAACACCAGCCACGGGTCGACCTTGCGCTGGGTCAGCTCGCCCCGCGAGGCCGACCAGTACTCGATCTCGACCCGGTGGCCGGTGGCGGCGGCCCGGGCCAGCTCGGTCCGGGAGGTGGTCTCGGCCGGGTCGCCCTCCAGGTCGACCGAGACCTTGCCGGCCAGCTCGTGGACCCGGTCCAGCTGGTCGGCGGGCAGGACCGCCTCCAGCTTGGCCAGGGCCCGGGCCAGCGCCCCCTGCTCGGCCACCTCGGGCAGGGTGTCCAGGGCCCGCCCGGCCAGGTACAGCCCGGCCGCCTCCCGCCAGGTGAGCCGGGGGGCGCGGGCGAACCAGTCGGCGAAGCCGATGTGGACCTTGTCGCCGTCGACCCAGGCCTCCATCAGGTCGCCGGGCCCGTACGGCGGCACCCCGGTGACGTACAGCAGCTCCAGGTCGGCGATGAGCGTCTCGCGGGTCATCTCGAAGCGCTCGCAGACCTCGTCCACGGTCGCCCCCGGGTGGTCGAGCACCCAGGGGACGAGGGCCAGCAGCCGCTGCAGCCGCCCGGCGGCGCTGGTGTCGGGGGTCCGGGCCGGGCTCACGTGACCACCGCCCGCAGGGCCTCCAGGCGGCGGCGGGCCTCGGCCCGCAGGTCGGCCGGCTCGACGATCTCGACCCGGTTGCCGGTCGCCCAGCCGAGCAGGCCGTCGCGGTCGCCGACGGGCAGGCGCAGGGTGACCAGGCCGTCGGGCCCGGGCGGGCCGGTGGGGACGGCGCCGCGCAGCTCGGCCCGCCTGGCCGTGGCCGCGGCCGCCCTGACCAGCGCCATCGGCGCCCCCTCGGGCTCGCCGGCGGTCGGCAGGACCTTGCCCGGGTCGAAGCCGGCCGGGACCTCGAAGTCGGGGCCGCGGCTGGTCGGGCGGAGCTTGCGGACGTCAGAGGCGATCCGCGACACCCGGAACGACCGCAGCGCCTCCCGGTCGGCGTCGTGGCCGACCACGTACCAGGTGCCGCGCCGGTTGACCAGGGCGTAGGGGTCGAGGCGGCGCTCGGCCGCGTCCCGGCCGGGCGGCCGGTAGCTGAACACGATCCGCTTGCGGCCCGAGACCGCCTCCAGCAGCACGGCCAGCAGCGGGCTGGCCCCGTCCAGGTTGGCCCGCAGGGCGTCCGGTCCCGCGCCCGGGTCGAGGTCCAGCTTGGCCAGGCCGGCCACGGCGGCCGGGTCGCGGGTCGCCCCCGACCAGGCCCGGGCGGCCAGGGCGAGGGCGGCCCGCTCGTCGGGGGCCAGGTCGAGCTCGGGCATGCCGTAGGCCTGGGGGTCGATGAAGTAGCCCTCCTCGCTCCCCCAGGCGTCGATCGGGGCCCGCTCCACCGGCACCCCCAGCCCGCGCAGCTCCTCCTTGTCCCGCTCGAACATGCGCCGCAGGCTCTCCCCGCTGGCGTCGTAGCCGGGCACCAGCTCGGCCACCTGGTCGAGGGTCAGGGGCCGCCGGGTGTCCAGCAGCAGGGCGATCAGGTTGACGAGCCGTTCCACCTTGCGCATCCCACGATGCTAGTGGAATTGCCCCCGGCCTGGGGCGGGTCGTTGCCCCGGCCGGAACGACGGCGCTAGCCTGGGCCGATGACCGAGCAAGCGGAAAGCGCCCCGACCCGGCGGGCCGTGCTCGACCTGCTCAAACGCAACGGCTCCCAGACGGTCGCGCAGCTCGGCGCCGCCCTCGGCCTGTCCGGGGTGGCGGTCCGCCGCCACCTGGAGACGCTGGAGCACATCGGGCTGGTGCGCCAGACGACCCGGCCCCAGGGCCGCGGCCGGCCGGCGTACGTGTACGCCCTCACCGAGATGGGCCACGACCTGTTCCCCCGCAACTACCACCAGCTGGTCGCCCAGCTGCTGGAGGCGGCCACCTCCGAGCTCGGCCCGGACGCGGTGGAGCGGCTGTTCGACCACCGCCAGCACGAGCTGGCCGAGCTGTACGCCGGCCGGACCAAGGGCCGTCCCCTGCCCGAGCTGGCCCGGGCCCTGGCCGCCGTCCAGGACGAGAACGGCTACATGGCCGACTGCTCGAGCGCCGGCGACGGCCGCTTCGTGGTCAGCGAGCACAACTGCGCCATCGCCCGGGTGGCCGGGGCCTGGCCGACCGCCTGCGCCCACGAGCTGGCCCTGTTCCGGCAGCTGGCCGGGCCGGAGGTCGAGGTCGAGCGGGTGGCCCACATCCAGGCCGGCGACCCCGTCTGCGCCTACGTGCTGCGGGCCGCCGAACGGGACCGCTGAGCGGCCGTGGTCCGCATCCGCAACGGGCGGGTCACGGCCATCGCCGACCGCCGGCCGGGCGCGACCGAGCTGCGGGTGGCTGTCGACGGCGAGGCCGGCGAGGTCGCCGCGATCAGCTACGACCAGCTCACCGGGCCGGTCGAGGTCGGCGACCGGGTGGTGCTGAACACCACCGCGGTCGCCCTGGGGCTCGGCACCGGCGGCTTCCACGTGGTCATGGCCCGGATCGGCGGGCCGGTCGACGCCCCCGGCCCCGGGCACGTCATCAAGGCCCGCTACACCCCCTCCCAGGTGCGGGTCCTGGCCGTCGAGGAGGAGGGCAGCCCGCACCGGGACGCGGTCGCGGCCTGCACCGACCTGGACGGGCTGCCGGTGGTCTGCGCCGAGCTGCACTCGATGGTGCCGGTGGTGGCGGCGGCCGCCCGGGCGGTGGCCGACGACCTGGCCGTGGCCTATGTGATGACCGACGGCGGGGCGCTGCCGCTGGCCTTCTCCCGGCTGGCCGCCGAGCTGCGGGCCGGCGGGCTGGTCGCCGGGACGGTCACCGCCGGGCAGGCGTTCGGGGGCGACCTGGAGGCGATCTCGCTGTACTCGGCCCTGGCCGCGGCCAGGGCGGTGCTGGCCGCCGACGTGGTCGTGGTCGCCCAGGGGCCGGGCGGGATGGGGTCGGGCACCGCCCTGGGGTTCTCCGGCACCCAGGTCGCCGAGGCGGTCAACGCCGCCGCCGCCCTCGGGGGCCGGCCGGTGGCCTGCCTGCGGCTGTCGGCCGCCGACCGGCGGCCCCGGCACCGCGGGGTCAGCCACCACAGCCTGACCGCCCTGGGCCGCCTCGCCCTGGCCCGGGCGGCGGTGGCCGTGCCCGAGCTGGCCGACCCGGAGCTGGCCGGGCTGGTCGACCGCCAGCTGGCCGAGGCCGGCGTGGCCGGCCGCCACGACCTCCACCGGGTGGCCATCCCCGACCCGGCCAAGCTGCTGGCCGGCTGGGGCCTGGAGGTGACCTCGATGGGCCGGGGCCCCGAGGAGGACCCGGTGTTCTTCGCCGCCGCGGCCGCCGCCGGGACCCTGGCCGGCCGCCTGGCCCGCCGATGAAGGCGACCCTGTCGCGGCTGAGCGACCGGGCGGTGTTCGGGGCCTGCCTGGCCGGGCTGGTCGCCGGGATCGGGCTGTGCCTGGTCCTGCCCCTGGCCCCGCGGTTCCTGGAGCTGCACCGGCTGCCCACCAACCGCGACTTCGACGTCGAGCTGCGGCCCCAGGGGCAGGTGACGGCGTTCTGGGTGGTGTCGATGGCCAGCTTCGCCCTGGCCGTCTGGCAGTGGCGCCGGGGCCGGCGGCCCAGCTGGGCCCTGCTGCTGGCCGGGGTGGCCGTGCTCCACCTGCTGGCCCTGCTGGTCCCCCCGGTGGCCTCCAAGGACGTCTACGCCTACTCCTTCTACGGCAAGGTCCAGACCGCCTACGGCGCCAACCCCTACCTGTCGTTCCCCGACCAGCACCCCACCGACCCCTGGCATCCCTTCTGGTCGTGGCGGCTGTTCGGGCCGGTCTACGGGCCGCCGTTCCTGCTGCTGCTGCGCCTGGGGGCCATGGCCGCCGGGCCGAGCCTGCTCACCTGGGTGGTGCTGGCCAAGCTGGTCCTGGTCGCGGCCGAGCTGGCCGCCATCTGGCTGCTGGTGCTGTCCCTGCGGGCCGCCCCGGCTGGCCCGGTGGGGCCGGCCGAGGACCCACGCTGGCCGCTGCTGCTGATCGGCTGGAACCCGATGGTGCTGCAGTCGATCGCCATGTCGGCCCATGTCGACGCGCTGCTGCTGCTGGTGCTGGCCGGGGCCATCCTGGCCCACCGCCGCGGCCGCCACCTGCTGGCGTTCGTCGCCCTGGTCGGCTGCTTCCTGGTCAAGGTGTACATGGGGCCGCTGGCCGCCCTGTACGCCGTCTGGCTGGCCGCCGGCCGCCCCCGCCCGCGGGACCGGGTGGCCACGGTGGCCGCCCTGGGGCTGCTGGGCACGGCCCTGACCGCGCTCGCCTACCTGCCCTACGCCAGCGCCGGCGGCAAGCTGCTCACCAGCGCCGTCGACGTGAGCGGGCACTTCTCCAGCGGCAGCCCGCCCAACCTGGTCCGCCGCCTGCTGGCGGCCGCGCTGCCCCTGTTCGGGCTGTCCGAGCCGGCCGCGGCCGCCGCCGGGGCCCGCCTGGGCCGCCAGCTCGCCGTCGTCGGCATCGTGGTCGCCTTCGTGCTGGTGGCCAGGACCCTGCGCGCCGGCGCCGACCCCTGGCCCCGGATCGCCACCTTCTTCCTGGCCTACCTGCTGCTCACCCCGTGGGTGTTCTACTGGCACGAGGTGCCCCTGCTGGGCATCGTGGCCGTCATCCCCTGGAGCCTGACCAGCCTGGTCGCCGTGGCCCTGTCCATCACCCTGGTCCCGCTGGTCCCGGCCGGCCCGCCGGCCGTCGGCGTGGCCGCCCGCGGCTCGCCGGCCGGCGACCTGGTCGACACCCTGGCCGCCTTCGCCGCCCGCTACGGCGGGGCCGTGCTGGTCCTCTGGGCCGGCCTGCGGGGCCGCCGCCGGTCCGCGGCCGCCGCCGGCGACGCCGGCACCCCGACCCCGGCCGCGTCGGCCGGCCCGCGGGCGTAGCCTGTCCGGCACCGGAACGGTCGGCGCATCGCCAGACGAGGCGGTGAGGGACCAGATGGCGACCACGATCTCGATCACGGGCCTGGTGAAGACCTTCGGCCCCACCCGGGCCCTGGACGGCCTTGACCTGGAGGTCCGCACCGGCGAGGTCCACGGCTTCCTCGGCCCCAACGGGGCCGGCAAGACCACCACCCTGCGCATCCTGCTCGGGCTGCTGCGCCCCGACACCGGCAGCGCGCGGCTGCTCGGCGGCGACCCCTGGCGCGACGCGGTCGCGCTCCACCGCCGCCTGGCCTATGTGCCCGGCGACGTCACCCTGTGGCCGAGCCTGTCCGGCGGCGAGGTGATCGACCTGCTGGGCCGGCTGCGGGGCGGGCTCGACCCCAAGCGCCGGTCGGAGCTGCTGGACCGCTTCGACCTGGACCCGCGCAAGAAGGCCCGCACCTACTCCAAGGGCAACCGCCAGAAGGTGGCCCTGATCGCGGCGCTCGCCTCCGACGTCGAGCTGCTGCTGCTGGACGAGCCCACCGCCGGCCTCGACCCGCTGATGGAGGCCGCCTTCCGCGAGGTGGTCGCCGACGAGCGCCACGGCGGGCGGACGGTGCTGCTCTCCAGCCACATCCTGTCCGAGGTCGAGGCCCTCTGCGACCGGGTCAGCATCATCCGCGCCGGGCGCATCGTCGAGTCCGGCACCCTGGCCGAGCTGCGCCACCTGACCCGGACCTCGATCACGGCCGAGCTGGCCGGCCCGCCCGACGGGCTGGTCGAGCTGGCCGGCGTGCACAACCTGGTCCTGGACGGGACCAGGGTGCGGTTCCAGGTCGACGCCGCCCGGCTGGACGAGGCCGTGGCCCGCCTGAGCGCGGCCGGGGTGCGCAGCCTGACCAGCCAGCCGCCCACCCTGGAGGAGCTGTTCCTGCGCCACTACCAGTCCGGGGACGGAGCAGCGCGGTGAGCGGGTTCACCGGCACCGGGCAGCTGTTCCGGCTGGCGGTGCGCCGCGACCGGGTGGTGGGCAGCGCCTGGGTCCTCGGCCTGTTCGTGTTCGCCTACAGCCAGGCCGCCAGCATCGTCTCGCTGTACCCCACCCAGGCGGACCTGGACCGGCTGGCCCGGACGGCCGGGGGCATCGGGGCCAACCCGGCGGTGGTGGCCCTGCAGGGCCCGGCCTATGACGCCAGCACCTACGGCGGGGCCACCGCCTGGCAGGTGGTCACCCCGGGCGTCCTGCTCATCGGCCTGATGAGCATCCTGCTGGTGACCAGGCACACCCGCCAGGAGGAGGAGACCGGCCGGGCCGAGCTGGTCAGCTCCGCCGTGGTCGGCCGGTACGCCTGGCTGGCCGCCAGCCTGCTGTACGTGCTGGCCGTCAACCTGCTGCTGGCCGCGCTCTGTGCCCTCGGGTACGTCTCCCAGGGCCTCCCGGCGGCCGGGTCGGTCACCCTGGCCGCCGTCTGCGGGCTCAACGGCCTGGTCTTCGCCGGCGTGGCCGCCATCACCGCCCAGCTGACCGAGTACGCGCGGCCGGCCAACGGGCTGGCCCTGGCCGTGCTGGGGGCGGCGTTCCTGCTCCGCGCCATCGGCGACTCGGCCAGCCAGCTGTCCTGGCTGTCGTGGCTGTCGCCGATCGGCTGGGCCGAGCGGTTCCGGCCCTTCGCCGGCGACCGCTGGGCGGTCCTGCTGCTGCCGCTGGCCGTGCTGGTGCTCCTGCTCCTGGCGGTGGCGGCGCTTCTGGTGCGGCGCGACGTCGGCGCCGGCGTGCTGCCGACCCGGCTGGGACCGGCCACCGCCCCGGCCTGGCTGCGCAGCCCGCTGGGGCTGGCCTGGCGGCTCCAGCGCGGCGCCCTGCTCGGCTGGACCATCGGGGCGGCCGTGGCCGGCCTGTCCTTCGGCGTGATCGCCCAGGACATGGTGCAGTTCGCCAGACAGGACCCGGAGACGGCCAAGGTCCTGACCACCCTCGGCGGGTCGGGCAGCATCACCGACATCTACCTGGCCGCGATCCTGTCCTGGATCGGCATGCTGGCCGCCGGCTACGCCGTCCAGGCGACCCTGCGGCTGCGGGCCGAGGAGGCCGAGCAGCGGGCCGAGCCGGTGCTGGCCACCTCGGCGTCCCGGACCGGCTGGGCCGGCGGCCACCTGCTGGTGGCCGCCGGCGGCGCGGCCGTGGTGCTGGCCACCGGCGGGGCGCTGGCCGGGCTGGCCCACGGCCTGCGCGCCGGCGACGTGGGCGGGCAGCTGGTCAGGGTCCTGGGCGGGGCGCTGGTGCAGCTCCCCGCGGTCTGGGTCATGGCCGCGGTCGGGGCGGCGCTGTTCGGGCTGGCCCCGCGGCTGGTGGTCGGGGCCACCTGGGCGATCCTGGCCGTGGTGCTGGCCGTCACGCTGTTCGGCCAGCCGCTGCGGCTCGACCAGAAGCTCCAGGACCTGTCGCCGTTCACCCACCTGCCCAGGCTGCCCGCGGCCACGTTCACGGCCACCCCGGTGGCCTGGCTGCTGGCCGCGGCCGCCCTGCTGGCCGCCGTCGGCCTGGCCGCCTTCCGCCGCCGCGACCTGGCCACCGGCGCCTGAGCCGGCCGGCGCCGGGCTACATGCTGGCGATCAGCTTGTCGACCCTGTCGTCGTGGGCCCGGAACGGGTCCTTGCAGAGCACGGTCCGCTGGGCCTGGTCGTTGAGCTTGAGGTGGACCCAGTCGACGGTGTAGTCGCGGCGGCGCTCCTTGGCCTGGCGGATGAACTCGCCCCGCAGCCGGGCCCTGGTCGTCTGGGGCGGCTCCTGGGTGGCCCGGTCGATCGCCCGGTCGTCGCACACCCGCTCCACCGAGCCGTTGCGCTCCAGCAGGTAGTAGAGGCCGCGCTTGCGGTTGACGTCGTGGTAGGTCAGGTCCATGAGGGCGACCTTGGGGTGCGACAGGGGCAGGTTGTGGCGGGCCCGGGCCCGCTCGATCATCAGGTACTTGGTCACCCAGTCGACCTGGCGGCCGATCCGGTCCAGCTCCTGGGCCTCCAGCGCCTCCAGGACGTGGCCCCACATGTCGACCACCCGCTTGGCCGTCTCCCCGGCGTCGCGGCGGTCCACGAACCGGGCCGCCTTCTCGAAGTACTCGCGCTGGATCTCCAGGGCGCTGGCCTCGCGCCCGTTGGCCAGGCGGACCTTGCGCCGGCAGCTCATGTCGTGGGAGATCTCGCGGATGGCCCGGATCGGGTTCTCCAGGGTCAGGTCGCGCAGGACGGTGGCCTCCTCGACCATGGCCAGGACCAGGTCGGTGGCCCCGACCTTGAGCAACGCCGACCACTCGGACATGTTGGAGTCGCCCACGATCACGTGCAGGCGCCGGTAGCGCTCGGCGTCGGCGTGGGGCTCGTCGCGGGTGTTGATGATCGGCCGGGAGCGGGTGGTGGCCGAGGAGACGCCCTCCCAGATGTGCTCGGCCCGCTGGGCGA
>Ga0307319_10000309_pt1 | contig 15121 bp, 16 predicted proteins | sample ER_DNA_368_FD_194491 | JGI IMG/M metagenome (GOLD analysis project Ga0307319, IMG submission 194491) | Bulk soil microbial communities from the East River watershed near Crested Butte, Colorado, United States - ER_DNA_368 | ecosystem: Environmental > Terrestrial > Soil > Floodplain | place...
CGGTGTCTCGAGCGCCTCGTCGGTGATCAGATCCGGCGAGAGCGTGGCGACGCGGCTCGCGCGGGACCCCTCCGGGATGCCGTGCAGGTACTTGTCGGTCAGCATCCCCTGGGCGAGCGGCGAGAAGACGATGCAGCCGACACCTTCCTCTGCCAGCACGTCGAGCAGGTCGGGCTCGATCCAGCGATTGAGCATCGAGTACGAGGGCTGGTGGATCAGCAGTGGGGTGCCGAGCCGGCGGAGGATCCCGGCCGCCTCGCGCGTCTTCGGGGCGGAGTAGGAGGAGATTCCGGCGTAGAGGGCCTTGCCCTGTCGAACGGCGGTGTCCAGGGCGCCCATGGTTTCTTCGAGGGGCGTCTCCGGATCGAAGCGGTGCGAGTAGAAGATGTCGACGTACTCGAGACCCATCCGGCGCAGACTCTGGTCCAGGCTCGACAGCAGGTACTTTCGCGAGCCCCAGTCGCCGTAGGGGCCGGGCCACATGTCGTAGCCGGCCTTCGACGAGATGACGAGCTCGTCGCGGTACGGGCGGAGGTCGTGCGCGAACATGCGGCCGAAGTTCTCCTCGGCGGACCCGTACGGCGGTCCGTAGTTGTTGGCGAGGTCGAAGTGCGTGATCCCGAGGTCGAACGCCCGTCTGACGATCGCGCGGCCCGCTTCGAAGGGGAAGTCGTCACCGAAGTTGTTCCAGAGGCCGAGCGACAGCGCCGGCAGCTGGAGCCCGCTGCGGCCTGACCTCCGGTACTGCATCCGCTCGTAGCGATCGGGCGCTGGGACGTAGGCGACCGTCATGGTTCCTCCTCCTCGGGCAGCTCTGCGGGCGGGCCCTCCTTGACGAGCGCCTGCTCGAGCTCGCCGCGGGTCGCGCCGGTCATGATCGCGACAGCCTCGGGCATCGTGTGCGTCTGAGGGGTCACGACCGCGACCCGCTTGCCGAGCCGCATGATCTGGATCCGGTCCGCGAGCTCGAACACGTGAGGCATGTCGTGGCTGATCAGGATCACGGGCAGGCCGCGCTCGCGGACGCGGAGAATGAGGTCGATCACCTGGCGAGTCTCCTTGACCCCGAGGGCGGCGGTCGGCTCGTCCATGATCGCCACTCGCTGGGCCCATTTCGCCGCGCGGGCGACCGCGACACCCTGACGCTGGCCGCCGGAGAGATTCTCGACCCGCTGGGCCATGGACTGGATGCCGATCTTCAGCTCCTGCAGGTGGCGCGCGGCGTCGCGGCGCATCGCGCGCTTGGCGAGCATGCGTAGAGCGATGCCCAACGGTCCCCGCCTCCGGGCCTCCCGGCCCAGGAAGATGTTCGAGGCGATGTCGAGCGCGGGAGCGACGGCAAGGTCCTGGTAGACCGTCTCGATGCCTGCGCTCCGCGCGTCGCCGGGAGAGCGGAAGCGGACGCGCTTCCCGTCGAGGCGGATCTCCCCTTCGTCCGGCTGCAACGCTCCGGAGAGCGCCTTGATCAGCGTCGACTTGCCGGCGCCGTTGTCGCCGATCACCGCGACGATCTCGTCCGGATAGAGCTCGAAATCGACGCCGTCGAGCGCGACGACCTGCCCGTACCGCTTGGCGAGCCCGCGTGCCTCGAGGATCGGTCGTTGTTCGCTCAGAGCCGCCTCCGGTGCGTGAGCTGGTCGACCGCCACGGCGAGGATGACGAGAATCCCGGTGACGAGGTACTGGTAGATCACCTCGACGCCGATCAGGGTCAGGCCGTTGCGGAAGATGCCGACGATCACGGCTCCGATCAGCGTTCCGATCACCGTTCCACGCCCGCCGAAGAGGCTCGTCCCGCCGAGGACCACGGCCGTGATCGAGTCGAGGTTCTCGGTCGTCTGGCCGGCGTTCGGGTCGCCGAGCTCGGTGCGCGAGACCAGGAGCCAGGCCGCGATGCCGTACATGAGGCCGGCGACCGCATAGACGCTGAGGAGGACGCGGCCCGTCTTGATTCCCGTCAGCCGCGCCGCCTCGGGGTTGTCGCCGGTGGCGTAGACGTGCCGGCCCCAGGCCGTTTGCGTGAGCGCGAACCAGGCGAGGCCGAAGAGGACGAACATGAGCACGACCCCGTAGGTGATGTCGGTGTGGCCGATCGTGAAGGTCCGGCCGAAGAAGAGCAGCTCGCTCGGCAGCTCCGCCTTCCCGGAGTTCCCAGGTGGGTAGGTCAGGTCCTTCGAATAGATATGCGTCAAGGCGAAGGCGATGTTGAGCGTGCCGAGGGTGACGATGAACGCCGGCAGCCTCACGCCCGCCACCAGCCCGCCGTTGAGGACGCCGAACGCGACGCAGGCGAGGATCCCGAGCAGGATCGCCGTCGTCGGCGAGTACCCGTGGTCGATCGCGAGCTTCGTCATCACGATCTGCCCGAACGCCATCACGGTCCCGACGGAGAGGTCGATCCCGGCTGTCAGGATCACCAGCGTCTGGCCGATCGCGAGCACGCCGACGACCATCACCTGCTGAAGCACGAGCGAGAGGTTCGGGCCCTGGAGGAAGCGGTCGCTCTTCAGCGAGAAGAACGCCATCGTCAGCAGGAGCGCCAGGAACGGCCCGACGGCCGGCACGGCCAGGAAACGGCGAATCAACTCCACCGGAGACCGGTGGCTCGGTGGCTGGGCTGAGGTTTCCGTCGGGCTCAACGTCGATCTCGTCCGGGAGAGACGATCCTAGGACGCGGGGGCGCCACCGCGACCGGAGAGCCCGGTCGCGGTGGCTCTGGGGTCTACGGCTCTAGCCCCAGCAGTTTGCGAGGCCGTACTTGACGGTCTTCGATTTGACGCCCGTGAGCGCCTTCCTCGCGATCAGGTTGACGCCGGTGTCCGTGTAGCCACGTGGCTTCACGCCGGTCTTCGCGTACTTGACGACCGCAGCGACGCCCCGCGAGGCCATCAGCAACGGGTACTGCTGCGAGGTCGCGTCGATGATCCCGGCCTTGACGTTGCGCACGCCCGCGCAGCCGCCGTCGACCGAGACGATGGTCGTGCCGGCCTTCGTCTTGCCGGCCTTCTTCAACGCGGTCCAGGCGCCGGCGGCGCTGGGCTCGTTGATGGTGTAGACGACGTTGATGCCCGGGCTCTTCTGCAGGCAGTTCTCCATCGCCGTCTGCGACGGGGCCGTCTGACCCTCGCCGTTTCCGACGCAGGCGATCTTGCTGCTGCCCTTCTTGATCCCGAACCCCTTCAGGAAGCCGTTGTGCCGCAACGCTCCCACCGACGACCCGGCGTGCTCGTCGAGCATCCCGATCGTCACCTTCTTGCCTTTCGTCGCGGCGCGGGCGTACTTGCCGATCAGGACTCCCGCGTTGAAGTTGTTCGTCGCGAAGAGTGCGTTCGTCGCGCTCCTCGGAGTGGTGGGCGAGTCCAGGGCGATCACGATCACGCCTCGCTTCCGTGCCTTCGCGATCGCGGCGTTCTCCGCCTTGCCGTCGGCGACGGTGATCAGGATCCCCTTCACGCCGGCGGTCGTCATGTTCTCGATCGCGGCGATCTGGCTCGCGTTGTCGGAGCTGCTCTTGCCGGCTGCATAGGAGAGGCTCACACCGAGCCTCTTGGCCGCTTTCGTCGCTCCGGCGCGCATCTTGACGAAGAACGGGTTCGTGGCGTCCTTCGTGATCAGCCCGACCTTGATCTTCGCGCTCTTCGACCCTGTCGTGGCGGACGCGGCGGCGACGATCGCCGACGTGGCGACAACGACTGCGAGGAGCGCAACCGCAAGACCCAGCGTCCGCCATGGTGAACGCGTGGGGTGTCTCTGCGGATCGCGCATCTGCTACCTCCCTTACCCGTGGTTGTGGTACCGATAACACGTTTGATGCGTAGTAGTCAAGCCAGCTGCGCCTTGGTTTGATGGGAGGACGACGGTAATGTGTGGTATCGCTAACAGGGATTCTGAGTGAGCGCGAGACCGGCAGACGTGACGATCAAGGACGTCGCCTCCCTGGCGGGCGTCTCGCCGATGACGGTGTCGCGGGTGATCAACGACAGCGACCGCGTCAGCCCTGACACAGAGCGCCGAGTCCAGCAGGCGATCGCCGAGCTCGGCTACATACCGAGCCGCCTCGCGCGCGGGCTGAGCGCGCGCCGGACCGGGACGCTCGCGGTGATCGTCCCCGACGTCGCCAATCCCTTCTTCACGATGATCGTCCGGGCGGCCGAGGAGGTCGCGCGACGGTCCTCCTACCGCGTGATCCTCTGCGACACTCGCGCCGACCTCGCGGTGGAGCGCGACGTGATCGAGGAGCTGATCGCCCATCGGGTCGAGGGGATCGCGATCGCGCCGGTCAGCGACCGCTCGAAGCCCCACCTGGCGCGTCTGGCGAGGTTCGGGGTGCCGTTCGTGTTGATCGACCGGACGGTCGCCGGAATCGAGTGCGACGCGGTCGTCGGCGACAGCGTCGGCGGCGCGCAGCGGCTCGTCGAGCACCTGATCGGCCTCGGCCACCGGCGCATCGGGCTGATCGTCGAGACCGACGAGGTCTCGAGCGCACGCGAGCGGCGCCGGGGATACGAGGCGGCGCTCACGGCCTCGGGCCTCCCGCTCGACCCGGCGCTCGTCGAGGAGGGGACCCCGGATCCGGAGGGCGGGTACGCGGCAATGAGCCGCCTTCTCTCGACCGGGGATCGCCCGGCGGCGGTGTTCGCCGTCAACAACCTGGTCGCCCTCGGCGCGATCGAGGCGGTTCGAAGCGCCGGGCTCGAGGTCCCGGACGATGTCGCGCTCGTCTGCTTCGACGACATCGAGCTCGCGTCGCGGCTCTACCCGTTCCTGACCGCGCTGGAGCAGCCGGCTGAGACGTTCGGGACACTAGGCACGCAGCTGCTGCTCGAGCGGATCCAGGGCCGCGGCCCGGCACGCGACCACGTCGTGGTTCTTCCCGGTCAGCTGACGGTCCGCCGGTCGTGCGGCGCCCGCGCGGACGGAGCTGCTTGACCGTCTACGGCGGCATCGAGGCCGGCGGGTCGAAATGGGAGTGCGCGATCGGGACCGGCCCGGACGACCTTCGTGCGAGCACGACGATCCCGACGACGACCCCCGCCGAGACGATCGACCGTGCCGTTGCCTTCTTCGAGCGGGAAGGACCCATCGACGCGATCGGGATCGGCTCGTTCGGGCCCCTCGACGGAAACAGGGTCTCACCGACCTGGGGATACATCACGACCACGCCGAAGCCCGGCTGGGCGCGGACGGACGTCGGCGGAGAGATCAGGCGCCGCCTCGGCGTTTCCGTCGCCTTCGACACGGACGTGAACGCGGCGGCGCTCGGAGAGCACCGTTGGGGCGCGGCGCAAGGGCTCGACACGTCCTGCTACATCACCGTCGGCACCGGCATCGGGGGCGGCGGCATGGTCGAGGGCAAGCTTCTCCACGGCCTGATGCACCCGGAGTTCGGGCACATGCGCATTCCGCACGATCGAGACGCGGACCCGTTTCCTGGCATCTGTCCGTACCACGGGGACTGCTGGGAAGGCCTGGCCTCGGGCCGCGCAATCGATGCGCGCTGGGGAGTGCCCGCGGCCGAGCTCACCGACAGGGCGGCGTGGGAGTTGGAGGCGCGGTACCTCGCGCTCGGTCTGGTCTCCGTCATCTGCGTCCTCTCGCCGGAGCGGGTCGTGATCGGCGGCGGCGTGATGAGTCAGCCGGGCCTGCTCGAGCTCGTTCACCGCGAGATCGTGGGGCTGATGAACGGGTACCTCGACGCGCCGGTGCTCGGCGACGGCATCTCGGGCTTCGTCACGAAGCCGGCGCTGGGCCCTCGAGCCGGGGTGCTGGGCGCCCTCGCGCTCGCCGAGTCTGCGCATTGACACGAGCGCGGCGGCGACGTAGCGTCGAACGCGGGCAACAGGAGGAGCAGTTACGCGCGCCACTGCGTCACGCGTACTGCGGCATCTCTCCCGACTCCGCTCCGCGAGGTGGGCGCTCATCGCTGCGGCAACGCTGTTGCTGGCGACGGCCGGCTACGCCGCGACCTTCACGTTCGCGGTCGAGATCGTCTCCGGCCCGAGCGGCACCGTCTCGGTCGACACGGCGGTCTTCAGCTACAGGGCGAACGCCCGCGCCGACTTCACCTGCTCGCTCGACGACCAGCCCGAGCTCTGCGGCGCGTCGACCACAGACGGCGCCAAGACCTACACCGGCGTCCAGGACGGCGAGCACACGTTCGTCGTCGAGGCGGTCAGGCAGCCTGTCACCGTCGAGGGTGCGGCTGCCGCGTCGGCGGCGTCGACGGTGACCGCAACCCGCTCGTGGGTGGTCGCGCTCCCGCGTCGACTCCCGGACACGAGCATCGTCACTCCGCACGAGGGCGAGTTGACGGGGTCGAAGGTCGCGATCGAGCTCTCCTCGGACACGAAGGGCGCGACCTTCCGCTGCGCGCTCGACTCCGGCTCCTTCGTCCCGTGCGAGCAGGAGTCGACCCGAACGCTCGGCGACGGCCCTCACCGGCTCGAGACGGTCGCGACGAGCGAAGGGGGAACGGATCCCACGCCGGCAGTCGTCCACTGGACGGTTCGCGGCTCGACGCCGCCCCCGCCCCCGCCGCCCCCGACGGGGCCTCCCGGCCTGCCTGAGACGCGCCTCCTCAGCGCTCCCTCCGGAACCGTGCGCGGGCGGGAGGGGCGCTTCCGCTTCAGCGCCGACTCGCCGCGCGGCGCACGCTTCGACTGCGCGCTCGACGAGGGCCCGTTCGCGAGCTGCTCGTCACCGGCCGTCTACGTCTCGCTCGACTCCGGCCGGCACACGTTCCTCGTCCGTGCCCGCAACGCCGCGGGAATCGACCCGACTCCGGCAGCCGCAACCTGGACGATCGCCGCTGAGCGCGGTTGGCTCGGCTGGCTCGGCCTCGCCGGCCTCGGAGTGCTCGCGGCAGGCGGTGTCGTCGTCGGCGTCCGCTGGGGGCCGCTGCACTATCGGCGGCGTGTCTGGCAGAGACGGTCGCGCACCGAGGAGCCACGGGGCGACTGCGCCGTCTGCACCCGGTACTGCCGCAAGATCGAGCTCGAGCTGAAGCCGGCACGACGGCGGATCGAGGCCCTGATCTGCAGCGCAGGCGGCGAGGTGGTCGCCCGTATCGAAGGGGATCCTGTGAAGGCGCTCAACCGCGCGGTCAACCGGTACAGGAAGCAGCGGCCGACCTCGGAGCTACGGCTGGCTCTCCAGCCGATCGCGGAGCGGATCCTGGACGTGGTGGGCGGTGCCGCTGCCGAGCTCGACCCCGGCCCGGCGACCCTCCATGCCCACCTCAAGGGCGGCGAGGTCGAATGCCGCTTCGAGCTCTACCACTGCGTGGCAGGGGCGGAGGGCCCGACCTGGAGCAAGGAGGAGGAGTGGAAGGCGACCGTCGGCGACGAGCGGGAGGAGTGGGTCGCGACCCCGGCGCTCCCGCTCGTGCCGGGGACCGCGTTCGCGTACCTGCTCGAAGATCTGCTCACGTTCGTGACCAGGGTCGACGTTCCGACGCCGGAGGCCGGGCGGGCGCTGACGGGCCCCTGATGCGCTAGCGGCCCACGGAGAGGACGCGGGCGCGCCAGGCGCCGCTGGGTGCGTCGATCTCCACCTCGTCGCCGGGCCTTGCGCCCATCAGCGCCCGGCCGACCGGCGAGTCGGGCGAGACGCCGCCGACGCTCGAGATCTCGACCTCCATGCGGTCCCCGTGCTCGTCCTCGAGCTCGACCTTGGAGCCGATGCCCACCGCTCCAGTAGTGGCCGCGGCCTCGTCCACGAGCACCGCGCGGCTGAGGCGGTCGCGGAGGACTCGGATCCGGCGCTCGAGCATCCCCTGCTCGTTCTTCGCCGCGTGGTACTCGAAGTTCTCGGAGAGGTCGCCGAAGCCGCGGGCGGTCTTGATCGCCTCGACGATCGCGGTCCGGCGCGGGCCCTCGAGCTCGGCCAGCTCGGCCTCGAGCTGCTCTTTCTGGGCCCGCGTCAGCGGCTCCGGTTTCTCCTTCGGCATCTCGGGAGGGTATCGACCGCGCGCCGAGGCGGCCTGAGGGGCTAGCCTCAGGCCGCTTCGGCGAGCTCGAGCTCGAGCTTCCGCAGCGCCTCGGCCTCGAGCTGGCGCACGCGCTCACGCGTGATGCCGAGCTCCTTGCCGATCGCCTCGAGCGCCTGCGGCTCGCCGCCGACGCCGAAGCGCAGCTCGATGATCCGCCGCTCGCGCTCGGGGAGCGATTCGATCGCGCGCCGCACCTCGCGGCGCCGAAGCGACTCGACCGCCTCGTCCTCCGGGTTCTCAGCGGCCTTGTCGTCGAACAGGTCTCCCAGCTCGCCGTCCTCCTCGGAGCCGACCGGCCGATTGAGGGACACGTTCGCCTGCACGGCGTCGAGTGCCTCCTCGACGTGGACGAGCTCGAGCTCGGACTCCTCGGCCAGCTCTTCGCGGGTCGGCTTGCGGCCGAGCTTGGCCTCGAGCCGGCTCGATGTGCGCGCGAGCTTCATTCGCCGCTCGTTCACGTGCGTCGGGATGCGGATCGTCGCGGACTGGTTCGAGATCGCGCGCTGGCAGGCCTGGCGGATCCACCAGGTGGCGTAGGTCGAGAACTTGTAGCCGCGCCGCCAGTCGAACTTCTCGACGGCACGGTTGAGTCCGATCACGCCCTCCTGGACGAGATCCAGCAGCGGCAGGTCCTTCCGCTGGTAGCGCTTGGCGATCGAGATCACCAGGCGCAGGTTCGAGTTGATCATGCGCTCCTTGGCCGCGGCGTCGCCGTGCTCGACGCGCTTTGCCAGGGCGACCTCCTCCGCTGCGGTCAGCAGCGGGTAGCGGCCGGCCCGGTGCATGAAGAGCGACAGCGCATCGGTCGGGACGGGCACCGACTCGACCGGCGCGGGCGTCTCCTCGGGAGCGGGCACGACAATCTCGACCTCACGGGCCTCGAGCTCCGCGCGCAGCTCCTCGAGCTCCTCGTCATCGAGGTCGTGCTCGAGCGCGAACGCCTCCAGGGCGGCCTCTTCGATTGACGCGTTTTCCTCCGCCTCATCCAAGAAGGCGGGTGCAACAAGTTCCAGAGCGTTGCTCAGGGTTTCCTCACTTCCTTTGCTTCATCGGGGTCGGGCGAACGTCGGGCGTTCGCCGCCAACCACTACAACGGCCCCGGAGGCCGTCGTATTCCCTGCTGGACCAAAGATTCGCCGAGCCGGTGACGCTTTCGTCCACCTCACCGGTTGACTTTCCGCTTCCGCGTACTGCCCTCCGGCGGGGCTTCGTCCTACTCGCGCTCCGTGCTCGGCGCAAGCGGCAACCTAGCGGGCGGGACAGGTCCGTACAAGGCCCTCCAGAAGCGCCTTCGCGCTCTTTGCGAGCTTTTTCTCTCAGGGCCGTTCAGGCCCGCACTGGAGGTCCCCGGGTGGTCGGCCGGGACCCGCTCGAGCAGGCCGCCGAGAGCCCCGAGCTCCCCCGTGGAGAAGCGGTCGCGGAAAAGTCGCGGGTCAGCTACGCGCAGCTGACCAACGCCGGGGAGGCGCACCTCCACGAGGCAGCCCCTCGAGCTAGCGGATGATGCCCGACGGTGTGGGCTTCGATTGTTGACGACTCAAGTATACACCCTTCTACGCGTCGCCGGCGGTGTTACGCTCGCCGCGTGAGCACCGTCCGCGAGCTGATGACGAGCGACGTCCTCACCGTCGAGCCTTCGGACACGATCGGTGAGACGGCCCAGAAGATGGTCGAGCGCGGCGTCAGCTCCGCAGTCGTCTCCGACTTCGGGACGCTGATCGGGATCGTCACGGAGCGCGACCTGACGCGGGCCGTAGCCGGCCGCGTGCATACGAGCGAGGCGCGTGTCCGCGAGTGGATGACGCCCGACCCGCTGACCCTGACGAGCGACGCCTCGGCCGCGGAGGCAGCGCGGATCATGCTCGACAACGGCTTCCGGCACGTCCCGATCGTCGAGGACGGCCGCCCCGTCGGGATCGTGAGCATCCGCGACGTCGCCCGCTGGAGCACCGAGGACACGTAGCTGTCTCAGCTCGCCGCGCCGGCTTCCTCTCGCGGTGCAGTCTCGACCAGACGGCCGTCGTGGAGCCGCGCTAGGAAGTACGTAAGAGCTCGAGCTGACGGTGAGCCTCGAGCCCGGACACGCCCACTCCGACGAGCCGGAGCGCCCCCGGGCGATCGGCGAGCGCGCGGTCGAGGCAGGCGCAGGCGAGCTCCCAGATCCGCCCCGCGTCGTCCGTGCCGACCGGCAGGGAGGTCGAGCGCGACCGGATCGAAAAGTCCGGGTAGCGCACCTTCGTCGTCACCGTACGACCCGCCTGCCCCGACGCTGTAAGCCGCTCCGCCACGAGCTGCGAGAGGCGGCGTAGCTCCTCCTGGAGCCGCTCGACCTCGGCCACGTCGCGCGGGAACGTCTCCTCGGCGCTGATCGAGACGGTCTCGGAGGAGAGCTCGAGCGGCCGCGGGTCGATCCCCCGCGCGCGGTCGCGCAGCAGCGGGCCGAGCTTCCCCGGCAGAAGGCCGCGCAGCCGGTCGTCGGCGAGGGCCGCGAGGTCGCCGATCGTCTCGACGCCCGCGCGGCGGAGCCGCTCCTCCGCCCGCGGCCCCACTCCCGGCAGGCGACGCACGTCGAAGGGCGCGAGGAACCAGGCCTCGCGCCCGGCCGGCACGACGGTCAGGCCGCCCGGCTTGCGCCGGTCGCTCGCGATCTTCGAGACGACCTTGCAGGTCGAGACCCCGAGCGAGCACGACAGGCTCGTCGTCCCCCTCACCGCCGCCTGCACCGCCTCGGCGACGGCGCGCGCCCGTCCGAAGTCCGCGGCCACCTCCCCCACGTCGAGGTACCCCTCGTCGAGGCCTGTTCGCTCGACTGTCGGAACGACTTCGCGCACCGCGCTCCACACGGCACGCGAGTACTCCTTGTAGAGCCGGTGGCGCGGTCGCAGGAACACCGCCCGCGGACAGCGGCGCAGCGCCTCGGCGCATGACATCGCGGAGTGGATCCCGTACTGGCGAGCGACGTAGTTCGCGGTCGCGACGACGCCGCGTCCGTGCGGATCGCCGCCGACCACGAGCGGCCGCGACCGCAGCTCGGGCGCCTCGAGCTCCTCCACCGCCGCGAAGAACGCATCCAGGTCGAGGTGCGCGATGATCACGCGTCCTCCCGGTAGACGATCCGCATCGGGATGCCGAGCTTGCGCGCCACGAACGGGACCGAGCCGCCCTGGACGATGACCGAGAACGCGACCACGACGAAGACGATCGCGTAGATTCGCTCCGCCCCGGGGACGCCTTCGAGGAGCGCGAAGGCCGCGAGCAGGATCGGCACGGCTCCCTTGAGGCCGCTCCACATGACGAACAGGCGCTCGCCGAGACGCAGCCGCAGCGGCACGAGCAGCGGCGCGATCGCGACCGGGCGCGCGAGGACGAGCAGGAGCGCGATCAGGATCCCGTCCGTCCACGCCGGCGAGAGGCTAACCCGGTTGATGCTGAGGCCCAACGCAACGAACACGACCACCTCGGCGAGACTTGCGAGCGAGGTGTGGAAGCGCTCGACCTCGTTCCGGCGCGGGTAGTGGGCGTCCCCGATGACGATGCCCGCGACGAAGACCGCGAGAAAGCCGGAGCCGTGCGCGACGGCGGCGACGCCGTAGATCACGCCGGCGGCCGCGAGGCTGCGAAGCGGATAGAGGGCCGGGTTCGAGAGGTGGATCCGCCGCAGCGACTCCAGTACGACCCACGCGCCGGCAAGGCCCACGGCGAGGCCGACCGACATCTCGACCAGGAACTCGCGGACCACGACCCAGAAGCTCGAGTCCGCGTGGGTCGCGAATTCGATCATCCCCACCATCAGCGCGATGCCCACGGGGTCGTTCACACCGGACTCGCCCTCGAGGATCGTCCCGGTGCGCCCGCCGACCTCGCGCTTGCCGAGCACCGAGAACATCACGGCGGGATCGGTCGGTGCCAGCGCAGCGCCCAGGATTCCGGCGCCGGTCCAGCTGAAGTCGAACAGGTAGCGGCCGGCGAGCGCGATCAGCCCCGCCGTCGCGAACGTGCCGACGACACCGAGCACGCAGATCGGGACCGCGGCCACGCGAAAGCGCTGCCAGCCGACCCGCATGCCGCCGTCGAAGAGAATCAGGGCGAGCGCGACCACCGCGACGCGCTCGACGTCGAGGATCGACAGCTTGTCGCCGAGCCGTGGCCAGAGGTGCGCCGCGGCCGCCGCCGCGAGGAGGAAGATCGCGGGCGCCGGAATGGGCACCTGCTCGCTCACCTTGTTCGAGAAGACCGCGAGCGCGACGATCGCCGCCACGATCAGGATCACGAGCCCGAAATGCGTGATCTCCGTCACGCGCCGAGCCTAGTAGACCGGGTCGTCGGCGCTAGATCTCGGTCGCGAGGGCGCGTCTGACCGCGTCCTCGGCGGTCTCGGCGGCGCGTTCTGCGGCAACGACGCGCTCGTCGCCGGGCACCGTCGAGAGGTTGACGGCTACGAGCGTGGCGGAGGCGCGGGCAGCCCCGGCGGCGAGCGAGGCGGCCGCGGCGGAGTCGGCGCGTGAAGGGCCGTCGGCTCGCTCGGCACTCTCGGCGGCGAGGAGCGCGACATCGGCGGCGGTCTCCGCGATCGCAAGCGGCACGTCCGCGGCCGCCGACAGCGCGCGGGCGAGGCCGGAGTGGCGCCGTTCGAGCGCCGCGAGCGCGCTCTCGTAGGCGCGGGCGTCCTGGGCGGCGAGCGCGAGCAGTCGGTCGCGCAGGTCGAGCGCCTGCGCTCGGGCGCCTGCCGCCTCGCTCCACCCTTCCGAGCGTGCGGCCGCCTTCGCGACGAGCCCCGCGCAGAGCGCCGCCGAGACGCCAGCTAGCCAGCCCGAAGCCGGGACCGCCTCGTCCGAGGAGAGCTCCTCGGCCAGCACCTGGACGGAGGGCGGCTCAGCCAAGCGCCGCCTCGAACGCGCGCCGCGCATCGTCCCCGAAGACGGCGAAGACGACGCGCTCGAGCGAGGTCGGCTCGTGAGCCCGCGCCGTGGAGACCATGATCCGCGCGCAGTCCTCGAGCGGGAAACCGCCCACGCCCGTACCGAATGCCGATAAGGCGAGCGACCGGCACCGAAGCTCGTCGGCGAGCTCGAGGCAGCGCTTGGTCGTCAGGCGAACGAGCTCATCGTCCGTGCGCAGGTCCTGACCCATGACCGCGCCGTGGATGACGTGCTTCGCGGGCAAGCGGCCGGCGCGGGTGGCCACGGCGCCCCCGACTTCGATCGGCCCCAGCGCGACCGCCTCGCGCTCGATCTCGTCGCCGCCGGCGCGCTTGATCGCCCCCGCGACACCCGATCCCATCCAGAGCGCGTTGTTCGCCGCGTTCGCGATCGCGTCGACCTCGAGCTCCGTGATGTCGCCCTCGACCACCTCGAGGCGCATCAGAAGAAGAACTGCTTCCACGCCGTCCACCAGTCGTCGGCGCGGGAGACGATCGTCCGGTCGTCGAGGAGCTCGACGCCGTGGCGGTGCCGAAGCTTTGCGGCCGGGTCCGTCCACTTGTACTCGACCTTGATCGCGCAGGGCTTGCCGGGGTCGTAGGGCGGGACGGCCTGCAGGTCCTGGAGGGCCTGTGTCGCTCCGGCCTCGATCAGCTCCCGGGCGCGGACCGGCGGAATCATCCGCGCGCTCGTGACGCCGGTGCCGTACTTGACCTCGACGGTCGTGAGCCGCTCGCCGAGGAGTTCCACGCCCTCTCGGCAGGCGGCCTGATCTCCGGTGACGAGCAGCACCGGGCAGCCCCACGTCCCGCAAAGCGCGGCGTTGATCCCGGTCTCGCCGACGAGCGTGTCGTTGAACCAGAGGTTCTGGAAGTCCGGGCCCGAGACGGTGTGGTTGAGGACGCCGTCTCCCGCGCCCGCGCGTGCGTGCATCCCGACGAAGAGCGCGGCGTCGACGCCCTGCTCGAGGAAGTCCGTGTACTCCGTCCACTCGTCCTGGACGACGAACTCGCAGTCCGGGTCGAGATCCTCCGGCAGCAGCGAGTTGAAGGTGTAGCCCTTACCGGCTCCGTGACAGTCCATGACGACGATCTCGCCGGCGCCCGCGGCCTTCGCACCGCGGACGGCGGCGTTGATCTCCTGCGTGTAGAGCTTGCGCCCCTCCTCGTAGAGCGCCTCGCCCGCTCCGGTCTGCTCGGGCTTGACGATTCCGGCGACGCCCTCCATGTCGCTGATGACGAAGACCTTCACGCTTATAGCCTTTCACGTCGTGGACACGGGGCTGGCCGGGAAGCGCGTGCTCGTGACGGGGGCCTCGGGCGGAATCGGCTCGGCGTGCGCGCGGGCGTTCGCAGCGGAAGGCTGCGAGGTGATCCTCCACTTCCATCGCGGGCAGGAGCGGGCCGAGGCCCTCGCGGCGGAGCTCGGCGGGGCCCCGATCGTGGGAGCCGATCTGACCGTGGAGGCCGAGGCAGGGCGGCTGTTCGAGGAAGCGGGGGTGCTCGATGTATGCGCGGCCGTTGCAGGCGTGTGGCCGGAGGCGGATGTGCCGGTCTGGGAGCTGCCGCTCCCGCGCTGGGAGGAGACCGTTCGGGCGAACCTGACCGCGGCCTTCCTGACGGCGCGAGGGTTCCTGCGTGGGGTCGCTTCGCGCGGTCACGGGTCTCTCGTGCTCGTGGGCTCGACGGCCGGGCTGTTCGGCGAGGCGGGACACGCGGACTACGCCGCGGCGAAGGCCGGGCTCGTCGGCGGGTTGCTCCCGAGCCTCAAGAACGAGGTCGTCCGGGTCGCGCCTCGCGCGCGCGTGAACGCTGTGTGCCCGGGGTGGACGGAATCGCCGATGACGCGGGAGGCGCTGACGCCGGAGACGCTGCGACGGGTGACGCGCACGATGGCTCTCGACAAGGTCGCGCAGCCCGAGGACGTCGCTGCTCAGGTGGTGGTGCTGGCCTCCGACGAGCTCTCGGGGCATGTCACCGGCCAGATCGTCACGGTCGCAGGCGGCATGGAAGGCCGGGTGCAGCGCTGAAAGCGACGGCGGCGGGCCGAGGCCCGCCGCCGAAAACTCCGAGAGCCGCAGGATGATTGCCGTCAGTCCCCGGCCGGAGGAGTTCCTCTCCCAGATCGGCGCGCAACCATGTGCGCTTGAGCATTTTCTCGGAGATCGAGCCGCTGCGAACTCCAGCGTGCAGGACTCGGGCGAGCCCGAGTGC
>Ga0307319_10000318_pt1 | contig 14885 bp, 15 predicted proteins | sample ER_DNA_368_FD_194491 | JGI IMG/M metagenome (GOLD analysis project Ga0307319, IMG submission 194491) | Bulk soil microbial communities from the East River watershed near Crested Butte, Colorado, United States - ER_DNA_368 | ecosystem: Environmental > Terrestrial > Soil > Floodplain | place...
CTCCATGTGAAAGGCAAGGACCGAACCGCGTGCATGCAGTCGATCGGGCTCATGGTCACGAACCCCTCTTGGCAGGCGGAGCTCTCTAACAACGCGGGCAAGAAGTCGCAGAGCGCGATCGCCTGGGAGCTCTGTTCGCGCATTGTCGCGGCGGGCCGCGAAGACTGTGTGATCGCCGGAGTGGACAACCTGGCGAACTTCGATCAGCTGAAGGCCGACAGGCAGAAGGCGTTCTGTGCCGAGGTGAGGGGTCGCCTCGAGGACAGGTGCTATGCGCGCATCGGGCTCAATCTTCGGAGCCGGACGCAGGACGAGTCGACCCTGCGCTCGAGCTGCGCGCGGCTCGGCGTGAACGCGCGGCTCTGCCTGCGCGGAGCAGGTGTCCCTGCGTGAAGTGGTTCGCATCGCTTCTCTTGGTCGTCTGTGCGCTCGCCGCAGGCTGTGGGGGAGGCGGAGGCTCCTCGGCCGGCGGCGACAACGTCGTGCAGATGAAGGCCGACGGGTTCGAGCCGTCCACGCTGACGATCAAGTCGGGCGACACGGTCGAGTTCAAGAACGAGAGCGGCGAGGACAAGTGGCCCGCCTCCAACGTCCACCCGACGCACGAGCTCTATCCGGGCTTCGACGCTCAGAAGACGGTGCTGGACGGCGACTCGTACGAGTTCATGTTCGACCGCGTTGGGCGGTGGGGATACCACGACCACCTGAACCCCGACCTCCAGGGCACCATCGTCGTCGAGAACTAAGTCTTGACGCAGTCCGCCAGGTCGCGGCCGCGGGCAAACTTCGCGCAAGCCTCGCGCTTCGCGGCCGGATCGCCGTGCTGCGTGCCGAGGATCGTGCCGATGCCGTAGAAGCAATATGAACGGTAGGCGCGCTCGACGATCCTGCAGAGCTTGCCGGCGCCGAGGTCCTGGGAGTTGTTGTTCATGATGTCGCGAACCGCGCCGAAGATGCACTGCCGCTCGCCGTTGCCGGCCTTCGCGCAGTAGCCCTTTGCGGCCTCAGGCTGCTGCCGTGCGGAGCCCGAGGCGTCGCGCCCGTACGACTGGAAGCAGATGTCGACGAAGTCCTTCTCACTCCTGCGGCACCAGTCTGCTGCCTTCTGCCAGTTCCAGCCCACCTCGGGAAGGATGCGCGAGGAGACGAGCAAGTAGCAGTAGAGCTTGTCCTGGCGGCTCACGATGTTGCACGGGTAGAGGAGGTTGTCCTTCTTGAGCCAGCGCGACTTGAGCCCGAACGACGAGCTCAGGTTCTCCATGAAGACGCCGCCGCTGCACGACACTTGCTCGAACTCGGTCGAGAGGCCGTGGCACATCGTCAGCGCGAGCGGCAGCTCGTAGCCGGTGTACAGCATGAGGCCGTGCCCCAGGCCGTGTTCGCACTGGTAGTAGTTGAAGTTGTTGGTCTTGATCTCGGGCTCGTTGCACGCCTCGCGCGCGACCTCGGCGGCCTTGTCCTCCTCGACGCCGGCGAGCTTCCACTGGAGGAGTCCGTGGTAGTAACCGGCTCCGCAGGTGGCGCTGCCCGCCACGAATGCCTTCCCGACGCTGCCGTCGAAGTGGCGCAGGCCGCCGGCTCCGATCATGTGCGCGATTGGATGGCAATTGCTCTGGATCGCCGGATCGGTCCTTTGCATCTCGTCGAGCTTCGTGAGTGCTGCCTTGGGCCCGTCCTCGAAGGCGATGTTGCCGAAGGCCTGCTGAGTGCACTGGGTGTCGCCCTTGCAGTCGCTGAGCTCCTTGTCGTCGGGCTCGAACGTGAACTTCTTCGCCTCGCCCGAGCCGGCAGCGGTGGCCACGAACTCGGCCACCTGGCGGATCTCATCGTCGCTCAACGTGTCCTCGAACGCCGGCATGCTTCCGCCCCCGTTCCGCACCTGGCGCTCGACGCGATCGGCGTTCGGGCGCACTTCGTCGAGGTTAGGCCCGACGGTGCCTGTGGCCCCTGCGGCCTGGAGCGTGTGACAGCTTCCGCAGTTGGCGTCGGCGAAGACCTTGGCACCGCCCGAGGGCGCGACCCCCGTCTCCGTGGACTTCTCGTCGCCCCCGCCACAGCCTGCGGACAGAACCAGAGCCGCAGCCGAAGCTGCTATCGCCGCACCGAGAGAACGCACAGAGAACCATTGAAGCGCAAAAGCCGTCTGGGCGAACTCGTGCCGTGACCCCGGAAGTACCATAGAGGCGTGGCCGTCCACGCTCAGGCAAAGCTCGATGCGCCCAAGCTGCGCGCCGACTTCCCGATCCTCGAGCAGGAGATCCACGGCAAGCCCCTCGCGTACCTCGACTCGGCGGTCAGCGCCCAGAAGCCGCGCCAGGTCCTCGATGCGATCAGGACCTTCTACGAGACCTCCTACGGCAACGTCCACCGGGGCGTCTACACGCTCTCGGAGCGCGCCACGGAGGGCTACGAGGGCGCACGGCAGAAGGTCGCCACGTTCGTCAACGCGCCCCAGTCGCGTGAAATCGTCTTCACACGGAACGCGACAGAGTCGATCAACCTCGTCGCGTACGCGTGGGGACTGTCCACGCTAGGCCCCGGCGACCTGGTCGTCGTCACCGAGCTCGAGCACCACTCGAACTTCGTTCCCTGGCAGTACGTCGCCAAGCGCACCGGCGCCGGGTTCCGGGCGATCAGGCTGACGGACGCAGGGGAGCTAGACCTCGATTGCCTCGACGAGATCTCGGCGGAGGGCGAGGTAAAGGTCGTCGCCGCGAACTACGTCTCCAATGCGCTCGGCACCGTGAACCCGGTCGAGCGTCTTGCGACGTGGGCGCACGAGCAAGGGGCGGTGATGGTGGTTGACGCCGCGCAGGCGGCACCGCACCGCCGGGTCGACGTCCAGGCCCTCGGGTGCGACTTCCTCGCGTTCTCAGCGCACAAGATGTGTGGCCCGACGAGCGTCGGCGCGCTGTGGGGACGCCATGAGCTCCTGGCCAAGATGGAGCCGTTCAACCTCGGCGGCCACATGATCCGCGCTGTGAGCCTCAACGAGACGACCTGGGGCGACGTCCCGGCGAAATTCGAGGCCGGCACGCAGCCGATCGCCGAGGCCGTCGGTTTCGGGGCGGCCGTCGACTACCTCGAAGAGGTCGGCCTCGAGGCAATCGAGCAGCACGAGCACGAGCTCGTTGCGTATGCGCTCGAGCGGATGGCCGACGTGCCGGGGATCACTCTGTACGGGCCCGCGCCCGAGCGCCGGGCAGGCATCGTCTCCTTCAACATCGACGGCATCCACCCGCACGACGTCTCCCAGGTTCTCGACTATGACGGCGTTGCGATCCGGGCGGGACACCACTGCTGCCAGCCGCTGATGCAGCGCCTCGGCGTGGCGGCGACGAATCGGGCGAGCTTCTACCTGTACACGATCCCCGAGGAGATCGACCGGCTCGTCGAGGGCCTGCACAAGGCCCGCAAAGTCTTTGGCTGACCTCTCTCGGGTACGCTCGAACCAGTGAACGAGTTCGAGCAGATGTACCGCGAGGTGATCCTCGATCACTACCGCAACCCGCGCGGGCACGGGGCGATGGACGATCCCGACGCGGAGGCGGAAGGCATGAACCCGCTGTGCGGCGACGAGGTCACGATTTTCGTCTCGCTCGCCGAGGACGGGGAGACGATCGACGACGTCAAGTTCTCCGGCCGCGGGTGCGCGATCAGCCAGGCGGCGACGTCCATGCTCACCGAGATGGTCAAGGGGCGCTCGGCAACCGACGTGGCGACGCTCCCGAAGGAAGAGCTGCTCGAGGAGATCGGCATTCCACTGACTCCGATCCGCCTCAAGTGCGCTCTGCTGGGGCTCGGTGTGCTCAAGGTTGCGCTGCACCGCGCGAAGGGCACTCCGCTGCCCGAGGAATGGGCCGGCCTCGACGACGAGTTTCAGGTCCGATAGCCGAGATCGACGTCTGTCCGCTCGACGAGCTGCCGCCGGGCTCGGTGAAGATCGTCCACGCCGGCGAGATCTCGGTCGGCGTCTACAACCTCGGAGGTGAGCTGTACGCGATCGAGGATCGCTGCTCGCACGACAACGGGCCGCTCGCCGAGGGCGATTTCGACGTGGAAGAGGGTTATGCGATCTGCCCGCGGCACGGTGCGCGCATCGACATCAGGACGGGCAAGGCGCTGAGCTTGCCGGCTGTGTTTCCGGTCGAGACGTTTCCAGTCCTCGTCGAGGACGGGATCGTCAAGGTGCAGCTGACCTGATGCTCGACGAACGTGTTCGTGGCGTGCTCGAGCGGCTCGAGGCCGAGGATGCGGCCGAACGGGAAGCAGGTGTCGCTCGCGAGGAGCGCGCCAGGCAGGTCGCGCGCAGCACCGGCAGGTTTCTCTTCTCTATCGTGGCGCCGCACTGGGATTGCGAGGTGCTGGAGATCGGCGGCTCGCGCGGCTACTCGTCGATCTGGCTCGGAGCGGGGGTCCGCTACTTCGGCGGGCGCGTCCTGTCCCTCGAGTCAGATCCGGCCAAAGTCGAGGCCTGGCGGCAGAACGTGGCCGAGGCAGGGCTCGAGGAAACCGTCGAGCTGGTCGAGGGCGACGCGTACCAGACGCTGCCTCAGATCAACGACGTCTTCGACCTCGTCTTCCTGGACGCCGAGAAGGAGGACTACGAGCAGCTCTTCCAGCTGGCTCGAGACAAGGTCGAGCCGGGAGCGCTCGTCGTCGCCGACAACGTGTTGTCCCATCAGGAGACCCTCGGCGCGTACTCGCAGGCCCGCCAGGCCGATCCGACCCTCGAGAGCGTGACCGTCCCGCTCGACCGAGGCCTCGAGCTCTCCACCATCCTCGTCGAGAAGTAACACGTCCGGGTGCCAGGCACCGGGACATAAGTCTCGGGCACCCCTTCGCTGGCGGACGTCCTGGTCGAGCCGCTACAGTTCGGCTACCGCGGAAAGGAGGTGGTCCGGCTTGACAGATTGCAGTACGGGCAGTGGAGGTACCAGCGGGTAGAGGCGTGTCCCCGGGACCTACGGGGAACCGTCTAGCCAGCGTAGGGGACTAGCGCCACGCGCCGCCCGAGTTTCTCCGGGATCGGGCCGGCAAAGCGCCTCTACCACTCCAACGTTGGTATCCGGATCAGGGGGTTGGCTAAAACCAACCCCCTTTTCTTTTTCTAGGCCGCGCGCCGTAGCTGCTCGTCGAGCGGCATCAGCGGCAGCTCGAACGTCCGCACCGCGTCGTCGTTCGTGACGACGTTGTCGCCCGCTTCGAGCATCTTCAGCAGGTCGCGCGTGAGCGGGATGTTGCCCGGGAGGCGCTCTGTAATCAACGCATTCGCCCGCATGAAGGCCATCGGCACGTGCACACTCCGACGGCGAACCCCCAGTGCGCGCTTCAGCCGCTGCCAGAACTCGTTCCAGGTCACGACGTCGGGCCCGCCGAGCTCGAAGATCCGGTTCGTGGCCGGCTCGTGGTCGATCGCCTTGGCGAAGTAGGCGGCCACCTCGTCGGCCCAGATCGGCTGGATGCGCTGCTCACCAGAGCCGACGATCGGCGTCACCGGGGCGATCTTCGCGAGCCGGCGAAAGGTCGGCAAGATGCCGCCGTCACGGCCGAAGATGAAGCTCGGCCGGAAGATGACATACGGGAAGCCTGACTTCTGGACGTCCTGCTCCTCCTGCCACTTCGCCCCGTAGTAGGGCACGAGATCCTTGGTCTCCTCGCTCGTGCCGAGGGCGCTCATGAGGACGAACCGTTTTGCCCCTCCCTCCTTCGCCAGCTTGAGCAGGTCGCGCGTGCCGCCGACCATGATCCGCTGGAACTGCTGGGGCTTGCCCTGGCGAATCGCGACGAGGTGGACGACCACGTCGACGCCGTCGACGGCGCGGCGGAGGCTGACCGGATCGGTGATGTCGCCCTCGACCAGCTCGCAGCCCCAGTTCCGAAGCTTCTCCGCCTTGCGGACGTCGCGGACGAGGCAGCGCACCGGCCGGTCCTGCTGGCGCAGCGTGTGCACGACGTGCCCGCCGACGAACCCGGATCCGCCGGTGACCAGGATCACTGCTCGAAGTTCTTCCAGTACCGGCTCGGCGTCGGCCCGGCCTGGCCCTGGTACTTGGAGCCGAGACTGCCGGCGCCGTAGGGGGTCTCCGCCGCCTCGGTCATCTGCACGAACGACAGCTGCCCGATCTTCATGCCGTAGTAGATCGTGATCGGGAGGTTCGCGACGTTCGAGAGCTCGAGCGTCACGTGTCCGTCCCAGCCCGGGTCGATGAAGCCTGCGGTGGAGTGGATGAGGAGGCCGAGGCGACCCAGCGACGACTTCCCCTCGAGCCGCGCCACGAGGTCGTTTGGGAGGCGAATTCGCTCCAGTGTGGATCCGAGCACGAACTCGCCCGGATGAAGGATGAACGGTTGCTCGTCCCCGATCTCCACAAGCTCGGTCAGCTCCTCCTGCGGCTCTCGCACGTCGATGTAGGGATAGCGAGCGTTGTGGAAGACCCGGAAGAACCGGTCCACGCGCACGTCCACGCTCGAAGGCTGGATCAGCTCCCCGTCGAACGGGTCGATCTCGATGCCACCCTCCTCGAGCAGGCGGCGGATCGTACGGTCGGCGAGAACCATTGGCGCGATTCTATGGTTGCGCCGTGGGCCTCTACGACTCCCTGGCCGGACTCGAGCTCGAAGTGGGCTCGTACGAGCTCGAACGCCTGGAGAAGCAGGTGTCGAGCGGCTTCACCCGCGTCACGTCTCTCGTTCGCCTGGGCGGCAGAGGCGAGGAAGGGGTCGGTGAGGATGTGACCTACACCGGCGAGGACCACCCGCCTCCGGCCGAGCTGCCGCTGAAGGGCACGCACACGATCGACTCGTTCTCGGCCCTGTTGGACGGGCTCGACCTGTTCACGCGCGAGCCGGAGATGGCCGCGTCACGCGACTATCGGCGCTGGGCGTTCGAGTCCGCGGCCGTCGACCTGGCTCTCCAGCAGGCGGCCCGGCCCTTCGCCTCGGCGGTCGCCAGGGACCCTGCTCCGGTGACCTTCGTCGTCTCCATGCGGCTCGGCGATCCACCCACGACCGAGAAGGTGCGCGGCTGGCTCGAGCACTACCCGGGTCTGCGCTTCAAGCTCGATCCGACGACTGACTGGACCGAGGAGCTCGTCGCCGAGTTGGCCGAGCTGGGCTGCGTGGACTCGGTCGATCTCAAGGGCCAATACGAGGGCACCGTGGTCGACCAGCCGCCCGATCCGAGGCTCTACCGGCTCGTCGCCGAAGGCTTCCCGGAGGCCTGGATCGAGGATCCAGCGATCACCGAGGAGACGCGGCCGATCCTCGAACCGCATGCCGAGAGGATCACGTGGGACGCGATCATCCACTCCGTCGCCGACATCGAAGCCCTCCCCTGGCCGCCGCGCTCGATCAACGTCAAGCCGTCCCGGTTCGGCAGCTGGCGCCGCCTGTGCGACGCGTACGACCATTGCAAGGCGAACGGCATCGCGCCCTATGGCGGGGGCCAGTTCGAGCTCGGCCCCGGCCGTGGGCACATCCAGTACCTCGCGTCGCTCTTTCACCCGGATGCAGCGAACGATGTGGCGCCGGGCGCCTACAACGAGAACGAGCCAAGGCCCGGTCTTCCGCGAAGCCCTCTCCACCCCACGCCTGAGCCCACAGGGTTCCGGTGGGGCCGGGCTACGATCGCGGGAGATGTCTAGGGCACGCCTCGCAAGCCTGGCCTCCGTTGTCCTGGCCGTCGTGCTGCTCGCCGGCCTGGGTTGGATCGGCTGGTTGTTGTACGACAGCCGGCTCCCCGGAAGCTACAACGCGATGGACCTCGCCGTCCCTGACTACGGCGGCGGCGCCCATGCGTCGCACGGGGGGATGAGCGGCCGCACGGTCGAGCAGCTGCACGGCCCGGAGGGGCTCGTTCCGGACTTTCGCAGGACGTTGATCGCGAGGAGGGCCACGGTCGAGCTTCAGTCAGGCCGCCGGATCGAGGCTTTGACCTATGAGGGGCGTGTGCCGGGCCCTGAGCTCGTCGTCCGCCAGGGGGACCTGGTCGAGGTCACGCTCGTGAACCAGGACATCTCCGAGGGCGTCGCGATCCACTGGCACGGCGTCGATCTCCCCAATCGTGAGGACGGAGTCCCCGGAGTCACGCAGGACGCGGTGCGTCCGGGCGAGCGCTACACGTACCGGTTTCGCGCGGAGCAGGTCGGAACCTTCTGGTACCACTCACACCAGACTGCCGCCAAGCAGGTCCGGCGTGGACTGTACGGCGCGCTCGTGATCCTTCCGGCGAAACCCGATGCCAAGACGGTCGACGTCACGGCGATCGCGCACACATTCCCAGGCGCAGTGGTGCTCAATTCGAGCGACCGAGTTGACCGGCGAGTCGTCCGCGCAGGCACGCATGTGCGAGTGCGCCTCGTCAACAGCGACAGCTCGGCACGCCGCTTCCGGCTCGCCGGCACTCCATTCCGCGTGGTCGCGATCGACGGCACCGATCTCAACGGCCCGACGCCGGTGCAGGACCGCGAGCTGGAGCTCGGCTCCGGAGCCCGCTACGACGTCGCATTCACCATGCCGCGGCTACCGGTGAAGCTCGAGGCGGCCGGCTCCCAAGCGTCCATCGTCTTCGTTACGCCGCAGGGTGGAAAAGAGCCCGTGCCGAGGCCGTCGCCTGTCTTTGATCCGGTTGGCTACGGCGCCGCAGCCTCCACGCCGTTCTTCGCAGAGAGCCGTTTCGACCGCTCGTTCACGGTGGCGGTGGGGCGCAAGTTCGGGTTCCTCGACGGAAAACCCGGAAGCCATTGGTCGATCAACGGCAAGCTCTATCCCGAGGTCCCGATGTACGTCGTCCGGGCTGGGGAGCTGATCCGCATGACGGTCACGAACGACTCGGGGGCCACGCACCCGATGCACCTGCACGGCCACCACGTCCTCGTCCTGTCCCGGAACGGCCAGCGGGCGACGGGCAGCCCGCTCTGGCTCGACACGCTCAACGTGCGGGACGGAGAACGCTACGAGATCGGGTTTCGCGCCGACAATCCGGGTCTGTGGATGGAGCATTGCCACAACCTTCCTCATGCAGCGGAAGGTCTCACGACACACGTCGTGTACGAGGGCGTTTCCACGCCCTATCGCGCCGGCGACGCGGCGCGGAACCACCCCGAGTAACGCTAGGCCGGTGTAGCCGGAGGCGGCTCGGGCCGTGCGCCCATTCCACCGCCCATCCTGTGCAATCTCCATTCCTGGGCCGCCAGCGATCCGAGTAGTGCTGCGATCGCCAGAGCGTTCAGCGGGTGCAACGCGCCGATCGCTGGAACCTCGAACCCGAACCAGGCGAGGAGGACCTGCAAGATCATGAGCCCGAAAGCTCCGACCGTCATCAACACCGTGCGCTTCCCGGGTCGGGCCAGCAGCGCGAGGATCACAGCGAGGAGCACGCCGAGCAGGATCAGGTACCCGAGCGCCGCGTGCGGGCCGAAGCCGTCGCTGAACGTGTCCTCGTCGATCGTCGTGTCGGAGACCTTGTTGGCGGCGTAGAAAGCCCCGTAGCCAGCGAGTGCGATCTGGACGAGGACCGCAGCAGCGAGGATCGAGATCCAAAAGCGATAGATCGTTCGAAGCACACTCATCTCCGCAGGGCTCCTTCCGTTGGACGGTTGCGGCGCGATAGTAAACCGCGACTCAGACGAGTGCGAGTTGTTGGTGCGACTCGAGCCCGGAGAGCCCGACCCCGACGAGCCGTAGCGCGCCAGGCCGATCGTCGAGCGCGCGGTCGAGGCACCGGCATGCGAGCTCGGCAATTCGGTCCGCTTCGGCCGTGCCGACCGGGATCGAGGTCGAGCGGCTGCGGATCGAGAAGTCGGAGTAGCGCACCTTCGTCGTGACGGTTCTGGCGATCTCGCCGTTTCGTTGCAAGTAGCCGGCCAGGCTCGCGGCCATGCGCCGCAGCTCGTCCTTGAGCTGATCGCGATCGGCGATGTCCTTCGGGAACGTCTCCTCGTGGCTGATCGAAACGCGCTCAGAGGATGTCTCCAGGGCCCGTCTATCGATCCCGCGCGCGCGCTGGCGCAGGATGCCCCCGACCTTTCCCGGGAGGAGCCGCCTGAGCTCGTCGTCTGTCAGGGCGGCGAGGGCGCCGATCGTTTCGATGCCGGCCGCCCTGAACCTGGCCTCGGAGCGCGGGCCGATGCCCGGCAGCTTGCGGATGTCGAACGGGGCCAGAAACGAGGCCTCGCGCCCGGCTGGCACTACGACCAGACCGCCCGGCTTGCGGAGATCGCTCGCGATCTTGGAGACGACCTTGCACGTCGAGACGCCGATGGAGCACGTCAGGCTGGTTGAGCCGCGCACCGATGTCTGCACCGCTTCGGCGAGCGCACGCGCCTTGCCGAAGTCCGCCGCGATCTCGCCCAGGTCGAGGTACCCCTCGTCCTTTCCCGTGCGCTCGACGGTGGGAACGACCTCACGGATGGCTTTCCAGACGGCCTGCGAATACTCGGAGTAGAGGCTGTGGCGCGGGCGGACGAAGACTGCGTGCGGGCAGCGGCGCAGCGCCTCGGCGCAGCTCATCGCGGAGTGAATCCCGAACTTGCGGGCCTCGTAGTTCGCGGTCGCCACGACGCCACGGCCGTGTGGATCGCCGCCGACGACGAGCGGCTTCGCGCGCAGCTCGGGTTCCTCCAGCTCCTCGACGGCGGCGAAGAAGGCGTCCAGATCGAGGTGCCCAAGGATCACGTCGCGAAGCGTAAGGATCAGTCAGGGCGACAGGCGATCGATCGCCCAGCCGTCGCCTGTGCGCCGGTACCTGAGCCGGTCGTGGAAGCGGTTCTCACGGTGCTGCCAGAACTCGTAGACCTCGGGCGTGAGGCGATAGCCGCCCCAGTGCGGCGGGAGCGGGACAACGCCCGGATGCTCACGGTCGATCTCCGCGAAGCGGGCGTCGAGCACCTCCCGCGAGTTCACCGGCTCACTCTGCCGTGAGGCCCAGGCAGCGAGCTGGGCGCCGCGTGGCCGAGTGCGGAAGTACTCCTCCGACTCTTGCCGGCTGACCCGCTCGACTGGGCCCTCCACGCGCACCTGGCGACCCAGCTGTGGCCAGTGGAAGAGCAGCGCCCCGCGCGGATTGTCCGCGAGCTCGCGGCCCTTGCGGCTCTCGTAGTTGGTGAAGAACGTGAACCCGTCGGTAGCGGCGCCCTTCAGCAGGACCATGCGCGCCGAAGGCGCTCCGTCAGGTGTTGCCGTGGCGAGCGCGACCACGTCCGTGCCCGCCTCCGCGGACCACGAGTTGAACTGCTCGAGTGGGTCGGATGTATGAACGTTATTCATGTATGCATCAAGCCGATCGCTGTTGTATCTTCAGGGGTATGGCTATGACACGCGCGATTGAGATTCGGACCGCGATTCCGGGCCCGCGTTCGCAGGAGATCATCGAGCGGAAGGAACGCGTGATCGCGGGGCCGCTGTCCCTCGTCCACCCGATCGTCGTCGCCGAGGGCCGCGGCGCCACGCTAACGGACGTCGACGGCAACACGTACATCGACTTCACGGGCGGAGTCGGCTGCTTGAACGTCGGGCATTCGCACCCCCGCCTGGTCGAGGCGGCACAGGAGCAGCTCGCACGCTTCGCCCACACCGATTTCACGATCGTCCCCTACGAGGTCTACGTCGAGCTGGCGGAGCGCATGATCGAGCTCGCACCGATCAGCGGCCCGGCCAAGGCGGCCTTCTTCAACGCCGGCACCGAGGCGATCGAGAACTCGATCAAGTTCGCGCGTTCGTACACGAAGCGGCCGGCGGTGATCGTCTTCGAGGGCGCCTTCCACGGGCGCACGATGCTCGCGATGACGATGACCTCGAAGACGCATCCGTACAAGGCCGGCCTGGGGCCGTTTGCGCCCGAGGTCTATCGGGTGCCCTACCCGCACTCCTACCGCGGGCCCGACACGGCCACCGCGCTCGCTGCACTGGAGCGCGCGTTCCTCACGCAGGTCGCGCCCGAAAGCGTGGCCGCGATCGTGATGGAGCCGGTGCTCGGCGAGGGCGGCTTCGTCGTCGCGCCCCCGGAATTCATCCAGGGCATCCGCAACATCTGCGACGAGCACGGCATCGTGTTCGTCGTCGACGAGGTGCAGACCGGCTACGGCCGTACAGGACGCATGTGGGCGATCCAGCATTACGACGTTGAGCCTGACCTGATGGTCGTGGCCAAGTCGATTGCAGGTGGCCTGCCGCTCTCCGGCGTAATCGGGAAGGCGGAGATCATGGACGCACCCCCCGACTCGGCGATCGGCGGCACCTACGTCGGGAACCCGGTGGCGCAGGCGGCGGCTCTCGCCGTTCTCGATGTCTTCGACGAGGAGAATCTTGTCGAGCGCGCCGCATCGATCGGCGACACGATCCGCGCTCGCATGGAGGCCTGGCAAGAACGCTGGGATGCGATCGGCGACGTGCGCGGCCTCGGCGCGATGCTGGCGATCGAGGTCGTGCTCGACCGCGAGACGAAGGAGCCCGACGCCGAGCGTGCATCGGCCGTCGTCGAGGAGGCCGCTCAGAACGGGCTGCTCCTCATCAAGTCCGGCGTGTACGGCAACTGCATCCGAGTTCTGAGCCCGCTCGTCGTCACCGACGCGGAGCTCGACGAGGCCCTCGGCGTCTGGGAGCAGGCGCTCGACAAGGTTCTCACCGCCTAGTCGCCCTGTCAGCCAAACTTCGCTGCGTGATCGGTGAGCTGATCGCGGGCCGTTACGAGCTGCACGAGCTCGTGGGCTCGGGGGGCATGTCCAACGTCTTCCGCGCCCACGACCGGCTGCTCGAGCGCTCCGTCGCCATCAAGGTGCTGCACGAGCAGTACAGCGCCGACGAGGACTACGTCGAGCGCTTTCGGCGCGAGGCGCGCTCGGTTGCGCAGCTGGCCCATCCCAACATCGTCACGGTCATCGACCGCGGCGAGGAAGACGGCCGCCAGTACATCGTCTTCGAGTACGTCGAGGGCGAGAACCTCAAGGGCCTCCTGTCGCACGGTGCGCTGCCGGTCGACCAGGCGCTTCGGTACGGACTGCAGATCGCCGGTGCGCTGGACTTCGCGCACAAGCGCGGGCTCGTGCACCGAGACGTCAAGCCGCAGAACGTGCTCCTCACGGAGGAGGGCGAGCCCAAGGTCACTGACTTCGGCATCGCCCGTTCTGTCGACGTTCAGAGCGTGACGCAGTCGGGCACCGTCCTCGGGACGAGCGACTACATCGCTCCCGAGCAGGCGCGCGGGGAGCAGGTTGACCAGAGGACCGACATCTACTCCCTCGGCGTCATGCTCTACGAGCTGCTCACCGGCGAGGTGCCCTACTCGGGAGACAACTTCGTCGCCGTGGCGATGCAGCACCTGCACGACCCCGTCCCGAGCGTGCTCGATCGGCGGCGCGATGTTCCGGTCCGGCTCGACCTCGCCGTGCAGCGCGCGATGGCGAAGGACCCGGCCGACCGCTTCGAGTCGATGGAGGAGCTGATCGACGAGCTCGAGCGCTGCTTCGGCGAGCTGGGCTCCGACGACGAGGCGACGAGGATCGTCCGGCCGCCGCGGCGGCAGCGCGCGACGAGGCCGCGGCGCCGCTTCCCGGTGGTTCCATTCCTGCTGATCCTGCTCGCCGCCGCTGCGGTGGCCGGCGGCGCCTATCTGTTTTTCGGCGACTCACCGGATGTGCCGATCGTGGCCGAGGAAAACCCTTCGGGCCCGGTCAGGCTGCAGGCAGTGGGCGCCTTCGATCCCTTTGGTGATGACGCCGAGCACAACAGCGAGATTGCGGAGGCAACGGACGGGCAGCGGACGACCGACTGGCGCACCGAGGAGTACCAGAACTTCACCAAGGAGGGTGTCGGCCTCGTGCTGCGCGCACCGCGGGAGGTGGCCCTCTCGAAGCTCACCATGCAGGCCGAGCCGGGGTTTGAGGCGAAGATCCGAGCAGGGGATGATCCCACCGGCCCGTTCGCGGATGTGTCAGGGGATTGGCAGGAGGTCGAAACGGCCACGACCTTCAACATCGACACAAAGGACAAGACCTATCGCTACTACCTCGTCTGGCTCCGCCTGCCGCGGGAAGGCGGCCAGGCCCACATCTACGAGGTGACGGCTAGAACTTGAGCCGCGACCGGCGCTCGTGCCGCTCCAGCGCGAGGGCGATCAGCTTCTCGAGCAGCTCCTCGTAGGGCACCCCGGAGGCCTCGAAGAGCTTCGCGTACACGCTCGTCGCCGTGAAGCCTGGGATCGTGTTCAGCTCGTTGACGAGTACCTCACCGTCGGCCCGGACGAAGCAGTCTGCCCGGGCCATGCCCTCGCACTCCGTGGCCCGGAAGGCCGCGACCGAGAGCTCCCGGACCCTCTCGCTCGCCTCCGGCGGGATCCGCGGCGGCACGATCAGCTCCATGCCGCCGTCGTCGTACTTGGCCGAGTAGTCGTACCAGTCGGCGTTGGCCACGATCTCGCCGGGGATCGACGCCACGGGGTCCAGGTTCCCGAGCACGCTGCACTCGACCTCGACGCCGTCGACGAACTCCTCGACCAGCACCTTCTCGTCGTGCCGGAAGGCGAGGTCGAGGCCCGCGCGCAGCTCGTCCGGGCTGCGGGCCTTCGTGATGCCGACGGATGACCCCAGCCGCGCGGGCTTGATGAACACCGGAAATCCGAACGGGCTCTCGAAGCCGTTCACGTCGTCTCGAACGGTCACGCTGTCCGTCACCGGGATGCCCTTGTCCCGCAGCACCGACTTGAAGAGGTCCTTGTCCATGCAGAGCGCGGAGGCCATGACCCCTGCACCCACGTACGGCACGTCGGCGAGGTCGAGGAAGCCCTGCACGGTCCCGTCCTCGCCGAAGGGGCCATGCAGGACCGGGAAGACGACGTCGACCTCGGACAGCGTGGCCGGGACCTTCGACGCGGGCACGGGGAGCGACTC
>Ga0307319_10000327_pt1 | contig 14522 bp, 12 predicted proteins | sample ER_DNA_368_FD_194491 | JGI IMG/M metagenome (GOLD analysis project Ga0307319, IMG submission 194491) | Bulk soil microbial communities from the East River watershed near Crested Butte, Colorado, United States - ER_DNA_368 | ecosystem: Environmental > Terrestrial > Soil > Floodplain | place...
CCTTGGGTCCGTAGTCGCTCAGGTACGGGAACGGCGGCTCGTAGCGCAGGCCGAGCAGCGCCGATCCGGGCATGCGCTCCTCGATCTCGGCGTCCTCGCCGAGCACCCGCTCCACGAGCGCCTCGGCGAGGATGAAGCGCTCCCCATTCAGGTCCACTCGCGCATAGGTGACCTCGGGGTCGACGGCGATCGCGGCGTGGGGCACGAGCGTCCAGGGCATCGTCGTCCAGGCCAGCAGCGACACGTCCGGCTCGTCGCGCAACGGGAACTTGACGTACACCGACGGGTCGACGGTGTCCTTGTAGCCCAGCGCCACCTCGTGGCTCGAGAGCGCCGTGCCGCAGCGCGGGCAGTAGGGCACGACCTTGTGCCCCTCGGTGAGCAGGCCCCTGTCGAAGACCTGCTTGAGCGACCACCACACCGACTCGACGTAGGAGTTGTTGAGCGTGTAGTAGGCGTCGTCGGTGTCGATCCAGAAGCCGATCCGCTCGGTCAGCGCGTTCCACTCGTCGATGTAGCGCAGCACCGACTCGCGGCACTTCGCGTTGAACTCGGCCACCCCGTAGCGCTCGATGTCCTCCTTGGAGGTGAAACCGAGCTCCTTCTCGATCTCGAGCTCCACGGGCAGCCCGTGGCAGTCCCAGCCGCCCTTGCGGTGCACGAGGTGGCCGCGCATCGTCTTGTAGCGCGGGAACACATCTTTGAAGACGCGCGAGAGCACGTGGTGTGAGCCGGGGCGCCCGTTCGCGGTCGGCGGCCCCTCGTAGAAGACGAACGGGGGAGCGCCCTCGCGCCGGCGAACCGACTCGCCGAAGACGTCGCGCTCGCGCCAGCGCTCGAGAATCTCCTGCTCCAGGGCGGGAAACGACTGGGCGGAGTCCACGTGTCGATAGCGGCCCATCGAAGGCGATTCTAGGCGGGTGTTTGAACCAAGGCCGAAAGTGGTGTAGGTTCCGCGCAATCGCCGAATCGCCCTCGGCAGGAGGCCAGGGGCGAACGGGGGAACCAAGTAGGACGGGGCCAACCGGCAACGAGCCGGCGCGCGATCTTTCCTGTGCGAGCCCGACAGCTAACCCCGTAGGCCGTTGGGAAGAGGGTGCAGGATTAGCCGTAGATCCGCGCTAGTGGCCTCGCTGGTGACAGCAGTGGCCTTGCTATGCCCGAGCGTGGCGTCCGCCGCGAACGCGGGCGCGGGTGCGGAGGCACAGGCGATCGCCTCGCTCAACCAGATCAGGACTTCGAACGGCCTCGCTCCGCTGCGCGCCTCCCGCAGCCTCGCCAACTCGGCCAACGCCTACGCGCGCTACATGCTGGACAACGACTTCTTCGGCCACCAGGCCCGCATCCGCGTCGCCAGCCAGTTCCGTACGGCGGGCGAGACGATCGCCTGGCACTCGGGTTCCCAGGCCGGGGCGCGCCGCACTGTGCGTCAGTGGATGGCCTCGCCGCCTCACCGCGCGGTTCTGATGTCCTCGGCCTTCAGCATGGTGGGGATGGGCATGGAGCGCGGGCGCCTGGGCAGCCGCCCCGTCGCGATGTGGGTGGCGCACCTCGGCCACCGCTGAGCGGCGCTCGACCGGCCCGTCAGGCCGCCAGCTTGCGACACAGCTCGGAGAACGTGCGCTTCTCGCCCTCGTCGAGGGCATGGAAGGCCCGCGCGACGCGGTCGGAATGGGCGGGGAAGAGCCGCTCCACCAGCGCGCGTCCGCCCGGGCTGAGGTCGACGAGTACGATGCGCCCGTCGGTCGGCGAGCGGCGGCGGATCACGAACTCACGCGCCGCCAGCGTCGCCGTGACCTCGGTGGCGTTGGCCTTCGACCAGCCCAGGCGCCGGCGCAGAGTCTTGAGCTCGAGGGTGCCGCCCGCCGTGGTGAGCACGACCAATACCGAGAAGCCGGCCGCCGAAACGCCCTCGCGTTCCAGCTCCGCCGCGAGGCGCCGGCGCACCGCCGCCTCGGCTCTCACGAGCGATTGAAGGGCCCGGTGGGCAAGCGGATCGCCTAGCTCGAGGAGCATTCCGGGACGCCAGCTTAGGGCCGCGCCCGGACGGGGACGGGTCGGAGGAGCGGCTCAGCCGGCTCGTTTGCTCTCCGCGAGCGAGATGCGACCGCTTCTCGGCTCGCCCGTGGGCTCGGGCACCACGACCACCTGATCGAGCCGCCCGTTGTCCACGTAGCCCTTGAGGCGCTCGACGGCCTCGACCGGAGTGGTGCCGAGCGAGGGAATGCCGTGGTCGCCGCTTACCGGCATCGCCTCGCGGTACTCGAAGACGGGGGCGGCCGAACCGACCTGGCGGACCGTGTAGACGAGCCGGCCGACCACGTCGAGGGTGGCGGCGGCCCCGCAGAAGACGAACGCCGTGGGATCGAGCGCGCGCATCGCGCGCACGACTCGCTCGGGAGGCAGGTCGAAGGCGAGCAGCAGCGTGCGAAAGCCGGCGCGCCGCAGGCCCAGCTCGAGGGCCTGTACGTGAAGCGAGTCGATGTCGAGGCGGGGGCTCGAGTCGAAGAGCAGGACGCCCTGAGGACGGCTGGGCGGCGGAGCCACCCGGCGGGCGGCGTACATCCAGCCGGTGGCCCAGCGGAAGGCCAGTTCACGCTCGGCCTCGCGTCCCTCGCGCACGTCGGCCAGCTCGAGCGCCGGGAGCAGCACCTCCTCCACCGAGCGCTCCACCGAGCGAACCGCGAGGCTTTCCTCGAGCACGCGGTCGGCGAGCTCCTCGTCGAAGTGATCCCAGGCGTCGAGCATCCGGCTGGGCGAGCTCGGCCCCTCGCCGCGCTGGCGGGCCAGCTCGATGGCGGACGAGATGTTGTGGGTCTCGAGCAGAGCGCGCCGCAGCGATTCGAGCTCGGAGAGGTCGTACTGGCGGTGTCCCCCCTGCGTTCGGCGGGGCTTGGGGTAGCCGAAGCGGCGTTCCCAACTGCGCAGCGTGTTCGGACTCACCCCGAGTAGCTCGGCTGCCGCATTGGTCCTGATCCCGCTCACATCTTCTCCGTCCCGTCTAAGTCACAAGGGGTCTTGCATAGGTTTTCGGCAAAAGCGGATTCGACTTGAGTCGGATTTCGGCATTTTGGACACTTCGCACGCCAGCTGTGCAGAGGTTCTTGCCCTCATGGCTCAGCGTCGGCCGAATTCGCTCGGCTCGACCGTCAGGAGCACCGCTCGGGGCGGCCCGCACGTCGAAATCCGGCCGGCGAGGGTGCCGACGCGGGCCTTGCCGGGTCCGGTGGTGAGTCGCAGCGGCATGACCACCGGATCCACCGGCCGTTGTGCCGCTATTCCCGCGTGGCGGGCCAGCTGGTCGTCGCCGAGCGGACTCGTCACGAGGTCGAGGAGATGACTGCCCACCAGCCGCTCCTCCTTGCCGAAGATACGCTCGCCCGCCTGGCTGACCGCGCTGACGTACAGGTCGTATGTGCAGATCACGAACGCCGCGGCGTCGCCGGGAAGGGCGTCACGAGAGCAGGTGAGGACCATGCCCATGCCGCAGCGCTCGCAGACGCGCCGGCGCCCCTCGGGTCGTCCTGGCGGCTCGTCGCTCGGATGGCCGCAGCGAGTGCAGAAGCGGATGGGCTTCGGCCGGCCGTTGCCGGTCGGTGTCCAAGACCGGTCGATCCGGATGAGCGCCGTCACCCTGGCGATCAGAACACGGATGGGAGGCAAGCGCGGTGCGCGCACGGGATGTGCACGGGTTCGCGACCCGGAGTCTGCGCGAAGGCCCCCTGTTCGCGCCGGTGGGCGGGCCGTCGGCGCGCTGCCCCGGGCGCAGTCACTGGGTAGCCTAGGGCCATGGCGATCGAACAGGAGCGGCACGAGCTCTGGGGCCCGGAGACGAGCAAGGCGGTCGACAACTTCACGGTCTCCGGCGAACGCGTCCCGGCGCCCGTGCTGCACTGGCTCGGCCGCATCAAGGCGGCCGCTGCGCGGGTGAACGCCGACCTCGGGCTGCTCGACGGCGACCTCGCCGAGCGCATCGGCCGGGCCGGCGACGAGGTGGCCGACGGGCGCCACGACCACCAGTTCCCGATCGATGTCTTCCAGACCGGATCCGGCACCTCCACGAACATGAACGCCAACGAGGTGATCGCCAGCCTCGCCGGGGACGCCGCCCACGCCAACGACCACGTCAACATGGGCCAGTCGTCGAACGACGTGTTCCCGAGCGCGGTTCACCTCGCAGCGGTCGACACGGTCAGGAGCGATCTCCTCCCCGCACTCGAGCGCCTGGCCGGATCGCTGACCCGCAAGGCGGACGAGTGGACGGACGTGGTCAAGGCCGGCCGCACACACATGATGGACGCGGTTCCCGTCACGCTGGGGCAGGAGTTCGGCGGCTACTCGGCCCAGATCACACTAGGTCGCGACCGCGTGCGCGATGCGCTCGGCCGCGCCGCCGAGATCCCCTTGGGCGGCACCGCCACCGGGACGGGGCTGAACACCCATCCGGAGTTCGGCGAACGGGTGCGCGAGAAGCTCGGCCTGGGCGAGGCGCCGCGCGACCATTTCGAGGCTCAGGCCAACCGCGACGGCCTCGTGGAGCTGCACGGCGCGCTCAAGGTGGTGGCCGTGTCGCTGACCAAGATCGCCAACGACCTCGTGCTCATGGGCTCGGGGCCCAGGACCGGGCTCGTCGAGCTCGCCCTGCCCGAGCTCCAGAAGGGCTCCTCGATCATGCCGGGCAAGGTCAACCCGGTGATCCCCGAGGTCGTGCTGCAGGTGGCGGCCCAGGTGATCGGCAACGACACCGCCATCACGGTGGCCGCCACCCAGGGCAACTTCGAGCTCAACGTACGCGTGCCGATGATCGCGCGCAATCTGTTCGAGTCGATCCGCATGCTGAAGGCGGCCTGCCACATGTTGGCGGAGAAGTGCATCGACGGCCTCGAGGCCAACGAGGAGATCCTGCGCCGCAATGCCGAGTCGACGCCGGCGATCGTCACCGCGCTCAACCCCTACATCGGCTACGACCGGGGGACGGAGATCGTCAAGGAGGCCATGGCCTCCGAGCGCACGATCCGCGAGGTGGCCATCGAGCACGGCGTGGACGAGGAGACGCTCGACAAGGCGCTCGACCTACGCTCGATGGCGCGCGGATCGAAGCCGTAGCCGATCAGGCGGCGCGCGAGCTCAGCCCGCTCGGCGACGGCGCGCTGCACGCCGGGTACTTCAGAGCGAAGCGCCGTCGTGCCTCGTGATAGCTGCGGTCGGGCCCGAAGAAGCTCTCGTGCGAGCGGGCCATCTCCTCCCTGCGGTAGGCCTGGAGAGGCTTGATCTGCTCGTCGCGTGTTCGCGCGCGTCGCTTGTCCTCGAGCCGGCTGCCCAGGCGGGGATGGCTCGCCAGCGCCTCGGCCAGGCGGCGGGTCCGGTGGTGGAAGCCTGCCAGGTCGGCGCCGAAGGCGGAGTCGACCAACCCGATCTCCACGGCGCGCCGGGCGCCGAGCGCGGTGAAGGGCGGCCCCGTGAGCCGGGCGCTCATCTCGGCTCCCACGCGGCGCGGTAGCAGGTAGGTCCAGTACTCGGACCCGTACAGGCCGCCCATGTGCCGGTAGTAGGGGTTCAGCACGACGTCCTCGCGCGCCACCACCCGGTCGGCTGCGAGCGCGAAGGGCACGCCGCCGGCCGCCGCGTCGCCGGCGAGGGCGGAGACGACGAGATGGGAATCGGTCTCAACGATCTCGCGCACGACGTCGTTGATGGCGTGGAGATTGCGCCATGACTCCGCCCCGGGATCGTCGGCGGCCTCGATCACGTTCAGGTTGATGCCGTTGGAGAAGAAGTCGCTCCCGCCCATGAGCGCGATGACCTTCGTCGGGCGCGAGCGGGCGTACAGATAGGCCTCGTGCAGCCTTCGGCAGGCCCGCGTGCTCATCGCGCCGTTGTAGAAGTCGAAGCGCAGGTAGCCCACCCCGGCGCGTTCGGTGTAGGCCATCTCTCGGTAGGTATGGGCTGCGGAAGCCGGGAGGTGCAGGGGCGCCGGGATCTCGGGGGCGTCGAGATCCCGACCGGCGAGAGCGAGGGCAAGAGTGGCGGGCAACTTGAAGGGCGCCTCTCCACCGCCCTCCGCCGGCTTGAGGTGGGTGATCCACACCGCGCCGTCGACGGTCGCACGGCAGATCGCGCCGGCACGCTGAGCGATGATCTCGCCAGCGCGTCCGGTCAGCGCCCCTTCGCGGTGAACCCCGAAGAGGTGAAAGTCCGCGCCCTCCAGCTCGTCGAGCACACCGGGATGGCCCTCGGCGGCGCGGATCTTGCGAACGACGGTCTCGGTGGGGTCCGCCATCCAGTCGATCGCCCGGTCCGCCTGGCGCATGAGCGGACGCGCCTGCCCGGTCACGCCGGCGTCGCCGGGGTCGACCGCTTGCGGGTCGCCGCCGGCGGCGATCTTGTCGACCGCCTCGACGAGCGACTCCACCGCGGCGCGGCGCACCTCGTGTCGGTAGAGGCTGCTCTTGCCGACGTCGCGCGTCGGAAAGCTGCGGCCGGCCCAGACGTCGCCGGCGTCGGCTTCGCCGTTGGCCTCGAGCACGGTCACCCCCCACTCCTCCTCGCCCAGCTCGATCGACCAGTCGAGCGAGGACGGCCCGCGGTCGCCCTTCGGGCCTGGGTGCACGATCAGGCAGCGATGGCGCGCCCAGATCGACTCGGGGATGAGCTTCTTGAGCATGGGGCACACGATCAGCTCGGGCCGGTGCCGGCGGGCGGCGGCCTCCATCTCGGCGGCGGAGTCCACTACGGCGACCTCGACCTCGTGCCCCAGCTCCGTGAGCTCGACGTAGGCCCGTTGGCTGAGACCGTTGTGGGCCGACACGAGGAACAGGATGCGCTGCGGGCGCAGGGCGGCGGTCATGCTCTGGTTGACCGGGACCGGGGGCTTTTATTCCGGGCCGAGGGTGCCTTGCGCTCAGCGCCGCGAGAGCGTGGCCGCGAGCTCGGTGCGCGAGCGCACGCCGAGCTTGCGGTAGACCGCGGAGAGGTGGTATTCGACTGTTCGGTCGCTCAGGAACAGGGTGGCGGCCACCTGCTTGTTCGAGCGTCCCCCGGCCACCAGGTCGGCGATCTCTCGCTCGCGCGGGCTCAGCTCACCGTCTCCGGCGGCGCCGGCACGGCGAGTCCCGGCCGGCAGGTCCTCGCCGAGACCGCGCAGCTCCAGGGCAGCCGCGTCGCGCATGCGCAGCCCCCGCCCGGCCGCGGCGTCCGCCGCCGCCCGCTTCAGCGCCGCCGCCGCCTCCCCCCTGCGGCCCGCCGCCGCGAGCGCCCGCCCGGCGAGCAGGCGGGCGTCGACGGTGTCGCGTGGGGCGTCGGCGCGCATCCCGGCGGCGACCGCCTCCAGCGCGACCTCCACCGCCGCATCCACGTCGTCTCTGGCCAGGAGGACCTCCCCGCGTGCGCACGCGCCGCGGACCGCTCCCGCGGGAAGACGAAGGGCGGCGGCCTGGCGCGTCGCCCGGTCCGCCCAGACGGCGGCCTCGTCGAGGCGTCCCGTGGCCACCCCGGCGCGCGTGAGCACCAGCAGCAGCCAGGTGGACCAGGTGGGATTCGCGTCCTCTATCCGCGGCCCAGCCACGCGCTTCATCTCGTCGATGCAGCGTTCGGGGTCCTCGTCGACACCGATCGCGGCCACCGTGCAGCTGCCCGTCCGAGTCAGGTCGCTGGGCTCGAGCTCCGGCACCAGTTCGCTGAACTCGGCGGCCGCCCGTTCGGCCTCCAGGGTCTCACCGCGCAGGTGGCGCACCAGCGCCAGCTCCCAGAGGGCGTACTGCAGAAGGTGGGGCACGCCCTGCAGGCGCGCGCCCTCCTCCGCGCGCTCGCCCTCACGGGCCGCGGCATCGAGGTCGAGCAGGTTCACGAAAGCCATTGCCCGGACGATGACCAGCGGCACGAGCGCGTGTCCCTGGCGTGTCCGCCGGGCGATCGCCGCTCCACGCGCGCCGGTGGCCGCGGCGGCGGCGAAGCGCTCGGCGTGCAGCTGCATCACCCCGAGGTCGCGTGCGGAGTCCAGGCGGACGGCCAGCGTGTCGTCGTCCACGCTTGCGAACAACTCCGTCGCCCGATCCAGCGAGGCGTACGCGCTGTCCGCGTCGCCCTCCCACAGCGCACCGAGCGCACCCAGCCCGCATGCGCTCGCGCACACGACGGGGTCGCCGCGCGCCAGCTCTTCGGCCCGGACCGCCCATTCGCGCATGTCCGCGGCGTGACCGCGCCAGAAGGCCGCAACCGCCATCTCCAGCGCCAGCCCGGCCTGCCCCTCGGAGGGAGCATCCTCGAGCGCGTCGAGCAGGCGCCGGCGGGCATCGCCGTGGCGACCGAGTACGCCCTCGATCGCGGCGCACGCCGCGACGAGGGCGAGACGCTGCGGCGTGGGACCGGCCGGCAGCAGCTCGATCACCTCGACGAGGGCGTTGCGGCTCGCCTCCAGTCGCCCGGCGCTGGCCAGGGCAAGCGCCATCGGCGCCAGCAGCGCGGTACGCCGCTCGTCGTCGCCGCCGGGAAGCAGTCGCAGCGCGGCGGCATACCAGCGCGCCGCGGTGGCGGGAGACGTGTCGCTCGCGGCGGCGGCGGCCTCGCCGAGCAGCGCGATCGCCGAGTCGTCCCCCGGCCGGGCGAACTGCTCGACGTGGTACGCGCGCACCGAGGGCCCGGCGCCGCGGTCGCCGAGGGCCGTCGCCACTCGCTCGTGGGCCCCGAGCCGCCACGTGGGCGGGGTGGTGTCGTAGACGGCGCGTCGCACCAGCGGGTGACGAAAGCGAAAGGCGCGACCGTCGCCGGTGGGATGAACGAGATCGGCGGCCACGAGGTCGTCGAGCGCCGCGAGGGCCGCGCTCAGCTCCTGGTCGGCAGCCGCGGAGGCCAGTTCGGGGTCGAAGGGATCGCCGCAGACCGCGGCTCCCTCGAGCAGAGTCCGCGCGGGCGCCGCGACAGCGTCCACATCGAGCCGAATCGCGGCGACGAGGGTCGCCGGCAGGCTCCCGGACGGCTGCCGGGCCGCGCGCGCGAGCTCGTTCAGGAACAGCGGGTTGCCCGCCGCCTCGGTGGCCACGCGCTCGCGCAGGGCGGGATCGGGCAGCTCGCTCAACAGCGCGAGCGACGCGTCGTGTCCCAGCGGAACCAGGGAGAGGTGAGTCAATCCGGGGGCGTGACGGGCCGCGTCGAGCAGCCGCGGCGCGGGGTCGACCGGCCGGAGCGCGAAGGCCAACAGGTGCGCCCCTCGCGGAGGCCGCCGCAGGAGGTGCAGGACCAGCTCGATCGAGGCGTCGTCTGCCCAGTGCAGGTCGTCCAACAGCAAGACGACCGGCTGCTCGCGACCGAGGAGCTCGAGCAGGCTGCGCAGCGCGCGGTGATAGCGAAAGCGCTCGGCCGCACCGGCGCCGGTGGGGGGCTGCGACGAGCTGCGGGCAGCCGCGGCGGGAAGCACCGCGCCGAGGTCGCCGCCGAGCGAGGCCACGCGGCGGGGGTGCATCGTCGCGACGTGGTCGTCGAGAGCGTCGACCACCACTCCGAAGGGAACGTCGCGCTCGTGCTCGGCGGCCCGCGCCCCTAACACGAGCATCCCCTTCTCCCGCCCGGCGTCACGAACGGCTGCCAGCAGCGCGCTCTTGCCGATTCCGGGCTCTCCGAAGAGGCCCAGCGCGACACTCGAGCCATCGTTGGCGTCCGCCACGGCGGTCGTCACGGCAGCGAGCTCCGTCTCACGGCCGACCAGCTGCACGGGGGCAGTCTAAGAGATCCCGGGGTCCGCCCCGGGGGTCGATCACGGGGTTTCCGGGGTGCCCCCGGGTCCGCCGCGCTTGGAACCTCTCCGCTGTCCCCAAAAACAGAGGTAGATCGTGACAAGCGCCCCCCTGACCCAGGCAGTAACCGCCCCGCCGGCCCTCAGGCCGCGACCCGTCAAGCCGCGCATTCTCGAGCCCGACCAGGCCGCGGATCACGTCACCCGGCTCTACCGGATGGCCGTCGGGCTGTGTGGCTCGCGGACGCTGGCCGAGGACCTCGTGCAGGAGACCTACGCACGGGTCCTCGCGCGGCCGCGGCTGGTCCGCGGGAACGAGTTCTCCTACCTGGCCCGCGCGCTTCGCAACGTGCTCATCAACCACGCGCGGACCGAGGCCCGCCGCAACGAGGTGTGCGAGCCCGAGCACCTGGACCCGCCCGACCCCAGGCCGAGCGCCGACCCGGAGACCGCCGCGTTCATCGCCGAGCTCTACCGGGCCATTGGCGACCTGCCGGAGGACCAGCGCCACGTGATTTCGGCAGTGGACCTTGCCGGCATGAGCTATCGCGAGGCGGCGGAGCTCCTCGGCGTGCCGACCGGCACCGTGATGAGCAGGCTCTACCGGGCCCGCGAGCGGCTCGCGCTCGAGCTCGCTGTCTGAGCCGGCTGCGCATTTCGCGTGAGCCAGCACAGAAGGCCCACGATCGTCATCGACACAAGCGACCCGAGGTAGGCCACGGCGCCGAGCGTGCTCCAGTCGGGCGTGTCCGGATAGCGCGCGACGGCCACAAGCTGGAGGGCGCCGAAGGCCGCGTAGCTGAGCGCGGCCACGTCAACCCGCTCGCGGGCGTTCTCGATGGCCACGTGCGCGGCGATGAAGCCCGTGCCCATCAGCCACGCCCCGACGGCCCTTCCCGTGAGAGGAGTCAACTCCCAGGGCCAGAGCGAGGCTGCGTCCACCGGAGCCGCATAGAGCCAGGCGCCGAGCGCGAACAGGGGAACGGCCTGAGCCACGAGCACAACGCGCACCCAGCCGGCGAGGGGGGCCCGCACGGGCGCATCGGCGCCCGGGGCGCGCAGCTGCAGTAACAGGGTCGTGGCCATGGCCACCGGGAAGCAGCCGTACACGACCAGCCATGCGATGCCGAACACGCTGTCGGTGTGAAAGCGGTCGATGTGGACCAGGCTGAGCACGAGCGTCAGCGTGGTGAAGAACAGCACCGCGGGCATGGCTAGCCGCGCGCGTGACCATTCGCGGCGGCGCGCGGAGCCGAGCTCGAGGATCGCCGACGACCAGTAGCCGGCGCCCAGGAACGCCGCCGTCAGCGGCGGGTCGATCGTCCACGCGAAGAAGTCCTCGGTCTGCCCTGACAGCACGAACAGCTGAAAGCCGGCGATGAGCACGAATGCGCCGGCGACATAGAGCATCCGCCGCATCGCGGGGGTGGTGGCCCGCGTCTCCACGGCGGTGGCGGGGGCTTCGCTGTGCGGCGCCTGCGCGATCAAGGAAACCTATGCCGGGGGAAGTTGCCCGCGCGGCGCCGCTCCTCCTCGATGCGCGTGCGAAGCCGCGGTGGCAGCCCGGGCGTGACGGCCCGCATCAACGCGACCACCTCGCGCTGGCGCTGGAGCGAACCCAGCAGATCGGGGCGCTCGGCCAGCCGGCTCTCGGCCTTCTTTCGCCGCCTGCCCCGAAGCGTCCCGTCCGCGAGTGCGGCCACAAGCTGTTCAAGGTTGGCGACCCTATTGTCTGAATTTCGCATCTTGTGTGTCCCTCCTCACACACAAGACCGCGGTGGGCCATCCTCTATTCCCGGATTCAAGGTGGGGCGGCGGCACCGTTCACGCCGCCCGCACCCGGCTCCTGCTCGAGCTCACGGTCGACTCCCTTGGAGACCGGGCTCGGTGCTTCTCGAACCGCACGAGCGTGCGCCCGTCTCGGCTCCTCACCTCGAGGCGGTCCACCAGCGCCGCGATGATCTGCATGCCGCGCCCGGACGTCGCGTCGAGCGGGGCGGGCCCGACCGCGCCGTCGAAGGTCCCGAGGTCGCAGACCTGCACCCACAGGCCACGGGGCGACGGCTCGGTCGCGAGGAGGATGCAGTCGTTCGGCCAGGCCTTCCCGTGCCGAACGGCGTTGCTGACCGCCTCGGTCGCCGCGAGCATCAGGTCCCATGCGGGCTCGCCCTCCAGACCGGCCTCGGCGGCCGCCTCGTGAACAATGGAACGCGCGGTTCGGGCGCCGGCGGGTGTCGCCGGCACCCATGTCTCCCGCTTCTTCTGGCACCCAGCGCCATTGCGGCGGCCCCCCACAGCGACCGGTCTCCCGCTCATCGCGTAGCACCTTCCCCGCGACCGGCGACAGATCGCTCGCGCCGTTCCCCGGATGAGCCGTCGTCGTTGCGGTCCCGCCCATTGCTCGGCTCGGATGCTTCGCGGCCCGGCCGGCTGTAGCCGGCTGCAGCCTGGACCCCCGAGGGTCGCCACATCGTCCCTCCCCGAAGCGTTGGCACGTTCTCCGCGTTGAGCTGATCGGCGATTGCCTGCAGGGTCATCCCGCTCGAGCGCATCGCCTTTATGCGCTCCTTCACCGCCGTGGCTTCGCGTCTCGCGAGCCCGCTGCTGGCGCTCGCCCTCCCGGTCGGTCGCTGCTCGGGCACCGGGTGGAGGCCGGTTCGCGCCGCCGAACGGTGTTCTCCGTCGAAGGCACCGAGCGACACCAGCATGTCGGCGGCCTTACCGCCGGTGCTCGTACTCGTGTCGAGCCCGTCGTCGACCGCCACGAGGCGCACCTCTCGCCGCCGAAGCCACTCGACGATGTCGCCGAGCTCCCGGGCCGAGCCACTCAGCCGCCTCAGTTCGACGACGACCAGGCATGACGCCTCGCCGGCCTCGAGTCGCTGCAGGGCGTACTGCAAGCCCGGGCGCCCTGCCCTCGTGTCCTTGACCTGCACAAGGTCCGCAATGACCTCGTCGAGCGCCAGGCCAAGCTCACCGCAGGCCGTATCGATGGTGGCCATCTGGTCGCGGAGCTCCTGTCCGTCCACCGCTTCGGGCGCACGGGCGCTCACATAACCGAGCGCAGGGACCCCGCCCCGCCCGCCGCGCGGTTCGGGGCTCCACCGGACCGTTGACCCAGCGCTCGGCTTCGCCGACTCCGCGCCGCCGTTCGGCATGGGCCGGGGTCCTACCGGGCCGTCCGCCACGCCGGTGGGCTCCGGCGTGCCACGCCTTGAAATGAGCCAGCCCGCAAGCACGCCGCAGATCGCCCCCACGGCGAGCGCCAGCACCACCAACAACACGGGAGACGGCGACGTGTCGCCATCCGACCCCTCAGCACGATCCCCGGCAGCCGGGGTTCGCGTCCTGCTCTGGTCCGATCCTCCCGCCGGTCCGCTGCCGGCGGTTCCGCGGGGTCGGTCATCCTGGCCGTCGGCCCGGCTCGCCGGACGCTGGGCTCGCTGGCCGCCCTCGTTGCCGCCACGCGTGTCGCTGGCACCATGGGCCGGCTGGTCACGGTCGGCGCGCGCGAGGGCCACCGCCGTCGCAGGCGACAACACGCCATTGGCGGGTTGCCCGGCCGTGCCCTGGAAGCGCTCGATCGCTGCCCGCGTGCGGGGGCCGTACCGGCCGTCGACCGGTCCCGGCCGCTGGCCGACAACACGCAGCCGTCGTTGAACCTCACGCACCTGCGGCGAGCCTCCGGCCTCGCTGTACCCCGCACCCGGGGCGAGCGGCGGCGTCGCGGTGTTCAGCACGCGACGGGTCCGTGGGCCGACGATTCCGTCAGCCGACAGGCCGGTGTCGCGCTGAAGGCGCTCAACCGCTGCCTCCGTCAACGGGCCGTAAAGGCCGTCGACGGGCCCGGGCCGGTGCCCGAGCGTCCGCAGCCTGCGCTGAAGCGCCCGCACACGCGGCTCGCCCTGCGGCTGTCCGTAGCCGGCTCCGCGGACGAGCAGTGCGCTGGCGCTGTTTGCCTTTTCCGTGCGGGAGTCGCTGGGCGCCGCCGCGATGCTCACGGCCGGCACGCAGAGCAGCGCCAGGCAAGCCATGATGCTCGCCGCCGCTGCCTGCGTGACCCCCACGCAATGTTTCCTTTTCATGTCCTACTCCTGAATCGAACGGTGCACCCGCGCGCCTACGGCGCACGGGTCGGACTGGCTGGGCTTTAAGGCCTCAGCCGGGCCGTTCGTTCAGAGCGACGATCGCCACGGACCGCCAGCGAACCGGAACCAGTTGCAACAGGCTCCAGAGGCCGGCGGCGAACGCGGCGGCGACAAGCAAGAGGGCGTAGAGGGCGGATCCGCCGCCGGACGAGGCAGCTCCCGCTGCTCCCGATGCCGCACCCCCGGTCAGCGGAGTCGGCGACGGCGAAGGGGACTGTGACGGATCGTCGGCCCCCGCGTCAGAACTCGGCCGCGAGCGCGACTGGGCAGCTGCGCGCGCCTGGCCTTCCGCCGCCAATATGGCCAACGCGGTCTTCAACCCTGGGGGCCGGTCCATCAGCTTGAGCGCCTCGCGCAACGCCGCCTCCGCTGGCGTGACGGGGCCCGCCGGGGTGTTGGCATCCGGCTCGGGGCTCTTGCCGCCGGCGGTGTGCGGCTTCGCCGTCGACACGGGCGTCGGCTCGAGGATTGGGCCCGAGGTGGGCGCGAGGACCGGCGCGGGCGGGGGGTCAGCGGTCGGCCCGGGCGTCGGCGTCGGCGCCGGCGTCGGGGTCGGCGCGGCCGTGGGCTCAAGCGTAGGCGCCGGGGTGGGCTCCGGAGTCACGGGCGTCGGCTCAGGTGCCGGGGCCGGCGTGACAACCGCGGCC
>Ga0307319_10000328_pt1 | contig 14495 bp, 10 predicted proteins | sample ER_DNA_368_FD_194491 | JGI IMG/M metagenome (GOLD analysis project Ga0307319, IMG submission 194491) | Bulk soil microbial communities from the East River watershed near Crested Butte, Colorado, United States - ER_DNA_368 | ecosystem: Environmental > Terrestrial > Soil > Floodplain | place...
AAGCGCTACGGATCGGGAACATGTCTCGGTCGGCGCGCGGCACCATGGCCAAGCTGGGCCGTAACGTTCCCAGCAAGGCCGGCCTGAACCGGTCGATTCTTGACGCGGGTTGGGGGGTGTTCCTGCGCATCCTCGCGAGTAAGGCTGAAAGCGCCGACCGGGAGTTAATCGCAGTTGACCCCCGCAACACTTCCATCACCTGCCCCGACTGTGGGCACGCGGTGGCGGAGAACCGCGTCACCCAGGCCAAGTTCCAGTGCGTCCGGTGCGCCCACGAGGCGCACGCCGACGTAGTGGGCGCGCTCAATGTGTTGCGGACAGGGCTTGTCCGTCGCGATGCCGCCACGGCAGCTTAGCGAGAAGCCGCCGCCTTCAGGGCGGTGGAGGAGTCACGACGCGGCAACGGTGGCATGAGCCGGCCGCCGCGGCCGCCACCCGACCTCCACCGGGGCGTTTCGGCCGGTGCCGTCCGTGGAACAGCCACAGACATGGACGACCAGGACCACCCGCACGAGCGGGAGTGGACCGGCACCCTGCCCGAGGTCGACGAGGAGACCTTCCTGCGGGTGCTGGGCGACGCCATCCGGGTGGCCGGCGGCAGCGGCCTGCCCCACGCCTTCATGGGCGGGATCGCCTCGACCGCGCTGGGGCGGGCCCGCTGGACCCACGACATCGACCTGTGCGTGCGGCCCCAGGACGCCCGGGCCATGCTGGCCGCCTTCGCCGACGCCGGCTACGACACCGAGGAGACCGACCAGACCTGGCTCTACAAGGCGACCAGGGACGGGGTCCTGGTCGACGTGATCTTCGAGAGCACCGGCGGGATCGTGCTCGACGACGAGATGCTGTCCCGGGTCCGCCAGGGCACCTTCGGGAACCTCCAGCTGAACGTCCTCGGGCCCGAGGACCTGCTGGTGATCAAGGCGATCGTGCACCGCGAGCACCGCCAGCGGCACTGGTTCGACGCCCTGGCCCTGGTCGAGACGGGCGAGCTGGACTGGCCGTACCTGCTGCGCCGGGCCGCCCCCAGCCCGCGCCGGGTGGCCAGCCTGCTGCTGTACGCCCAGACCGACGGGCTGCGGGTGCCCGACTGGGTGGTCGAGGCGCTGCTGGACCAGGCCCGCGAGCAGGAGACCGGGGCCGACGTGCCCGACGAGTACCTGGTCGCCCACGCCAGCGAGGCCCTGGCCACCGACCCGCGCACCGCCGAGCTGGAGCTGGACGTCAGCATCGACGGCGGCGAGGTAGTGATCACCGGCACCGTGGCCACCCCCGAGCGCCAGACCGCGGTCGGCGTGGCCGTGGCCAAGGCCCTGCCCGGCCGGGAGGTCCGCAACCTGACCGCGGTCGGCGACGAGGCCGCCGACCCGTTCGTGGAGACCCTGCCGTGATCCGGATCGCGGCCGTCGGCGACGTGCACGTCGGGATCGACTCGGCCGGGCGGCTGGCCCCGCGCCTGGCCGGGCTGGCCGACCACGCCGACCTGTTCCTGCTGGCCGGCGACCTCACCCACCGGGGCCGGCCCGAGGAGGCCAAGGTGCTGGTCGAGGAGCTGCGCCAGGTGGAGGTCCCCACCGTCGCGGTCCTGGGCAACCACGACTACCACGGCGACGAGCAGGACGCGGTCACCGAGGTGCTGGAGGCGGCCGGGATCCGGGTCCTGGAGGGCGACGCGGTGGTGGTGGCGGTGCGCGACCGCCGGGTCGGGATCGCCGGCAGCAAGGGCTTCGGCGGCGGCTTCGCCGGGGCCAGCGCCAGCGACTTCGGCGAGCCGGAGATGAAGGCGTTCGTGGGCCACACCAAGACCCTGGCCGGCCGGCTGGAGCGGGCCCTGAGCGGGCTCCGAGCCGACCGCAAGATCGCCCTGCTCCACTACTCGCCGGTGGCCGAGACCCTGGCCGGGGAGCCGCGCGAGATCCACGCCTTCCTCGGCAGCTACCTGCTGGCCGAGGCGGTCGACCGGGCCGGGGCCGACCTGGTCGTCCACGGCCACGCCCACCGGGGCAGCCGCAACGGCACCACCCCCGGCGGGGTGCCGGTCCGCAACGTCGCCGCCCCGGTGATCGGCCGCGCCTACGAGGTGTTCCGCTTCGACGCCGACGACCCCGGCGCCTGATCAGCCGCCCAGGCGCAGGGCGACGACCTTCCCGTCCCGCAGCTCGGCCTCGGCGTGGCCCTGGACCCGCTCGGCCGGGTCGTCCCGGTAGGTCCGCACCGTCCAGCTGACCCGGTGGCCGGCCACCTGCTTGCGGGTCGGGTCGACGTGCAGGTCGGTGGTGAGGTGCTCGCGCACGAAGCGCCCGATCCGTTGGCGGCCGCGGAGGCTGCCCCGGTCGGGGAACGGCGGCGCCGAGACCAGCTCGGCGTCGTCGGCGAAGCAGCCGAGCACCGCCGCCGGGTCGCGGCGCCGCCAGGCCCGCTCGAAGGCCAGCGCGGCCAGGAACTCCTCGGCCCTGGCCTGGCCGTGGGCCAGCAACTCACCGATGAAGGCCGGGTCGCGGTTGAGCTTGGAGGCGGTGCCGAGCGACCGCGACAGCCGGGGCCGGGCCAGCTCGATCAGCCGGACCACGATCTGCTTGTACCTGCCGTCGGCGGCCAGCCGGCCCTCCTCCAGCAGCTGGTCGATCTTCTCGATGAACCCCAGCTCCTGGTGCAGCGACAGGTTGCCGGCGAGCTCGTTGCGCCGGTCGGCGATCTCGACCATGGTCCGCGGCTCCCCGTCCCAGCGCCCCGGGTTGATCTGGATCACCCACAGCTCGTCCGGGCGGGTGTCGACCAGCTCCCTGACCGGCGGGTTCTGGGAGAACAGGCCGTCCCAGTAGGTGCCGCCGTCGACCCGGACGGCGCGGAACAGGGTCGGGATGGCCGCCGAGGCCAGGACCATGTCGGCGGTGATCGGCTCGCGCCGGCTGTTGAACGCCCGGAAGTCCCCCGACAGGACGTCGACGGCCCCGAGCAGCAGCATCGGCCCCGACCCGCCGGCCCGGCGGGCCTGGGCGGCCAGCCGGTCGAAGTCGACCCGCCGCTCCAGCATGGCCCGGAACTCCTGGAGGGCAGACACTGACGCCGGGTTGTCGTAGGGGCTGACGGCCGGCAGGACGACCAGGTTCTCCAGCCTCGCCGCCCACACCACCCAGGCGTTGACCAGCTGCTCCAGCGGCGTGGTGGCCGAGTTGTCGGCCCAGAACGCCTCCAGCAGCCCGCCGGCCCGCGCCGGGTCGTCCTCGAGCAGGGCCGACCAGGCGAGCAGGGCGCACACCGCCCCGCCGGAGGTGCCGCTCAGGCCGACGATCTCGACCCCGGCCAGCTCCTCGGCCCCCAGCAGCCGCTCGAGCACGCCGGCGGTGAAGGCGGTGTGGCTGCCGCCGCCCTGGCAGGCGATGGCCACCCGGAGCCGTCCCGTCTCGGTCATCGGCCCACTGTACGGGAGCGGCTGTTTGCTCGGCTGCCACGCGGGCCACAGATCGGGCCGGCACAGCGGCCTACATCATCCCCTTCGCCTTCGGGAACCTGCTCGGGCCACTGCTGCTCGGCACCGGGCTGCTGTTCAACGCCGGCGCCCGGTCGAGGCGGCCGGCGGATCGCTGGAGGACGTGGCCCGGCCACTGACCGCCCACGAGGAGGAGAGCGAGGAGGCCGAGGCCCCGGCCTAGCCGCCGAGGGTGGCCAGGGCGGCCGCGACCCAGTCCTCCATGCGCCGCAGCCACGGTTCGGGGGGGCCGGGGGCGTCCAGCTCGGGGATGCAGTCGACCGCCGCCACCACGTCCCAGACGGGGTCGTGGTCGAACCCGGTGAGGGCGTGGTGGGCGGCCAGGAACCGGTCGGCGGCCTCCGGTCCCAGGTCCCAGACCAGGTTCAGGCGCATGTGGCCGAGGTCGACCGACGGCGGCCCCCACGACCCGCCGATCCAGTCGACCACCCCGACCAGCCGCCCCTCGGCCCAGAGGGTGTTGCCCGGGTGGTAGTCGCGGTGGATGAAGCACGGCCGGTGCGGCGGCGGCCCGAAGGCCACCTCGAAGGCCCGCGCCCACAGCTCCGGCCGGGCCGACCAGGCCGGCGGGGCCAGCTGCCCGAGCTCGTAGAAGCGGTGGTAGCCGGGGACCGGGGCCGGCCCGTCATCCCCGCGGCCGCCGGCGCCGCTCCTGCCCGGCACGGCCACGGCGTGGATGGCCGGGAGGGCGGCGGCCAGGTCCTCGACCAGGCGGTCCAGATCACCGGCGAGGTCGGGCGGGCCGCCGGGGAGGCGGTCCAGCAGCAGGGCGGGCACGTCGCAGGCGGCGGCATCGGGGTCGGCCGCGACCAGGGCCGGCGCCGGCACCGGGGTGGGTTCGAGCAGCCCCAGGATGGCCGCCTCGCGGGCGGCGGTGAAGTCGGGATCGTCCTCGTCCCAGCCGGGCCGGGCCCAGCGGCGCAGGACCACCCCGTGCACCCTCCCGGCCGCGTCGGCCACGTCGACGGCGTGGTTGGCCAGCCAGGCCGACGCCAGCGGCCGCACCGCCACCACCTGGCTGCCGGGGCCGAACGCCGCCGCCGCCCAGGCCAGGGCGGCCGCCGGCGGGCGGCGGCGCAGCAGCTGGGAGACCCGGCCGGTCTCGGGTGGCTCGACGGCGGCCATGCAGTCAGCATTCTGCACCTCCTCCCCGAACCGAAGGAGCCGCCGGCGAGCTGGCCGCCGACAAGCTGCCCCGGACCCCGAGCCGCCTCACCCCCGGCCCGTTCCTGCACCGGCTGGCCACCGGCGCCACCGTGGGGGCGGCGGTGCACTACGGCGCCGGCCGGCCGCGCGGCCTCGGCGGCCGCTAGCCCAGCTCGACGCTGGCCCCGCCGCTGAAGGGGCCGTCGTGGAGCTCGACCCTGGCCAGGTCGATCGGGTCGGGGACGTCGTAGACCAGCGTGCCCGCCAGGCGCTGGCCCGGGTTGAGGTGGGTCGACAGCAGCCGGCGGTCGCCGTGGCGGACGGTGGCGTCCAGGTCCGGGTCGAAGCGCTTGCCGGCGTCGTCGAACAGGTACTGGCTCCCGCCGCCGAAGGTGCGGCCCTCGCTGCCAGTGTTCTCGACCTCCAGCGCCAGCAGGCAGAACTGCGCCAGCGGCCGCTTGCGGGCGATGCCCTGGCCCACCGAGCGGGCCCCGCAGGCCACCGAGTGGACCACGAACTGGAACTGGCCGTCGCGGACCGGGTCGCCCGGCCCGGCCGGGCCCGGGCTCCCCCGCCGGCCGGCCTCGCCGAGGTTGGCCGCCACCGACACCAGGGCCAGCACGCTGGCGGCCACCAGCAGCAGCCGCCCCCAGCGGCGCCGCCGCCGCGGGCGGGGCGGGCCGGGCTCGCCCCAGCCGGGCGGGGGAGCGGGGCCGGCCAGGGCCTCGGTCGGGGCTGGGGTGCCGGGGAGGCGGGCGGCGCCGGCCAGGGGCACGGTCGGGGCGGGGGCGGCGGCGGCCAGCGGCGCCAGCACGCGGCGCAGGACCGCGGCCGGGGGGCGGCGCCCCGGGTCCCTGGCCAGGAGGGCGAGCAGGACCGGTTCCAGCGGCCCGGCCCGCCACGGACGCCCGGGCGGGTCGTGCAGGATGGCCTGCAGCGTGGCCGCCGGGCTGGCCCGCTCGAACGGGGCGGCGCCCTCGACCGCGAACCACAGCGTCGCCCCCAGCGCCCACAGGTCGGCCGCCGGGCCGGCCCGCCGGTCGCCGGCCTGCTCGGGGGCAACGTACGGCAGCGACCCGAAGGCGGCCGTCAGCGTCCGGTCGCCGGCCCCGGAGGCCGCCACGCCGAGGGTCCGCTGGGTGTCGTCCTGGAGCGAGGCGATGCCGAAGTCGGCCAGCTTGGTCCGGCCGTCGGCGGTGACCATGACGTTGGCCGGCTTGACGTCGTGGTGGACGATCCCGGCCCGGTGGGCGGCGTCCAGCGCCTCCAGCAGCTCCAGCCCGACCCGGGCCGCCGTCGCGGGCGGCAGCGGCCCCGACCCCTCGACCAGGTCGCGCAGGGTCGGCGCCTCGACCAGCTCCATGACCAGGAACAGCCGGCCGTCGGCCTCGACCACGTCGTGGAGGGTGACGGCGCCGGGGTGGTTGAGCCGGGCCGCCGCCCTGGCCTCGCGCAACGCCCGCTCCCGCAGGGCCACCGGGCCGGGTCCCGGTGCCCCGGGCGGGCCGCCCGGCAGCTCGACCTCCTTGACCGCCACCGGCCGGCCCAGCAGGACGTCGTCGGCCCGCCACACCGTGCCCATCCCGCCCCGGCCCAGCGGCCCCCCGAGGACATAGCGGCCCGCGACCATCCGGCGGTCGGCGCTCGCGTCCATGGCGGGCCAGTATGGCAGGTCACCGGCGGGCCGCCTGACGCCCCGATCACCATCGGCCCGGTCCCTGGCCGGGCTCAGCCGGGCCTGGCGACCACCAGGGCGTCGACCGCCACGCAGCCATCGGGTCCGGCGACCAGCGGGTTGAGGTCGAGGGCGGCCAGCCGGTCGCCGAGGTCGACGGCCAGGACCGACAGGTCCACCACGGCCCGGGCGACCGCGTCCAGGTCGGCCGGGGGGGCGCCGCGGACGCCGTCCAGCAGGGGACGGACGGCCAGCCGGTCGAGCATGGCCATGGCCTGGCGGTGGTCGACCGGGGGGAGGGCGAAGCGGCGGTCGCCCAGGACCTCGACCAGGACCCCGCCGGCGGCCACCATGACCAGCGGCCCGAACTGGGGGTCGGCGACCACCCCGAGGGCCAGCTCCACCCCCGGGTTGGCCATGGCCGCGACCAGCACCCGCGGCCCCAGCCTGGCCGCCAGGTCGGCATAGGCGACGGCCAGCCGCTCGGGCCCGTCCAGCCCCAGCCGGACCCCGCCCACGTCCGACTTGTGGGCCACCTCGGGCGCGGCCGTCTTGAGGGCCACCGGCCACCCGACCCGCCCGGCCGCCTCCAGCGCCTCCTCCAGCCCGGTGGCCACCTCGGCCGCCACCACCGGCACCCCCCAGTCGCCCAGCAGGGCCAGTCCCTCGGCCTCGTCCAGCGCCCGCACCATCTGATCCAGCGGCCCCGCTCCGCTCAGCCATCCCGCCTCATGGAGCGGTCGTCCCCCCTCACCCGGCGGGCGTGCCGCCTCGTCCAGGCGCCGCCGCCACCGGTCCCGGACGCCCTGGCCCCCGGCGCCCCGCCCCTGCGCGCGCGGCACCCGGACCCGCCGCTGGCGGGTCCCCCGGTGGGGGAGCGTAGCCCACCCGGGAACGGGGTGCGCGGGGTTGTCCACAGCCCCGGTCGAGGCGGGCCCGGAGGGAGGGGACCCCAGGTTGTCCACACGCTCCCTGTGGGCGAGGAAGTCGCGGTAGGCGAGCAGGTGGCCGAAGGCGGCCAGGCCGGTGGCGGTACCCTCCAGGACCGGGACCCCGGCGGCGCGGAGGGTGGCGGCCTCGGCCGGGTCGGCGGCCGAGGCCAGGTTGGCGATCACGGCCACGGGCTTGGCGGTGGCGGCGGCGGCGTCGACGGCCAGGCCGGTGTAGCTGGTGTCCGGGGTGGGCTCGGTGGTCAGGTCCAGGTTGAGGGCCAGGGCGGCGGTGGCCGGGTCCTCCAGCAGGGCCTGGATGCAGGTGGCGAAGATCTGGTCGGCGTCGTTGCCGGTGCCCCAGGCGTCCAGCGGGTTGGTGGCGGGCAGGCCGGGCTCGAGCACGGCGGCCAGCTTCCGCCGGGTCGCCTCGGAGATCCCGGCCAGCGGCACCCGAAGCCGCTCGGCCAGGTCGAGCAGGTGGGCCCGCTCGCCGCCGGAGTCGTGGATCGCGGCCAGCCCGCCGGGGCCGGCCCGGCGCCCGGCCAGCAGCTCGCAGGTGTCGGCCAGCTCGTCCAGGGTGGCCACCCTGGCAACCCCGTAGGCGTCGAACAGGGCCTGGTAGGCGCCGTCCTCGCCGGCCAGGGCGCCGGAGTGGGCGGCGACCATGGCCCTGGCCGCCCGGCCCTGACCGACCTTGAGCGCGACCACCGGGACGGCCCGGGCGGCCGCCTTGGCCAGCGCGGCCCGGAACGCCGCCGGCTCCCTGACCGTCTCCAGGAACAGGGCCACCACCCGGGTGCTTGGCAGCTCCAGGGCGTGGTCGAGGTAGGCGGCGGCGCTGGTCACGAGCTCGTTGCCGGCCGAGACGACCAGGTTGAACCGGAGCCCGCGGTCGTTGTGGAGCAGGGCCGAGAACACCGACCCGCTGTGGCTGACCACCGCCACCGGGCCGCCGGGCAGGTCGGCCGGCTCGGGAAAGCCACAAACCCTCAAGCTCTGCTCGAGATTGAGGAACCCCATGGCGTTGCCGCCGCACACCACCATCCCAGCCGCCTCGGCGATCGCCCGCAGCCGCTCGGCCAGGGGGGCCACGGCACCGTCCGGAGGATCCCCCTCGATGCAGCTGGCGAAGATGGCCGCCGCCGGGATCCCGGCGGCGGCCGCCGCCTGGAGCTGGGCCTCGAGGGCGGCGTTGGGCACGGCCAGCACGGCCAGGTCGACCGGGCCGGGCAGGTCGGCCAGGGACCGGTGGCAGGGTCGGCCGGCCACCTCCCGGTAGCGGGGGTTGACCAGGTGGACCGCGCCCCGGTAGCCGCCCCCGAGCAGCTGGGCGACCAGCTGGTCCCCGAACGACCCGGGCCGGGCGCTGGCTCCGACCACCGCCACCGACCGGGGCTCGAGCAGCGGGGCGAGGCGGGTCACCGCCGGCGCTTGGCCTTCCCGCGGTCGGCCATGACCGCCCGGACGGCCTGCCACCCGGGGATGCCGCAGACCCCGCCGCCGCCGTGGGTGGCCGAGCTGGCCTGGTAGAGCCCGGCGATGGGGCTGCGGTAGTCGGCGTACCCGGGGGCGGGGCGCATGTGGAACAGCTGGTCGGCCGAGAGCTCGCCGTGGAAGATGTTGCCCCCGACCAGCCCCCACTCCTGCTCCATCTGCCAGGGCCCGATGACCTCGCGGTGCAGGATCGCGGACTTCAGATTGGGGGCCAGCTCGGCGTAGCAGTCGATCATCCGGTCGGCGTAGGCCTCCAGCTCCTCGGTGTGGGGGGCCTCGGACCACTCGTGCGGGCACCACTGGGTGAACAGCGACATGACGTGGACGCCCTCGGGGGCCAGGGTCTTGTCGAACACGGTGGGGATGCAGCCGTCCGAGAACGGCCGGGTCGCGCCCCGGCCCTGCTTGGCGTCCTGGAACGCCTGCTCGATGTAGTCGACCGACAGGGCCATCTCGACCGACCCGGTGTGGTGCTCGCCGACCTCGGTGCCGGGGTCGGCGGTGAAGTCGGGCAGCTCGGCCAGGGCCAGGTTGATCTTGACCACGCCGCTGCGCGACTTCCAGCGCTCGATGTCGGTGACGAAGTCGGCCGGCAGCTCGGCCCGGTCGACCTGCTCCAGGAAGGTGATCCTGGGGTGGATGGCGGTGACCACCACCGGGGCCCGCAGCTCCTCGCCGCCCCCCAGCACCACCCCGGTGGCCCGGCCGCCTTCGACCAGCACCCGCTCCACCCGGGCGTCGGTCCGCACGGTGGCGCCGAGCTGGAGCGCCGAGCGGTGGATGGCGTCGGCGACCGCCCCCATGCCGCCCTCGGGGAAGCCCCAGCTGCCCAGGTGGCCGTCGCCCACGTCGCCGATCGAGTGGTGGGCCATCACATACGCGGTGCCTGGCGAGTCGGGGCCGGCCCAGGTTCCGATCACCCCGTTGATGGCCAGGCTCGCCTTGACCTGCTCGGACTCGAACCAGTCGTCCAGCAGGTCGCCGACGCTCATGGTCATGAGCCGGGTCACGTCGCCGACGGTGCGCACGTCCAGGCCCCGGTAGCGCCAGGCCAGCCGGAGCAGCTCGCGCAGGTCCGACGGCCGGCGCGAGCCGATCTTGGGCGGCGTCTGGGTGAGCAGGGGCCCGAGCACCGCCGCCAGGCCCTCCAGCCAGGCGTCCCACTGCGGCATGGCGTCGGCGTCGCGCTTGGAGAACCGGGAGATCTGCTCGTGGTTGCGGCGGGCGTCGTCGTCGTAGATGGTCAGCGAGCGGCCGTCCGGCCAGGCCTGGTAGGCCGGGCCCATGGGGAACAGCTTGTAGCCGTGCCGCTCCAGGTCGAGGTCGCGGATGATCCTGGGCGGCATGAGGCTCATCACGTACGACAGCCGGGTCACCTTGATCGCGGGCGCCTCGGGCCAGGGGGCGTCGGTGGCGGCCGCGCCCCCGGTCTTGGACCTGGCCTCCAGGACCACCGTGCGGGCCCCCTCCCTGGCCAGGTACGCGCCCGCGACCAGCCCGTTGTGGCCGCCCCCGATGACGATCGCGTCCCAGGCCGACATGCCGCCTCCCGATCGACCCCTGTTACTGACTGAACGTTCAGTCTAAGATGTGGGGCGAGCGACCGACAAGCCCGAACGGCCATACTGCACCTCGACGACGACTCTCCTGGAGCAGGCATGAGCCCACGACGCAAGCTTTCCGACGCGCGACGCCGGCAGATCCTCAAGGCGGCCGTGCAGGTGATCGCCGAGAAAGGCCTCTGCGACACCGGCATCAAGGACGTGGCCGACCAGGCCGGGACCAGCCCGGCCCTGGTCATCTACTACTTCGGCAGGAAGGACGTCCTGCTGGCCGAGGCGCTGTCCTTCGCCGACGAGCAGTTCTACGCCCAGACTGCGGACGCGGTGGCCGAGCTGACCAGCGCCCGCGACCGGCTGGTGGAGCTGGTGCGCTGCTCGTGCTCGGTCGGGGAGGCCGAGGACGACTTCGACGAGTGGGTGCTGTGGCTGGACCTGTGGGCCAGGGCCCCGCGCGACCCGGACGTGGCCAGGGACCGGGCGGCCATGGACCGGCGCTGGCGGGCCACCATCGCCGAGATCGTCCGCGCCGGCCAGGCCACCGGCGAGTTCGCCGCCCTCGACGCCGACGTCTTCGCCCTGCGGCTTGGCGCCCTGATCGACGGCCTGGCCATCCAGGTCGTGCTCCACGACCCCGAGGTCTCCCGCGAGCGCATGTTCGAGCTGTGTATGGACACCTGCGCCCGGGAGCTCGGCTTCTCCTGGACCACCGAGAACCAGGCGGCCGTCACCCAGGCCGTCCGGCGCAGCGCCCCGGACGGGCGAGCGGCCGGGTAGCGGCTCAGGCCGATTCGGGCAGGACCCGCAGGGCGGCGGGGGGCAGATGGACGGCGATGGCCGTGCCCTGCTGCCAGGACAGGGGCTGGCCCTGGTTCTGGACCAGGGCCTGGAGGGACGCGCCGTTGGCCAGGCGGACGACCAGCTGGGTGGCCGGGCCCTGGTAGACGAGGCGCTCGACCATGCCCGGGACGCGGTTGGGGCCGGTCGAGCCGTAGGGCTCCAGCCGCACCCGCTCGGGCCGGATGACCACCTGGACCTCGCCCGAGGAGCTGGTGTCGCCGCCGGCCGCCTCCAGCTCGAACTCGCCCAGCCGCAGCCGGCAGCGCCCGCCGCCGTTCGGGACCGGGTTGCTGACGGCCGGGAACAGGTTGGCCACCCCGAGGAAGCCGGCCACATAGGTGGTGGCCGGCTCCTCGTACAGCTGGGCCGGGGCGCCGACCTGCTCGATGCGGCCGCCGGCCATCACGGCCAGGCGGTCCGACATGGTCAGGGCTTCCTCCTGGTCGTGGGTCACGTACACGAAGGTGATCCCGACCGCCTCCTGGAGGGCCTTCAGCTCGACCTGGAGGGTCTTGCGCAGCTTGGCGTCCAGGGCCCCCAGCGGCTCGTCCAGCAGCAGCACCGACGGGTTGAGGACCAGGGCCCGGGCCAGCGCGACCCGCTGCTGCTGGCCGCCCGACAGCTGGGCCGGGCGCCGCCGCTCCAGGCCCTCGAGCTGGACCAGGGCCAGCGCCTCGCCGACCCGCCGCCTGGCCTCGGCCTTGCCGACGTCCTGGAAGCGCAGCCCGAAGGCGACGTTGTCGGCCACGTCCAGGAACGGGAACAGGGCGTAGCTCTGGAACACGGTGTTGACCTTGCGCTTGTGGGGCGGGGTGCGGGCCATGTCGACCCCGTCCAGCAGGATCCGCCCGGCGGTGGGCTGCTCGAACCCGGCGACCAGCCGCAGCGTGGTCGTCTTGCCGCAGCCCGACGGGCCGAGCAGGGCGAAGAACTCGCCTCCGGGCACCTCCAGGTCGATGCCGTCGACGGCGGTGACGTCCTCGAACCGCTTCTCCAGCCCGACCAGCCGGACCTCGCCTCCGCCCATCCGACGCCCCTTTCGGCCACGCTCCGCCGTGGGCATCGTAACCGGAGCGAGCGGCCCTCAGCGGCCGACGGCCTCGGCGAAGGCGGCGAAGTTGGCCAGGAACCGGTCGACGTCCTCGTCGGTGTGCTGGGCCGACAGCAGCCACTGCTCGGCCTTGCCCCAGGGGGGCAGGAACACGCCGCCGTTGTGCTGGTACAGCCAGTGGCAGTGGCTCCAGCGGTCGTCGATGGCCAGGAAGTCGCGGTAGTTGCGGACCGGGGTGGGGGAGAAGGTGACGCAGCCCTTGGCCCCGACCGCGACCACGTAGGCGGGCAGGCCGGTCCGGTGCAGGACCTGCTCGACCCCCTCGATCATCCGCCGCTGCAGCCCGTCGATGCGACGGTAGGCGTCCGGGGTGAGGACCTCGGTCAGGGCGGCCGAGGCCGCGGCCATGGCCAGCGGGTTGCCGTTGAAGGTCCCGACCTGGTCGTAGTGGCCGCTGGTGATGTGGTCCATGACCTCCCGGGTGCCGCCGATGGCGGCCGTGGACAGGCCGCCGCCGATGGCCTTGGCCAGGCAGACGATGTCGGGGGTGACCCCGTAGCGCTCGACCGCCCCGCCCGGGGCGGCGGTCACGCCGGTCTTGACCTCGTCGAAGGCCAGCAGGGCGCCGTGGCGCCGGGTCAGCTCCTGGAGGCCCTCCAGGTAGCCGGGCCGGGGCGGGATGATCCCGGCGTTCATCATCACCGGCTCCAGCAGCATGCCGGCGATCTCGTCGGGGTGGGTGGCGAACAGCTTCTCGGCGACCTCGAGGTCGTTGAAGGGCACGACCGAGGTCAGCTCGACGATCTCGGCCGGGATGCCGCTGGAGGCGACCGCGCTGGCCGGGCCGTGGGCGGGGCCGAGCTCCTCCAGCGGCTGGTACACCGACACCTGGACCGAGTCGTGGTGGCCGTGGTAGCAGCCCTCGACCTTGACGATCCGCGACCGCCCGGTGATGGCCCGCATCAGGTGGACGGCGTCCATGGTGGCTTCGGTGCCGGAGTTGGCGAAGCGCCACAGGGGCAGGCCGAAGCGCCTGGCCAGCTCCTCGGCGACCACGATGGCCTCGGCGGTCGGCTGGGCGAAGTGGGTGCCCTTGGCCACCCGCTCGGACACCGCCGCCACCACCGCCGGGTGGGCGTGCCCGACGGCCATGACCCCGTAGCCGCCGTGCAGGTCGACGTACTCGTTGCCGTCGGCGTCCCAGACCCGGGAGCCGCGGCCGTGGCTGATCCAGACGGCCTGGGGCCGGGAGATCTGCCAGCTCGAGGTGACCCCGCCGGCCAGCGACCCGGCGGCCCGCTCCAGCAGGGCCCGGGAGCCGGGCTGGCGGTCAAGGAACCGCCCCTCCTGGGCGGCGATCAGCTCGTCGAGGCGGGCCCCGACCGCGACCGGCACCGTCATGGCCGTCTCCTATCCGGTCAGCCGGCCGACGCCCCGCTTGGCGAGCTGGTCGGCGATGATCGCCCGCTGGATCTCGGAGGTGCCCTCCCAGATCCTGTCCACCCGCAGCTCCCGGTAGAAGCGCTCGGCCACGTTCTCGCGCATGTAGCCTCGGCCCCCGAAGATCTGCACCGCCCGGTCCGCGACCCGTCCCGCCATCTCCGAGGCATACAGCTTGGCCATCGAGCACTGGGCGTGCTGGACCTTGACGTCGAGGTCGGCGTCGATGCCGTGGGCGGTCTGGTAGGTCATCAGCCGGGCCGCCCACAGCTCGGTGAGGGAGTCGGCCAGCATGAACTGGACCGCCTGGTAGCCGAAGATCGGCTGGCCGTAGGCCTGGCGGTCCTTGGCGAAGGCGGTCGCCTCCTCGATCAGCCGCTCGGCCGCGCCCAGGGCCCGGGCGGCGATCATCAGCCGCTCGTAGCGGAACCACTCGTACGCGAAGGTCATGCCGTCGCCCTCGGCGCCGATCAGCTGGCCGGCGGGGACGCGGACGTCCTCGAAGGCGACCACCGGGTGGTGGTAGGGGTAGGTGTGGCTGTAGGCGGGCGTGCGCACCACCCGGATGCCGGGGGTGTCGAGGTCGACCACGAACATGGCGTGGGCGCCGGCGTTGGCCCCGCCTGCCAGCTTGGCCTGGAAGAAGACGTGGTCGGCGTGGTTGAAGGAGGTCACGTGCCACTTGACCCCGTGCAGCAGGTAGTCGTCGCCGTCGCGGGTGGCCGTGGCCGTGATGGCGTCCACGTCGGAGCCGGCGCCCTCCTCGGTGATGGCGTAGCACTCGCGGCGCTCGCCCCGGATGGTGGGCACGACCCAGCGGTCCAGCTGCTCCTGGCTGGCCACCTTGGGCAGCCAGGACGCCGTGGTG